>ENA-OPJT01000001-OPJT01000001.1-human-gut-metagenome-genome-assembly--contig:-NODE-1-length-68213-cov-8.259676_pt1 | contig 68213 bp, 90 predicted proteins | sample MGYA00241775_ERZ501675 | MGnify/ENA primary metagenome ERZ501675 (study PRJEB25962, sample SAMEA2042376) | human gut metagenome | biome: human gut; feature: human-associated habitat; material: faeces...
CCCTTAGAGAGAGAGAGAGAGAGAGAGAGAGAGAGAGAGAGAGAGTTACCCTTGTAGTTAAAGGAAATTTAATTTCGGAAGGAAAGTTATCAGGAAATATAATTTCAGGCTATGATGAGGAACTAGACACCCAATATGATATCAGTTGCGCCATCATAATTGATGGAGATGTACATGTAAACGCATTCGATAGCTCTCACTCTATAGTGCTAGTTACCGGATGCGTTGCTACGAAAGGGGGTGACTATGGGGTATAGTAATGGTATTGTTACTAAACCTGTCACCACTAAAGACATTGGTCAGGCTATAGGTAGCAGTTCAAGAAAAGTAGGTGTTTTATGCACAGACTCTAACATCAACAAGTGGGCGAGGTACAAACCGGTAAAGTACAAAACGTACAGTCCAATTACGGAAGATGAACGGAAAAAAGTAAAATATGGCTTTTCTATTCCATTTGTAAATACAAGCTCTATTGGTTCTAATATGGCATGGATATATCAACGTCCAGAAGGATATCCAAATTCGCCATTTAGGATGAGAGACTTTGATGGATACTACCATGATTCTACACCATCTATTGAAATAGGAATACCGGATAAAACCTATCTAAATAAAGCGGATAGCAATAACTATGTCATAATTGCATTTGATTATTATGCTACTTCATGGAAAGAAGGTAATATAGAAATGCTCGATTTATTTAGTTACGGAAATGAAGTATCTTGGTTTCCCGGCTTATTGGTTGTTCATCCAACTAAAGGGACAATATGGAAGACGACTAAAAAAACTCTTGCTGAATGGTTTCCACCAGAAGATTTAACCATTCCTGTTAGGGATACATGGGTGGCTGGTGAGCGAGTAGATGTGTATGCTATATTGAGCCAATACTCATTTACTGGTGCTCCTACTGAAACCCCACCCATAGAAGTAAATAGTATGTACTATTTGGAATATGAAGAAGGGAAGGGACATAAAAGAGTCTTATTAGAAACATATAATTTTATTGCACAATATATTTCAGTAACTACCTTAAATATAGAATATCAAAAGAACTTAGTTAGCGGTTCTTATGTATATGAGATTTATTACATGACCGGAACGGTTAAAAATGAATATGGTGGTCAATTGCAATTTACCATGAGTATAGAAATATCCGATGAAGAAACCGGAGATGTATATGAATATGGTTCAAAAGTACAAATGGTGCAAGGTCTTTCTTCCGCTGCATTTATGGTAGACCCGGGAACTAATCTACTCTTACCTACCTATAATGCCATTTGGGAAATATCCATAAGAGGCGTTCAAACCGTAGGCGATGCTGGCAATATATTTACCAGAAAGTTTAATTTTGAAACCGGACAATGGTTATAATAAGTATTCTAAACCCGTCGAATTCGACGGGTTTAGAACATGTTTAAGGTAAAATAGTAACAACATTGTTATCATTCTTGCTTTGCATACTTATCATATAGTATTGCTTGCTACTTACTGCGCTACATCTAAGCTCAATTCTTCTTTGTGATAATACTCCAACATTATCTGCATCCACATTGTTGGATTCAATACTATCATAAATAGGACATCCGATAAATTCCGTACCGTTAACCTGTGACTGTGCATCCCTTACAGAATTATACCCAATGAATTTCATATCTTCTGTTCCATTCAATGTGTATTTGAAATTTTCATTATTGAAATTTCCATTGGTTTTCGTTAGATATGTAATTATAGGTACAGCCGATGAATAGAATGTCTCTCCATTTGATTTTGTTCCAATGCAATCACCAGAAAGGTAAATACGGAAACTACTATAATCACTATTAGGAGTTTTATCTATATTTACAGAACCATAAAGAGCTTCAATATAGCTAGTCACTTTATAGACGCTTCCATCTCCACCATAATCATTGTCATTTACATAGTACACCTTACCAGAAATAAATTGTTGTATAGTACTTGTCAATTCAGCAAAAGCGTATTTTACAACAACGGTAATAGTGTTATGACCAACTATGTATCTTTTATAACACTCTGAATCAGAATCTACATAGGCACTGTATTTTAGCATTGAATCAACATCTGTTTCTCCCGGAGAAACAGATAGGAATATGTAGACATCTATTAAATCATTATCATATACCTTATGCCCAAATCCGCCATCTGCAATTGGAGAACCGCTAGCTGGATTTAAACGGAAAACACCATTTTCATAATCCGCTAGAGTGCCTGTTAATGGTTCTGTTTTTACATATCCTACTAGAACGTTTCTAGTAATATTTCTAATCGCAATACCGGCATATACTTGTGTATTGGTATTTATAACTTCTAATATTTCTTTAAACTCCCATTCTCCCGACCTTTTATCTGTTCCCCATTCTTCAATGGTTGTATCATAAGTACCATTAATTATAATTTGGTCAGACATACGAACATATACAGGAGGGAAAGCATTGTGATTATATCCTAAAAAATCTGTCATTCGGAAAGGAGCATGTGGATATCCAAATGGAGGATTATATTTCCATATTGCAGCTTCATTAGGAGAACCATTACTTCCTAAATCACTAAGACTACTTATTATGGGCACAATATACACCGGATACGCTATAGAACCATAAAACCAAGGTCTATCCCAAGTAGATACATCAGAACGAACCTCTCCCCACATTTTTGTATCATTATCGAAAGTATCGTTTTTGTGAACAGTAGGTAAACATACCGGTTTGTACCTCGCCCACTTGTTGATGTTAGAGTCTGTGCATAAAAAAAGCCCTGCATCGGAACAGATTGACGCAGGGCTTTTACAGAAGAAGAGGTTTGAATCAAAAATCAAAAAATACGAATATTATTCACACAAACACAGTTTAGTCAAATTTCATCGCCATTTCAAAAGCATGTTTGATGAAATACGGTTGGTCGCCAAAATACTTCATCACTGTATCGCATTGTTCTTTGGTGAGGTTTACAATGCCGTTCTTGTAGATGTCCCGAGCTAGTTCCACCTCTCCCAATTCCTTAGTCTGGCTGTAGATTACATTGCCGATTTGCTTGGAGTAGTCGATGTACTCAACCTTTCCTTCAATGTTTTCTACGGCTACTTTGGTAAAGTCAACTTTCTTACATTTTCCTTCCATGATAAAAAATAATTAAGTTTTTTAATTTATATATATACTGGTTAGTTAGATACCTGTTTTAGCTTTCGGCATAACAGTGGTGGGGTCGAAAGTCTTTACTTCGGTCATGTACGTTTCAATGGCAGTCATAATCTTGCCCATTTCCGTAAAGTCGGATACGTTCTGGAACGTTACGGTAAACGAGCCGTTACTGTTGAAATACGCTAGGTCGGTATTCTTATCCAGAGTCTTGACTGTACCACTCTCAAATGCGCCAAGCTCATTGTCAGTGAATGTTACATTACTTTCGATAAAATAGTCGGTGGTGTCTTTCGTGACGATTCTCACGTTCATCGAATTAAGTTTTTCTGCTACGATAGCCATAATGATAGTTTTTAAGTTTATAAACTGATGGCAAATATAAATATAAATTGCCGGATATCAAAATTATATATCAAAAAAAATAAGTGTACGTATAAGACATGTCCCGAGTTCTTTTTTTTTGATAAGAGAGAAAACTCGGGACATTTTTTTTTGTACTGCTAACTTAAAGTAATTACTGTAAAAAACAGGAGTCTATATGTAGATTGTTTTTCACACGCAAAGATATTATATAAATTCGATATTCCAATCATATATACTATTATTATAGTATAATAATTAAAAAAACACCTCCCCTATTTTCACAAACAGGGGAGATACATCAAACACTGTCATTTCAAAATTGCTTATGTGTCGCAAAGATATGGAACTACTTTAAACTTTCCAAATATTCTATTCTCTTTTTTAGCTCTCTTATTTCATCTTTCAATATTTCCACTTCGGATTTCACCTCACGCAATCCAAGGACATTGAGTTGAACCGCACCTACAACGGTGAAGAGGAACTCTTTGTCTAGCGGATTAATCTTCAAATATCCATCCTTATCTTTGGACACCATCGAAGTACAAGATTTGATGTCCTGTGCGATTAATGAGGTATGTCGTCCGGGCTTATAAGTCCTGACCGCACGCTTCATCTCTTCTTCACGATATTCAAAGTCTTGTACCATACCGAGGTCTAGTACTCTTTGCTGATAGTCTTCCAAAGAGAAGTTCTTCTTTAAATTCCGGTCAGAAGTAGAACCAGCGGATACTTCACCGGATGCAGCAATGTTTCCACCGGATATCCATATAAACTTCGCTTGCGAAGACATCTGGATAGTTCCTTCTGCCTGTATATTCAGATTGATATCGGTAAATCCACCATTGTTTGCAAAGTTCGGGAAGAATGCGATTTCAGACCATCTGTTCCCCGCTGTACCACCTGCACCCATCTTTATCTTTTTATCCCCAGATACTCCCAACGTGATAGATTCATCTCCCGTTGTATTTCCATTGATATAAATACCTTTGGTGAATACAGCGTTTGAACCTACCCTTAGTTGTTTAGCTACTCCCAGTCCTCCGGTGACTTTTACCGCAGCGGCAGTTGTACTGGTTGCATCGGTTGCATTCGTGAAGGAAACAATTCCGGCTACGGAAAGAGTAGAACTAAGCGTGGTTGCTCCACCTACTCTTAACTGCTTAACAATTCCGACACCGCCATCACAAACAAGGCTTGCTGCCGTGGTACTGGTCGCATCGGTTGCATTATTTGCGTTTACTACTCCACTTACATTAAGCGTACTGCTCACTGATAGTGTAGAGCTTAATGTAACCGCACCACCTACTCGCAATTGCTTGCCAACAGCTAGACCACCTACAATTCTTACCGCAGCGGCAGTGGTACTGGTCGCATCGGTAGACAAGTTGAACAATCCAGTAGAAGCTACAGTCAAAGTAGAGTTCAGTGTGGTTGCACCGGATACTTCAAATGCCTTACTATGTAATAATTTACCCGTAGTACTATCCCATACTGTTCTCCAATCATAGTTGTTATCACCCGAATCAATACGAGCTTTATAGAATCCGTAAAATCCGATGGCGTTTCCTAATCCTCCAAATACTACTGCATCTCCGGCAAAAGACTTCACTCGGAAAAGTCCGTGAGCACTCGCTTCTGTTTGATTTTGACTGCCATAAATGATATAACCTCGAGTAGCTAATGTAATCCATGAACCCCCTGTATATTGTGCACTCAATCCACTTGACAAAGTAACTACTCCACCTACACGAAGCTGTTTCGCAATGCCTACTCCACCATCGAACACTGCTCCCGCAGCCGTTGTGCTAGTAGCGTCCGTAGTGTTGTTAGCATTCAGTACCCCTGCGATGTTCACCGTGGAAGACAAGGTAGCTACTCCCGCAACATTTAGCAACTGTGTATAGGTATTAGACCATCTTAAAGAAGATGAACCTAAAGATGTAGCATTAGTTGTTCCCGGGATAAGAGAACCATTTTGAATTGTTAATTCTGCTGTAGCTGAACCAACCGCTTGTCCGCCTACTACAAATGTAATATTTCCACTTGCCGGAGCAGTGATGTAATTATAACTACCTCTTGAAAATTTAAGATGAGCAACTGCTTCTGTATTTTGGATGGTCAGGGTATTTGTATATAGGACAGAACTTATTGTTGCATTATTACCCACCCAAAAGTTAGTGCCTATAGCAACTTTCGGTACACCATTTTCACACCAAACTGCTTGGTGTCCGCCAGCCATTGTTCCACCTGTTGTATTATTGGTATGCTTGTAAGCGAAACCATAGAGACTACCGAAGGTCGAACCATCATCGGCAATCTGATATGCCGAACCCATAGACCAAATGTGACCAATTTTCGTAGAGTCATATACACCATATACGCCTGACCGTCTGGTAGCTGTTGAGTGAGGAACTATCTTGCCATCTGACTGAATATCCAGTCTATCATTATGATTAGTATTACCTAAAATTACGGCTAAGCCTTGTACCCGCAAATTTGCAGTCGTAGAAAGACCGGAAGTAGTATATAGTTGAGCTATAGCAGTGTGACCAGTAGGAATAGCACCACCAGTATAAGTAGTGTAAAGCGTCCATTTACCGATTGATCTATTTGCGGGTTTATATGATACGTAAACTCTATTACTAGCAGAAGTTGAATTGTAATATACTTCCAAATACACCTTTGCTGTAGTAGGATATACCGTAGTTGTATCCTTAACAATTCTAATGGAAGTGAATACTCCGCCAGCACCTCCTATTTGTGTGATTACAGGAGAAGTAGTACCATGTGCAGTTGATACGGTAAATATTAAACCTTTATTTTCATCATTTGAATAAGTATTAGTTATTGCAAATGTGCCAGACCAGCTATAAGTTGCAGGACTATAATCAAAGTAAGCTATTCTAATCCATCTTGCAGTCGTTCCGGTCGGGATATAGTTAGCATCGTATTCTAACGGTATATTAGACACGCCTATACCACCTACCATCTGAGCATTCAGATTAGTAACCATCGTAGTAGAAGATACAGCCAATGGTGCTGTTCCGGTAGCAACAGTAGAGATGAATCGAGTACCCGTGACAGTTGATGCACTGTATAATGTACTAGAGAAGTTTCCAGTATTGGCATAAACGCCTAACCATCTAGCTGACGTTAAACCAAGATTCAGTTTATTTTTAGCAGAGTCATAAGGTTTAAAGGCTGTAGCATTAAGTACTACTGCCGTAGCATCTGAACCACCACGTAAGAAACCAATATTGTTCTCTCCTGTACTTATAATATTTATACCGGCACTGGCAGTTATATTTCCTACACTCGTTAAACTTCCACTTACATTTGCCGTACCGTTGAAGCTCTGTCCCCAGAGAGTGCGGGCAGTCTGCAACTTGGTAGCCGATGCAACGTTGCTAGAGGTCAGGGCTACAGTTCCGGTAGCAGCAGGGAAAGTGAAAGTAAAATTACTTGTTGATGCAGTAGCAGTGAAATCTATCCAACCGGATGAAGAACTATATAATCTTAAACGTCCTCTCTTGTTACCAGCAGTTCCGGTAGCGGTAGAATTTCCTAACCGTATCAGTGCCTCTCCCTGTGCAGAAGCCGTTCCTTCTAACGAATAGTATGCAAAGCCATTATTGCTTCTTATATATTTATTTCCAGTGGTGCTATCCGTGATGAATGTACCAGCGTACCAAGTGCCAGATGTCGGATTGGTCTGTGTATTATATACCTGAGTTGCAGAATCAGCATTACCTTTAAATATACCATATACATTCTGGTAAGCAGTCCATGCATGATTCATAAATTTGAAACCCGAAGTCGTTAATATCAAGCTCGCACCGATTCTGTTTGCCCAATGGAAGCCGATAGCCGGAGCGTACCCATCATCAGTTTGTGCGCTACCGACTAAACCATTCTCTCTTATTTGTAGACCACCATGTGAATACCTACTACTTGCGGTCTCCTGATAAGTACCATATACATATGCTTGTCCGGCAACGTCACCTGCGCCACTAAAAGGTTGGCTAAATATCTTACGAGTGGTCTGTAAAGTAGTAGCTGTTTTTGCATTACCAGTAATACTCACTCCAAGTGTAGTACTACAAACAGTTATCGCTCCTGCATTCATATACACTGGTACAGTTGTAGAACCGACTGTAGAAGACATTGCGGTAATAGTACCACTTGACATGTACACACCTTTATTGGCTGCACCAACAGTTGAAGTAGAAGCGGTAGCCGTTCCCGCATTTAGGTAAATCGGCTTAATCCCAGAACCAACCGTTGAAGTCCCTAACTTATCTGCAACATCAGAAGTAGCAGCATTATTGCGAATGGTAAGATAAGTTGGTTCTTTATACGTACTTGTCGGCACTGTTTGAGCAGTAGTAAACGATGTAGTATATAATGTGACATCGCCAATTTCAGTACTTGTTCTTGTCGTTTCAGACAATACGTATGTATTAAATACTCCCCATTGACCAGCTACGTCTCCCCACAAAGTTACAGCATTATCCTTAGATGAAACATCATAATACAATCGAAGTCTGCTAGTTGGAATATTACCGTTTATTATTCTAAAATCAATAACAGTAGAGGTTGCACTACTCCATCTAGTTCTTATAACAACAGTTCCCCACAAACTATTGAATGCAGAATGTATATAAAGAGTTATATCTCTATCGTTTGATGTAGCACCCCAATTGAAGGAAGCTATCTTTCCCCAATAGCTAGCCAACCCCGAAGTACTGCTAGTTATATATCCACTCTTTCTTGCACGCTTTCCAGAAGCTCCGGCTAATCCCCATGAGCAGGCAGTAACCGTACCAGCATTTAGGTAAGCCGGAACAGTGCTATCACCTACTGTTGATGAGAGTGCCGTTGGAGTACCTGCGTTCAGATAAATGGGTTTATTCGCTGCGCCAATGGTAGCTGTCCCAAGTTTAGTAGCTGTAGTGGCGGTAGCCGCATTGCCAGTAATTGATATGCCCCAAGAACCGGAAGCACCACCACCTGTCTTCGTCGGAGCGTAGTCATTATAATTACCAGCATGAAGTATATTTTTTGCCTTATAGGTAAGCTGAGTTTCAGATACCGTTAAGTTATTAGAAGTAGTCCACGGCTCAGAAGTCCAACCGATAAATGCTCTCGGAGAAGCATTGTTTGTGGTGAAGCAACCAATACCAAATTGAGTGGCTGCATAGCTCGCTGTCTTCCAATATAATCCTGTAGCATTGTTAGCTGATGCGTTATTAAGATAATGAAGACAATTTTGTCCCATTCGTATAGATGAAGAGAACGTTTTTGTTCCTCCAATAGTTTGGGTATTTGTAATATCAACAAAGGTAGTACCCTTTGTTACGGTAATAGCCGTACCGGACTTGGCAACCGAAGTCACTGCATTACCTGAACCGGTAGTCGTTACAGTCAATGCAGAACCGCCTTCCAGACTAACTACCCGCTTATTGATTTGTGCAATGGTATAAGCATTGAATGTATTGTTGAGGTCGGTATCTTTATACTCCCCATCCAATTTGCTATATCCATACACATTCTCGATTAGTCCACCGCCACCGCCTGAACCGCCCGAACCTACACCACCCGCAGAGACCTCACCAGTAGCGTAGAAGTTAGCAACCGTTCCGGTAGTTACGTGAGTAAGTGCCAATCCGTCCGCTGTAGATTTCAGATAGTAGTTGCCAATCCGAAGTCCACCGGATGCAGTAATCTGACCTGTAACACTGAGAGTAGAACCGAAAGTTACAGCACCGCCAACTCTCAACTGTTTAGCGACTCCAATACCACCTGCTGTCTTTATAGCGGCAACAGTAGTTGCAGTAGCGTCTGTAGTATTTGATACGTTTAAAACACCTCCACTGACTATACCGGTTGCTGACGATACAACACCGGTACTGTTATTTATATACAGGGGTCTTAAACTATTGTAAGTTCCATACCGGTCGTCTTTGGCAGTTAACATAAAATAGGTAGAATTGCCATCGTTATATATGAAAAAGCCATAGCTACCATAAACAGCACGGAAAGCCTTATCGGAGGTTGACCGAACTTCTCCGGATACAGCAATGTGAGATGCGAACGTTCCTACACCCGCTACGTTAAGTAATTGGGTACAGACGTTTGACCAGCGATTAGTGGTTGTACCATTTGTTAATGTATTATTTGCTCCGGGATATATACTTCCGGCTACGCTCATAAGAATACCATTAGCATCATTCCCAGCTCTGGTAATATATAAAATATCTCCTTTTCGGTATAAACGAGCAGTAGTTCCACTACCATCATAAAGGCATATACCCGTTGTTGCGCTATCACCCTTAACATTAATACCCGTTGTCATTGAGGTATAAGTGTACCCAAAGTGTCCTGCACCGGTTACCGCAAGTCTGCCTGTTACCGATGTATCTCCGAAGAACTCATCCATTCTCCCGACTGCTTCAATATTGGTGTATCCGGTCTCCGAAGTAATCAAAGAGATGGTAGAAGTTCCTCCCCAAATAGTCTGATTACTATGTCCTGTATAAATTGTTTTTAGATATACTTTGGGATAATACCATGTAGTAGCCGTAGTTCCTAATAGAATAACACATTTACTACCGTTATATGCTAAACGTACACCTTTACTGTAAGCACCTTTTGTATGGTATCCAATATTTATCCATTTCGCACTACTTGCAGTTCCACCACCATTATAATTATATCCACCAATTGTAATGACAGAAGCATTCGCAGTCGTATTATATTCATATATCAATATTTCATAAATATTCATACTGGAAGTCCATCCATTCGGTAGTGTAATACAGATAGTTCCTGTTGCCGGATTACCTGAATTATCAAGATAACCTAAGAAGTTGTTGATACGACCACTTCTTGCAACTAGGCTTTCAACTCCGAGCAATGTTCCGGTTATATTCGCTGTTCCATTAAAGGACTGACCCCACAAAGTTCTGGCTGTTTGTAGGGAAGTAGCTGTAGAAGCATTTCCGGTTAAATTACCAGTAACGTTACCAGTAACATTACCTACTAAAGCACCTCTAAAAGTTGGAGCAACGATAGATGCAGAAGCAGGAGTTAATGTCTTGCTGGTATATCCTTCTGGAATGCTACCTGCGGTTAATGCCGTAGATAAATTCCATGAGCTGTAAACTCTGCCTACCAAATAGACATTGAATTCTGCATCTGTCATTGCACCTCTTGACCTCGCTTCTAAATAGGCATAATTACCGGAATAAGTTGTATGGTAAACTAAACGGAATTGGTCTATAGATGCAGTTGAATAATTAGAACCTCCTAATTGAATAAGACTTGGATTATTACCATAATTGGTAGATACCTGCAACAAGAACGTAGAATGTTGTCCAGATACCGTTACAGATATAAAGAATAACGAATTTGTTGTATTTATATTTTGCCCTGTAGAAGCCAATCTATACCATCCTTGTGCTGTTGTAGTACCTGTATATGTTACATTTCTACCGTATGCAGCATTTATCTCATTAAGACTAAATGAAACGTTTGCACTACCATTAACGCTTTTGACAGCACCACCAATAGTGAGGTTGCGAGCCGTTCCCCAGTTTGCAGTTGTTATATTTGCAGTACCATTAAACGAAGTGCCGTTTATGGTACGTGCTGTTTGTAACTTGGTTGCGCTTGCTACATTGTCAGTAATATGTGCCAATTGATTCCAAGCATCCCATGCAGTACCACTATGAGTTCTTGAATACCAATTTCCAGCCGAAGATATCATTAACTGTGCCGTATAGCCACTAGCATTCCTCAGCACCATCAATCCATAAGCACCTACTTGACTAGGTACATTGGTTGTGGTGTTACTTCCGCCTGCATAGTACAACTTGCCAGAATAGTTAGTGTAAGTATAACTATTCAAGTCTTGATTAGTTAACTCTGTTGTTGTTAATCTTGGTGCAGTTCCAGTAATAGATACGCCTAATGTTGTAGAACACTGAGTGATTGTACCTGCATTCATGTAAACCGGAAGGGAAGCAGAGCCTACAGTTGCGCTCATAGCTGTAAGCAATCCACCAGTCATATATATACCTCTACTAGCTGACCCGACTGTAGAGGTAGAAGCAGTGAATACACCCCCATTTAGATAGATTGGGTGAGTACCTGTACCAATAGAAGCATTAGAAGCCGTCGGAGTACCCGCATTCAAATAGAAGAACTTCGTATTAGAACCTACGGTAGCCGTACCCAACTTTGTCGCTGTGGCTGCGTTTCCTGTGATGCTTACACCCAACGTTGTGGAACATGCTGTAATAGAACCAGCATTCATATATACAGGAAGACTAGCAGAACCAACGGTCGTTGTAAATGCTGTAGGAACACCCGCATTAAGATAGAATGGTTTAACAGTAGAACCAACGGTCGCTGTTCCCAACTTCGTAATAAGAGAAGTGTAGTTGCCTGTATGAAGTATTTGCTGGAACGCTTGCCATGTTATTTTCGTACCATTCCCTATACCTGTTCTTAGATACACAAGGTTAGCACTCGAAGTCGGAGTGAATATATCAAGAACAGCTTGTGAACTTGTAAGCGTATCCCCAGAAGACCTTTGAAGCATAAGTCCATGACCATAATCAGTCGGATAACCGGTATCCTCGGCACTTGATACTTGGTAATAATATACTCCATTGTCGGTAAATACTTGTTCCGCTGTTTTATTTCCCAATGCTTGATGTAGCCGATGTGCATATCCGTTAACATTGATACCCCAAGTTCCGCTTGCTCCCGTTCCTGTCTTGGTGGGAGCATATTTATTGTAGTTACGAGCATCTAGTATAATATATCCAGTGCCATTATAATTATGAATAAGGTCTGTTGCGTTAGACCTGATAGCAACAGAACCATTTAAAGACCCCACATGAGTTCTAATTCCATCCCAATGCAACATGGAACTTCCAGATGTACCATCAATGCCTATATAGTGGTTTGTTCCTAAAAGCATGGCATAAACACCTGAATCTGCATCAGTCCAGTTCAGTGCTCCGGTCATATTACTACCAGACTTTAAAACATATTTACCGTCTGCCTGAGTTTTAGTATAAGCATCTGTAATGCCATAGCCAGCGATGGTAGTTGGCTTTGATGTCAATGAAGAGAATGCTAGATTTCCTTTGGTAGCGGTAATCGTTGAACCTGTTTTTACAATATTCGTAAGAACTGTTCCTGTTCCATTGACAACTAAACTGACGGCTGCACCATCCTTCAAATTTTTTACGTCCAAATATATCTGATTGATACTGTAGGCGTTAAACGTATTGTTTAAGTCTGAATCAGAAAATTCGTCTCCAAGAGAAGAAGAGCCATAGACGTTCTCAATGAGACCGCCTCCGCCACCACTTCCACCAGAGCCAGCACCTCCGGCTGATACTTCTCCGGTTGCATAGAAGCTAGCGATAGAACCGTCTTTCTTTTCTACATAGAAAGCATTGTTAGCCGCATCCCATTTCAGAATACCATCTTTTAAGATGATGTCTCCACCAACTGTGAGATTGTTTGATATGGTTAAGTCTTGGAAAGGAACTTGTGGAATAATATAGTCTGGTTTGTCATTGGTCATTACCACTTGGAAAGACGCTAACAATCCACCTACTGTTTCTTTCCCAACAAAGAAAGAAAGCGGGTCAGCGTGAACCTTACCATTTAAGTCCCACCATAAGTTCCCGTTAGCCCGATATCCAGTACCATCCATGCGGTCAACTCCTTTGGCTACATCTTTCGGTCTGTCCAAATCGGTATAATCGAAATAGTCCTTCATTGAACCACCATACCATGCAGCAATGCCTCCACCTCTTGCAGAAGCATCATATAAACCACTCATTCCGGCTTGTACGACAAATTCTTTTTTGTCATTGGTGTATCCTAAAACATTGAGTGAATTTTGGATTAATCCACCATTGATAGTAGTATATTCGTCAAATGCTCTACTTAAATAACGATAGCTAATAGCTTCATCTAATGCGCTTTGTGCCTTACTCTCAATCTGGTCTTGAATGTAAGTATTGGCAGCATTTAAAGATTTTACGAAATCTCCGTACTTTGTATTAAAAGCATCGTATTTACCATTTACAGAAGCTCTGTCGGTTGCATCGGCTATCCCTTTTTCTACAACGGCTTCAATAACGGTAGTAAGTGCTTCTACAGCTTTTTCAAAAGCCGTATAAGTTGTGTTCAATGTAGTCTTAGCTGTTCCGGCAAGTAACGGATTAGCGTAGACTTCTGTATAACTCTTGTCTACATCGGCTTTAACTGTAGCAATGCTTTTCAGATAAGCACCGATGGCAGAAGCCTCTCCACGGTCTACTACTCCATCAGCAAAAGCATCATCAGTAAAGTTCTTTAATCCGGCTACATCGGAATTGATTTTATTGATATCGGTCTTTACGTTATCAATATCTTCCTGTGCTTTTGCAGCCGCAGCAGCCGCAGCATCGGCATTTGATTTTGTAGCAGCATCTATTGCAGAAATAGCCGCAGTACGCTTGGTATAATAATTCTTTTGCTTCGTAGCAAAGTCCGAAGGGATAGTTATAACCTCCGGTGTATCCTTTGACAGTGCAGCCAATGCCGTATCGTAGGCTGTATAGGCTGTATTATAGTCTGTGGGAGTTCCTAAATTATAACGTGTGTATCCAGTAGTTATATCCGCCTTATCTGCTAAAATTCGTGCCCTCTCATCTTTGATACTTTGTTTCTCAGCCGGAGAGATAACCCCATCCGCTGCCCATGAGTCCAAACGACTTTTAGCCGCATCTGCCGCAGCCTGTGCAGCATCAACCGCAGACTTAGAAGCGGATGCAATCGCATTTAACGCAGCAGTCCTTTCGGTATAATATTTAGTCTGCTTGGTCGCAAAATCGGTTGGTATCTCAATAGTTTCTTTAGTCGTGTCAGACAACGCCAAAAGACTATTGTAATAATCTGTATAAGCTGTATTGTAAGCGGTCGCTTCTCCCAGATTATATAATTTGTATCCTGCGGTAATATTATCTTTATCCGCTTTAATTCTGGCTATTTCATCTTTAATCCCTTGTTTTTCGGTAGGTGAAATAACTCCATCCTGAGCCCATGAATCTAATCTGTCTTTTGCTGCATCCGCTACAGCTTGTGCAGACTCCGCCAAGGCTTTAGCATCATCTGCAAAAGTCTTCAATTTATCTTGAATGGCTTTGTTCGCTGTCTCTACGGCTGTATTGAAAGAAGAATACGCAGTGTTGAAAGAAGCGTATTTTGAATCCACATCCGCTTTCTCCGCTGCCGTTGTTTTGCCATCTGCTATAGCGGTATTAATTGAATTAAGTAGATTTGTGATGGCGGTATTCAAAGCCGTGTAGCTTGAATTTAATCCGGTCTTCGCTGCACCAGTTAAATAGACATTGGCATATAGTTTATCAAATGTTGCCTTTACTTCACCTTTGGTATTATTTACAATATTGATATACTTCTCTATTGCCTGTGCCTCAGAAGCATCAATAATACCGTCTTTGAAAGCTCCATCTACATAGTCATTCAAGTCTCCGACTGCCCCAGCAGCATTATCTGCCGCTGTCTTAGCTGCATCTGCCGAAGTTTGCGCTGCCTCCGCTGCCGCTAATGCTGCATCAGCGTAGCTCTTCAACATGTTCTGAATGGATAGATTTGCAGCTTCTATGGCTGTGTTAAAGTCTTCATTAGCCTTATTAAAATCAGCATATTTCGCATCTACCGCAGCTTTCTCTTCCGCTGTTGTCTTCCCATCCGCAATGGCAGACTGTATAGAGGTAAGAAGGGCAGTAGTCGCAACATCTAATTTATCTTTAGCTGTCTTTAAGTTTTCTTTTGCTGTCCCTAATAAATATTTATTGGAGTACAGTTTGGTGTATGTAGCATCAGTTGCTGCTTTAGAACCATTTACTACATTGATGTACTTTTCTATAGCCTTAGCTTCCGCTTCGTCTATGACTCCATCTTTAAACGCTCCATCAACATATCCGTTTAAATCGTCTACTGCATCCGATGCACTGTCTGCCGCTGCTTGTGCTGCATCTGCCGCAGCCTGTGCAGCAACCGCAGCTTCTTTAGCTTGGTCTGAATAAGATTTTAATAAATCCTGAATAGCACCATTAGCCACTTCCACTGCGGTGCTAAAGGCTTCATTCGCTGTATTGTAAGCTGCAAATTTAGCATCTACATCGTTCTTTTCTGCAACTGTAGTCTGACCATCGGCAATAGCAGTGTTGATTGAATTGATAAGATTAGTGGTCGCAATGTCCAGCTTATCTTTGGCAGATTTCAATCCGGTCTTTGCTGCTCCTGTAAGATATGTATTTGCATACAATTTAGTATAGGCAGCATCAGTTGTTTTCTTAGCGTTGTCTACGATGTTTATATATTTCTCAATGGCTTGTGCTTCGGATTCTTCAATCACACCATCCTTAAATGCACCATCCACGTAGGTATTCAAATTATCCACAGCCGTTGCAGCTTGTTCCGCAGCTTCTTGTGCTGCCGCAGCCGCTTCCGCAGCTTCATTCGCCTTGGTATCATCGGTATATTTAGAAGCCAATTCCCAATGAGAAATATTAAATGCTTCTCCGGCTTTCTTCGCTGTCTTGGCTCTAAGAATATCATTGTGATAAGTCGTACCATACGTTGCATTTACCCATAAGTCTCCGACATCATAAGCCTGTTCAGTAGTAGGTTTAACAACAAACACTCTACGCTTTCCGTCTGCCGTATCTTGTGCTTTGGATGCCGCAGCCAATGCTTTCAAAGTAGCTGTATCTTCAATGACACTCCATTTCCAAGTAGTACCATCTTTTACCCATTTCCAGCTTTCGCCTGTATCAATGTTGGTAAAGGTATCATTGGCATGTTGTTTCTTTAATTCCTCGGTAGTCCAATCAACGGCAGGTTTATTCGTCAGAGTTGGGCTATATTTTTCAAAGAAACTTTCAATTTGACCATCTATTTGATATTGAATGTTATTCAGGCTTTCTGTTACCTCTTTAGCATAGTTAGTCAAATCTTCGGTAGCTGCATCAATAGCATCCTGAGTCGCTTTGTCTAAAGCATCTTCAATGGTTGAACCATTTCCGATGGTTGAGCCTACCTCCAATTGACCTTTTATTTTCAGACCTTTTCCGGTCTTAAATTCCATATAAGAAGTACGATTTCTATCGCCAATATAAGTATCTCCATAGACATTCATAAAGGCTTTGTTGGTCGTCTTATCAACGCCATAAGAGATGTAATCCTTATTCACATAGGAATAGGAGTTAATGCCGGCATACATGGTTAAAGACGGAGAATATAAATCCACCGCACTAAATATCATGGCGTTCTGTCGTTCTGGTACTTTGTCGTCTCTGTGACCTAATTGACAGATTACATCGCCTATAGCCGGAGCATCACTCTTTGTATCTGCATCGGTCTTGGACAAGTCAATATAATCATCGCCTACGCCCACAACCAGTCTCCAATAATAGTGATTGGAAACATTTTCATAAACACCCTCTTTGATGTTGAAGTCCTGTGAAAGAGCTTGGTCGTTTTTACGGAAACGATTCTCTACCTTTACTCCATCTTGTTCAGCGAGGAAATAGCACCGGTAGAAGTTCCATACCTTTTCTTCTTTTTCTCCATCTTCGTTAATTATTTCCTCTCGGTCTACTACCTTAATACATTTGATAGAGCCACCGGGAGTGATAATCTGCCGTCCGGCAATACTACCGGTATTGATAATCTCTAACGTCTCAAAGTAGGCTTTCATACGTACTTTTAAGAAGTCAGTCTCAATGAATGTCTTTCCATTCCCATCAACAGCAAATATACCGCCAATGTCTCCACCGGATACATAGTTACCAATCTTGATACCTCTCAGGAAAGAAATAAAGAAACGTGCAATATCTTCCGTATCTTTACGAAGGAAGTATTTCAGACCTTGTTTCAAGAAGTCTACACCTCCAATAGTATTCATTATATCCTGCTTGACAGAATCAATGCTGGTCTGAATGGAGTTCTTACTTATCGTAAGTGTATCTGCCAGTTCAATCGTAATTTCCGGTAGAACTTCACTATCTGAACGATAAGTATAGCTGGATACATAAAGTTGATGATATTTGCCATTGTATTCTAAATCAATACGTGCACTTGAATTAATCAGTGCTTCTATAGCCGGATTTTCAGCAAGGAAGATACGACTTAACTTAATAGAGAACGTGAACTTTTCACTATTATTGTTAGCCATGTATTTAAGGATAGCTTCTTCCAATTCATTCTCTGCCTTGTAGATATAGGTCTGCGGCATATCAATGTTTGTGATAACAAAGCTGTCCCCATAGGAAGGTCTGATATTTCCATTCTTATTCGGCATTACCATACCAAAGGTAGTATTGTCTTTTTTCAAAGCAATCCATACCTCATTCTGTGTAGTATCTTGCTGGTTGGCTTGTATGTTATTAGGCTTTACTTTATCGGCATAGTTACCTTCTGCAATATTGCCATTTTTGTCAACTTGTACCGGATTCTTAAAAACATTCTTTCCATCTTCTTCTACTTCTATAACTCCAATTTGGAATGTACAAGCATTACAATTTCCACTTGTCATTACAATAGAAGCGTCGCTACCTACAATCGGTTGTTCGAATAAGTTGAATCCGTAGTCTCCACTAAAACGGTTCAGTTTTACATAGAAGTAAGAATGAACATAATCTCCGGTGCTTTCGTCTACCTCATCGTTATCGTCCTTGTCAAAAGCTACATCTATAATTTCGTCTATGCGTAAACCGGCAGCATTGAGAGTGTTTTTAATTGTAGGCTTTATATCTTCAAAAGTAACAATTTGTTCCTTCTGATTAGCTGTTGTAAATTCATTCTCAAAGACATAGTATTCTCCTGTTTCTGGATTGATATACCTTTTATTAATTGCATTATAGAAACGTTCTGCACCGTCCGTATCTCGATAGATAGGAGGCATAAGAGTGCCAGCCGGAGTTATCCATTTCCCGCCTGCCGCTTCAATCGCTGCCCGGTCGTTGCTTGGATTTGGATAATAGAACTGAATGTTATCCGAACTACCCGTTCCGGTAACTCGGTTGGTTATTTTATAATTGGCATTTGTCTTATTGATGGAAAGCAACTCATAATCTTTTCCATACCGGAATGTATGAGTAATGGCATTATCCGTAAAGCCAACATGACATGTCTTTCCTACGAAATAAAAAGGAAGTTCAAAGATATTGAAAATCTCCTGTATAGCATCAAAGACAAACACATCTTCTAAAGAGACCTGCTTAACCTCGGAAGTAATGCCTGCATCAACGACAACTCGGTAGGATACCTGACTATATTCCAGAGAATAATTCAAACGAGCAACCAGTTCATGCACATCTCCGTAGAACAATACCTTTGTGCTATTACTTACATATCGGTCTACCGAAGTGTTATCAGATACAACATCATAGAAATAAATAGTCTCCAAGATGTTTCTTTCAGAAACGAATTCAATGTCATGTTTATATCGAACATCGTCGTTTGATTTGGAAGAAGACGGAGTTTTAACTATAAAATATCTCTCACCACGAAAATCAGCATATTGTTTTCCTGTAACCCATTTATCATCCAAACAGGTCGGATACATTGCAGTAGCGGTTAGGTTCACAGAACCCATGCGGATATCACTAAAGGAATACTCAGGAATAATTAATTGATTCTCTTCATTTGGAAAAGGAGTATCATTCACTCCGTCTACATAGGTGAAGATTTTAACTAATTGCTTGCTCATTATTTCTCTTTTCTTTTATATTGTTAATCTGTTCTGTTTTCTTCTGAATAATCTTTTCTGCATTCTCGATAAATTCAGCTACAGGACAATTACTTTCCCTTGGTATAAAATGGCAAGTGAGCCATTTTGAAATGGCTCTGGACTTGATATCATCGTTTAATTCTAACTTTCCTATTTTAAGATTAAGTCTCTCGATTTCTTCTCTATTCTCTCTTTTGTCCTCATCTCGATTTTTCTTTATCTCTTCGATGATTTCACGCAGATTCTTTATTTCATAAGAAACCTTCTCAGGTTTAGCTTTATATAGAGCAATCGCTCCACCACCACCTAATAATACACTTACAATCGTTATGATGCTTTGCCAATCCATAAAATAGAGTTTTAGATAGTACCCAAAGATACTAATTATTTTTCATTATTATTGCTCTTAGAAGCCGCTAATTTAGCACTTCTCTCTTCTTTTTCTATTTCTCTTTGTTCTTGCAACTCTACCTCTTTTTTCCTGCGTTCTTTTTCATCAGGAGCAGAAACTGGACTTTCTTCTGTGGCTGTTTCTTCGGATATGATACCATTTGTCTTTAAATTCACAAGCATAGATGCAAATTCGGTATCTGACTGTGGTCTCCATACTTTGAAAGAAGCATTGATGTTCAATTGTTCAAAGTCTGTTACCGCTGTTGATTGTATCTTTTTCTCAACCAATTCTTTAGCCAATCCTTCTTTGAACAGACGACACATTTTATCGGCAACATTTTGGTAGTCAATAACTTTTTGCAATGCGTTTTCAATATCCATTGACATAGACATCATAATCGCAATGCCGGATATATCACCGGACATTTTAATGTCTTTGGGAAGAATAAAGGTCGTGCTGGAACATTTCTGAATAGTTTCTTCCAGCAATTGAAGAGTGTCCAGATAGCCTTGTGGAGATGGGGGAGACAGGAATTTAGCATCCCCTTCTGCATTCATAGACCTATCGTTTAGAATTACGCTACCCGCTATCGTCTTTCCGCTATCATCGAAACGACCTTTAATATAGAGGATACCCCAACCATGACGTTTCTGAATGACATTGAATATGTTATATAACACTTCGTATGCTTCAATGATGCTTTGTGCATTGTTCCATGCAACATCTCCACGTTTTGTTACTAAAGGTATTTCGGAAAAACCATGAACTTCTACACTTTCCAGTTTCCATCCTTTATCGGCTGCATCCAGACCGCTATTGCTATGGTGGTAAACATATGTGTCGTCGTAAGAATCAATATATTCCGTCTCTCCATCGGTGTAGTAGACACTTTCTAATATCCGGTCTCCATTATCGTCATTGTGAGGACACAGGATATATCCATCCATAAAAGATAAGAGACGGCATTTGATTCTCTTTTTATTGTCAAAGTAGTAAAGTAAACCTGCATCACCTACAGACAATTGAGCATCAACCAGTTTAGTCTTCATGCCATCCTGATTACGTAATCTCCAATATTGTTTAAAAGTAATGAAGTCTTTAGCTTGTTGTTCAGAAGGCTGCGTTTCCATAAGAGTAAATAGCATGTCATTCCCACACAGATGAAGAACCTGCTTATCTTTTATGTTCTTCTGATAAGATACAGCCATTTTTTGATATTCAATCTCCACATAGCTACCGTTATCCAACTTCATGGTAATAGAAGGGACATTCTGGTCAAAGAGGACTTTGTGGCACTGAGGGTCTAGTTCTTCCAGAAATTGTTGTTGTGAGATAACCTTCTTTTTAAATTTAGGCAATTCCGCCCTTACTGTTTGGTTGATGGATACTTCACGTGTGTGATTCCATAAACTACTATAGTCTACAACCCCTCTAAAGAATGGCTTCTTTTGAAGCAACTCATCCGGATTGTCAATCAAATACTTTATTTGTTCTTTATAATCAGCCATTGTTTGTCTCCTTTTCAATTAAATTGTACCGTTTCATACATTGTTCTTTACTGTTTACATAACATTCTCTTTGGGTATAGGGACAAATATAATTGAACTTAGGTTCAACCACTACAACGCAATCCTTATCTTCTTTCTCTTCTGTGCCGAACTTGTCATTTAGTTTGGTTCGAATATCAATCTGCATTTTGAGAGCATCTTTCGCATCCAATTTCCCCTCTATATACTCTGTCTTCACATCACTTAGCAACTTAATAAGTTCTGCCTTATTTTCCTCAAAAGTAATGTCTTCTGCTAAATTTTCTACTTTAACAGGAGATTTTACTTCTTCTTTCTCATCTTTATTTAATGCTTTCAGATAAGTTTGTAGAAAGATTATCTTTTTGGAAGACATATATTCTTTCATGTCTTCTTCATCACTTTCATTGCCCCAAATCGCTTTGAATGCAATCTTATTATCATCAAAACTATTTAGAAGAAGAACATAAGAAATGTCCCGGACTGAAATGTTATGTTTCAGCTTCTTCCCTGCGTTGATTGTATCTTTAATGTCTTCTAAATTCATTTGTACCTCCTATGCCCAAAAACTTGGATTATATATATTGTCTCTTCTATGAGTAATAATACTTTTTTCCGGTTCATCAAACTTAGCTGTTTGAGTCAACTCTTCTCCATATTTATATTCTAACAATGGAAGCATCCGGTAAGCTATAGGGTCAAGTAAGTCCATAGAACGCCCTTTACCTAGCATCTGATTCATTTCCTTCTTACTTAAAAGACGGAACTTTCCACTGAACTGTTGCTTGAACCGGACAACGGAACATTCCTCGATAAACTCTGTCTGTATGCTAATCTCTTCTTTCATCTTGGAATGATAATAGCGTCTTGAAGCAACTTCATCATCCCACGACAACATGCCTTCATTAATAAGAAATCTTAGACGGAGATAGCACTCATCTTTTAATAGATATGCAGAACGAGCATACATTCCACAAGGAGCATTACTTGAAAGGAAAGGAAGAGCATCTGGTATATAGTCAGACATGTATCTGGCATTTGTTCCATCAAATATAATATGAGTGTTGGCTATATCCCATTTTTCTGCAAATGATAATAATCTTTCAGCATTCATTCGAGGTGTCGTCTTCCCCAAAATCATAACATCCAAGATATGCAGTCCATCCCATGCGATTGCTACCAGATTGTCTGTTCCATAATCCGCTAAGTCGGCTGTAATCCATCTATCCCCATTTCTCTGTGGGTCAGTCATAAATGTCTCTCTAGCTACAGAAGAAGGTATAGGAGCTTCTGAATCGTCGTCTTCGTCTACGTTCCAGTTACCTTCCAAAAGTATTTGACCACGCTTTCCACCAGATGCAGCAACACTACCAATATAGTCTTTATTATCTCCTAATGAAGCAACGTTTTCACTTATATTACCTAATATAAAACAGAAGGATTTAATCAAGTTCTCATAGGAAAACTTGACCACTCCTTTATTAACGGCTTTCAGTTTACGGTCTATGGATATCTTACATTTCTGATATACCTCTTCTTTACTTTCTCCCCAAACAACAGTATCAACAGTTTCACCTTCAATGAAGAAATACAGCACCTTTCTATCCATGTCAGGACGGATAAAGCCATCATATCCAATATAAGGTTTGAGGAATGTCCGAAGCCAGTGAGACTTCTTGGGATTGGTTGTACCACGTATCTTTGAACCGATACCAGCCGAACCACGGTTACGGGTAATAATTGTATTGAATGTAGACCACTCATAGGATGTTAACTCATCCATATATACCATATCATACTGCCATCCTTTGACACGTTCCATCAACTTCTTAGGATTTTCATCAGCAATATGTGTAATGTCTACAAAAGCACCAGAAGGGAAAGTTATACGAGGACTATCTGTTTCCTTGGATTTAACGCTATCACCATAAACGTTTTTAAATTCATCTACCATACCACCACCAGCTTTGGTGTCTTGTAGATTTCTACGAGTGAAAACAGCACGGAAACGAGGTATCTTAGACCATTCAGCTACAGACAAAATAGCACCGAAGCTCTTACCGCAGTTCAATACGCCTCCAAAGAAGCAAACATCTACGTTTGATCTAACAAATGCTTCTTGACCACCAGCTTGGGGTCTAAACACTTTCGCTTTATTTTTTACTTCCTCCTTTTCCATATCTTTATAACCACAAAAATAGCTTTCTTTCTGTTTGAAAAAATTCACAAATATAATAAACTGGTTCATATATGAACTAATTTCTCATTTCAACCAACTTTAAACTTGTCAATAATGCTTTATTTTGTGTGTGAATTATTAACTAATTGGGAGAAACTATGAAGTTTACGAAACAAGAAGCCTTTGAAAAACTCAAAGGTGAACTGACCAAAGGCGGGAAAACCCTGCGTTTGACAGAAAGAAGCATTAACACCACATTAGACACCCTAATGCCGTTACTTGCAAACGATGAAACTGAGTTGGATGTTTTCTTCAAAGCCGCTTTGCCTATTGTAAGTACGCAAAACGCCAATGTTGAAAAGGATAACGCAGATTTCGTAAAAATGTATAAGGAAAAGAATCCTCTAAATCCTAATCCCGACCCTGACCCAAATCCTGACCCGGATAAGGACAAAAACAAGAAAGACCCTATTCAGGAACGTTTGGAACGGTTGGAAGCGCAGCTTGCTGAGAAGGAAAGAAAGGAGAAAATCGGCTCTTTGAGAAGTACACTTTTGTCGAAATTGGGAGAAAAGGGAGTTGACAAAGAATGGGCAAACGAGTTCATTTCTGAAATCAACATTACCGAAGATTTCGATGTAGACAAGAAGACTGAATCTTATTTAAAGATTTACAACAAATCGAAGGCTGAGATTCCTTCTATCATTACTCCCAAAACCCCAAAGGGAGAACCCATCTTGGATGAGAAGGAACTTTGGAGCGACTTGAAACCTAAAAAAGAATAATAAAATGAACGAAAACGATTTTAACGATTTCATGTATGGTGGCGTATTCTTAGGTACGGCACTTGTACAGAAAAGAGGAAGCATCGGGGGGACTCGATACGTCTTCGTAAAATTGCAGGGCATAAAGAACCAGTTCGTTTTCCCGACTACCGGTGGTGTAGTTCAGAATCCCTTTCAGGGAAGGGGAAAGATGTACGCTGGTGACTTGGTAGAATATAGATACAATGGCGGTACTACAAATGATAGTGACAATGCTGTTGTAATTCTGATGAAGACTTTTGAAGTAGCAAAGATTGTGGAAGCCGCAGGAACAGAAGTTCTGATTGCTCGTACTGGTTACAGGCACATACCGGAAGTTGGAAACATCTTGATGAAAGCACCGGACACTCTGAATGGTACAGGTACTTCCGCTACGGTTACTGCTGTAGAGGCAACTACTGATGCTGGCTCAGATGTATGGAAACTTACATTAAGTGCTACTATCGGTGCATTGGCTGTAGGTGATGTATTGGTAGAAGGAACAAAAGCTGGTGCTGACGATAAGATGTTGGTTCAGAATCCGAATGCTATGCTTCCTTGCGACTATGATTTCTCTTACATTCCCGCAAAGAATGCAGACGATTGGGACGGAGCAATATATATGCTAACTCCGACTTTGGGAGGAACAGCATACATTCACCGAATGTCTCCAATGCCTCCGGCTGTATTGAAAGAAAGAAATGTTTCCTTAGTAAAAGGATGGTTCACGCTTCGTGCTAATTAAAGAAAGGAGTATATAGAATGGCAAAATTTGACTTTAATAATAGTAGATATGCTGCTCTCTTTAACAGTAGAGAGGGCATAAACTTTTTGCAGAGTTTCATTGATAACTCTGAAATGCTCCGTATAAATTATGGATGGTGGAGAACTCAGTATTCGATTGCTGACACCAAGACTCCGAAGAATGCTAAAGGAGATGCAACGTTTACCGTTTCTACCAAGAAATCAACTTCTGCACCTTTGATGGATATGCGAGCACCGTATGGTGATTCTATCCCTCTGGATAAGGAAGGTTTCGCTTTCTATTCTGCAAGTATTCCTGACTTTATCACCCCGGGTCTCGTTGAGACAGCAATGGAGCGTCAGTATAAAGAAGAATATTTCGCTCAATTCGGAAACGATGCGAAGATTCTGCAAGCATGGGCAGAAGAGGCTCAATTGCTGATTGACAGTAAAGACCAAACCCTGAACTATCTCGGTGCTCAACTGCAATCTACCGGTAAGACTATCTGTGACTTTGGTCGTGGTATCAGAGGTAGAATCCAGAAAGCCGAAATTCCGGCAGAGAACTTCGTAAAAGCTGGTGAAAAAACTTGGACTGACCCGACTTGTAAGTTGCTCACCCAAATGGTAGAGATTGAATACAATTTCCGTGAACGTACCAATTACCAAGGTGCAATGAAGTGGATGGTCACTTACGATATGTTCCAGAAGGTAATTCTGCAAAATGCAGAAGTTCGTGAATGGATTCAGTACTATCGTGACCTGAATACCAATAGCCCAACGGCTTCTCCTGAAATCAAGATTATCCCCGAAGAACTTTTCCGTAACGCAACGGCAAGCATCCCGGGTCTTTCTCCAATCGAAATCGTCGTAGAGAAAGAAAAGAACTTGGAATGGGACAAGACCACAATGGTAAACGGTTGGAAAGAAGGTATCGCTGTTCTCCGTCCGGTTGGTTATGCTGGTGATATCCAGTACACTGACATCTTGGATGAAAACTTGTTCCCGAAATTTGGTGTAGACGAAATCAAGATGGTATTCGCTTCTTTGGATGGCGGTATCGCTCGCTTGGTAAACTCTACTGTGCCGAATGGACGTTTGAAAGAATGGCATACGGACTTGATGATGTCTGCCATCCCGTCATTGACCGAGTTCCCTTGGCATATCATTGTAGATACTACAAAGACTAATTGATATGATACAATTTGATATTATAGATTATCTTTCTGGGTTGACCGCCTTTGTCTTCGATAAGGCGGTCTTAACCCGTATCGCAATGGAACGTGATGTAGCCGACATAACAGATTATAAAGAACTTACTCAGCAACAGAAAGACTTATGTCTCGCTGATTTGTTGTTTGTAATCTATACTGCCCCCAACTATACCGCTAACATGACTAATCAACATGGGCAATTTATACAGACCATCGGTAGTCAACGATACGACACCAAGAAAGAAGTCTATAATGTTATGATTGGGTTATATAAAAAGTGGAACGACCCCAAAATAGAGGAAATTCCAAGCGAAGGTTTACAATGGATTAACGAGAACGACTGATGTACATAGAGAGAAACCGCATACAAGAATATCCGTTTGATGGTGTGTTTTATCACGTTGGAATTGATGAGAGTAAGCCATTGGAAGAACAAGTAGATGAAGAAATAATCGACTTTGAAACCAAATGTGACATACAAGAATCATCAAAAACAGATACAAGTGGAGCTATTAACGCTTCATTCAATATCTATTTCCCTTTTGATACTACTGTAGGCATTAACATTAAACGTGGTTATCTTTTTAGAGGTTCTATGTATGGAATGGAAGTCAATGGGACTATCATTGGACTTTTCCCTACTCAGATGGGTGGATGTGTGGCTTATATTACTGATAGGACAACGTGAGTATAAAGGATGGATATATAAAAGACCTAGCCAATAAGCTAGCAAGGGATGGTCGGAAACTTATTGAAACAGCCTATCTAAAGGCAGATTTCGGTAAGGATAAGACACAGAACCTACATGATAGCTATGGAAGCGCAGTCTATTATAATTATAAGATTTATCCGAATACCAAAAGTTTCTTTACGCCTATGTCTTCTACTAAGAAAAAAGACCCCAACACGGGGGAGAAAATTAGCGGAAGAGAGGCTATAGAAGATTTCTTTGCAACATATAAACCATCTTCTGATGGTATGCAATTGGTTGTCGTTGTCGCCATGTTTTATGGTGGAATTTTGGAAGCCGGGCAATATCCGTTGAAAAGGAAATACAATGTAATTTTTATGATAGGAGACGATATCCGAGCACTGGCTGCAAAGATAAAAGAAGCAAGTGTATATAAAATACAAGATGGAAGGGTAGCTGCATTATGAGAGATGATAATTTGTTGAACATATCTGCGATTGAATCCTATTTCAATGAAATATTGGATGGGGATTTGTCTGAAAATGTATATCCATCTACTCTACCAAGTACTATTCCCGATAGCTGGAAAGACATGGTAGTAATATCTTGTGATACAAGTTTGACTGATTATAACGCTTATGCTTCCGGTGGAGTGAATATCTATCTTTACGCCAAACCTCTTAGCAACGGCAAAAAAAACGTAGCTGTCATGTCTAAGATGGAAAAGCGTTTGAATGAGATAATCAAAGAACAGGTATCATCCAATTCTCGTTATCGTATTCACCGTTCAGAAACCCGGGAAGACTACGACGCAGTTCGTAATCTTCACGTAAATATAGTAAGAATCTGGGTATTAATTATTTAATTTATAAACTATGGCAACAACAAATTTAGGAGATACCGCTTTGATTTTGGGCGGTGTGCAACAAATCCTCATCACTCCGTACACTGCTGCTGGTGCATTAGGTACAGACACCTATTCTCTTGACCAAATCGTAGCGGATTCAACTTCCATTACTCAGGAAGACAATACGACCAATGCGATTGATTCAGAGACCAAAGACGAACCAATCTATGAAAATATTACATTGGGACGTTACACCGTGACCATGAACTCTGGTGATATCCAATCTGACCTTTTGACTAAGATTATGGGGTTTACCATTTCTGGTGGTAATATCTGTGCTCCCAATACCTATAAACCAGTATGGGCAAAAATTGAAGCAGCGTTTAACGATGGTACTTTGGTTTGTCCCAAAGTGAAAATTTCCGGTCGTATTGAAGCAGCCAGCTTGAAGACAGGTATTGTTCAGGGTATTATTTCCGGTACTTGTTACGCTGGTAAGGTAGGTACATCATCCGACGCTCCATTAACTCCGTTCTATATCATTCCGAAAGCATCGGGGGGAGCTTGACGAAATTAGCAACGCCAACTAATTTCGTCGTTTCTAGTAGACTTGAAACATCCGTTAAAGTTGGCTGGAAGAATGTAACCGGTAATAATGGATATAGTATTCGTAAAGGTACAACAGGAGCTTGGACTTCGATTGCTAAAGATACTGTGACTTATACCGGTTCTTCTCTGAAAGCTGCGGATACATTCACTTACTACTTAAAGGCGGTTGGAGACAATCTTACAACAAGTGACAGCGACCCTGTTACTCTTGTAGTACCTGCGTTTTCAAGTTCAATATAAACAAGGGAGGGAGGAAACTCCCTCCTTTTTATTTTTAAGTCATGGAAGAAAAGAAATACAAATCAGCCGATGAGCCTGTGAGCGATGAAGCAATGGAAAGACTCGCTCAGATAATGAACGATTCACCTTCTTTAGTGAAGTTAAAAGATACTGAATGGGAAATCCGGTCTCTGAAACCGGGAACGATGTGGATGATTGCAGAAGAGGCAACTAAGATAAGTAAAGTGGAGAATGCTTCTTTTGGAGATGTCTTAAAAGAAATGACTACTAATTTCCCTTCGGTTTGTAGAATACTAACTTTGGCTTTAATCAATGACAAGAAGCGTATAGATACTGATTATCAAAAAGTTTACGATACGATACTTTGGGAAACGGAAGTCAAAGATTGGGCAAATCTTCTTTTTGAGGTTCTTAATTTAATTGGAATTGAGCCTTTTTTTCAGATTACCGGACTAACGCAGACTTTCAAGCAGATAGCCTTGGAGAGAAAGACGAAGATAACCGAACGGAACTCGTAATAGCCCGGACGAGTTATGGTGAAATGTTTGATTTCTTAAAAGCATTTCCCTCCGTTACAATGGAACAATATATGTGGCAAATGACAATCGCTCAAATTGGTATAGCCAAAAACGACTCCACACATATTGTATATCTTCCAGACAATGAAGATGCTAAATTCCAGAAGAAGAAAAAGATTAATGTAACAAGTATCTCTCAATTAGCAAATGATTTTGGGATACCTGTAATAAAAGCAGAATAAGAATTATGGCAGCAGATGGATATGTATTGAATATTCCTAAATCGGTATTAGATCAATTAGATAGTGCCGATAAGAAGATAGAGCAAATTGCTAAAACCAGTCAAGAGACACAGCGTGTAGTAACACAAGCCTTTTCCGACATGGCAAATGGGATAAATCCATTTATCAATAAAGTAAAGGAAGCCGGGACATCATTTAAGAAAAGTTTCTCTAAATCTTCGGAAACGGAAGTTGGAAAATTAGCAAATAGTGTAGCTAAGGTTTCTGAGCAATTGAATAAAGTTGCAGCTTCTCCGGTTGATACGGTTAACAAGAAAATAGAATCATTGAAAAACTTATTGAATGATTCTACATCTGCTGTGAAAGATTTGGATAACCAAATGTCTTCCTTAAAGAGCAGCGGAAGCGGTGTAATATCACGGAATACAATTAGAGAAGCATCTGCTGGAACTGAATTAATACCACAAATACAAGGTGAAATAGCCGCTTTAGAACAAGAGAAGAGAAGTGTCATAGCGACACACACAGCATGGAATGAATATCTGGATACATTAAACCAAACATCATTAACAGCTCAAAGACAGAAAGAAGCAATGGAACAACTCAATGCTTCTTTCCGTTCTGGAAATTCTGAATTACAAAAAAGAGCAAAAGCTACTGATGAATATCGTGCTTCTGTTGAAGCTGCCTATGCTGCCGACCAAAAGAGAATTGATAAAACAAATTATCAAAAAGAAATACAAGCTGAGAAAGAGAAACAAAAAGCTATCCGGCAAACAGAAGCAGAAAAAAAACGTGCTGATAGAAGTGCTGCTCAATCGGCAAAGATAGCTGAGAAAGCAGAAGAATCTTATCGTAGAGCTTTAGAAAGACCGGAGCAAACTATCACTCAGAGAATAAATAAAATATCTCGATTACGTCAAGCACAAGAGCGACTAACTGCTACAGGTAGAGATTATACTGCTCAAATAAATCACATTGTTTCTGAAACGAACCGTTTACAGATTGCTAATACACAAGCTGCACAGAAAACCGGAGAACTTAGGAAACAACAATCGAGAATATTGGATACATCTGCTCAATTGCAACGTCAGTTAGCATTGTTATTCTCCGTATCCGCCATTGAAGGATATATCGGTAAAATGGTTAAAGTTCGTGGAGAATTTGAAATTCAACAGCGTTCTTTACAAGCCATATTACAGAATAAGGATGAAGCCGATGCTTTGTTTGAGAAGACGGTACAATTGGCTATTAAATCTCCCTATACTATTAAGGAGTTAATATCCTACACAAAACAGTTAGCCGCTTATCGTATCGAAACTGAAAAGTTATACGATACAACTAAGATGTTGGCAGATATTTCCAGTGGTCTAGGTGTGGATATGCAGCGTTTAATTCTTGCCTTTGGGCAGGTTAAAGCAGCTAATTACCTCCGTGGACAGGAACTCAGACAATTTTCGGAAGCCGGAGTTAATATTTTGGGAGAACTGGCTGATTACTTTACTCAGTTGGAAGGTAGAATGGTATCAGTGGGTGAAGTATTTGAGATGGTATCTAAACGTATGGTATCTTTCGGAGACGTTGAAAAGATATTTCAGAAGTTAACATCCGCTGGTGGTATTTTCTATAACATGCAGGAAATACAAGCTGAAACTTTACAGGGACAATTAGCCAACTTAGAGGACAGCTTCGATGTGATGTTTAACCAAATTGGTAAAGCAAATGACGGAGTACTCAAAGGAATGGTATCTGCTTTACGTTCTGTTGTAGAGAATTGGGAGATTTTTGCAGTTGCTTTAAAAACAGTTGCTAGCGTTACAGCTATTTATATAATAAAAACTGGATATGCAGTTCTTGCTACTAAGTCCTTAACTGCGGCTACTATTGAAGCGACTATCGCACAAGGTGGGCTTGCATCAGCAATGGCAAAGACTGTCCTATGGATGAATAAAGCAGGTGCATGGTTAAAGGCTAATCCGTGGGTATTACTTGCTACTGTAGTATTATCTGCCGGATATGCTTTTTTAGAAATGTCAAAGAAGACCAAAGAAGCGAAAGCTAAATTTGACTTATTGACAAACTCTATTGATACCCAAGTAAATAAATTTAATTTACTTGTAGATAAAATAAAAAAACAAGAGCAAGCATATAAAGATTCCACAGTAGAGTTAAGAAAATACACAGAAGGAACAAAAGAATATGCCGATGCCGAAGAAGAAAGCAATAAGCGTAGAAAAGAATTGAGTGCTTCTTTAGCAGTTCTACAAGCTCAGTATCCAGACGTCTACAAAAAGCTGAAAGACCAAAAGAATATCACTGGTGATTTAACTATAGCGCAGCAAAAATATAATAAAGAACTCCGTCAGACGCAAGTTCTAAATGATTTAATGAAGGAAGACGGTACTAACTTTGCTCGTGACACACAGAAGTTTTCGGAAAGTATAGAAGAAAATAAAAAGGCTGTAGAAAAGCTGGGAGTTGCCTATGATTCCGCTGCTTCTAAAATAGTCCGATTAATGCAGCAAGGAAAGACTAATTCAACTTTTGATGAATGGTTTAGACAGATAGATGAAGGAGCATTTACTACTACTGAAAAGGTTGATAAATTGATGAAGCTACTTCGTAGTGGATTAATTGGTGAAGGAAAAGTAGATGTAACTCATATTATAGCACCATTGAAACAAGTGCAGCATGAGGCTACTCTAACTTCTATAACCTTTAGGGGTGCTACCGATTTGATTGAAAAGCAATATCAAATTTTGGAAGATAAGGCATTACTAGCAGCCAGAATTACAAAAGAAGAATTTCAAAAGTTAGATGCCGAAGAGAAACAAACCTATATAAATACAATTAGAAATTTTGTAAATTCCGCAGCCGGGAATGAAGATAAAGCTACGCAAACATTCATTAAACATAGAATGCAAACTCGGCTTGGAATTAATATAGACTTTAATAAAAAACAGGTTCAGAAAGAATTATCTGATTTGCAACAAATCATTTATGATAAAATAAATGAGATTAATCGTAATACTAAAAAATTAAAAACCAACATTAAGCTCATTCAAGTAGAGGAAACGCCTGATACTTATTTTAGAAATCTTCTCAACAGAATTAAAGAATTAAGGGAAGAAGAAAATAGGGCTAAATTGGCTACTGCCCAATTGAATGATGAAATGAGCAATGACCAGTTAGCAGCTTTATATAAGAAACGTGCTGATGAATTGGAAGCCTTTGCAAAGAGTTATGGGTATTATACCAAATCACAGCAAAAAGGAGAAGAAAGTGCTTATGAAAAACGATTGAAAGCCCAACTCGATTTGCTAAAACGCCTGCAATCCGAATATGAAAAGTTGAGGAAAACCCAAGGTGCTGCCGATGCAAAAAACATTTTGACTAAGGAGTTTGGAAATGCTTATCAAAATTTGTTCGGTAAACCTCTTGAATTAGACTTCGACAAGGCTTCTATTGCTGCCGAGATGGAGAGCATTGCTGAAACTATTGGTGGAAAAGCCGGAGAAGAATTAAGACGTGCATGGGCTGCTGCTGCCGCACAATTAAGGTCAGAAGTATCCATATCTGTTTCGGAGCAAAACATAGCTGATTTTGAAAGAAAGATTGAGAATATGTTCTCCGGATATGAACTATCCATAGACCTCAAAACACAAGGTTTGGATAATGACTTGATAAAGCAACTATTCCATGTGGATGTTTCTAGCTTAAATGATATCCGTAAAGCATTGGAAGAGGCTTATCCTGACTTGTCAAAATTGGGACAACAGCAATTGGATTCTTATTATAAGTTATCCAAGATGATAACTGCTGCTGAAAATAAAGAGCTAGATGTCCGGTTGAAGGATTATGCTAAGTATCTAAAAAAAGCATCTTCGGAGAGAATACGTATCCGGCTGGAAGAACAGGCTAAATTGGCAAATATACCATCAGAGTTTACTCCTGACCAGAAAGAGGAAATTACGAAAAATATAAAGAAAGAAACAAAGCAAAAACTAGATAAGCAAGCCTTTGATGAGTTTAAGGAAAGTGATATGTACATATCCATGTTTGAAGATTTGGATAAAGTATCTACCAGAGTACTTGAACAGATGAAAGCTAAACTCGCATCTCTTAGAGAATCATTAGGTGATTTGCCGCCTAATCAACTCAAAGAGATTGTGAACCAAATGAACAAGATAGATGAACAGATTCAGTCCAGAAATCCGTTTAAGGACTTGTTGCCCAACATCAAAGGATATATCCACTATTTAAGAGAAAAGAAAGATTTAGAGTCTCAATATGTAGACGCTTCTAAAAATATTGACCAGTTAGAAGAACAGAAAAAAATATTAGAAGATATTATTGCTTTATCTGAAAAAGAATATACTGACGCTGTTAATAAAAAAGGAGTCAATTCAAAGGAAGCAAATATTAAGAAGCTAACTTTAAATACTGATAAAGCACGTCTGAAAGTTTTAAATAAGGAATTGAGCGTAGAAAAGAACGCCCAAGTCACTGCTAAAAATGGATTAGATGATGGAGAAAAGAAAGGAGAACAGTTAAAGAAAGCAGCGGCATATGCTTCTAAGATTGCATCGGAGACAGCCGGACTAACAGATGCAATGAATAATTCCTTGGGAAATCTTTCTGCCGGAGCTAAAGATGCACTTAGTTCTACTTCTGAAATACTTGGAGGTGTAAGCAATATCGCTGCTGGTTTGGCACAGGGACCTATGGGATATTTACAGGCTGCTGCTGGTGTCTTTGAAACAGTTGGAGCTATATTTGCCATCGGAGATAAGAAAAGAGAAAGGGCAATTCAATCTGAAACAAAGAAGGTAAAGCAATTACAAACGGCATACGAGGACTTGACTCGTGCCATTGAAAACGGGTTATCTATAGATGCCTATGCTAAGAGTTCAGAACGAATTGAACTTTTGCAGAAACAGATTGATAGCTACTATCGAATGATAGAGGCTGAACAAGGAAAGAAAAAGCCTGACGACGACCGTATAGATGAATGGAGAGAAGCAATCCATGATTTAGAGAATGATATAGAAGACTTGTTTACAGAAATGAAAGAGAACTTAATCGGCTCTTTCAAAGACTTGGCTTCTACATTAGGAGATGCTTTATTTGATGCTTTTGCAGAAGGTACAAACGCTGCTGAATCATGGGGTGAAGCTGTTCATGATATAGTTAATGACATAATAAAGCAGATAATAATACAGAAATTAATTGAACCAAAAATAAAAGAATGGGCAGAAGGACTTTTTGATGAAATGATGCCCAAAACATCGGAAGCGGAAGATGCCTTAGAAAGATTTAATAAGGCAGATGAAAATATAAAGAAATGGGATGCTGCGTGGGGAAATGCTGCGGAATTAGTTGCTAAGACATACGGCTTTGATTATGCCGGTGAAAAAAGGAAAAGAGATAAAGCCTATCAAGAATATTTAAAAGCTCTTGAAGCAGCCGAGGGAAAAGTGCCATCCATAGATGAATCAATGGCTAATAAATATGAAAAAGAGTTGAATGATTTCTACAATGAACTGAATAAACTTCCTGACTGGATAAAAGACCGCTTTAAAAAAGAAAATGCTGATTTATCCGGTTTGCAAGAAGGTATCAAATCTATTACCGAAGATACCGCACAAGCATTGGAAGCCCTATTGAACAGTATGCGCTTCTATGTTGCTGATACGAATTTGGAAATAAAGAACATTCGGGCTTTACTCAGCAATGATGTAGAAAGCAACCCCTTATTAGCTGAGATGAGAATACAAACTCAATTGATAAGGAGTATCAATACAATGTTCAGTAGCCTGCTTTATGCCGGACATCCAAAAGGTTCTTATGGCTTGAAGGTTTGGATTAATTGATATTTCTTTTTTCTTCCATGTTTTCTAAGAACCTCTCTATATCTTCGGGTATGAGGAGTTCTACTTTTTTATATAGGTTATCATAGATTATCTGATAGAATGGTTGCGTCTTTAACCCTGACCGTATTTTAGCTACACCTTTAAACACTCCCCTATGCGTTCTGAAATACATTTTAGCTAATGTCTTGCCGGATAACTTCATTTCATAATGAAGTATATACCATAAAAAATATCTCGCATTGGAAACATTCTCTGTGCAATCTCTACTAATTATCTGTTGTTCGCTTACATTGAAGTACTTACAGACTTCTTCCGCTATTTCATCTATTTTATTCTGAAATTTATATGCCAATTTCATATATGTACTGATTAAGACACAAATGTAATAATTAGTGCATAATAATCAAAATAAAATCCAAAGTTTATTATAATCGACTTGTAATCAAACGATTATCTATATAGAAAAATTCGATAGTTTAATTCGGGTATATTCGTTTCTTTTAAGCGTGGTTCAACGTCGAACTACATTAAAAACGTATTTTTATGGAAAGCAAAACTGTAGTTTACACCCCGGAAGCTGGGGGTTGTGGATGTGGTTCAGGCATGTTAGGAATGCTTGCTCCGCTGTTGCAGAAGAATGGCTTAGACCCCAATCTTTTGCTGGCTATGAATAACAAAGGAAACAACGGATTCGGTGGTGACGGTAGTTGGTTCATGTGGATTATCTTCTTGTTCTTCCTGTTCCCATTGATGGGACGTGGTGGCTGGGGTAACGGCTTTGGTGGCAATGATGGTGGTGTACCTGCTAACGCTGGTCTCGCTGGTCTTATCAACAATGACAACGGTCGTGAACTCTTGATGCAAGCAATCACCGGAAACGGACAGGCTATCAACAGCTTGGCTACAAACTTGAACTGCTCTGTAGGTCAGATTCAACAGGCTATCAATGGCGTAAGCTCCAAGGTATCCGAAGTTGGCTGTCAGGTAGGTATGAGTTCTCAGCAAATCATCAACGCCATCCAGTCTGGAAACTGCCAGATTGCAAACCAGATGGCTCAATGCTGCTGCGATGTAAAGACTGCTATTCAACAGCAAGGTTATGAGAACCAGTTGGCTACTCTGAACCAGACTAACACTCTGACTAGCAACGCTAACACTCAGTTCAACATTATCGGTGCTAAGATTGATGCCCAAACTCAAATTATCAACGATAAGTTCTGTCAACTTGAAATGCGTGAAATGCAGCGTGAAATTCAGCAGTTGCGTGATGAAAAACAAGGTTATCAGATGTCTGCTTTGACACAGCAACAGACACAAAATCTTGTTAATCAGCTTCGTCCGTGCCCTGTTCCTGCCTATTTGACCTGCAACCCGTTTGGTTGCCAAGGCGGCTTGAATGACGGCTACAATTATGGCTATGGTTATCCTTACGGTAACGGCTGTAACAATGGTTGCGGCTGCTAATCATCAGTAAAAAGACTTTGACTTATTGATAGTGTTTATATTGTCAATAAGTCAGCCTTTTTAGAGTAAATAACTTTAAAAATTATAATTATGAATCCTTATTTTTTACCTTATGCTCAATGGAGCAATCAGATGCTTTCTAGGAGATTTCCTGTTAGGAGATTGAATGGCTCGGGCATTCCCGAATTGCGTACCATTGCAGTAACGACTACGGGTAGTGTAGTTACATATTCACTCTGTCCGTGGCGATTCAGACAATTATGTAATGAAGGGCTAATGTTGTTGCGTATTTCGCAAATACCTTCAAGTGGTGCAGGTTCAGCAGCATTTACAGTTTCTTTGCAAACCTCTGCTAATCCACCGGCAGGCTCTACGGGTACTCCTCTTGTTAATGGTCTTGGTGCTCCAATGACCTCTAATAGAGTCGTGAATGGTAACTATTTGCTTGTTTATTACAACAAGTGTGATGGAATTTTCCAAGTAGTTAACTTTTTCCCGTCAACTACAACAGTATCAGCTTCGGCAGCAGAAGCTAAGTCAAACAAATAAAACGTTAAGAATATGTTTGGTGCATTGAAACAAGGAAGTGTATGTTATATCCTTATAAAAGGAGAAAAACCAGTACTAAAAATAGGTCAGGTAGAATATGTGAGCAATCCAGTTCCGAAGTATCCGACCTTCAATCCCTCATTACCTTTTGGTTCACAACAGGAAACTGTGATTGATGCCAAGATTAAATACGGTGAAGAAGTGATGGAATTTCAGAAGATACCGACCAACATGGAAGTATTTTCTTATCCGAATGCTATTCTCTCAGACAAGAAAGAAGCAATTCTTTCTGAGGTTGAGAACATGATTCAAACGAGTCAGCAAATTGTCAGCAGTGTAGATTATCATAAATCAATAATTGAAAACTGCGATGAAATACTGAAACAGTTGAATCCTCAATTTGCCAAGGACAAACAGCAGGAAGAAAAGATAGGCTCTCTAGAAACAGAGGTTAAATCTTTAAAGGGAGACCTCTTTGATATAAAGAATGACCTCAAATCCTTGCTTTCAGAACTGAACGGTTCTAACAAACAAAAAACAAACTCTAAAACCTAATTAATATGGGAATGATTGAAATTAACCACAAGGGTCACGAAAGAGGTCTCGGTCGTGCCGTTGGAGACTTTAAAGAAAGTCTGGAATGTTTAGCAGAAGATTTTGAAGCTCTTCTGGATGAGTTCGAGAACATGGGTGAAAGAGGTGATAGCGATTGGAGTCGTAAAGACTATGATCGGAACTATGACCGTGATTACGACCGTGATTATGACGAACGCATGGGTGAACGTAGAGGAAGACGTCGTCGTCGTCGCTAATATCAATTGTGGGTGTTTCCTTAGTGCTATCAAGTCACCAAGGAAACACTTGCTTAATATACTATAATATGGACAGAAATATGAGTTTTGATGTATTCGACAGAATACCGGAGAAGATGAGAGCTTACCTCTCTAACTATGGATTCAACTTCTCTAAGAAGATGTGCGATTGGGCTGTTTCTATGATGGAGACAAAGGAAGGTAAGATTACTCCCATCCCTAAAGAAAAGGTTGACGAACTTCTCAAAAAGTACAGTATTACGCTAAAGAATGATAACGGTTATAACGCTGTCTACGTAGCAAACATGTGTAAAGCGGATTACTTCGGGTCTTCCATACCGAATGAACAATACCTTGCTATGTTTGTGAGAGACTTTATAGACGACCCGGATGGCGGCTCTGAGAAGGCGTTTCGGCATTTCTTTGCGGACTGTATGGGGAAGGGTATCGTAATCAATTGGGATGATATGCTCTAACAGTGATACGACAGCAGTTCTACATACCAAAGATAGGCTGGAAGGTGTATATATACTATTCCGTAGACTGTTACGATACTGATGAAATAGTCCATAAAATGAGAAGGTTCGGAGCGAGTAAAGAGTTCCTGTTAACCGCAGAAGAAAATATGCGTTCTTGTCGTTTGGATACAGGTATTACTTACTCCAACTTTCTCTATAGAATAACAATCATGGCGATTGGACGTGCTTCATCAGAAAGGGAATTTTTTAATTCCTATATACACGAACAAAGACATCTACAGGATGATTTAGCCAATATGAACGGCATATCCTTAGACGGTGAAGAGATAGCATATCTCAGCGGAGAAATAGCTATGAAAGTCTTTGATTATATCAAATTATTCATTTGTGATTGCAATCACTATAAAAATAAGAAGTATGAAACTAAAGAAGGTAAAAAAGGCAATGGAAGGGGACATGCCCATTAACAGCATGTTTAATCTGATACCGGAGAAGAGAATGGCAGAATTTAAGAGGTTTGCTTCAATCTTTGGATTTACTGAGGAAAATATAAATACTATCTTAAAACGAGAGAAGCATGAAAATGAAAAAGGTAAAGTACACAGCTAAGAAATTAGCTATTATTCGGAAGAGATATGAATTGAATCGTGCAATTGACAGTATGATGAAAGATTTACCCAACCATGAGTTTGAAATGCTTCGGTTAGAGTTGATGGATGAATTAGATGAACTGCGTTCATTAGAGTGCTCTAAATAGGAAAAGGGATTCCGAAGAATCCCTTTCTTTTGTTTCACTACCAAATTACCTGTTTTTTAATATCAGTCGGATTGTAAGACACATGAACCCATGAAAAATTCTTCTCATTAATTAATTGTCGGAATGGAAGATTCAGTTGTTGAATCAGGTCGAAAAGTTTTTTATTTTCTTCCTTACTTCCGCCTGTAATATCAGCAGCCATTCCTTTCAAATGCTCTGAGTTGTGGACTCCGCCCAATATCTTATTCAAAGCCATACAACGATATCCACTATTTACTCTAATAGGCTTTCCATACGCCTCTCTTAGAGGGTCGAGAACATTTGTAATCAATGCTTCTAAGTTACGTTGATATTCCGGCTTACAAGAGTTATCCAACTTATGTGCTATTGCTGTATCAGAATGGCACAGTTCTTTAATTGTAAAATATTTGCCCATCTCCTATTTAATTACATCCGTATATTTTTTAATAAATTCTCTAAGTTCCTTTTCTAATTCTTTTTCCTCCATTTCTATATAGGCTTTTTCCATCCTATCTAATATATCTTGGCAGGAAATCCATTCACATTCAAGAGGCTTAACTTCTTTTTCCTCTTCCTCGTATGCCCAATCCAGAAGTTCTTCTGCTCTCTTTTTCAAAGTGTTTACAAGCTCTTCTGCTCTAACTACTTTGTTAGGATAAACAATACTGGCTAATTCCAATGCCTTTAATCTGTTCTGAGCTTTCAATTCTTTTTCCATGATTAAATAAGTTTATGGTAAATAAGATATCTAATGTTGTATGAAATTTCTTCTAACGCATCAGCCAACTTCTTATATTCTTCCGGGTTTTCCGCAAATTTATCTGAGGCAAGACCACTACGTTTCTCATCAAAGGAGGTATATAAAAAACCATCACCTTTTATATTTATCATGCTATTGTCTGCATCAATAAATGGTTCGGGTATATCTATCTCTATTTTCATGGTTATCTATTATCTCCATTGCCATTAATACAATGTCTCTCTTTCCGAGATTGTAACTTGTCAATATTCATTTGACAAATCTCTTCCAGAGAATAACCAAGGTCATGCGCCATCGTAGCGATATACCATTGAACATCTCCCAATTCTTTGGCTATTTCTAGCTTTATTTCTGATGAGAATACTCTGTTATTGTCTCTGATTACCTTTTTTACTTTATCCGAAACTTCTCCGGCTTCTCCGGTTAATCCTAATGCCGGATAAATGATTTTACAATCTTCTGGATAGATAGCTGTTTCCAGTGCTTTTAATTGATACTCGTTAATTTTCATTATACTATTTTGTTTGAGTTAAAATTCTATTGGTTAAATCGTCTATATCGGCTTTAGTGATGTCATTGGTCGCACCATTGCGCATCCATTCAGCCCACCAATCGGCAGTGACATTTGTTATAAATTCCAATACAAGCCTATTCTCTTTAGCCTCGTCTGAATTGTATTCTTCTATGAAGTTAACTATCTTTTTAAGCATAGTATGGTTTTCTTCTGTCAGCCGGAGCAATTTTGGTATGATGCTTTCCTCAGTTTCCATTTGAAAAATTATTCTGTTCTATTTTATCAATGCAATCATCTTTTAGAATCCGGCTCTTGAAGATATAGTTTGAATAAATGGCAAACCGGATGCTAATAGGTCTCTTATCCTGTAAATAGACAATGCTCCACAACTTCGCCAAACTTTTCATTTGGTCTTGAAGATATTTGAGACCTTCATCGTCTATTGCAGAATAATCTACTTTTTCAATGATAGACGGATATTCCTTATCTTTGAGGCTTATAGCCTCTCCCTCTAACGTGTAAATCTTTTCTACGTTCATTTCTTATTTTCTTTATACTGTTCAATCGTTATATCCATACCTCTTTTCAGCCCTTTAGAATACGCATCTAAGCGTTCTCCCCAATCCCACAATCCCCATGCAGCAAAAAACAGAATAAGAGCGACTACTCTGTGCCACATCGGTAGTCTGATGCAAAAGGGATTAGTATTAATCTCAATATGACCGATAAACCCGGCAACGATAATGAGAGCGATTACAAATATAATGAAATCTTTCATTTCTTCTTTTTTAGTTAGTTAAAAACCGCCCTATTCTCACGAACCAGACGATTGCAAAGTTATGATAAACGTATTAATTATTCCATGAAATTAGACATATAATCTTCTTCGGACATTTCATAAAATCCGGTACAGATTACCCGTCCATCTTCAATTCCATCAGCTTCTTTTATTCTTTTTTCTATTTTTGAAATGTTTAAGCAACCTTCAACTGTGAGTATCGCTCTTCCATCTTGCCGTCCTTTATCTTTTGAAGTAAGTACAAAAGGACACATGAAATATCTTATCTTTTCCATAATTATAAGTTTTTCCTCCGAGCGTACTCAGCAATTAATAATCCGTCTCTATCTGGATGCTTTACATCTTCAAACCTAGGAAATAAACGATTTCCTATATCCAGAGAAGCCTTTTTTAATTCATCTCCGGCACAACCATGTGGAAGAAGTGCTTTCTGCCATTCCTTACTGTCAATGAACATATACCTGCATCCCATTATCTCAATAGCGTTCAGCATGGCTTCGTGACATCTTACCCCACTAATGGAAGCATTAAAGCGAGTGCTATTTATTAAGGGACGTTCTATAACAAAGGTTATATCGCTCTTATTAATGCCATTAAATAAGGCAATAAATTTGAGAGAGTCCAGCCTTGTTATCATTTTCTTCTTCTTGGTATAGTCTTGCTCTTTTTTAGTAGGTGTTTTTACGAATATGGGTTCTATTCCATCGCCAACTATACCAATTGTACCGGAAACCCCATTATCGCACCCTACGAATACTTTACTCATCTTCTTTTCTTTCTTTTTTCCACAATCATCCATAAGAGAGTTGTGGGTATTATGTCTTTTTTATATCCTTGTTTTACCAAATCCATGTTCTCTGCTAATTCTAGCTGAGTAACCGGAAAGTAGTAACAAACCGGATTTTTATCTTTAGCCTCTATCGTACAATCGTATATGGATTGAAGATAGTCGTTAAACTTCCATTTATAGGTCATCTATTTTTCCTCCATTCTTTTACAATTCCTTCTATCCCCGAAAATATTATCCAAAGGAATATCAAGAAACAGATGAATGTCTCAAAGTCTTTGCTTATAAATCTCACGAACTCCATCATCTAAAAGTCTTCCAAATTAAGTTTGATTTTCATTCCCGAATCGGCAATATAAGGTTCAATTCCGGTAGCTATTTTTACCATCTCTCTAAAGCGTTTTTCGTCACTATTTCCATCGCTGAGGTGCAACAGTACTACCGTTTGGAGTTTTGCGCTAAAATGCCGCTTTATAATGTTCACCGACTGTTCTATGGAGAGGTGATTTCCACTGGCAGAAGCCGACCATTCATCTCTTGCGGCTCTATCCAGAATGATGTCTTCCATATAGTTTGCTTCACACAGAAGATGATTCACTCCATTTACCTTCCAAGGAAAGTCTGCACAGTCAGTAATGAACAAAACTCTACTGGTGTCCGGACAATCAATCACAAACGAATAGCAAGGTACATTATGCTTTACTTCGATAGCTTGAATCTTAAATCCACCCATGACCAGTTTCTTTTTAGGGTTTAATCCATTCAATCCGATAAATCCGGATGCTTCCACTGCTGCCGGATGGGTGTAAACCGGAAATCCCATCTTTACAAATTCATGTGCACTCTTAGAGTGGTCAAAGATGCTGGTGACTGAAAATCACCCCTCGTACTTTTTTCAATTGATAATCAATTCCCTTAATTATGTCTTGAACTTTGATACCAGCTTCAACCAATAAAATCTCTTCGTTGCAGCAAAGGGCATAAGAGTTCCCTTTGCTGCTTGAACCCATTACTCTCAGTTCCATTAGAACTCCTCGCCTTCGTTGTTCTCTTGAATAGGTGGGTCTGCCGGAGCAGGTTCAGGAGTAGGCTCTGGATTAGCTTTAGGTCTTCTACCTGATTTCTTCGAAGCATCTGCCTGTTCTTTATATGCGGCTTCTTTCGGTTCGTCCGCAGGAACTTCATCGTGCAACTCTTCAAAGGTAGCGTATTCCGGTTCAATCTGGTGTGAAGCATCTATTGGATTCAATACTTCCTCTTCCAAATCGTCGTCTACTACAGACTTTGAAGAATTGATGAGCATTTTTGCTCCTCTCTTAATTACCGTTCTGCGAGCCATTTGGTCGGGAAACTCCTTATGTACCAATTGTTGTTGAGAAGAACTCTTAGACCAGCTTTTGCGGATTTGAGCCATCGTCATAATCTCTATGTCCGTTTCTCCCTTGTCATTGGTAACATAAGCATAAGCACCAACCATCTCGCCAGAATCAATAGATTCTAAAGTCTGAGTATGTTCAAGAACCTTTTTGCGTCCGGTATTGGGGTCAATTTCAAATTTAAAAATATCCCCTTTATAGATAATGTTGGCAATTGGTTCAAAATATTGTGATGCTCTTCTTGCCTGCAAACAAGTACCAAAATAGCTTTCTTCAAAGCAAAGCTGGTCGCCACGAACAATCATGTATCCTTGCTTCTTTGAAATATCCAAACCTTTTGTAGCCATCTTGAAGAGTGCGGTTTGAATACTGTTCTTTGTACAGCTTTGCAATGCCGGAACGCCATTCTTGTTTTTCACATCTGCCAATACCAGCATGGCGGCTTTGATAGCGTTAATGTAGTTATAATCTGCGGGCATGGTAAATCCTACCTTGCAGAGTGTATCAATGCGACTAATTACTTCGTCGCCTACGTTTACTTTTACTAAATCTTTATTATCTTCCATATTTTATAATTTCTAAGTTTATTCCTTGTTCTTTAAATAGGTTAATCACCTTTGTAGCTCAGAATGGCAAATCATCTATCTCTTCCGTTTTAGGCTTTTCCTTTTTCGGAGCTTTCATTTTAGGCTGCGTAGTATCACCAGTGTCTCTTTTCCATTCGCTTAGTAGACCTAAACTTCTTGGAGACACGCCTCTTGCCTTATCATCCTGAGTTGGTGCGGTTTTTACTTCATGGGATTTTTCCCATTTCATTTCATCGCACTTGGTGATTATTATAGAGAGATATTTCTTCCCGTTTTTGGGAGAAACATATATCATGTCTTTGGGTACATCTGAGAGGCAAATACTACCTCTCAGATATATATCGGTTGCATCTTCAATTCGTTCAACCTTCATGCTCTATGTTTTCTTCGGTAAATATATCCATGATATTTGTCTCAGATACAGAAACAATCTGGTATTCTGCCATCGTGCCTTTCATCCCAGAGTCTAATTTCTTAACTGCGTCTCGCAGGTCGGCAGCTTGAACCAGCATTTTAGTTTGAGTGAACTTTTCCTTACCGGATTTTTCATCCAAGGTAATGAACTTTAGTTTACATTCAAAGTATCTATCTGCCGCAGCTTCCTCGGAAAGAAACAATTCTGAATACTTGGATTCCTTAACTGCATTGACTTTGAAATCGCCTGTAATAAACGGCTGCATTTCTTGGATGATAGAATATTCGGCAGAACTACAGGTAAAGCTCTTTACGAGATAATGTTCAGTAACTTTTTTATATACACCCCTTTCGTCCAGCTTATCATATTTCAGAGCTACGTTAAAATAATAAATTCCTTCCATGTCTTTTATTTTTAATGGTTTACAAATATACAAAATTAATTCAAATTCACGTCTTTACTATCTCCAAAAATATTTTTAATGAAGAGTTCCCTCAATTGTAAGGTTTTATAAAATTGTTTCATAGCAAATGAAGCGTCTTCATCTGATGCTTTACTTAGGTAATAGTTAGATGCAGTTAAAGCTAAAGCGGAATATACAGCACCACCCTCTTCTTTATCTTCCATTGCACCCATATACATATTCGGAAGTTTATCTTTTGGAAATCCAACAGCCGATGAATATGTTTTTTCATCATTGGGCGTCAAAATAAGATAATCTTCTTCCAGTTCAACTAAACAACTTATTAACTCTTTGGTTAATTCTTGGACTCTTTTGTAAGTCTCTTTTTTCTCTTTCTTAGTCATTGTCTAAAATATTTTCAATTGATTTTTTAATGTCTTTTTCTGTTTTTCTCCAATCTTTGTTTTCTCCCTGCACTTTCATATTTCCAAGAATAGAAAATGGCTCATCCATACCGGTATCTAATTTTATTTGTTCATATTTTAATTTATCACAATTAGGTCGGAGGTAATGAGACTGCCCGAAAGCATTTGCTCTTCTTTCCTTTGCAAATAGATACAGAAATACGCCTTTTTTCTTTTTGTAGATAGGAGCATATCTATAGGGAATAAATATTCCTTTTTCCATAGAATCTCCTATCTCCACTTCCGTTTCAATGGCGTTATTGAGAAGACTTAGATTAATTATAATTTTATAGTCCATTGCTCTTTACGATTAAACTTTCGTCTTCCGATACAATCAGGCTAATCAGTTGATGTTTGGTTTGAATAGCAGCATGGACATCGTTAATCAAATTCACATCATCCACGAAGAGAGGAAGACTAATCCCAAAGTATTCGGCAAACGCATTTGAAATGTCTACTCCTAAAAGGATACGTTCTGCACCGTTGCTCGTTGCGGAGTTTGCGCCATCCAATGCCGTAATGACACAATTCGGTATCCACTTCCCGGACTTATCCTGCGACATCATGGTGATATGGCAACGTTTGAAATATCGGTTTACCCGGTCAGATACAATCTTTGCTCTTTCCTCTTCGTACTCCTTTATTTCGTAATCCAATTGTTCCTGTTCTGCCAGTTTTTCGGCTGCGGCTCTTTGGTCTTTCTTCAAATTTTCAATCTTCTGTTCCTGCTTTTTGCGTTCGTCCACCAATCCGAGTATTTTACTTTCTTCCTCGATATGCTTCATAAATGTCTCTTTCATAGAAATCATTTCCGCATTGTCTTGTTCAGGAATAACGGTCAAATTCTCTTCCATATTGTGAATCTCTTCCATTAAGGAAGCATATTCTTCGGTATCTTCAAATCGTTTCCAGTTCTCTTCTGCTTTCCGAAGTTCTTCTACCGCTTCAATCACACTATGCAATCCTTGTGGTTCAGGCAGTGAATTTATTTCTTCTTTTAATTCTTGGATGGATTTCAAGAAAGAATCTTTTCGTGAATTGTTAGCTTTGCCCTGAGCGATAATGGTTTCAAGCCTATTTTTCTTCTTTTCTTCAAAAGAAGCCCGAAGTTCTCCCAATTTACTTTCTGGATAAGACTGACCGCAAACCGGACAAGTATCTTCTCCAAACAGCTTTTCCTTTTCCTCATTCTTTTCAGCAAGTAACGCTTCTCTTCTTTGTGCGCACTGCTTTACGTATTCTTCAAAAGTCTTTATCTGAGTTTCATACCTATTCCGGTCTCTCTCAATCTTGTCATTCTGAGCTTTTATTTCCTCATTCTTGGCAGAGATATTATCCAAATTCTTTCTGGCAATCTCTATCGGGGCTTTCTGCTCTTCTTCAAAAGCCTTTTTCCGGTTTATCAATTCATTTTTCTTCGTGCTTATTTCCAGCATTTCTTTGTTCCTCTTATCAATGAAAGGCTTGATAGATTCTGCTGTACCATTCATCATGTCTTCGATTTCCTTAATTTGAATCTTGTCATTCTCAATGTTCTTTTTAGCTTCCTCTACCTTGGAAATATCCGGCAAATTCTCTTCCAGAGTTTGAATAGTCAATGGGAAAGACTTCAATTGAGCCTTAATAGGGTCACATATCGTAGCAATTTGAGACTTTATCTCTTCCATTGTATATTTGTCCAGCTTCTCAAACAAAGTGTCATATTTGCCTTTATAGTCTTCTTTCTTGATTTCACCGGACATCAGACTCAGATAAGTTCTCTGGTCTTTCCATTCCATACCTAAGAAATAAGTGGTATCCAGCATGATTCGAAGTACATTTTGCTCGGCAAACAACTCATTGATACGTGTACGGTATTCAGTGGCAGACATCTCAATGCCATCCATCAAGAATTTATAGTCGTCTGTCCCTTTTCGTTCGTATTCTTTGTTTCCACGTTTACGGACAAATCCCATTTTTGCGGTACGCTTGAATGAATATTCGTTACCGTTGATTAGGAATACACCTTCTACACTTGCTTCCGGATTGTTTTCTGCGGTATACTCCATATTGTTATCAAACAAGTTGAAGTTCATCCGGTTATTGCTGTCATATCCGGTAAGAAGCCACAGGAACGCATCTTTCAGAGAGCTTTTCCCTGTCTTGTTCTTTCCGTACACATCCGTTCTTCCTTCAAAATCAACCTTTCGGCTTTGTCCTCTCCAATTAGAGAGCGTCAATCTTTTTAATTCAATTAATTTCATTTTATTCCTCCCATTCAATTTCTATTGTAGATATATAAACTTTTTGAGCATTATATATTGCTGTTATCTCCTTATTTTTTTCAGCTTCGTCTCTAGTTGAGAATATACCTTCTGCCCATTTTTTGCCATTTTCATGCTCCCAAATATTGATATACCCTTTCTTCTTAACAGTAACCATAAATAAATCGTAATTTCCTTTATTTTCTATATGACGTTTGCCATCTAAAGCGTATTTTACAGGAACTTCCAAATTATCCTCTAATATTAAGGCAACAAGGGGATATTTACCTTTAGCATCCGTACATATTACTCGTGCTGGAAGACCATTTTTGGTTATTACTGGTGCTCCCTTTAAGGCAGCATCTAAATCAAACTTCTTCATATCCTTCTTTTTTAATTTCTACTATTGTATTAAACAGTGCGTCTAATAAGTTTTTTGATTCATGTTCATATCCATGTCCTATAAACAATTTACAACGCTCACTTTTATAATATACCCGATAACAATTTACCTCTTTCTCAATGGTACATAAGAATTCTGCACCATAATGTTTCAATCTTGCAGGTAATAAGTCTAATAGGTTATCAACATCAAATGCCCTAACATATCCACCACAAGTATATCTACCATATTCCAATTCATCTCCGATACTATAAGTATAAGCCGGAGCAACTACTTCTTTAAACTCATCCGTTCCGCAAAGATAAAAATTATAGATGCACCATAATGCGCTCCGGTCGTCAATTCCTAATTCTTTCAGAGTTAGCATTTGCTCCTTACTTAATACCATTTTCTTTGTTTCCATATTATATTGACTGCTTCAAATCTTTCAAAACTTCGGCTAAGTTAGCCTGTATTTCGGATATTCTATTGAATGTATCTTCACTAATATAAACCTTTTTATTAAATTCTTTTTTAGGTATCATATATGGACATCTATGAAAATCAAGAACCATTTTATCTATATCCTCTTTGCGAATAGTGTATTTACTCTGATTAAAAAAGATTTCATTTTCTTCATCTATAAAAAGTTTCATTTGAAAATCCATCTCTTTCCCATTAATTATTTTCCAAAGATTTTGAAGTTGATGAACATATTTACATGGATATGCGATATCAAAATAAAGTAATCCTATATTAAAATTATACTTTAATCTCCCTCCACTAAAACGTCCGTCCTCATATTCTGTAAATCCATTATCAATTAGAATTTGTTTAGTGATTCTGATTGGTTCTATATGCTTATATACAGTCTTTTCCCAAATACATTTACCGGATATTTCACCTTTTCCCATAGCACCTATCATGCTAAGTTCTGTAATCTTCATAATTCCATGAGTGGGAAATTCTACATAATTCCCTATCCTCAATTCTGATTTGTCTATTCCCATTTTTCTTCCTCCTATATTAAAGTTAGTGCTTTCTCAATTGCGGCTTCCAGAGCGTCCTCATAAGTATCGAATTTATTCTCTGCTTGGATTGTATTATTATATAGCCATTTTTCAGCAACAGTTATATCATAATCCCAATATTCAACAGTAGCTTTAGATTCTCCGGTACAATTCAAATCTATCCATCTAAAATCACATACACAACCTACAAGAATGACGATATTGTGAACTTCGCGAAGCCAGCGTTGAACCAAAGACTGATTCGGGGCTGATGCATAAAACTCAACTCCATTATTATAATCACAAGGACTTAATTCACAATGAGGTAGTCCGATAGTAGTATGCCAATATGCTCTGCATCTTTCGTGAAATCCTTTTTCTTTCAAAAGTTTGGCGGTTTTTAGAGATACGATTTCTTCTTCCATATATATTAGTATTAGTGTGTTAATAAATAAAGCCGTATCTGAAAGATTTATCAGTACGGCTTTATTGCTACCGCATGGCAGACATTGGTTTTATCCAATGGTGGCTGTTGCCAATAAGCGGTTTTATACTAAAAAGTTTAATATGCAATCGTTCATCTTCCATAGCCACGTTTCAGATACGATGCAAATATCCATATTCTTTTTAATCTGTGCAAGAGAAAAGAGGTATTTAACATTCCAATTCTTTCTCTAACAGATTACAGGCTTCAATCATATCATCCCATATTTTATCAATCTGCGCTAAATACATAACAGCATAGAATACAGAATCCTCTATTGATTTTTGTCTAGGTACAAAGTCCGGTCTTTTAAACATATCCTTAGTTGCTACCACATAGTTAAAGATATCTTCCGACTTAATTTTAAGCTCGTCTAATTCACCCAGAAGATTTTCAATAGTATTCAAGAAGTTATTTACCGGTACAGCATTCACCGTTAGTTCACTTTCCGTTAAAGATGTTACTTTCTCCGATAGAACATTGATTCTTCTAAATGTTGTTTCTCTCTTGTCCGTACTTCTTTGAATCATGTTAACGGTTTCATCTACCAACATCTTCAATTTCTCGTTGCTTGTTTTCTCATGGGTTTGCGAGAAGATTGGCAAGCATACGATACACATGATAATATAAAGAATCATTCTACTTGTTTTCATTGATTTCTTCTTTATTATTAGCTTCGTTTACCATTCTGTCCCTATTCAATTCCTTTTGATAGTCTTCTTCCAGCATTTGAAAGAATTGGAAGATTATTTTCTTTTGTTTTTCAGTATCTTTAACCGCCCTCTTTAAGCGTCTAAATGCTTGCATAGCAATCCTCCATTGTTTATCAGCATATGCAGTTCTCGCCATTTCTCTTGCTTCCTGTGCAGCCTGTAAACAAGAATACAAACTTACTTCATTGCTTACATACTTACTTTTATCAAAATCAACAGGAATTGTAAAGTTGAGGGTTTTAATAATCGCCTTTTTATGCATCAGGTGGAAGTCTTCAACTCCACAAACCTGCGCTGATTTTATTCTGAAATCGTCATTGATAGTATATATCAAATCTCCGACTTTTACTTCTCCAAATGTTTTCATTCTCTTATATATTTTAAAAACTTATTAATCTTTGAATCTTTCCTCACAGTTGGAAGAGAAGAAAGATATTTAATAAACCATTTACGCCCTTTGTACTGAAATGAAGAATATCCCATAGCCCGGAAATAATCATATCCGCACTCTTTAAATATATCATTAGAAATGCCATCAAATATTAAACGGTTTATAATATCATCAACTAAAGGATGTTCGTCGTACTCACACCAATAATCCCAAGTAGAATAATATATTTCTGGTAAAAAACATTCCCATTTCTTTTTACTGTATTTGCTGAGGAACTTTTTTCCATATCTTTTATATTCAGCCCAATATAGATTTTCTATCGGTATTGATAAAAGACCTTTTCTATAAAGAAGCAAGACTATACGTTTCTCTTGCTTCTTCCACGCCCTAACTACTTTGAAGTTTTTAGACATCTTATTCTTGTTTGGGTAATAATAACTTTGCAACGTCCTCTTTCAGTAGTCCGGTTTCGCTCATTTTGGCTACCAGTTGAGAAGCAAACAGCAAATCATAGCGTTCTTTCATTTCCTTGCCAAAATCTTTTGCTAATGATTTGATAACCTGCTCTGGATTATTATAGCCTGTATCTCCTGTAAACCTCTCTTTAATCCAATCTTTGATAAGAATTTCCTCCTTATTATAGGAACTTTTACGTATTTTCCCTTCTGAGATAAAATCTTTCACCTCTTTTTGAATATACTCATACATGCAGTGTTCCAATTGCTGTTTTATCTGAAAACTTATTTCAGTCTCTATTTTTTCTCGTATGTCACTTTTAATCTGCATGATAACATCATGGATAACATAACCCTTCAATTTTTCGTCCAGTGTTCCAGAATCTTCATCCATCCAAAACTCGTCAAGTTCTACTGTAAATTTCATATTGTTTTTGTTTTATATGTTACTTAATTCTTTGAATATTTTTATGCAATGTTCAGCATTTAGACTGATTTCTTTAAATCCTGCTTCTGCGCAGTAGTCTTCCACAAAATGCCGAAATGCTTCTATACACGCTTGCTTTTGTATTCTTGCTCCGGCTTTTATAGCAGCTTTTACTATGTCCGGTTCGATAGCCGGACATAGCTTTGCACAATCATTTGCAAATTGTTCTAATTCTTTTCCCATTTTACTAAAATATTAGAATATATGTAGTAATCAACATTGCTACAACACTACAAACGAAAAGAATCATTAATAGTGTTTGAATACTTCTGTTTTCCATTTACATAAATGTTAGTTTACCTTCTTTTTCTTTGTCCCAAGTTAGATACTTCCGGCTCTTCCCAGTTACATAGTAATTCCATGCTTTGATGAGAAGTTGTTGCTTCATTTCGGAAGTCATAACAGAAGAGGATAAACGGTCTCTGATTATTTTCTCCCGATAAGTGATAATCGTTTCGTTACCTATATTTTCTCCCAAAAACAAAGATTCAAAAAATCTCTGAACCCTCTTCTTTGTATATCCTTTACATTTTATCAAGAATACACCAATGGCAGCGGCTTCAATAACACGCATAATTTTGAACTTGTTATGTAATGACCTCATAAAAGAATAAAATTCTTGATACAATCCCGGTGAAGTATAGTATTCTCCCAAGATTTCAGTTTTTGAATATTTCTTTGGTAAACTACGCCCTTTGTCTTTGTTTTGAGAAATAATCGTAGCGTTTTGTTTCAATGCCAACACTTTCGTAGCAATACAAGAAACATACGAATAGTTATTTATACCTTTAATAGCAAAGATATCTGAACCTTGTCTTAACCTTCCGCTATCATACATGACAAATGCGCTTTCATCACATCCACGGATAACCATCGTTTGAATATCTCTCCCACTTTTTACAATGGCGGACAATCTGTGCTGACCATTCAACAATGCGCCATTCTTGGCGAAACAAATAGCCTCTCCATTTAGTTTCCAGTTCCCTGCCCGCATTTCCTGTGCATAGAAGTTTACCGTTTTATCATTCAACGGTCTGTTCATTCTGTTGGATTTCAAATACTCTCTTGCCATGTCAGGCGTAATTGTTTCAACTCTTGCTTGTAAATTTGCTTCCATATTCATTGTTTTTTAATTATTCATATTTCCAAATATATCCTCCTGATGTTTTCCTTTTACCTCTCGCACACGCTGAAATACAACTTTGATTTATACCAGTTATTCTTCCTGCTTCTCTGGTACTTCCATATTCACCTATTTTATGTCCATTAATAGTATATTGCACTACTTTCTTAGAAGTATGATTCTCTTTCCCAAATTTATTTAGATTTGGCGAACTTCGTAGATTATGGAAGTAAGCATGTTTTTGATTATAAGAATAATCACACCATTCTAAATTGGTATCTTTATTGTTATATTTATCACAATCTTTGTGATTTATGCAAGGATAATTATTAGGATTGGGAATAAAATGAAAAGCTACTAATCTATGTATTGGATAGCGTTTACCTATTCCTTTTTTACTCAAACAAACACTTTTATAAGATGTACATGTATTAGGCTTGATAAATCGTTCAGTTACATTTCTTTTTCCACTAACATGATTAGCTTTTCTCTCTAACGATTTTACTCTTCCTAAATTTGATATTTGATATAATCCCTCGTATCCTTTAATATCTTTCCATTCTTCTTCCATAATCTATACCTTTATCTCATTTTATCCTAATTGAATAGCCTCCCAGATATCCAAGAACTGTTCGCCCGCGTATCTCGCTAATTCGCTCGTTCGGAAACGAAGACGAGAGCCGCAACCCGCAGCCGCAGGCGTAAAGGCGTTACACGTAACAGAGAAAGCGAAGCCAGACGGGGACATGTAAAAGTAAGGGTAGTACTTTGGTTCGTTATCATTATCCCAGTCGGGTTCCCAACCTTCGTTCAACGCTTTCACGATGATAGACATTTTCCACATGTGTTCAAAAAACGAACGGTCAGCACCGGAGAATTCGCAGAAATCCGGTATTCTCGGTCTTCCAGCCATTTCATACGCATCATCAAATGTCTTCACTATGTCCGTGATTTTCTGATTGAATACTTCTTTTCCGTACAAGTTTTCCAATGCTTTCTTTGTTTCTGCATTTCCTTCTTTCCACGCTTTGATAGCGTTTCTTTTTTCTACTTTTAATTCCATAATGTTTACTTTTTAAAAATTAATTATTGTATCTCTCCTTATGATGAGAGAATCTTGATATACATCTTGATAAGTTACAGTTATTCTCCCTCGTAGATAATCTTTAACTACACCCTTTCGAAATTCTTCATTAAAAGAGTATATTACAAAAGATACTCCTGCGGCTACGAATATTATTCCAAACAATCCTCGTTTATCTCCTTTACAGGAACAAAAAACATTTAACGCACCTGCAATCATCGCTATAATACCCAATATAAGCATAGATATAAATATAAACATACTATTTGCTCTCCTTTCCTTCTTTATAGCCAGCCATAAACGCATCTCTCATCTTTCTTGCTGTAAACTGTTCCCAGTCTTCATTTGATGATTTATCATTGAAATTTTGGTCTAACACATATTTATCTGCCAAGAGTTTTGTAACATCTACTTGTTCTTTGCACGTTGAATCCAATAAAGGATTATACAAATTATAGCTGCAAAAAATTTCTGTATCAGAAGCACACCCTTTGTAGCACACACATTGTCGGCAAAGATAACCATCAATCATTTTTGGTATGCCTATTACATTAACCATTCCATATGGGCATGGTAATGATTTTCCTATCTTTAATCTTTCAATTTCCATACTATTATTGTTTGTTATTAAAGAATAAATACAAATCACATCCGGCATTATCCACAATGTAATAATCTGGATTTGTTAAAGATACCCATTTTGATACAGGCATTAACCGTTCATCTCCGAAGGATGGCTTTTCATACTTATCAGTAGGTACATAATGTGCATGAAAGCGAACATTTCGGTCTTTATATGTTTCCATAATAGCTATAATGTCTTCATCTTCAAAATGTTCTAATACTCCATGCGTAACCACCACTGTAGGATATTCAAAGAACTTTGCTTGCCGAATATCTTCTTTGAGATAAGCGAAAGGAATAGAACTTAATAAACCCTCTTCCATCTTATATGTATTTTCACAACATAAGGTGAGCATATCTCTATCTATGTCGGTGCAAATTACTTTTGAGATATCAAAGTTATAAGATTCTTTGGCAACTCCCAATGCTTTACATAAATCGTATATCTCCACATTTAAAGCACGACTAACCGTTCCTATTCCACAACCTTCTTCTTTGAAAACGATACCTTTTTCCGGCATTGATTTGATATTGATAATTATCTCGTCTAAAAACCGTTTGTATTTGATAATGAAACTTCTAAGATAGAACCGATTATCAACTCTTGCCTTATAATGGTCTTCCCATCTTTTCATTATTCCTCCTTTCTTTGCAGAACTTACAATTACCTTTGTGAGTAACACAGGTTACATAAAGTTCGCCATACGTCACAGATTGTACTAAAATGTATTCGCATGAGTCAATTACTAATACATCATATTCAATTTGTTCTTCTGAATCAGATGTTACATTTCCATGTTGGCAAGCTGATGCTATCGTCAATATTCCGGCAAGAATACAAAGTTTCAATGTTTTCATATTACTTCAACTTTTAGTTTGTTATCCAAATACTGAACGTATTTTTTCATCTCTCGTTCCGTGTCCCAGCAGAATTTACGTTCTTTACCACGAATCACAATAGTTAAATAATACCATCCGGTTACTACTGATTTACCGTCTACGCTATACTCTTGAATAGAATCCGCTTTCAACCGGATATTCTTTCCTTTACTTTTAATTACTATAAACATGTTCTTTTATTTTAAGTTATACATTAAATCGTTCGATACAAATTAACCTACTATTAAGCAGTATGTAGTAATCACTATCAATAAGAGCATTTAATTGGTTTAAATCTTTTCTATCGATAGTTGTTGTCTCTTTATTTATTTCCCCAACAATTTCACTGGGATATACCATTACTTTTGTAATCCAGTCTAAACGATTAAGATAATCAATTATTTCAATGTCTGATTTTAATTTTTCCATATTCTTGTTCTTTCCTTTATAGTATTAATCAATCACTTTCTTTAACTTGTTAAATGGTTTCTCTTTGTCAATTCTAACTCCATCTTTGAAATCTAATATTAAATGCCAAAGCTGGTCTTTGTAAATATCACCCGCTTTATAGTTAGTCTTATAAAACGGGTGGGCTTCTATTGGAGAAATCATTTTATTAAAGGTATTCATCGCATTTAGATATGTAGCTCCCCATTCTGAGAGTTCTACAGTAACGGTATCGTTCAAGTCTATTTCGTTCATATCCTACTATTTAGTTAATTGTTTAAAAGCGTTGCATATCAACCAAACAAACACTGCAATTCCCATCAATACACTACCCATAAAATCTAATATTTCCATGTTGTTCTCCTTTCTTTATTATTCGTTTATAGCTGGAATATTCATCCACAAATCGCTATCATCTACTAATATGTCTTCTTTAATAATTACTTTTCCGGGAAATGAATCAAGCATCCCCCACCAATAATGTTTCATAGAATAGTATATGTATCCGACAAAGAATATGCCGTTATGACATATAAGAACTGTTTCTCTTCCATTCGGTTTTCCCGTTGTTATTTTAGTCCAATTTGTTTTCATATTATTTGATATTTATATTGTATAAATCGTTTCTTTTAACTTGCAATTCCAAAGTCTTTGGATGAATCATCTTTGTATCTATAAATTCAATCACAAATAAATCATTATCTGTATTGTTGAACATGTCATGTATGACAGAATATTTTTTAAGTTGGTATCGTTCATTTGGGTAAACTTTTCTAAAGTAAATATTTACTTGTTTCCCTTCTGTATTATTATTGTTCATGGCATTATCTTTTTTAGTTTACGATACATAGCGGCTGCACGGACGGCATTATATTCCATCCCGGTAGCCGTTTTAAAATTATAGTCATTCAATTCAGACGCTATTTGCGCCCAAATTTGAGCGTTATTAGGTTCACCTTTACAACTTATCCATTTCTGTATAAACGTCCAAAATTGGGCGTTATGTACGTTGTTTCGGGCGTTTTCTTTTCGTTTCGTTGATGATGATTGTTGTATGGTGGAAATCGTATCTGTTCTGTTCGCTCCGGTGTTCTTTCCCCATAATTCTTTTGTTCCACCCGTTTGTTCTCCGCGTGCTTTCTTTGCAGCTAAAGCCGCTTTAGTCCTTATACTTGTTATCAACGCTTCTCGCTCAGACAAGGCAAAAAACAAGGTTAGCGTAAACTTATCTGTTGATGGCAAGTCACAAAAGATAATTTTCCCGTCTCCAATTTCTTCATAAATTTGTAGGGCTTCCAAAGTATTACGGAAACGGTCTGTTTTTGCTATGATTAATTTTGCATTATGTTCTTTTGCAAACTGTATTGCCTTACTTAATTCTTTGCATTTTGACAGTTCCGTTCCTGTATATACTTCCACATAGTCAGCTAAAAGTATTCCTTTGTCTTTTTCAACAAAGTAATCAATAATTTCTTTTTGAGCTTCCAAACCTAAACCGGAACGCCCTTGTTTTTGTGTAGAAACCCTTCGCCATGATACAAAATTGCTCATACCTTATTATATTATAGTTTATAAATACTTACATCTTTCTAACATGTCTTTGTAGTCTTCCGGTGTCCCGCAAAACATGTATTTATCAGAACGTTCTATGATAATCGGATTATTATAAATACTTTCTTTCAACATTACGTTTTCATAAGCACCCCTACCATAAACAGGTAGCAAGTAATTATATTGCTCTTTGCTTATCTCGTAATTGTGATACGCATAGTTTCTATACTGCCCCATGATTGTTACTTATTTGAATGTGAATACGTATTTATCGTATGTTTTAGTACATGCGACATGTTCCATCTTTCCACCTAAAAAAGCAGCGATTGAAGAATAACAACTCATTCCTACGCCACCTTCAAAGTATGGGAAATAACCACGAAGATAAATCCCATACGGCACTTTTTTTCGTGAACGTCTTTTATTCCACAACATGCTGGAACATACTTTATTAAAACATTCAGCAACTACAGTACTTTCCTTATCATATCCCCATCCGGAAGCCGTAGCCGCATTTCCTTCATAATACCATCCGTTTGCGTCTTCCCACCTCATTGAAGCGTGCGGAATAACACCCCAAGTTGAATTTTTTACCCAAACTATTTCTATTTCTAGCCGTTTCACTTTTGGCATAGTAGCACGTTTTTCATACTCTGTATTTATCTTTGCCAAAAAGTTTAAGATACCTCGTTCCGTCTTGTATGTATTGTTTTCGTTTTTATACTTGATTTCTTCCTCAGTCATAAACGAAAACATTTTCTTTAGTTCTCTCATTGATTTATTAGTTTTCATACTCGTATTGTTTTAGTTAGTTATTATTTTTGTTTATTTAAAAATTCCAACATCTCAATGTTATTAGAGTACACAATCTTATACATTTTTTTATACCCATTCGCGTATTCTTGAAAGTTATCTCTTACGTCTTTCAATGAATTAAAACACCTTCTTAAAGTCATTTGCATAGGTTCGCCAACGACAAAAGTAGGCGCATTCAACAATGATAAATATACCTTTTTATTCGCATGGTTATATACACATTTTATTCCAATTTCTTTAAAGTTTTCCGCTAATACATACGCTTGCTTGTATAAGGGTAATTTTATATTTATTTCTTTCATGGCTGTTAATTTTAAAATCCTTCTTGTATAATTTTCCATATATCAATGAATTGGTTGCCGCAATATTCGGCAAGTTCGGCTGTTTTTAGTCTAAAATTAGACGCTCCGCCCGCAGTTGCCAATGTAGTAGAACGCCCAGAACCAATAAGAGCAAAACCAGCGGGAGACATATTGAAGTAAGGAGAGTACTTTGGTTCGTCTGCATTATCCCAATCGGGTTCCCAACCTTCGTTCAACGCTTTTACAATGATAGACATTTGAAAAATAGCTTGAAAATATCGAATCTGTTTTTGTTCACCTGTAAACGTGGGAATTTCGGGTTTCCCGCAATACTCCCAAGCATCATCAAACGTTTTAATCCGGTCTGTTATCTTTTCAAAAAACAACTCATACATTAATAGATTAGACGATTTTCCTACACTTATACGGATGTCTTTACAGTTTAGTTCGTCTTTTATTCGGTTTATAGTGCTATTTGTTACCGATATATTTTTAGTATATACTGTATATCCGTTTTTCATTTCTTTAATGTCAACTATTCCATTAAAATAGCATGCTATTTTATCTTTTATTGTTTTCATATCTATATATATTTAATTGTTACTTACTGAAAAAATAAACTCTATTGCCATATACACGACAAACTTGTACCGTTCGTTTTACTATCTTTGTACGTTTCATGTTATTACTCGTTTTTTAGGTTTTCAATTTTGTTATTTAAGTCTATTAGGTTATATGATTGAAACACGATACCACCACCGAAACCATTGCAATGATATTTCTTGCCTCCTATCTTTTTAGCTTTTTTCAAAGCTAAATTATACGCCTCATCTATTGAAACTTTGTTTAATGCAGAAGTATATTCATTCTTATTCAAAAGGTCTGAAAAGTGACATACATAACGCGGGTTTCCGTTGATGTCGTTGTTTACTCTTACAAATGTTACCATAGCTGTAATTGTTTTAATTAAATATTCTTATTTCTTTGCCGAATACGTAATAAGCAAATGAGTTTTTACCGTCTGTATATTTATATATAGGTATATATGATTTATAAAAATTACCTATACTAAAGAAACCTGTTAAATAAGCCTCCAATTTATCATTTGAACATTCAAGTATGGTTATTTCCCGCCATCCAAAAGGGTTATTTTTACGTATCTTTCCAGTGGGAGAAACATATAAATTTCGTAGCCATTTTAAGCCCTTTTCTTTTTGTTCCTCACTAACTTTAATTTCGTTTACTATCCTAACATCTCCAAACGATTTGTTATTTAATCGTCTCTTTAATAAAAGAATATCTTTTTCACTTATAACGCCTGCCTTATAAGCATTATCTATAATTTCTTTATTTGTTCTTGTTTTCATATTGTTTCAATTTAATAAGTTATGCAAATATTAATGTTATCGTATTAGGTAGGATGCAAAAACGCCTCTCATAGTTTAGTAGGTCAAATTTCCAGTAATTTTCATTACTGTTAAAAGTCAACCAACATTCATAGTTATATGCGTTCGGACAAATATCTTTCTTATTCGGGCAAAGCACTTGTTTCTTATGATAAGCATACAATTGCTTTTTCCCCATTCTGTTACGTTCAATAAACAAGTAGTATGTACCTTTTATAAGGCTATTTATGCTATCTTGTACTACATGCGCTTTATATTTGTTATTGCGGATAAATTGCTTTTCAACTTTGGATAAACCGCGCATCTCAGTTTCAGAAAAAAGACGGTTGTTTAGCGCATCTCTTTTTTCTATTGCTTGTAAAAACCTTGCTTTCATTTCGTTTCCCCTTTCTTTATTAGTGACAAATATAAATAATCACATACAAAGCTAACAACGTAATTATCACGCTTACAGCCGAAAGAAATTCATTCAGTTTCATATCAATAGGATGTTATTAAATTGTTTTCAATTAGTAATTTTTCCACGTCAGACGGTGAATAATCCACCATAGTAGACATAACATTGTAAGAACATTCATTTGTAAAGTTATTCCGCAAAAACTCTATAAAATTATCACGGTTAGTACATATACGTTCGTTGTATTCCTCAAACAAGAATAGATACAAAGCATCTAACATTTCTCGTTCTTTCTCAAAGTAATATTCTTCTATGCTTTCAAAACCTAATAAATAATTGTCGGTTTCTTCTTTAAACTCTTTGGCTATTTCGCCAAAAATATAAGCGTTCTCACCGTTAAAATAAGTGTTCTCATATACTATATTATCCGGGTGATTTTCTTTAAAATAGGCAATTGCTATTCTATCAAAAAAATCACCTCCATAGTCAGTATAAGCAAAGTTAATATAAATGTCACTTTGTTTGCTTTTTGCAAGTTCTACAAGTTTCTCCGAACCGTACCCATGAGAAATATTAAAATTAATAGTTTCCATCATATTATACTATTATTACTTTTTCATTTTTTAATTCTTGGACTGAAAGCGGATGTTCATACTGAATTCCAGTACTTAATACTCCATATAATACAGGATAACCGCTAATATATTCTATTCGGTCAAAGGTACACCTAAATTGGTGATTAACACCAACGCTTTTGTAAACAAATATTTCTCCTTTTATTAATTCTGTTATATTCTTTTCTATCATTATTATACCCTTTCTTATTTGTTTTTGCAAAACCATTTTAACATATTTAAGTCCTTTGCGGTCGGTTCGTCTGCATTTAGCGTTGCGTCTATCAATGTCATGTCGTTAATCATAGTAGACCAACATTTCCCGGTTACTGGACTTTCATAGATAACTCTATACAAGCCGTACCCTTTTTTGATAAAGCTAAAATCTGATATTTGTACTTTTGTTCTCATAGTGTTTCAATTTTAAAAGTTTTACTACTTGCTTGTTTCCCATCTTCATAGGTGTATTCCTTTCTATTAATCAATTAAACATTCGACATTAAAATAAGGCAGACGTTTTGCACGTTTAGTTCTCCCGTCTATTGGAAAATATTCCACCTTTGCGCCTAACATATCAGCGACTGGAATTTTATCGTATTGCTTTTCTAAATTAATAATACGGTTATAAGTTTCCGTTCCCATTATTATACCTTTGTCACCGTAATAAAATTGGTTAAAAACAGGGTGGTTCTTATGTCTGCAAATAAAATGATAAGAAAGGTCTCCGAATAATATCTCATTACTTCTTTTTGTCTTATAAACAGAAGTTTTCCCCTTTGCTGTTGTTACGATTACTTTGTACATAGCTATTATTATTTATTAGTATTATAGTAAAAGTCTCTCACAATAGAAAATCTTTTTCCAAGGTTTTCAATATCATTTATATTGTATTTATAGCTTTCATAAGTAGGATATTTAATACACAAATCATATAGCCTATTGCTAATAATGCAGTATCTTTCAATACCTTCTTTCAACATTTTACGCCCTTTACAAAACGGGTAATTACTATCTATAATATCTTTAATGATAAATTCCATTTCTGAAACTTTTTCATTCATTGCAGCAAGCAATATGTTTGCTACATGTTCTACTTGTAATTGCTTTAAAGTTTTCATAACTTATGCTATTTTAATATTAATACTAATAATATCATTAACCCAATTGATAAACCTATTCCGAATAAGTTTATTAGTGTTACTTCTTTGTCACTTAAACCAGACCAGTTTTCTCTTTTAATTTCTTTTTTCATGATTATTATCTTTTATCTCTTTACTCTGTATTTGCAACGGCTTGTAACGTTCTAAATTGTTTCACGTGGAACATTTAGGCTACATTAAAGAGAAAAGATAAGCCAATATATAAGACAACCGTTTATCATATTATCGCTAATACAATAACGGAAAATTACGTTTATATATGGATACTTATCTTTTTTCTTGATTTCTTTTGAAAAGTGAAGCAAACAACTTGCAAAGATTTCGCCATCTCTGTAGTATTGTTTGTTATGTGGTATTGGTTGTTATCAATAAATTATAGCTACTTTCGTCGGTCTGATTTCGCTTTCCTCCCTACCTATCAATTAACAGGGTAAGCGCATCAAAGGTTTATTATCCTTATCCTTGCAAGCACTGATATTAACCAAGTTTGATAGATGCTTGCCTATACGTCTTATTTACTTTTGGAGACTGTTATGCCTCAATTTTCATGCGTACACCAAAAAGTATAAGAACTCTCAGTCCGTTGCTAACCGAAAAGATAACGCTGTATAGAGATGGAGTATATCAATAACTACACTTGCTTAACATGCTGTGCATGTGTGTAGTATGAATACTTACAGGCTATCTTTGTGATAGAGTATTAACAACTGGTTAAAAGAACGCTATCAGTAGTAGAACTTGTTATCTCTTCCCGACATTGCAAAGGTACTAATAATTTGCTAATTGGCAAATAACAACCTAATATCTTAACATCTATTTAATATATCGTCTTATAACAACTATTGGGTTAACACAAATATACACGAATCTATCGTACTTCACACAAAGCACATAGTTAAGAAACTACAAATCATAGTTACACCTTTTTACGATATACTACAGCCTACACACGCCAATAGGCAATAACATCACGCCCGCATGCGTGATACCATAAAGTGTATATACACCACATCTATATACGATATATGAGTATATATATTACGCTAGTAATATATTACGAGTATATCGTATATAGTATGTGCAGTGTATATATACGGTTAATCATATACACATATACACTAGTATATATATATTATATACACACATATAAGGCGGTGTAAAGAAAACGAAAAACAAACAGCGATACTTGAATAGTTTACTAGTGTTGTATGTGACTACAACACTACAACACATAAGACTACAAAGAAAGAAACAACAAACAGAAGAAGAAGAAACAAAGAAAGAAAGAAGAAAGGAAATATCAATAACCTAAAAAAAACAGAATGGGATAAAAGGGAAATGTAGGAATAGAGAAAAAACATACTAGAAAAAAAGGTTTGGTGAAAGGTAGATAGGTATAATATGCGCCTGCCATCTTGCAAAAGGGAAAGGAAAAACAAAAAAAACACCCGAAAAACATCTTTTTATAGCTTACATCAATGATTAACGCCTCTTTGCAGACCTATAAACAGCTTATATAAGTGCCTAGAACACGAAACGAATGTATTAGACGTATTCTAATGGCGTTTTTTGGAGTTATTACATCAATGATATGCAATCTATCACAAACAGAAAGAAAGCGTCTCAGAGAAATAAATAAGCCTATTTTCGGGCACAAAAATTGGGGTGGCTAGTCCGTGCCTACCTTCTTTGGTGGGGTGTCCCCCATTTTCGACGGGTGAAGGGGAGGCTACCTCTTCCCTCATTTTTATTTTTTTATTTTTTTATTTCTTCGTGCTGCCTATTTCCCCTGTTTATATGTTTTTGAATATGTTGTTTCCGTTGTCGGAATTCCGACTTCGGCTGTAAATCAATCATTTAATGGCTGAATGGTAAACACACCGGTGCGTTTCGAGGACGTAATTCTGGTTTTCGGCTTTATTTTTGTCGTTTGCCAAATATTTCTTTTTGAATTTGCTTGTATTTCGTTTTAAATTTCTATCTTTGCGTCGTGGTTGTGAATAGAAATGGTTGAATACTTCTGAAATTTGCTACCCCGTATATGGGTTATTTTCTATTTTCTTTGTGAAGATGAACATTTCCTTGCCTTTTGGATTAGAATTGAAAAAACAGCGATACGTATTATAAACTTTTAAATTGGATTTTATTATGGAAGAAGAGAAAGAATTTAAAGACATTAAATTGGGAGTTAGATTTCCCTATAAGGGAGTTATTTACGAGTGCCATCTTGGTTTAACGTGTGAGGATTGTGTTTTTAATACAGGGGACAGTTTCCCCGGATGTGTTAAACCTTTAGTTTTTGGTGCTTGTTCCAGTGCGAATCGACGTGACCATAGAGATGTAATCTTTGTGGAGATAGGTAAAGTAGAGAAGCCTGCTGTGCCGAAGACGGAGTTTGCATTGGATGAGGAATTCCAGTACGGATTGAAGCGTTTGAAGTGCGTAAAAAGTAAAAACCTTGGAACTGAATGTTCAGACGACCGTTGTGTTGGATGTTTCTTCTTTGAATGTGGAGGTTGTTATTCATCATCTGATATTGTAGGGGAATGTTTTTCCTCCGAGCGTAGTGATGGCAACGATGTTATTTTTGTAGAAGTAGAACCAGAAAATAAAGAGAAATGAAAGAGTTAGAAGAGAAGTTTGAGGGTCGTGGCGAGGTGAAAGGCTACTCGTTTGAACTGTTTGAGAAGTGTCCGGCAGCTTATATCTACAAGAAGACTCACGTAGAGACCAGCACGGTGAGTTATGAGGTGTTTAAGCGGAAAGAGAACACTTATTTTGACTGTGTAAGCTATCCGACAAGCAAGGCATTTGGCGTTTGGGCATGGGAATACACTGGAAAACGGCAAGCATTGTGCAAATTTAACGCTTTGAGCAGTGGTTGTATGGAAAAAGATAGTATCTTTGCCGATGTAGAAATGTAGACCTGTCGTTAGCGAATGACTTAGTTGATTTTAAATTATTAGTTTATTGGTATTTTCATTTTTGTTTAAAATGTTAGTATTTGGAAGGGAATTGTGGCTTTTGCTGTGATTTCCTTCTTTTTTTCTTTGTTTTTAGGATATAGTTTGTATCTTTGCAGTCGTTATTCTATTCACTAAGTGATTGATTTTTCATCCGTAAACATTATTTCAAACTCGTACTGAAACCGCTTGTGAAAGTAGCTTTGTATTGCATGTTGATTTTGTATATTAAAAAGATCGTTCCTGTCTAAGTCGTGAGATTTGGGCAGGTTTTTTTATGTAATTGGTTGATATATACGGTACTTTCTGATTTGTTAGGTCATAAAAAAGCCGGAAGTTTGTTTCTCCCGGCTCGTTTATTACTCTTCTTCCAATTTTATATCTTCCGCATCAAAAGAATTCGCTTCAATGAGGAACAATACTTCTTTTGCATCGGTTGATTCAAATATGATTCCATCTGGAAATAGTTCTCCGGCAAATTCGTAGTAGTTCACTCCACATGATACGTCATATTTCTGCAAAAGAGCTTTTAGGTCTTTCTTGAAGTCTTCATTCATGGTATTTCCCTCCAATACAAAATGTCTTTTACTCTATCTACAGGGAAATTCCAGTACCAATTACCATTTGGAGTTATATCTCTTCTGGCTCGCCTAATAGTACAATCCGCTAATAGGACTAATACATCGTCCGTGTATATCAAATACCATCCTTTTTCCCCATCTCCTAAATCTATTTCATCCGCATGGCATTCCAACACTTGTTCCGGCATTTTACACTCTACATTGTGCCATCCGTTTAAAGCCCATCTTACGCCATACATGAAAGATTTTGTATGTTGTGTAACATAACTTTCATAGTTTTTGTCATTGACTTCTTTTAGAATATGTCTTGCATATATGGCTGAATCTTTGGCGTATTCAATGGCTACGTCTTTACCTAATTCTCTCATTTCTTTTCCTCCAATTTGTTTAGCCTGTCGATTTCCGCAGCAATGAGTGCTCCGGCTTTGGCAAGTTCTTGAATACGTATTTCAGTGGTGTACCACTGTGGAACATATTCATCGTTTTTAATTATCTCATATCCGGTTGGGAGTGCCATACGAGAAGCATCAAAGGACATTACTCCATTAATCGCTGTTTCCTTTTCGTATGTTGTATAATAGCCGGTTCCAGTCAGTCTTTCCCATTCCTTTGCTATCAGTTCTAAGCCGGAAGGTTTGTTTTCAATATGACTTTTCACTTGGTTTACAATTTCTTGGACGGACGGGTTAAACAGTCCTCCATCAATGGTAAATTCCTTTATTCCATACTCCGCTTCGATTTCCATACAGATTTCGCAGCAATCCAGTGAGTCAATGTCTATATCGTCATATATCCGGTCTTCCAAAGATATGTTTTTACGACTTTCTGGTAGTTTTCCTTGGATAATTTTGATTACTTTTTCTTCTACTGTTTCCATATTCATGAGTTTTATAAGTTTCCATTCTTAAAGTCATCCAATGTTTGCTGGGTTGGATTCAAGATTATGTAGTTTCCTACATACAGAGCCGGGTACGGATAGTTGTTAACTAATTGGTCAGACATTGCCAGTGTATCCTTGTCTCCAAACGTAATTACATGACCGTAGTTACTTCCGTCTTGGAAATAGGTCGGTTTATCAATCCCAATCGGTTGTTTGAACAAAACTACCATTTCAGGATTCAGCATTTCAAGAAATACGACTCTGCTGGTATGATATATCACTGCATATTCTGTTTCTTCTGGATATTCAGCCGCTACCGCCATCGGATTTACCGAAGCCAGAGAAGCATAAATTTTATACTGGGTGTCGTTAAGGTCATTTATAGCACATGCTACAGAACCCATTTCGCACCGGATGCACTCACACATCTTTTGAGTACTTTCCTTAATGTCCCTGCTTAGGATATTAAGCATACAATTCATACATTTACATTCCATACTATTTGTATTTTAAATTAGATATAGTTGCCTTATTTTTAATCAACGTATGAAGTATGACAAAATGGGCAACCGGTAGTGAGTTCTGTGCTTGCTCTCTCGACTGATATTCCGCCTTGGGAATAAATTTGTTTGTTACAATGGTAACAAACGCCATTAGACGGAGCAAACCCTATTCCTTTTGAAAAATTATCAGCCATCCAATCACCTGGGTTGTTTTGAGCTAATTTTTTCAAGTATTCTCTTTGAGCAATTATAGCCTGCTGGGCATTATATGTCTTTTCCATTATTACTGATTTGTTTAATGTTAATCTACCATATTTATTTCCTGTTATATCTATTTTCTGCATACTTTAGTCTCCTTTATTTTTCATTCGTTCTAAAACGTCTCTGTTGGCTTCCAGTATTTCATCGAAAGAAGGAATAGGCATCCAGTGAGTCACTTTTACCCAATCCATTTCTACATTAAAACGATTTCTTCCAGTAAGCCAAGCAAGAGTGTAGGTAATATCTTGTTTTGCACTTCCACTTATCACACGGACAATATACCTTTCTCGTTTATTTAGCGAAGATGATTTATCATAAGAGGGATATTTACATTCCACGCTTATCCACGGAGATTGCTCCTTCTGCCACTCTGCACCTTTTATAAAATATTTCTTCGCCACTGCTGGCAATCCGCCCCAATCTGGCATCTTATTGTAAGCCATGCTTTTTGCTGCTTCTTCTACTGTCTGTTTCATACTTTCCCTTTCTTTACGTTATACAATTGTTCAAATACCCATTGGCTGAAATAAGCCGCAGGTTCACCATCATCAAACTTCCCACGATTAATTCCAATCAGTTCAAAAAGCCAATCGCAAATATGAGATGCTTCATGTGCTAAAATACTTGTCTTAAAATACTTTGGATTTCCAAAAACAGCTAATACACCCCACTGATTTGTCTCTTTTTTAACTACCGGAAACACTCTCATAGTTGTGTGAGAACCGAACGTCAACTGTTTAGATTCAAACTCGTACAATTCATCTTCTTCTCCCATTGAGCAGAATGTCTTCTGTACTGTTTCAAAATCTGGCTTTTTCATAACCCACAGTTTCATTGGATATACCTGTGGGTCAAATTCATAAATCTTTTCTTCCATGTTTTTTATTTTTAAAAAGGACATCCGTTGTCTTCTCCGTCAAAAGGTAAGTCACTCTCTTGCCGGACATTGAAGTCGTATGTACTGTATTCATAATCATTTGGTTGGAAAGCCGGTTCTGGTTTCGGCTCTTCCTGCCATCCATACACTATGTGCTCTGCAATGT
>ENA-OPJT01000012-OPJT01000012.1-human-gut-metagenome-genome-assembly--contig:-NODE-12-length-46422-cov-4.328229_pt1 | contig 46422 bp, 35 predicted proteins | sample MGYA00241775_ERZ501675 | MGnify/ENA primary metagenome ERZ501675 (study PRJEB25962, sample SAMEA2042376) | human gut metagenome | biome: human gut; feature: human-associated habitat; material: faeces...
AAAAAAAAAAAAAAAAAAAAAAAAAACCACCCCAGCCACACCCCTGATAAACACCGGGGTTATGGCTGTTTTGGGCTTTATAAAGTGTCGAAGATGGGATTATATTCCCAGCAAATATCATGTGCAAGTAAATTTAAATATAAAGCTATAAATTCTTAAGAAAACAACGGATTTACATATCAAATAGACAAACCCGATACAACTATTCATACTTGATGAAAAAAGGAGATTTACTTATGAATACTTTAAACAAATACACTGCAGAATATATCAGCTATTGCGAATATCGAAAACGTCTGAATTTCAAGACATTGAAAGCATATCGGATCGATTTAAACCAGTATTCTGTATTTTGTAATAGCTCCATGGATTTTCTATCAAGAAATACACTGGATCTGTATATTACAGAATTGCATAAACACTACAAGCCCAAGTCTGTCAAGCGAAAAATTGCCAGTCTGAAAGCATTTTTCCATTATCTGGAGTACGCAGATCTTTTAGTACCGAACCCTTTCGACAAACTGGACGTACATTTCCGTGAAGCCAAGCTCCTGCCCAAAACTATTCCTTTTCATTCCATTCAAAAGTTCTTGTCTGTACTCTATGCACAAAAAAATCAGGCAGCCTCCACTTATCAGTTGAGGTGCTGCCTGCGGGATATTGCCGTGATTGAGTTGTTATTCGCTACAGGAATGCGGATTTCCGAATTATGTTCCCTTCGTCCGTCGGATATCGATCTGGAGAATAACACTGTGCTGATATACGGAAAAGGATCCAAAGAACGCATCCTGCAACTCGGTAACCCTGAGGTTATTTCTGCCTTAATGTTGTATCAAGATTCATTCAAAACAGATATTTCTGTCTGTGGATATTTTTTTGTCAATAAGCAAAAGCATAAATTATCAGACCAATCTGTCCGTTTTATGATCAACCGCTATGCCAATCTTGCCGGAATAGAACAGCATATTACTCCCCATGGTCGAGTTATAATAAGGACAAGTTAGAAAACTCCAGTAAATACAAGGGGTTGCACTAATTTAGTCCTTATTTTTAACTCCCTGAAAAAGGGAAAAATAAGGCAGCGCTGTCATTCCAGAATATGAATTATTACAGATCCAGACTGGAAATGGATTTGTGTAAGACAAGAGTAAAAACAACAGAATTATTGTAATTATAGGACTGAATTAGCTCGCATGGAATATAGATTCCGGTTGTCTAATTCAGTCCTCTTTTTGATTGACGACGATGAAAGGTGATGAAAAATGGCTAGAATTATTTCTATTGTAAACCAAAAAGGGGGAACGGGAAAATCCGCATGTACAGCTAATTTAGCAGTAGGATTAGCACAAAAGAATATGAAAGTGTTGATTGTAGATGCCGATCCACAGTCTGATGTATCCGCAGGATTTGGATATCGTGATTGTGATGACAGTAATGAAACACTTACAGCTCTTATGGATGCAGTAATGAAAGATGAAGATATTCCTTCAGACTGTTATATCAGACATCAGGCAGAGGGAATAGATATTATCTGTTCTAACATTGGACTGGCAGGTACGGAAGTACAGTTGGTAAATGCAATGAGCAGGGAATATGTATTGAAACAGATTTTATATGGTATCAAGGATCAATATGATGCAGTCATTATTGACTGTATGCCATCATTGGGAATGATTACGATCAATGCGCTGGCTGCATCAGATGAAGTCCTCATTCCAGTTGAAGCGTCCTACCTGCCAATCAAAGGCTTGCAGCAGTTGTTAAAAACGATCGGTAAGGTTCGTAAGCAGATTAATCCGAAGTTGCAAGTCGGTGGGATTCTGTTCACGATGGTCGATGCGCATACAAATGATGCCAGAAATAATATGGAACTTCTCAGAAATGTATATGGAAGTCAAATTCATATCTTTGATAATTATATTCCATTTTCTGTAAGAATGAAGGAAGCAGTCAGAGAAGGTCAGAGTATTTTCTCTTATGATCCGAAAGGCAAAGCTACAGAGGCTTATCGGAGAGTGACGGAGGAGGTGCTAGAAGATGCCATCTAAAAAAAGAGCAACTCCCATTTCCTTACAGCCACTTGATGCGTTGTTTGGAACAAACGAAGAAACAAACAATGGAATTTGCGAGATAAAAATAGGAAGCCTTCATCCATTTCCAAATCACCCGTTTCAAGTAAAAGATGATAAGAAAATGGAAGAATTATCAGAAAGCATTACACAATATGGCGTGTTGGTTCCTGGTATTGTGCGGTTGAGAGAGTCTGGTGGTTATGAGCTGGTAGCTGGTCATCGGCGAAAACGAGCATGTGAACTTGCTGGACTAGAGAAAATGCCGGTTATCATCAAAGATCTTACAGATGATGAAGCGACGGTGATTATGGTAGATTCCAACATTCAACGAGAAGAGCTGCTGATCAGCGAAAAGGCATTTGCTTATAAAATGAAATATGAGGCGTTAAAGCGTCAGGGAAAACGATCTGATTTAACTTCTTGCCAAGTTGGCAAGAAGTTGGCGGCAGAAGAAGTCAGTCAGAATACAGGAGATAGTTCCAGACAGATTCTTCGATATATTCATCTGACAGAGTTAGTAGCAGAGCTATTAGAATTGGCAGACGAGAAGAAGCTTCCCTTTAACACAGCTGTTGAACTTTCTTATTTGAGAACTGAAGAGCAGCAGATATTATTTCAGTATATGAGTAATCACAATATGGTACCGTCCATGAAGCAGGCAAAGGAATTGAAACAGATTTCAAAAGAGCGGATGTTGACGTATTCAGAGATTGATCAGATTTGCATGAATGAAAGTACTGAAAAAGTTCAGGTGCAGATTCCGGCGAAGAAATTGAAACAATATTTTCCAGAGACATATACAAAGACTCAGATGGAAGAAATTATATTTAAGCTTCTGGCATCGTGGGCAGAAAGAGAGGGTAAAGAATGAGCAATGAAGATACGGTAAGTAGAATACAAGCCTATCTGAAAAAGATAGAAAAGATACGTGTTAAACGGATGAAAAGAGAGAAGTTTGAACATTTGTTGAAAACATTAGGATTATCAGCAGGAAGAAAGTGAAAGTATGGCTTTAAAAATTGTACGAAGATATGATGCGAACGGAAGGGAGCTTACGGAGAAAGATTTGGAAACCTTTCGATTGGATTCTCCTGTGGTTAGAGAAATATTGGCAAACCTTAATCGGGAGGTGGCGGAAGGAATCAGACAGAAGGAGAAAAAAGGTGACGATTGAAGACGTAATTAAAAAATCAATTCTGCCGCTGGCATTTATGGTATTCTGGTTTTGGATGACAAAAACAATTATGAAAGTCAGTGGTCAGACGGATTGGTTCTGGTGGATATTTATTGCCGGATTGCCATTTGGAATACATAAAATGCGGCTGATTCTAATCCCTAGAGGAATGGATACCACAGCAACGCTTGGTATGGCTGCATTAAGTGTCATCATTGGAGCTTTGATTGGATGTATCATGATTCCAGTGTATGTAATCCGTGCGGTATATGTTTTCTTACGATATATCATCGGAAAATAATTGAATATTTGATAAGAGGCAGGTTTGCGAAAATAAAATCGTAAGCTTGCCTCTTTTTTTGTACCAAAAATCAAGCAATTCAGGGGAAATCCCTTTTGCAGATATATATACTCGGAGGATTTTTAAGATGAGAGAGCGAATTGAAAGTAAGCATGTAACAAAAGAAATCAAAAGTCAGATGCCAGTGATTCCGGTGGAAATTGTTAAAGAAAGAGGCTGTACGTTCTGCCCGTATTATCTGGGAAATTATGAGAAACAGCCACGCTGTATGATGAAAACCTGTGCCTGGGATGATGAAAATGAACGTTTCCATCCAGTTCTTCGTGGACTAATTCCATTTTACAAAGAGAAGATGGAAAAAGCAGAAGTGAAGTTCTTGGCAATGAAAAAGATTTACACAACGCTGTTAGGAATGTTTGCCGATGAAATGAAGCAGGAAGAGTTGGAAAAAGATGAATGTTACGGATGTGCCTATGGAAAATGTGGACCATGTATCGGTATCTGTTACAAATCAATGAAAGCATAGGAGGGTTAAGCCAATGAATACAACAGTTATTTCCGGGCGATTGGTAAGAAATCCCGGATACAACGAAGTGGAGAATGAAAAAGGACTTCATAAGATTGCCAAGTTTGTTCTGGCAGTTAGAAGGAATTATTCCGATGAAGTCAGTTTCATTCCGGTAAAGGCTTTTGCAAAGAAAGCAGAATTTGCCAGAGATTATCTGATGCAGGGAACGAAGGTCATGGTGGAAGGCGAGATTGTCACAGGTAATTATGAAGATAAGGATACCGGGAAAAAGATCTATACCACTGAAGTGTATGCAAACCGGATTGAATTCGCAGGTGCAAAAATGGTTGACAGACCACCATTTCCAGAAGATGCGGAAGGGTTTTTAGAGATACCGGAGGGCATGGAAGAGGAAATGCCGTTTAGATAGAGGAGGATAAAAGATGGTTTCAGTAGATCAGGCGTATATGGTAGGGCATATGAAAAATGCCGATGGAAGTATCAATAACAAAAATGTAGTGCTGTCAGCAGCATGTGAAGCAGCGGAACTGTTCCAGTGCATGATGTCAGTAAATCAGAAATTGGAGGACTGGCAGAGATTTAACCACACTTTGGAGATGCATCTGAGAAGTGTGGAATGTGAGAAAATCCATGATATCTGTCAGGCATTATATGGAATGAAACATCCGTCCGATGAACTGGAAGGATTGTATCTGGCAAGGGAGGATGAACAGATATGCCTGCTGTACTATCAGGTATTTGTAGGTATGCTGGAAATCAATATTACTTCAGCCGAAGTGCTGTACAAACAGAAGGAGGAAATAATCAATGAGTAAGATGGAGTATATGCCGGTAGATTGTTTGCAGGTGCCAAAGATGCTGTTCCAGGTGGAAGAATTCAAAAATCTATCAAATACAGCAAAAATTTTATACAGCTTATTTCTGGATCGTTTGAAATTTGCGGTGCAGAATGGCTGGGTAGATCATAATGGAGATCTGTTTGTTATCTATCCAAAAAGCGAAATGAAGAAAGATCTGAATACGACTCGATATGGCGTAGATCAGGCAGTACAGGAACTTGTTAAGATTGGAAAGCTGGTGCGTATTGTTCAAAACGATGGAAAGGCGAACCACTTTTATATCAATGATATTTATGAAAATGAGATGGAGGAAGAATCAATGATGACATTAGACAGAATTATGGCAAATATGCAGATGGAAGAAAGAGAAATTATTATGGATAAGATGGTGAAAGCATCCAGAGATATTCTGGGAACAATTGCAGATATGGGATATCTGGATGAATATGAGACACCACTGACTCCTATGGAAGAGCGTGGCTATTACGATGAAGAAGGTAATCTTGATATTGATGCCGTAGAAGCCGATAGCTATGAGTTTGGCATGGATCTGGCATTTGGCGTGTTATCTGTTTATGAAGGAAAGCCTGAACGTGTGCTGGAAATTCAGAAATATGTAAATGAGCAGTATGAGTGCTGCTCTAATAAGAAGTTTATGAAAGTTCTGGAAACAATCGCACGAATGAATGGAAACGAGGAGGTTTATATCGAGGATATGTATGCCTGCAATAAAGAGGCAAGGAATTATTATCTGAGTGAGTTAATGATGTGCTTCAACTTTGTGTTTAATGAGATGTGTCATGGAACTGGCAGTGCAGCAGGGTGTGATTTTAATAATGAGGAAGAATAGGAAATAAGCTATGGCAGATTTTGAATATTTCAGAGCAGAAGAATCTGACCAGTTTTCTTTCTTTCGGATACCAAAAGCTCTGTTCACAGAAAAAGAGTTTGCAAGCCTGTCCACAGACGCAAAACTCCTTTACGGAATTCTGCTTGATCGAATCAGCCTATCCAAGAAAAATGGCTGGATTGACGGTGATGGTTATGTCTATATTATTTACACGATTGCAGAATTGCAGGAGCTGTTGCGAATGTCGCATACGACAGTGACAAAGCTTCTTTATGAGCTTGACAGTGTGCATGGGATTGGATTGATCGAACGGTATCGGCAGGGGAATAATCGTCCTTCTGTCATATATGTGAAAAATTTTGTGAAACGGAGCAGAGGAAAGCCCGTAAGATACTTTGCTTCTGGAACGCCAGAAACTGGAAATCCAGACTGCAAGGAATTGGAAATCCGGATTGCAAGAAACTGGAAGTCCGGAACGCAAAAAAATAGAAGTCCGGACTGCAAGAATCTGGATGGAAGTAATACTAAGATAAATAAGACTGAAAAGAATCATACTGATAAGAGTAAGGGCAATACTCCCGCTTTGGAAGAAAAATTCAGTCTAAATGGGAGATTTAAAAATGTTGTTCTGTCGGAAGCAGAACTGCAGGAGTTGATGACGCTATTTCCATGGGATTACCAGAAACGGATAGATCATCTTTCTGTTTATATGAAATCCAGTGGAAAAGAGTATCAGAATCATTTTGCAACAATCTGTCTTTGGTCAGAACGAGATGGAGCCAGGGCAGGAAGGGATAAATATGAATTTCAGGAAGGAGAAAGCCTGTGATGGAAAATAAAGTAACAGCAGATTATCTGGATGAAGAGGGATGTCTTCATTGTGGTATCTGTGGAAAAAGAAAACAGATGAAAGTTAGTCTGATGGGATTTGAGCATGTAGTGTCCTGTTTGTGTGAATGCGAGGTAAAAGCCAGACAGGAACTTGATGAGAAGATGCAGCGGGAAGAAGCACAGCGGCAGCTTTATCAGAGAAAATCCATCGGACTTCGGGAAAGAAGATTTTGGGAATGGAAATTTGAAAATGACAATGGAAGCAATCAGAAGATACTAATTGCCAGGCAGTATGTAGAAAACTGGACAGATATGAAGAGAAAAAATGTAGGATTGCTTTTGATGGGACCAGTTGGAACTGGGAAAAGTTTCTTTGCAGGCTGTATTGCAAATGCACTTTTGGAACAGGGAGAACGTGTCATGATGACGAATTTTTCCAGGATTTTAAATGAAATGACCAGCTATCAGGCAGATAAGAACCAGATTATACAAAATCTTGTGGATTATCCGCTGCTGATTATTGATGATTTAGGAATAGAACGAAATTCTGAGTTTGCTTTGGAGCAGGTCTATAATGTGATAGACAGCCGCTATTGTAAAATGCTTCCGCTGATCGTAACAACGAATCTGGGACTGAATGAAATGAAATCCACAGATTTAGATACTGCCCATCAGCGTATTTATAGCAGAATACTTGAAATGTGTGTTCCCATCTATTGTGGTGGAGAAGATAAGAGAAAAGAAGAAGGGACAGAAAAACTCGTACAGGTACAGAGCCTGATTACCGGTTAATCTGTCCTTTTTTATTGAAAGGGGGTGATTGCCATGATTACAGATCTGGACAGCAGTTAAATCGCTGAAAGGAGGGAAAAGTCATGCAGGAAGAGGTAACTCAGAAAACGGTCACGTTCTGTATTCGGACTACCAAAATCACAGCAGACCTGTTGAGAAAGGTTCTTGCTGCGTATCTGCGGCATCATAAGCAGAAATCGGTAGAGAAGAAAGCACAGAAAAATCAGCCGAAACAGGGAAAGGTCACGGTAAAAGAGCTGGCAAAGCAGAATGCCGGGATGGTCAATATCGAGATCACGAACAAAAATATCAAGTCCTTTGAACGCTATGCCAGAAAATATGGAATTAACTATGCTCTGAAAAAGGACAAGAGCAAAGAGCCGCCAGTTTATCTGGTATTTTTCAAAGGACGTGATCAGGATGCCCTCAATGCTGCTTTCCGTGAGTTTTCCCAGAAACAGATTCAAAAAGCGAATAAACCTTCGATTCACAAGCGTCTGGCAGCTTACCGGGCAATGATGCCAAAGAAGACGAAGGACAAAGTAAAGAACCGGCATCAGGAGCAGAGTCGATGAAGAAACAGATCGGCAAACCTCTGATGCAGAAGTGGAAGAATAAGATCGGGGGTAAGCTGTCCGCCCTGGATAAAAAGAAACTGGTTCTTACCAATCTCCCATATGCTCTGGCTGCGTTCTATGCAGACCGGGCATTTTTTCTTTACCGGAATAGTCCGGGAGAAGATATGGGGAACAAACTCTTATATGCTATGGAACACGCAGATCGGATTTTTGCTGGTTTTGTGTTAAGCAATAACTGGAAAGATCTGCTGGCAGGGATTACGGTTGCAGTCGTTTTGAAAGTGCTGGTTTGGCAGAAACAGTCAGATGCAAAGAAATTACGGAAAGGCATCGAGTATGGTTCAGCCAGATGGGGAACCGCAGAGGATATCAAGCCTTATATGTCGGAAGATCCATGGATGAACATTCCATTGACAGCAACAGAAGCACTGACCATGGAGAGCAGACCGAAGCAGCCGAAGTATGCAAGAAATAAAAATATAGTGGTCATCGGCGGCAGTGGTTCCGGTAAGACACGTTTTTTCGTAAAACCATCGGTCATGCAGATGAACTGTTCCATGGTCATTACAGATCCGAAAGGTACTTTGATTGAAGAGTGCGGGAAGATGTTAGCAAAGGGACCACCTAAGAAAGATAAGAATGGAAATATCATGAAAGATAAATCTGGAAAAGTGGTACATGAGCCATATGTGATTAAGGTTCTGAATACCATCAATTTTTCCAAGTCCCTTCATTACAATCCATTTGCTTATATACGGTCTGAAAAAGATATCCTGAAGCTGGTTACAACAATCATTGTTAATACCAAAGGCGAAGGGGAAAAAGCTTCCGAAGATTTTTGGGTGAAAGCAGAGAGATTGCTGTACACCGCACTGATTGCTTTTATCTGGTATGAAGGGGATGAAGAGGAAAAGAATTTGAATACTCTTCTGGATCTTTTGAATGAAAGCGAAACCCGTGAAGAGGATGAAACTTACCAGAATCCAGTGGATATGATGTTCCAGGAACTGGAAGAAAGAGATCCGCAGCACTTTGCGGTCAGACAGTATAAAAAATACAAAATGGCGGCTGGAAAGACAGCGAAAAGTATTTTGATATCGTGTGGGGCCAGACTTGCCCCATTTGACATCGCAGAGCTTCGAGAAATCATGTCTTATGATGAAATGGAATTGGATAAGATCGGGGATAGGAAAACAGCCTTGTTTCTGATTATGTCCGATACAGATACAACCTTCAACTTTGTGATTGCGATGCTGCAGTCACAGCTTTTCAATCTGCTTTGTGATAAGGCAGACGATGTATATGGTGGAAGACTTCCGGTGCATGTGCGTGTCATCGCTGATGAGTTTGCCAACATCGGGCAAATTCCTCAGTTTGACAAGCTGATTGCAACTATCCGAAGCAGGGAAATCTCTGCTTCTATTATTTTGCAGTCACAGAGTCAGCTAAAGGCAATGTACAAGGATAGTGCAGATACCATTCTGGGTAACTGTGATACTACACTATTTCTTGGTGGAAAAGAGAAAACTACCTTAAAGGAAATGAGTGAACTTCTGGGTAAGGAAACCATTGATCTGTATAACACTTCGGAAACGAGGAGCAATCAGAAGTCCTTTGGATTGAATTACCAGAAAACAGGCAAACAGCTGATGACAGAAGATGAGATTGCAGTCATGGATGGAGGAAAATGTATCCTGCAGATTCGTGGTGCCAGACCATTTTTCTCAGACAAATATGATATCACGAAACACAAAAATTATCGGTTTCTTGCAGATGAAAATGAGAAAAACCGATACAAAGTAGAAAAAGAGTTAAATCCGCAGTACACACCGAAACCCGAAGAAGAGGTGGAGGTAATTCAGGTGGAGCTGTCGGAGTAACCTTGGGAATGAACGAAAAATAATGAGGAAAGGAATAACTGACATTAGGTGCGCCGGCTTTTTAGTCGGTGTTTTTTCATTCCCGTAAACACCTGAAAGAAGTCAGTTTTGGTGAATGTATATGGCATTTTTTAGCAGTGCAATTACAACTTTAAAAACTCTTGTAGTCGCAATCGGCGCAGGTCTTGGCGTGTGGGGTGTCGTAAACCTTCTGGAAGGATATGGAAATGACAATCCCGGCGCTAAGAGCCAGGGCATCAAACAGCTGATGGCTGGTGCCGGAATCATGCTGCTGGGAACTACCCTGATTCCACAGCTGGCAACATTGTTCTCTTAAGAGGAGTGGTAGATGAACACCATCATTGAGAGAATTACGGAAGCGATAAAGGATATCCTGATCGGGCTTATTAAGTCAAGTTTGGATAACATGTTCACGTCTGTCAATGAGCAGGTGGGAACCATAGCCGGGCAGGTGGGACAGACACCGCAGGGATGGAATGCAGGGATTTTTAATCTGATTCAGAATATATCCCAAACGGTGATTGTCCCCATTGCGGGACTGATCATCACCTTTGTCCTGTGCTATGAATTGATCACGATGGTAACACAGAAAAACAATTTCCATGAATTTGAGACTTATAACATTTTCCTCTGGATCTTCAAAGCGTATGTAGCCATTTATCTGGTGACAAATACGTTCAATATCACGATGGCGGTCTTTGATGTTGGCCAGCATGTGGTCAACAATGCAGCCGGGGTGATATCAGGAAACACTGCGGTGGATGCAACAGAAGCAATTTCACGGATTGTGGATGCCCTGGAGGATATGGAGTTAGGGGATTTGTTCCTGCTATCCATGGAAACGATGTTGATCAGTGTTACCATGCACATTCTGTCAATTATCATTACGGTAATCTTGTACGGAAGAATGATAGAAATTTACCTTTATACTTCCATAGCACCAATTCCGTTTGCCACCATGACCAATAAGGAATGGGGTAATATCGGAAACAACTATTTAAAAGGCTTGTTCGCACTGGCATTTCAGGGATTCTTCATGATGGTCTGTGTGGGAATTTATGCAGTTTTAGTAAATGCAATGACCATATCCAGTGACCTTCATGCAGCAATGTTTTCAGTAGCGGCTTATACCGTGATTCTTGCATTTTCATTATTCAAGACCGGAAGCCTTAGCAAATCAATATTCAATGCCCATTAACGGGCAGGAAAGGAGCGCATACCATGGCGTATGTACCAGTACCAAAAGACCTTACCAAGGTCAAAACAAAAGTAGCGTTAAATCTGACAAAGCGGCAGCTGATTTTCTTTTCACTTGCCGCAGTTGTGGGAATTCCGTTTTATCTGGTCATGAGAAAACCAATCGGTTCCAGTATCGCAGCCATCCTGATGGTAACGATCATGCTTCCGTTTTTCTTCATGGCAATGTATGAAAAAGACGGTCTTCCCTTTGAAAAAGTGGTGGCAAATATCATTCGACAGAAGTTTATCTGTCCGGCAGTAAGACCATATAAGACAGAAAATTTTTATCAGGAGATTTCCACCCTTGTGAAAAAGGAGGGTGTGCCGGATGGCAAAAAAGACAAAGCAGGAGGCTCAGCAGGAGCGTCTGTCCCTGGCGGAAAAAAGAAACCGTCAGGAAAGAAGAAACAAAAAAAGCAGAAAAGAAAGAGAACAGGAAAAGCGTAGAAAGAAGCAGGAACGGGATCGTAGGAAACAGAAAAACATTCCTACAACTGCACAGCAGAGTATTCCGTATATTCGGATGCTGCAGGATGGTATCTGCCAGGTGACAAAGACCTTTTTCTCCAAGACGATTCAGTTTTATGACATCAACTATCAGCTTGCTCTAAATGAGGATAAGACCACGATATTTGAAAATTACTGTGATTTCTTAAATTACTTTGATTCTTCCATCAGTGTGCAGCTGTCCTTTATCAATCAGCAGGTGGATGTGGCAGAATTTGAAAAAAGTATTGATATTCCGGATCAGAACGATGACTTCAATGCCATTCGTGAAGAGTACCGTACTATGCTGAAAAATCAGCTTTCCAAAGGAAATAATGGTCTGGTAAAGACAAAGTATATCACTTTTGGAATCGAAGCAGAAAACCTGAAGGTGGCAAGACCAAGGCTTGAAAGAATCGAAACAGATATCTTAAATAACTTTAAGGTTTTGGGAGCACAGGCGCATTCCCTGAATGGTCTGGAAAGGCTGGAGATTCTGTATCATGTGTTCAACCAGGATCGGATTGAACCATTTAAGTTCCAGTATAAGATGCTTCCGGAAACAGGATTAAAGACCAAAGATTTTATTGCACCGACTTCCTTTAACTTTTCCAAGAATCAGACATTTTTGATGGGAAGAACGATGGGAAGTGTGAGTTATCTGCAGATTCTGGCACCGGAGCTTACAGACCGGATGCTTGCAGATTTCTTGGATGTGGATGACAGCATCAATGTTAACATTCATATCCAGTCCATTGACCAGAGTTCTGCGATCAAGATGATCAAGAGCAAGATTTCAGATCTGGATAAGATGAAGATTGAAGAGCAGAAGCGGGCAGTACGTTCCGGTTATGATATGGACGTGCTTCCATCGGACCTTGTGACTTATGGAGAAGAGGCGAAGAACCTGTTGGAAGATCTGCAGTCCAGAAATGAACGAATGTTTCTTGTAACGGTTCTGGTGATGAATACCGCAAGGAAGCGTCAGAAACTGGATAACAATATTTTCCAGGTGCAGGGAATTGCACAGAAATATAACTGTTCTTTAAAACAACTGGATTATCAGCAGGAAGCAGCACTCATGTCCTGTATTCCACTGGGAGTCAATCGGATTGAAATTCAGAGAGGGCTTACCACATCTTCAACAGCGATCTTCGTGCCATTTACGACACAGGAACTGTTTCAGGAAGGGGAAGCTCTTTATTATGGATTGAATGCATTATCCAACAACATGATCATGGTTGATCGGAAACGTTTGAAGAACCCGAATGGACTGATTCTTGGTACACCAGGTTCCGGTAAGTCTTTCTCAGCAAAGAGGGAAATTACAAACTGCTTTTTGATCACGGAAGACGATATCATTATCTGTGATCCAGAAGCCGAATATTCGGCACTTGTGCAGGCACTGCATGGGCAGGTAGTTCGGGTTTCGCCAGTATCTGACCAGTATATCAATCCAATGGATCTGAACCTGAACTATTCCGAGGAAGATAATCCACTGTCATTGAAAGCAGATTTTATTCTGTCTTTGTGTGAGCTGATTGTTGGAGGAAAGAATGGACTGGAGCCGGTAGAAAAGACCATCATTGACCGTTGTGTGCGGTTAGTATATCAGGAATATCTTGCCGATCCAGTACCGGAGAAGATGCCAATCTTGGAGGATTTATATAACCTTCTGAGAAAACAGGAAGAGCCAGAAGCACAGCGACTGGCCACTTCGTTGGAAATCTATGTTACAGGTTCTTTGAATGTGTTTAACCATCAGACAAACGTGGACATCAATAACCGCATTGTCTGCTTTGATATCAAGGAACTTGGTAAGCAGTTGAAAAAGATTGGGATGCTTGTCATTCAGGATCAGGTCTGGAACAGGGTAACAATGAACCGTTCTGCTCATAAGTCCACCAGATACTATGTGGATGAGTTCCATCTTCTTTTGAAGGAAGAGCAGACCGCAGCTTATAGTGTGGAGATATGGAAGAGATTTCGTAAATGGGGTGGTATTCCAACTGGAATCACCCAGAATATAAAAGATTTATTGTCTTCCAGGGAGATAGAGAATATATTTGAAAATTCAGATTTTATTTATATGCTGAACCAGGCTTCCGGAGACAGGCAGATTCTGGCAAAGCAGCTGAATATCTCACCAACCCAGCTGTCCTATGTAACCAACAGTAATGAGGGGGAAGGACTTTTGTTCTATGGAAATGTCATTATCCCATTTGTAGACAGATTCCCGAAGAATTCCCTCTATAAAATCATGACAACCCGCTTAGAGGAGACTTCCGAAGCAGGTTAAATCAAAGGAGAAAACAATGTTACGAGCAATTTCATATGTATTAACTTTTAGTGGCGGTGCTGTTTTCGGCATCGCTTTTCTCTGCTTATTACAGGCAGGGAAAGGGTATCCGAAGAAGGAGGAGTAAGTAGTGGCAGAACAGAGAATGAAAGTCAGGGACAAGAAAGTCCAAAAGATGACCAAGGATGGTCTGGTGGAAGAAAACCTGACAGATAAATCTTCTGTTCGTGTCAGTAACCGTGCCAGTGATGTGCAGATGGGAAGAAAACAGGGGGAAAAAGAAGAAAACCTTGTGGATAAGTCTCCCCGCCAGTCTGAACGGAGTGGGAAAAATATTCGTCCCTCTGTGCAAAAATCCAGAGATGCACCGGAACTGATACGGACAGAGAAGCAAAGTGGGGATTTTGGACAGAGTAGTAAGCAGCAAAATAGAAAAAGAATCCGTGCTGAAGTCGGAAAAGAATCCAGACTTGCAGAAAAATCCGAAGTCGGACAGTTAGGGAGACTGAAAGATAAACGTGCTGATCTATCAGAAAACAGGGGAGACAGCCGGAGAAATCAGACCGGTGGCAGCAAAAAGCCTAAACAAAAACAACGTTTGAAGTTTGCTTATGAGGAAACTGGTGCTTCTGTGAAAAATGACAAAGATATGGAGAAATTGAACCAGATGGATACGGATGGAGTCAATTTCCGCCATCAGAAACAGAAAGAAAAAGCCAAAAAGTTTTCTTATGAAGAAGCAAGAAAGAGAAAGGAAGCAAAGCAGCATTCCAAGAAAGCACAGGTCTATCAGGCAAATGAAGGAGAATCTCCTGGAAAGAAAAAATCCCGTTTGAAGTTTGGTGAAGGGGAATCTGTGAAAACAGAAAAAGCTTCTGTTGTCAAGAAAGCAGGAAGTGCAACTTCCGTAGCATTGCACCGTGAGATCAGCAAAAATGAAGACGATAATGCGGCGGTAGAAGGTGCCCATAAGTTGGAAGAAGGCGGCGAAGGTATTTACCGGCTGGAACAGAGAAGTGCCAGACGAAGGAAACAGAGGGCTTCCAGAAAGAGAAGCAGACTGGAGAGACAGGTAGAGAAACAGACACAGGCGGCAGCCCGTCAGGAGCAGAAGAAGCTGAAAAAGCAGATTCAGAAGCAACAGATCAAACGGGATTATGCCAAAGCGAAGCGAAGTGAACAGACAGTAGGAACAGCTGCAAAAGGTACGATTGATTATATCAAGAAGATTGGCGGCAAAGTGACCAACTTCTTTAAAGAAAACCGGAAAGTGTATATCAGTGTAGCAGTTCTGATCGGATTGATGTTTCTGATCATAACGAATGTCACGTCATGCTCTGCAGTGTTTTTACAAAATGTGATCACTTACACAGGAACCAGTTATCTGTCATCGGATCAGGCAATCCGGGAAGCGGAACTGTATTATACACAGCTGGAAGCTAATCTGCAGGAGCGGATCAACAACATGGAATCTGAAGAACCGGGACATGAGGAATACCGATATAACATCGGACCTATTGAGCATGATCCGTTTATCCTGATCAGTTATCTGTCAGCAAAGTATGAAGAGTTTACGTTTGAACAGGTCAAGCCGGAGCTGGATGCTTTGTTTGCAGAGCAATATCATCTGACTACAGAAGCGGTCAATGAGACTGTGACAGAGACAGCAACAGTAAGAGTTGGAGAATCTTTGGGACAGGTTGTAACAAGCGGATATTGTAATTGTCCAATCTGCTGTGGTATTTGGAGCGGAGGACCAACTGCCAGTGGAGCATATCCAACAGCCAATCACACCTTAGCGGTAGATGCTTCCAATCCGTTTGTTCCAATGGGAACAAAGGTGGTAATGAATGGTGTCGAATATACGGTAGAAGATACCGGAGCTTTCGCAAGATACGGGGTACAGTTTGACGTCTACTATGATAATCATGCGGCGGCATCTGCACATGGACATCAGACATGGGAATGTTATCTGGCAGATGATAATGGAAGTCAGGAAGTGGAAGTGACTAGGACAAGGGATGTAGATGTGCTGAATGTCACCTTAAATAGTGGAAACCTGATGTCAATCTGTCAGGACAGGCTGGGATTTTTCCAGAAAGAACTGTTCAGTGCCTACAACGATACAAAAGGCAACTTGCAGATGTTTGCAACACCGGTTGATTTTAACTGGTACTCCAGTGTGACCAGCTATTATGGATACAGGATTCATCCAATATCAGGAGCAAATCAGCTTCATAATGGTATGGATATCGGAGCACCGGAGGGAACAAAAGTGATGGCAGGACTGACCGGAACAGTTACAACTTCTGCTTATAACGACAGCTATGGAAATTACGTCATTATCAAAGACAGAAAAGGTTATGAACTGCGGTATGCACATTTAAGCAGCCGGAGTGTATCTGCAGGAGCATCCGTCACGAAAGGTGATGAGATAGGTCTTGTAGGAAATACTGGTAATTCCACAGGAAGCCATCTTCATATTGAACTTCTGAAAAATGGAGAGCGGTTAAACCCGATCTTTTATCTGGAAACTGGAGAAGGAGCAGGCTTTGGCGGCAATGAATATACCAGTGAAGCAGCACAGCGTTTGTTAAATGAAGCAGCGAGATATCTTGGAACACCATATGTATGGGGTGGATATTCCCCAAGTGGATTCGATTGTTCTGGATTTGTAAGCTACTGTCTGACAAACTCTGGTGTAAGGAATACAGGAAGACTAACAGCACAGGGACTGTACAACATTTGTACACCAGTATCCCAGTCGGAGGCGCAGCCGGGAGATCTGATTTTCTTTACTGGAACTTACGACGCAGGGGAGCCGGTAACGCATATCGGAATCTATGTAGGCAATGGTCAGATGATCCATTGTGGACATCCGGTGCAGTATACGTCCATCAATTCCCCATACTGGCAGAGCCATTTCTATGGATTTGGACGATGGTAAGAAAAAAGGGCGGCTGCATCAGCCGTCCGGAAAGGAGAACCGATGAAAAGTCTTGAAAAAGCTACGGCAGATTATGAGAAAGCCAAAGAGAAAATGGAAGCCTCCAAAGCCAGATATGAAGCAGATTTAAAGCGGTTCAAGGCTGCGGAGATTGCCAAAACAGAAGCGGAAAATCTGGAAATTGTAAGAATTATCCGTGCAATGGATATGAGTATTCCAGAATTGGAAGCTTTCAAAAAGAGAATGAAAAATGAACTGCCCGGCAGGGTAGAAATACAGAAGGAGGAAACAAAAGCCGATGATGAATCTGGAAAAAATGAAACAGAAGAAGAGAACAATTACTAAAAGCAGGGTAAAAAAGAGCCTGCTTGCAGCAACGACATTTCTTTGCCTGACAACACCTTTGCTCCAGACACAGACTGCTTATGCAGCTGAGAATACCACACCTGCAATCACGATTGAGAAACCGGATGGCTGGAAACAGGGAGAAACAACCATTGCTGTTACGGTAGATGCTAGCCATATGCCGGAAGGTTTCTCAATAGCAAAGATTGAAGCAAAAGCAGGAAAAGATGGAAGCTGGCAGGATGTAACCGGAAGCGGAAGTATCACGATCACTGGAAATCAGACAGTGTATGTGCGTGTGACAGATGGTGAGGGGAAGGTCTATGAGCAGAATCGCTCTATTAAGTGTTATGACACGGAAAAGCCGACACTCTCTGCTTCTCTGACAGATGGTGTGCTGACGATTCAGGGGAATGATACAGTATCCGGGATTACTGCGGTAACCGTCAATGGCACCACTTATACAGACTTGAAGGATGGAATGCTGAGAGTGCAACTGACACAGAAAGATTTTACTACAAAGCAGATTGAGATTACGGTAACAGATGGTGCTGGAAATACTTCTGAAAAGTATGTGTTGCAGAATCCTTACTATGAATGGGCAAAGAAGCAGGCAGAAAAACAGAAATCTTCCAGTGACAGCAATGGTGCAATGGCAACTACGACCAGTGCAGATGCAATGGGGACTGAAAAAACAACGACTTCTCCGCTTCCGCAGGATGCACAGGCTTCTGAGCCGACAGATGCAAAAGGGACCGTGGATGATCGGACAGTAACAGGTATTGAGAAACAGCTTAATAAAGAAGGCGAGACGGCAGAATCCGTTACAAAAACAGCTACGGAAGGAACAAAAGAGTTTTATACCATTTCAACGAAGAGTGGTAAGATTTTCTATCTGATTATTGACAATTCAAAATCTCAGGATAATGTGTATTTCCTTACCGAAGTCAGTGAGAAAGATCTGATGAACTTCACACTTTCTGATTCAGTGACACTTCCGGAAGTGGATACGGTTTATGCAGAACCAGAGAAAAAAGCAGAGGAAGAAAAACCGGAAACGACAGAGTCAGCTGAGAAAGATAAGGTAGAGGATGATATTCAGATGCCGGAAGATAAAAGTCCATTCGGAACGTATCTTTTGATTGCACTGGTTGCAGTCGGAGCTGCGGCAGGAGGATATTATTTCAAAGTCTATAAACCAAAGCATGAATATGATGACGAAGATGAGATGGAAGAGGATGAAGATGAATCCGAAGATTCAGAGTCAGAAAAACGGGAAGTAGACGATGCAGATGAGCAGGAAGAAAGTGCAGAACCGGAAATCCTGAGAGATGAAGATTTTAATGATGATGTACTGGAAGATGAAGAAGAGGAGCAGGAGTAAATGAAATTAGTGATTGCAGAAAAGCCATCGGTTGCGATGGCACTGGCTTCCGTGCTTGGAGCCAGAACAAGAAAAGATGGCTACGTGGAGGGAAACGGTTATATCGTTTCCTGGTGCGTAGGACATCTGGTTGGATTATGCGATGCATCGGAATACGATGAAAAATATAAAAAATGGAGATATGAAGATCTGCCGATTGTGCCGGAATGCTGGAGACACAAGATTTTGGAGGGCACAAAGAAGCAGTTCGGAATCTTGAAAAAACTGATGAGAGATTCCAAAGTAGATGAAGTGATCTGTGCTACTGATGCAGGACGTGAAGGAGAGTTAATCTTTCGTTTGGTGTATGAGCAGGCAGGATGCAAAAAGCCGATGAAGCGGCTCTGGATCTCTTCTATGGAAGAACAGGCAATTAAAGATGGATTTGCGTCATTAAAAGACGGTTCGTGTTATGACAGTCTCTATCAGTCAGCACTTTGCAGGGCAAAGGCAGACTGGCTGGTGGGAATCAATGCGAGCCGTCTTTTTTCCGTTCTGTATAACCAGAATCTGAAAGTTGGAAGAGTACAGACACCAACACTTGCCATGATCGTGGATCGAAATCAGAAGATCAAGGAATTTACCAAAGAAAAATATTATATGGCTCATATCAAGTTTGACGATATGGATGCGGTCACAGAGCATTTTCAGAAAAAAGAAGATGCAGATAGAGTGGCTGCGGACTGTATGGAGCGTATGTGCGAAGTGGAGAAGGATGATGTGAAAGAGAAAACGGTTCGCCCTCCAAAACTCTATGATCTGACCACTCTGCAGAGGGAAGCAAACAGAATGTTTGGCTATACCGCTCAGCAGACATTGGATGCCGTGCAGGAGATGTATGAGCAGAAGCTTGTTACTTATCCGAGAACAGACAGCCAGTATCTGACAGATGAGATGGGAGAAAGCACAGAAACTCTGATTCAGATGTTGCTTGGGAAAATGCCCTACGCCGAAGGGCTGGAATATCAGCCGGACGTGAGTAAGGTATTAAATTCAAAGAAAGTATCTGATCACCATGCAATTATCCCGACCATGGAAGTAGCAAAGGCAGATATAGGTAAACTGAAAGAACGAAACTGCAAGATTTTGTATCTGATCAGTGCCAGGGTACTGACAGCAACCGCAGATCCTTATATTTATGAAAGCCATAAATGCCAGATTACCTGTAATTATCATACGTTTTATCTCACGGCAAAGAAAACAAAGCAGGAAGGATTCAAGTCGATCGAAAATAAATTGAAACAGTTCTTTGGCGTAAAGAGTGAAAAAGAAGAGCCGGAGCTGGATATCTGGGATGGCAAGCATTACGGTCCTTGTGATTCTTTTGTATCGGAGCATTTTACACAGCCACCGAAACAGTACACAGAAGATACCCTGCTTTCTGCGATGGAACGTGCAGGGAATGAAGAACTGACCGAAGATACAGAAAAGAAAGGACTTGGCACACCGGCAACAAGGGCAGCAATCATTGAAAAACTGATTCAGTCTGGTTTTGTGAAAAGGGAAAAGAAAAATCTGGTGCCGACAGATGATGGCAATGTCCTGATTACGGTTCTGCCGGATGAGATTAAATCTCCGAAGATGACAGCAGAGTGGGAAATGGCATTGAATCACATTGCCCAGAATACAGAGACAGCAGATGAATTCCTAAATGGGATTACAGAGCTGATGCAGGAACTGGTTGCCAGATATCAGGGGATTTCAGAAGAAAAGAAAGAGCAGTTTCAGGGAAAAGCAAAAGGAGAAGTCATTGGCAAATGTCCCCGCTGTGGAGCTGATGTCAGGGAAGGAAAAGTAAACTTTTACTGTTCTGACCGGAACTGTGCTTTTGCCTTATGGAAGAATGATAAATTCCTTGCAAGCCAGGGGAAAAAGATGGATAAGGCGGCAGCAAAGAAGTTCCTGTCTAAAGGAAAAATCCATTATAAGGATCTGTTATCCAGAAAAACAGGGAGACAGTATGAAGCAACCGTGGAGATGGTTGATCTCGGCGAGGGAAATGTGCAGTTCAATCTGAGTTTCCCGCAACGATAAGCAGTGTATTGCAGGCAGTCTAAGGACTGTCTGTTTTAATACAAATATTATGAAAGAGAGGACCTTAGCATGAAGAAAAAAGGTAATTTTAGAAAAGTAGTATCTGGCTTGCTGGCAGGCATGACAATGCTAAGTACAGTGTTATCTCCGATGACAGCATATGCAGCGGAGATCCAGCCAGAGAAAAAACCGCCACTTTATGAGGACGTGAAAGACCTTCTGGATGAAGATGAGGTGGTGACTGCCAAAGATTATGAAATCGAAACAGGCAGTGTATTTGATGTGAAATCAGATTACACAGGACTGGAAATCAAGGATGATAACAAGGTCAAAGTCACATTCGAGGAAGCAAAGAACGACAAGGATGAGGATTTTACGACAGATCATGCGGACACTTACAAAGCGGTCTATTATGTGGAACCGGTAAATCAGGAGCATCCGAAGTACCAGATCAGCCGAAAACTGATTGTGCGTGAGAAAGCAACAGAAGCTCAGACAGAGGTGGCAGGGAGTGAAGCAGTGACCGAATCCGAAAAAGCTGTAAGTGAACAGCAGACAGAGGAAGCGGAGGATTCCGAAGCAGACTCGGAGGTTACCGATATTGACGCTGATGAATTTGATGATTTGGTAGAGCAGGCACAGAACCAGGATACCTATGATGAAGAATCAGGGTTAGAGCTTCATGATGTTTTGGAACAGGCAGGAGACGAAGGTGTGGATCTTGATTCTATGGAAGAAGGAGAGATTGCAACATTTGAAGCAGTTTCAGCTTATTCAGCAAGAAGTACACAGCAGGTAACAATTGAAAAAGGACCACTGTATAGATATGCAGATTATAATCTTGGAACCTACCTGACAGAGCCGTACTATATCAGCTACGGAAGCGTCAGAGCAATTGCGTATTGTGTACAGCCAGCAAAGCCAGGACCTGGATCTGGAAATTATACAATTACAAAGATTGGAGACAATCAGGCGTTAGCAAAAGTGTGCTATTACGGTACAGATGCCGCAGGAAGTGAAAGCTTTTTTGCAAATAAATACACGGATTTTTCAGAAGGAAAAAGATTCATCATTATTCATATGGCTGCATCATATGCCAACGGAAGTAGTGATGCCTTTTACGGAACAAATGCTACAGGAGAGGCTTTGGCAAAAGAACTCTATAATTATTGTGTGAATAAGCCGGAAATACCAGATGTAGCGATGTCATTTTCAAAGCCGAATGTAAAAGCTTATGTAGATGGAAATGTTCAGAGAACGGAGAACATTCAGTTCAACGCATCTTCCCAGCAGAAAATCACAATGGACTTACCAAAAGGAGTAAAGCTCCATAATGTATCTACTGGAACCGTAAGTGCGGCAGGTGCAAGCGTAACAATTGGAGGAGGAACCACGTTTTATCTTTCAGCGCCTCTGACACAGACAAAAGATGTAAGCGCTACTTTTTCTGCAAAAATGAAGGGAAGTATTACAAAAGATTATTCAGCATATAAACTGACTACGAATGCAAGTGTTCAGGATCTGGCATTTGTGTTTGGAGAAGGTGTCGCTGATGAAAAATATGTAAGCTTAAAGGTGTCCTGGATTGAACAGGCTACGATTGAAATCGTAAAGAAAGACGACACGGCGGATGTTAATCTTGCGGGTGCAGTATTCGGTATATACAGCGATGAGTCTTGCACAAAACTGATCACTCAGATGCCGGCAACAGATAAGAATGGAAAATCTTCTGTTACGATCATCAAGACACAGGATACTGTTTATCTGAAAGAGATCATAGCACCACAGGGATATGTGGTAAATGCAACGGCAACAAATGTAAAACTGGTAGCAAGTAAGACCTCAGCTGTAACCGTGGAAAATAAGGAACAGCTGGCAGAGCTTACCATTTACAAAGAAGGACAGGTGCTTACCGGAGCAGAGGTCAGTGAGAATGGAACGGTATTCCAGTATGAAAACCGCAGACAGAAAAATGCAGTATATAACGTGTATGCCGGAGCAGATATCGTAACTGCTTATGGCACAAAAGTGTACAGCAAAGGGGACCTTGTAAAAGAAAATCTGACAACAGGTGAGAATGGTTCTGTTACACTGAAGAACCTGCATCTTGGATGCTATGTGGTGAAAGAAGCAAAAGCACCGGACAATTTCTATAACGGCAGCGAAGAAAAGCCAGTGACTCTGACCTATGCCGGACAGAATAAAGAAGTTGTATTTGCAGATGTGACTTTTAACAACGAGAGACAGAAAGCAGATGTTTCCGTAGTAAAACAGGATAAAGATACCAAGAAACCACTGAATGGCGGTATTTTTGCTCTGTATGCATCCGATGATATTAGAAATGCAGACGGAACCGTTGTTGTGAAAAAAGGAACATTGATTGAGAAAGCAACTACTGGAGCAGATGGAACTGCAAAATTCACAGCAGATCTTCCGATTGGATATTCCTATTCTGTAAAAGAAGATCAGGCGCCGGAAGGCTATGTAAGAAATACAGAAGATGTGTATACGTTTAAGTTTTCTTATACCAATGATAAAGAAGCAACCGTATCATTTGCCCATACCTTCAGCAATGACCGTGTGACAGCAAAGATCAATTTATTCAAAGTTGATAAAGAGACAGGAAAAGCAGTACCACAGGGAGATGCCACACTGAAAGGTGCAGTTTATGGTCTGTATGCCCGTGAAGATATCGTGCATCCGGATGGAGCAACTGGAACTATTTATAAAGCAGGAGAACAGGTAGCTTCTCTTACAACCGATGACAAAGGACAGGCTTCTGTAAATGGCTTATATCTTGGCAAATATTATATCAAAGAGATCACACCGCCGACCGGATACCTGGCAGATACAGAAGAGCATGATCTTACGTGCAGTTATGAAGGAGATATGACAGCAGAAGTGAAAAGAGAGTGCACTTCCAGTGAGCAGGTCATCAAACAGCCATTTCAGATCATCAAAGCAGCCAACAATGGAAAGACCGATGCAGATCTGTTATCCGGAGCTGGATTTACAGTTTATCTGAAATCTTCCCTTACAAAGAAAGCAGATGGAAGCTATGATTTTGATTCTGCCAAACCAGTAGTGAGTGGAGAAAATGGAGCAACTGAGATTTTCACAGATGAAAAAGGGTATGCCTGCAGTATTCCATTACCATTTGGAAGCTATATCGTGCGTGAAACTACAACACCGCACAATTACAAGCCAGTCGATGATTTTGAAGTGAATATCACAGAACATCATCCAAACGAGCCACAGATCTGGCGAGTGCTTCTGGATGAAGAGTTTAAGGCAAAACTGAAAATCGTGAAAAAAGACGATGAAACAAAGAAATCTGTATTGATTGCCGGAACAGAATTTAAGGTATATGACCTGGACAACAAGAAGTATGTGGAGCAGGTAACAACTTACCCAGTGACAACTACTCACAAGTCCTATTTTACGGACAGCCAGGGATATCTGATCATGCCGAAGAATCTGAAGATCGGACATTACCGGATTGAGGAAGTCAACGCACCGGAAGGGTACACAATCAATAAGAACTATGTAGAGATTGCGGTGGATGCAAATACAGCATACCAGATGGATTCTGAGAGCGGAGATGCCATTATTACGGTAGACTACGAGAACCATCCGGTAAAAGGAAAGCTGACGATCTATAAAAAAGGTGAGATGCTGACCGGATTTAAAAAGGACTTTGTTTATGAAGAAAGATACCTGAAGGGTGCATCATTTCATGTCTATGCAGCTGAAAATATCTATACACCGGATTATCAGAAAGATGAAAACGGAAACAGACAGCTGATCTATGCAAAAGATGCACTGGTAACAACGGTAACGACCGGGGAAGACGGAAAAGCAGTTGCTGATAATCTGCCGCTTGGTTCTTACTATGTAGTAGAAAAGACTGCACCGGAAGGATTTGTCCTGAACCATGACAGATCGGATGTCGCATTTGTCTATGCAGATCAGGATACACCTGTAATCGAACAGGAAGTGACTGTTGGCGATGACCGCCAGAAAGTTGTAATCCAGGTAGAAAAACAGGATGCAGAAAATGGTGCAACCGTAGCAGGAGCTGTCTTTGGTATCTATAACAAAGCGGATATTAAGGCAGATGGAAAAGTGATCGTGAAAGCAGACACACTCTTACAGGAAATGACTTCTGATAACGATGGTCTTGCAACATGTACGCTGGATCTGCCACTTGGACAGTATTATGTGAAAGAGTTAAAAGCACCGGCGGGATTTGTATCCTCTGATGAAGTTCTGAATCTGGATGCTTCTTACCAGGGACAGGATGTGAAGACAGTAAAACTGAAAACAGTGAAAAAGAACCAGCCGACAACAGTAGAAATTACAAAATCTGATGTAACAACAGGTGTGGAACTGGATGGAGCAAAACTCACTGTTCTTGATAAAGAAGGAAATGTTGTGGATCAGTGGACTTCTGTAAAAGATCAGCCACATGTGATCAAACGACTGACAGTTGGAGAGGAATACACTCTTCGTGAGGAAATGGCACCGTATGGATATCTGAAAGCAATGGATGTGAAGTTCACGCTGGAAGATAGAGCCGAGATTCAGAAAGTAGAGATGAAAGATGAAGTTCCAACAGGACTTCTGATCATCAACAAAAATGGAGAATTTCTGGATAAGATAACACTTCTGGATCATGTAAAAGGTACCGTGGAGCATCTCTTTGAGTATGTAACCGGAAGCCTTTCAGATGTGACGTTCGATGTATTTGCTGCGGAAGATATCAAAGCGGCAGATGGTGTCAGTGAAGATTATTTCAAAGCAGATGAAAAAGTGGGAACCATTACCACAGATTCCAATGGTATTGCACAGATGGGAGATCTCCCGGCTGGAAAATACTATGTGAAGGAAGTGAAAACAGCCCATGGTTATGTGCTGGACAAAGAGCCGAGATATGTTGACCTTTCCTACCGTGATCAGGACACACCAGTCATCACTTATGATGAGAAATGGCAGAATGCCCGTCAGAAAGTAAAGGTTACGGTTCTGAAGAAAGAAAAAGATACAGACCGTGTTCTTGCAGGTGGTGTCTTCGGTCTTTATACCAGTGAAGATATCAAAAATGCAAAGGGCGAGGTACTTCTTGAGAAAGACAGTCTGATCGAGCAGCGGGTAACGGATGAAAAAGGACAGATTATTTTTACGGCAGATCTTCCGGTAGACGGAAAATACTATGTGAAAGAAATCTTTGCGCCGGACGGATTTGTTACAACAGAAGAAGTACAGGAATTTACCTTTGAATATGCCGGAGAAGACCAGGCAGAAGTAAGCTACGACTTTACTTTTGAAAATCAGCCAACCACAGTGGAGCTGTCCAAAACAGACCTGACAACAGGTAAAGAACTTCCAGGTGCACACCTAAAAGTAACGGATTCAGATGGCAATACAGTAGATGAATGGACTTCTACGGAAGAATCCCATGTGATCAAAGAACTGGTTGTTGGTAAGAAATACACCATGACAGAGACAAAACCGGCAGATGGATATGTCACTGCAGAAAGTATTACTTTCACAGTAGAGAATACAGCAGAGGTTCAGAAGCATGAGATGAAAGATGATGTGACAAAAGTAGAGATCAGTAAGACTGATATCACAGGAGAAACTGAGATTCCAGGTGCGAAACTGACGATTCTCGATAAGGATGATCAGGTAGTAGAGAGCTGGACTTCCACAGAGGAAGCACACTATATCGAAAAACTTCCAATCGGTAAATATACCTTACGTGAAGAGCAGGCACCGAAAGGATATATTCTGACATCGGATGTTAGTTTTGAAGTAAAGGATACTGGAGAGATCCAGAAAGTAGCTATGAAAGATGACACTGCCAAGGGAAAAGTGATTCTCAATAAGACAGATAAATCATCAGGAGAACCGCTGAAAGGGGTAGAATTTGAACTTCGTGACAGCAAAGGAAAAGTTCTGGAAACCTTAAAGACAGATGCTGCCGGTCATGCAGAAAGTAAGCTGTATGAGATTGCCACATTTAAGAACGGCAAATATGATACCGCTATCAAGTATTATCTGGTGGAAACAAAGACACTGGACGGATACACACTGGATCAGACCAAGCATGAAGTGACATTTGCCTATGCAGATGACAGTACACCGGTTGTAGAAGTTACCTTTAATCTGACAAATGAGAAACCGGAAGTTCCAGAAACACCGAAAACACTGGATACACCACAGTCCCATGAAGAGACAAAGGTATCAAATGCACCGAAAACAGGTGACAGCACGAATATTTGGCTGCCGATTCTTCTTCTGGTAATCTCCACAGGAGGTATGGCAGGACTTTATATCAGAAAAAAGAAAAACAGAAAATAGTAAAGTAATTAATTTGTAGTAAAGGGGGGCCCTGAATCAGGGCTCCCTTTTCAATACAACTAATGAAAGAAAGGAACAGAAAACTATGATGAAAACAATGGTAAAAAGACAGGAAGCAAAAAAGAACCAGGAGAAAACTTTAAAGAGAATGATGGCTTATCAGAAGAAAGCCGAGCAGATGGTCAGTAGAAAAAGAGTGAACCATCACATGATCAGAAAGGGGTAAAAGCGTATGATGAACAGAAAAGAATTTTATGAATATGTCAAAGACAATGTAAAGGAGTATCTGCCAGAGTCTTATAAGGACGCAGAAATTAAACTGCAGGAAGTAGAAAAAAACAACGGTTTGAAGCTGACAGGTATTACGATTCCAAACGGAGATCAGAGAATCGTACCGACAGTCTATCTGGATTCCCTCTACCAGGAATATATCCATGGAAAAGATGTAGACTCTTGTGTTAGCGATGTGGCTGATATGCGTATTGAGGCACAGGGAAAAGCAGAATTTTTTGATATGGGAGTTCCAGATATTCTGGATTATGAAAAGATGAAGGACAAATTACAGATGAGAATTTGTGATAAGGAATGGAATACCGATCTTCTTGCAGATAAAGTAGTCACAGAACACGGAGATTTTGCAGCTTATTATGCAGTAAATCTGGAGGAAAATGGAGAAGGGATCAGCAGTATTCCGGTAACTGTTTCTCTGATGAACGAGTGGGGAGTATCTGCCGAACAGATTCAAGCGGATGCGATGGTGGCAGACCGAAAACGTGGTGTCACACTTATGGATATGAATGAGATTATCAAATCTATGATTTTTGGTGAAGAACCAGAAAACCTGCTGAATGAAAAAATGGATATGGAAGCCATGGAAAACCCAATGTTCTGTCTGACAAACAAAGCTAAGATGAATGGAGCGTCCCTGTTACTGCAGGAAGATATTCGTAAACAGATTGGGGAATGCCTGGGAAGTGATTACTTTGTCATCCCATCTTCCATTCATGAAGTGCTGATTCTTCCTGATAACGGCATTTTTCAGGTTCCGGAATTAAATGCGATGGTACAGGAAGTCAATGAGACAAAGGTGGAGAGACAGGAGCAGCTTTCCGATAAAGTTCAGTTTTGTGATGGGAAAACGGCAGTTATGGAAAATGCTGAGCGTAGGGAAGCTCGTTTGGAGAAAGAAAAAGCAGCCGAAAAAGCGGAAGTAAAAGGTGGAATCCATGGAAGACTGGAGAAAGCTAAGGCAGAAATCAAGGCAAAAGAGGGAGACAAAGTGCCAAAGAATAAGTCAAAAGAGCTTGCCACAGCATTATAAAGAGTAACAACGATGATTTTAAGGGGACTGTGCTAAGCAGTCCCTGATTTTATGAAAAGGAGTAGCGCATGGCAAATAAATTATATGCAATGGAACAGCTGACGGAAGAGGTGGCAAAAGATGTAGCTGCCAGTCCGCAGGAATGGATGCGGTTCCTAAACACTGCATCCAGACTGTACAAATACACTTTTCCAGAACAGCTTTTAATTTATGCACAGCGACCGGAAGCAACTGCCGTAGCATCCATGGAAATCTGGAATCAGAAGATGTACCGCTGGATCAAAAAGGGATCCAAAGGGATTGCCTTGATTGACAATACTTCCGGACCGAAAACGAAACTTCGGTATGTATTTGATGTGCAGGACACTTATAAAGTGCGGAATCTTGGAAAGGATCCTCAGTTATGGAATCTTCCGGTGGAAGGAGAACAGCTGGTGGCAGATTATCTGCAGGAGCAGTTATCACTGGAAGATACAGAAGGAGGACTTGCTGAAAGTCTGCATCAGGCAGCGAAGGAGAGTATGCAAGAATGGCTTCCAGATGCATTGGAAGAACTGAGACTGGACGTAACAGGGACATTTCTGGAAGAACTGGACGAACAGAATCAGGAAGTCGAATTTCGGGAACTGATGACCAATAGTGTCTGGTATGTATTACTAAACCGGTGTGGACTGGATGCACAGGAATATCTGGATGCAGAGGATTTTCGGCATATTACGGACTTTAATCAGCTGATAGTATTAGGACATCTGGGAAGTGCAGTCAATGAGATCAGCAGACCAGTCCTGATGCAGATTGGACGATATGTGCTGAATAATCTGGAAAATGACCTGAAAACGGTTGCAAAAGAAAAAGAAGTAGTCTATAATGAATTTAACACGTTAATGCGTGAAAACAGTACAAATAAAACAGAAGATAGAGAAGAAAATAAGGAGGAAACAGACTATGAGAGAGATCACTTACAGCCAGAACGGAGAGTATCAGATTCCAGATATCAGCCTGGAAGAGACGAGAGGAACCATCGGGAAGTATGGAATGATGAGGAAAGAGTATCTGAGAAATCACAAGGTAGCAAGGTTCAACATTCTGACTCTGCAGAACCGTCTGGACAGTCATCTGATGGAGATCGACAGTCAGGCAAGACAGAGAGTAGACAACCTGATGAACGAACTTCTGGAGAAAGATCCGGCACCGGACAAGATGGCAGACACAATGGCGTGGACCAGACACATGAACCAGATCAAAGCACAGGCAGAGGAACTGGTGATTCAGGAGATTATTTACAGTTAAGCCTGTTCCCAACAGAAGAGGAACAGTTAGGGGAAATAAGGAAAGCGGCAGCTGCATTAGAACAGCCAGCCGCTTTTCTTATTTCTGATGAAGTGGTAGACGATATTCTCCGAACAGGAAGCGGACAGAAAAATACGCTGTTTCACATTACTGCAAGATTGATTGAGGGTCTGGACAATGAAGAAATGCAAAGCTTCCTGAAAGATGAATATAGAACTGGAGGAAAAGGATTTACCATAGATGGTCAGAAAATCAGTATCTGGTACGACAACGATGGTATCCGTATCCGGAGAGGTGATTCTGCCAGAAGAAACTTTGACCGTATCGTTACGTGGGAAGAAGCCGCTGACAGAATCCGAGATATGTATGAGGAGGGAAATTACGTTGATAATCTTATCTCCAATAATGCTATCGAGCAGGAACAGAAAGAAATGACAGATCTTCTGGCACTCCATTTCCGTGATACGAGCAGAAACAGAGAAGAACGGTTGTCTTATTCTGACTGGCAGGATGTAGTAGGGGCGGCTTGGACAGATTCGGAAGAAGCAGCTGCGACAGCCTATCGTTTTGAATGGCTTCAGGAAGATATGGAAAAGAATCCAGAAGATTATCATCGCTGGGAAATACAGCATAATCCTGAATATTTCCAACGTTATAAAGATCTCCAGAGGGAGCGTTCCTGGGTGGATCAACAGTTTAAAGTAGAGCGACCGGCTCTATCCTTTATCACACAGGATGAAATTGATGCAGTGTTAAGAAGAGGCGGTATTACTGCCGGAGGACGTAACCGAATCTATGAGTATTTCATGGAGCACCATGATATGAAAGATGCAGCTGAGTTCCTGAAAAATGAATATGGAACAGGTGGTTCTTCACCCGGAATACCAGGAGCAGATGCTTCTGACGCATCCCACGATGCAAAAGGATTAAAGCTTGGAAAAGGGAAGATTGGCAATCCAGAGGTAGAAGTTTTATTAAAGTGGAATAAGGTTGCAAAACGTGTTCGCCAGTTAATCCGCACAGATGATTATTTGTCACCGGAAGAAATGGAAAAGTACGAAGAGCGACAGGAAGCACAAAGACTGGCAGACCTGGAAGAAGCACAGCAGATGTTAGGAGAACAGCTGGAACAGGATACTTTTACAGCGGAAGATATAACGGATCTGCGACTAGTTGATTCAGAATATATGTCCGGTACCAGAACAAAAATCTATGATTTTGCTTGCAAAGTTAAGGGAGAAGAGAATCGACTTCAATACACATTAGAATATCATGATGATGGAGAAGGTTTCACGATTCATACGGAAAAAGATGATATTTGGGAGCGAATGTCAACACAAGAATTGGAACGTCTGGATGTAAAACTTGGACAAGAAGTACTTTATTATCATTATCACAACAAAACAGTAAATGCGGATACCTTAGATAAATTACGGGAAATCAAGGAAGAAATCATGGAGGAAGAGTCTTCCTATTTTACTGCTATTTCTAAACGTGTGTGGACAGATTATGATAAAAAAGAAAAAGAACTGTCGGGAGAAGTTGAGGTATCGGAAGAAAAAGAATCATTGGAAGAGATTAACGGAATAGCAGAACTGATTCCAGCAACGAACTTCCATATCACAGATGATGAACTTGGACAGGGAACACCGAAGGAGAAATTCCGAGCCAATATTATGGCTATTCAGCTGTTAAAAAAATGTGAGGATGAGAACCGCAATGCGACACCAGAGGAACAGGAAATCTTATCCAGGTACGTCGGCTGGGGAGGTCTTGCAGATGCATTTGATGAGACAAAATCTGCATGGGAGACAGAATATCTGGAATTAAAGACCGTCCTTACACCGGAAGAATATGCTGCAGCCAGAGCTTCCACATTAAATGCTCATTATACACAGCCGATTGTGATTGAAAGTATGTATCAGGTGTTGGAGAATCTGGGATTTACAAAGGGAAATATCCTGGAGCCATCTATGGGAGTCGGGAACTTCTTTGGAAAGCTTCCGGAGAATCTAAACCAGTCCAAACTCTATGGAGTGGAACTGGACAGCATCAGTGGTAGAATTGCTAAACTTCTCTATCCAGATGCCAATATCCAGATCAAAGGCTTTGAGAAGACGGATTATCCCAATGATTTCTTTGACGTGGCAATCGGAAATGTGCCATTCGGTGCATATAAGGTCAATGACCGTCAGTATGACCGCTACAATTTTATGATTCATGATTACTTTCTTGCCAAGACTATAGATCAGTTACGTCCAGGTGGTGTAGCTGCGTTGATCACAACAAAGGGAACTATGGATAAGGCATCACCGGAAGTCCGGAAATATTTGGCAGAGCGTGCAGACTTGCTGGGGGCAATCCGACTGCCGAACACAGCTTTTAAGGCAAATGCAGGAACAGAAGTCAGTGCTGATATTTTGTTTTTCCAGAAGCGTGAGAGTTTCACAAAAGAGATGCCAGACTGGGTGAATTTGGAGAGTGATGCAAAAGGGATTACCATTAACAAGTATTTTGTTCAGCATCCGGGAATGATTCTTGGTGAGATGAAAGAAGTGTCCGGTCCGTATGGTATGGAAACAACCTGTGCTCCAATGGAAGGAGCTGTTCTGGAATTACAGTTACAAGAAGCTGTAAAACACATCAAGGGAAGCATGGTAGCGGCAGTAGATATAGAGGCAGAACTGGATGAGATGCCAGAGAGTATTCCGGCAGATCCGAATGTCCGAAATTACAGCTATACGGTGGTAGATGATCAGGTATATTACCGTGTCAACTCTTTGATGAATCAGGTGAAAATGCCTGCAGCCACTGCAGAACGTGTAAAAGGCATGGTTGCAATCCGTGATACCGTTCGTGAGCTGATCGCCATGCAGATGGAAGAATTTGTCACAGACGAAGAAATCCAAAAACAGCAGGAAAAACTGAATCAGGTGTATGATACCTACACAGCAAAGTATGGAGTTATTGGAAGTAATGCTAATAAACGGGCATTTTCTGATGACTCTTCTTATTGTCTGCTGTGTTCCCTGGAAGACTTGAATGAAGACGGAACATTGAAGCGGAAAGCGGACATGTTCACCAAACGAACCATCAAAAAGGCGGTTGCTGTGACAAGTGTGGAGACAGCCACAGAAGCACTTGCTCTGTCTTTAAATGAAAGGGCTAAAGTAGATCTCCCATATATGGCACAGCTGACCGGAAAGACCGAAGAGAAAATTACAGAAGAGCTGGTTGGAGTTATCTTCAAAAATCCACTGACAGACCAGTGGGAAAGCGGAGATGAATATCTCTCCGGAAATGTTAGGGATAAATTAAATACTGCGAGAACTTTTGCAGAGAATCATCCGGAATTCACATCGAATGTGCGTGCACTAGAGGCAGTTCAGCCGAGAGATCTGGAAGCATCGGAGATTGAAGTGCGTATTGGAGCTACCTGGATTGAACCTTCGGATTATCAGGATTTTATGCAAGAAACATTGCATACACCATGGTATCTGCTTCAGAAAGAAATACAGGTGAAATTCTCTGAGGTAAATGGTGAGTGGAGGATTACAGGAAAGAATGCCGACAGTCCCAAAAATGCGTTTGCCTATGCAACGTATGGAACTGAGAGAGCAAATGCCTATAAGATTCTGGAAGATACCCTGAACCTGAAAGATGTACGCATCTATGATAAGAGTGTCAATGAGAATGGTGATGAAATCCGTGTCCTAAATAAGAAAGAAACCATGCTGGCATCACAGAAGCAGGATGCCATGAAAGCAGCATTTAAAGACTGGATTTTTAAAGATCAGCAGAGGCGTGAACGACTGGTAAAGGTGTACAATGAACGATTTAACAGCATCCGTCCCCGTGAATACGATGGTAGTCATTTGACTTTCCCAGGAATGAATCCGGAAATAGAGCTTCGTCCGCATCAGAAAAATGCTGTTGCACACCAGCTTTACGGAGAGAATGTGCTTCTGGCTCATGTAGTAGGAGCTGGGAAGACCTACGAGATGGTAGCTGCTGCAATGGAGAGCAAACGTCTGGGATTATCTCAGAAAAACCTCTTTGTCGTTCCAAACCATTTGACGGAGCAATGGGGAGCGGAGTTCCTGCAGTTATATCCGGGAGCCAATATCCTGGTAGCAACGAAGAAAGATTTTGAACCGGCAAACCGGAAAAAGTTCTGTGCCAGAATCGCTATGGGAAATTATGATGCCATTATCATCGGTCATTCCCAGTTTGAGCGTATTCCAATCTCTGATGAGAGACAGGAAGCTATGTTACGGAAGCAGATTGATGATCTGGAAATGGCAATCCAGAGTGCAAGGTATGAACAGGACGGCGGGCGTTATACCGTCAAACAGATTGAAAAGACCAGAAAAACATTGCAGACAAGATTGGAAAAACTGAATCAGAAGGAGAAAAAAGATCAGGTAGTTACGTTTGAAGAACTGGGCGTGGATCATTTGTATGTAGATGAAGCACACAGCTATAAAAATGCGTTTCTCTATACAAAAATGAGAAATGTAGCCGGGATTGCACAGAATGAAGCACAGAAATCCGCAGATATGTTCAATAAATGTCAGTATCTGGATGAGATTACCGGAGGGAAAGGCATTACCTTTGCTACAGGCACACCAATCAGCAACAGCATGACGGAATTATATGTTATGCAGCGGTATCTGCAGAACAGCAAATTACAAAATATGGGACTTGGATTGTTTGATTCCTGGGCTTCCACTTTTGGAGAAGTTGTCACGAGTATCGAACTTGCACCGGAAGGAACAGGTTATCGTGCAAAGTCCAGATTCGCACGGTTTTATAATATTCCGGAACTGATGAATATGTTCAAGGAGATTGCAGATATCAAGACTTCCGATCAGTTAAAGCTTCCTGTGCCGGAAGCGGAATATGAAACAGTGGTGCTGAAACCAACGGAACAACAGAAAGAAATCGTAGAAAGTCTGGGAGAACGTGCAGAAGTTGTCAGAAACGGCGGGGTAGATGCCTCGGTCGATAATATGCTAAAAATCACCAATGACGGAAGGAAGTTAGCATTGGATCAGCGTTTGGTGAATGAATTATTGCCAGATAATCCAGAAAGTAAAATATCAGTTTGTGCAGAGAAAAGCTATGAAATATGGAAAGATACAGCAGCACAGAAATCCGCACAGTTGATTTTCTGTGATTTGAGTACACCGAAAGGCGATGGCAGTTTTAATGTTTATGATGACTTGAAGCAGAAACTGATAGAGAAAGGTGTACCGGAAAAAGAGATTGCGTTTATTCATGATGCAAATACAGAAGCAAAAAAGACGGAGCTGTTTGGAAAAGTGAAATCCGGGCAGGTTCGTTTTTTGATTGGCTCAACAGCAAAAATGGGTGCGGGAACTAATGTGCAGGATCGTCTGATTGCCCTGCATCATCTAGATATTGGCTGGAAACCATCTGACTTGGAACAGAGGGAAGGACGTATTATCCGTCAGGGAAACCATAATAAAAAGGTTCATATCTTCCGGTATGTAACAGAATCCACATTCGACAGTTATATGTGGCAGTTAATCGAGAACAAGCAGAAATTCATCTCCCAGATTATGACGAGCAAAGCACCGGTCAGAAGCTGCGAAGATGTGGACGAAGCGGCACTGTCCTATGCAGAGGTCAAAGCACTGGCAACCGGAAATCCAGCAGTAAAAGAGAAGATGGCATTGGATGTGGATGTGGCGAAATTAAAGCTTTTAAAAGCGAACCACATGAATAACCAATACCGACTGGAAGATGATATTGCAAGGAATTTCCCGCAACAGATTGCAAAACTGATAGAGATCATTGACAGCTACAAGGCAGACATCGCTCATTTTTCTGAGCATAAAATCACAGATCCAGAGCAGTTTTCTATGAAAATCAGTGGCAAAGTGTTCACAGAAAAGAAAGAGGCAGGTATGGCACTTCTGGCGGTCTGCCAAGACATTAAGTCTGTAGATGCAGCTATGGACATTGGAAGTTATCAGGGATTTAACATGAGAATCCAATTCGACAGCTGGAGAAAAGAGTTTATCCTGTCTGTAAAGCATGAATCGGTAGCTAAAGTTCGGTTGGGAGCCGATGCTCTAGGAAATATCACTCGTATCAACAACCTTTTGGAAAGCTATCCGGAGAAACTGGCAGAAGCAGAACAACGGCTGGAAACGGTTCAGGAGCAGATGACAAATGCCAAAGAGGAAGTCGGGAAGCCATTTCCAAAAGAAGAGGAACTGAGCCAAAAACTGGAGCGGCTGTCAGAATTAAATGCACTTCTCAATATGGATGAGCGGGAAGATACAGAAACAGAGCAGTCGGAATCAAAAGAGAAAGAAGAAAGACCGGCACGAGGTTCTATTCATGAGAAACTGCAGATTTATAAAGAAAAGAGTCAGCGGGAAAGTGAAACTGGCAAGGAAACCAGAAAACGGGACTTCGGTCTGGAATAAATAAACAGGAAAGATGGCATAATTTGGTAGAAGAAGGTTCTGCCGGTTATGCCTTTTTTTAGAACACAGGAGGAATTTATATGGCGAGAAATATGATAACAGGAAAAGAAACGCAGAAAATGCAGGAATTTACGCAGGAACAGATAGACCGTGCAGAACACATGGGAATAGCGCTTCCAGTAGATGTAAAAGAACAGATTTTTGAATATGCAAATCTGATTGGCGAGGAAGAGAAAGTAAGGACGTTGGTAAGAAATCTGACAGATGCAATCAATCAGGCAGATGAAGATAAAGTAGAGGAACTTCTGGATGATGCAAAAATGGATATTCAGGACCTACCAGATCCAACCATAGGCAAGCTGGAATTACGTGATTATGGATATACAGCAGAAGACATGGTGCCGCTTAGAAAAGAAGCAGCTTTGGATTATCACAGAATGGGTTCTAAAATTTATTGCCTGGGCAGCGATGGTGACAAGGGAGAAGAGTATGCAAGTAAAGAAATGATACAGGCGCATGAAGGTCTGTTTGGCATGGAATTACAGATGTGGGAACGGATAAGGGATCAGGATCTGGATTATGCCGATGAAGATTTTGGAGCATTTCAGGAGCCTATGAGTGTCATTGAGCAGGAAGAAGCACTGAAATTATACGATGCCGGAGCAGATATCTATCTGATCACTAATTTTTCATCACCAATCTATGTCACGGAACGCAAGGAAATCGAACGAGGACCGGAGCATTATCAGATGTCCATGGCAGAACGGGAGCGTTTCCGTAACCTGGAATGGGAAATGCAGAAATATCCGCAGATTCAGTCTTTGAAAGAGGCAAACCTGTTGTTAGGAACAAGGCGAACCTTTGGTATTTATCAGATCAAAGATGATTTAACGGGCGAAAATTATGCATTTATGAATATGAGTTTTATTGAAAGTCATGGTATGCAGATAAAAAAAGAAGATTATAAGCTGGTCTATGTTGGAGAATTACTGGGAAATACGTCACTGGATGATATTTTTGAAAGGTTCAACATTGATAGACCGAAAGACTTCCGTGGGCATTCCCTGTCTGTCAGTGATATCGTTGTTTTGAATGATGGGGAAAAAGTAACAGCTCATTTTGTAGACAGTATCAGTTTTGAACAGCTGGATTCTTTCTTGAATCTGGAAGAACAGATTCTTAGTGAACTGGCATATGAGGTAGGAGAACGGTATTTTGCTATTCAGAGGACAGAAGAAGGATACGATTATTCCTTTTACGATGAAGATTTCCGTCTGATGGATGGTGGCGTCTATGAAAATGATGAAATTTCTATTGAAGAAGCGGCAGAGGAACTTCTGGAAGACGAAGGCTGGACTGGAGAACGCATCTGTGGGGATTATGATCAGTTGATGGAAAAAGTGAAAGAAATGGATGAGGTTGTAATGGCAGAGATTCAGAAAAGCCAGGGCGAATATAAGCCACTGGCTAAGGTAGAAGAACTGGAAGAGGCGAATTATAACATGATTGACAATGTACTTAACAATATGCCACTGAAGAAAGAACCTTATCTGGAATACTTTGCCACAGAATGTGATGAGTTCCATGATATGGGAGCTTATGAAAAAAGTACCGATGTTAATCAGATAGCTGCAGTCTATGAAAAATATAAGGAGAATCCAGAAACTGCGTATCTGGGATGCTCGATGGGAATTATCTATCGTGATCCGGAAGACAGTTACTATGATGAAGCCGAATTTGCAATCGTAAAAGGAAATACAGTACTTGGAAATCTGATGGATGATGTTCAGTTTTATGGAGAGCTTGCACTGGTACGGGAAGGGATTGAGAAAATTCATGAAGCATTGCCAGACTACAAGTATGTACCGATGAGGGATGTTCGAGAAGCAATGTATCCAGAGAAGATGACCACAGAACAGCTGGCAGAGGCACTGGATGAGATTGCAGAAGCATTTGATCCGTATGAGTATCGAGATAATGTGGAGATGGGAGAAAATACGATACAGGAAGTAATGCTGGATTTGCGAAGTGGAAATATTCATTACTATGTTTCTTACTTGAAGGATATTGTGGACGAAAAATGCGACCTGTCTGTTCGTGTAGGCGTATTGCTGGAAAGACTGAAAGCCTATGAACCGGAGCTTCCAAAAGATATAGAACCGATGGTGTATGTAAATTATTGTGAGAAAAGTGATTTGGGGAATCCAAGATGCCAGAAGTTATCTGATTTGGATTCCAAAACCGTAGAACAGGACAAAGCCTGGTATGCTGACCTTGATCCAAACACCAACGAACCAAAAACGACAGCACAGATGTTTTTTACAGTATATTATGCTGAGAAGGGCGACAAGATGCTGCATCATTTTCAAGGTAAGATAGAGATTGGTACCGGAAACGGAGGTATCATCAGTCAATTAAAGATGCAGAATGAAATGAAATTGACGGATGAAAGCTGGATCAGTTATCAGCAAGGAAAAGGCAATGAAGAGTATCAGAAGTATATGGAAGATCTGACGGATATGCAGAATCATGTACTGCCGTATTTGCAGAGTTTTTGCAGCCTGGAAGAAAAAGGTGTGCAGGAGAGACGAGAACAGAAGATAGCAGAGAAAAATGAGAGCAGAGAAACTGTGCCAAGAACTGGCGTTGAAGCAAATACAGCAGTTAAGGATGCAGGGAAAGCAGAAAGAAAGACAGTGGAACAGAAAAAGGCAATGGCAAGGAAAGAGAAAAAACCATCGATTCATGAACGCTTGGAAATCAATAAGAGAATCATCCAGGAAAAACAGGGAAAAGATAAGCCGGCGAGAGGAGCTGATTTGAGTGTAAGGACAGTGTAGTATAAGCAAAACGAGTCGGAGGTCACGGATGACAACGTGGCTTCCGGCTTTTTTTGTCTTGGTAAAAATGCTGAATTATCTACCACGAAAGTATACAAAGCTTACAAAGATGTATCTTTGTTCAAAAAGACTATATATGGGCGACCTTTTACGGGCAATTTATATAGAATAGAGAAAAGGTGGTAGAAATCATGGATATGAAAACAGCAGTTATATATCGTCTTGAAGAATTGATAAGGCAAAAGGATATTACCGTGAATGAGGCGGCGATACGTTCTGGTGTTCCGCCATCAACGCTGAAGAATATTTTGTATGGGCAGAGTAAGAATGTAGGCGTAGTTACAATCAAGAAATTGTGTGATGGATTAGAAATCACAATACCAGAATTTTTTGGAGATTCCATCTTTGCAGAGTTGGAACCGGAGTTATAGAAGTAAGAGATAATCTCATGGCAAAATTCTGCGGGATGGTTTTTTTATGAAATAAGGTTAGCTGTAACTAACAATGAGGGAGGATTATGTATAAGATAGCGATTTGTGATGATGATAAAAGATATAGAAAAACGATCAGAGAGATTATAGAGCATGAAAATAGTTTGCCTGAAAATGAAATCAGATTTTATGAATACGAATCAGGAAATGAACTTTTGAAACATACGGATATTCTCCACGAATTAGTCTTTATAGATATCCGTATGCCGGGGCTGGATGGAAACCAAACAGCATTAAAATTGAGAAATTATAACAAAGATGCAGTTTTAATCTTCTATTCCAGTTATTTTGAGCCGACAGTGGACAGTATAAATTTCGGACAGCCCTTTCGGTATATTATGAAGGACTTACACGATACCAGCTTACGCCGGGAAATTGCAGCTATTATGACTGAGGTAAAGAGACGCTTTCTGAATGACTATGCGGTAACGGTGACATCGGCGGGGAAGATAATACGCATACATGTGGAAAATATCTTATATGTTTCCAGAGCCAAAAGAGGATGTGAGATAACCATTGTGAAAGAGCAAGAAAAAGAGACAGTTCGGTGCAGAGAAGCGTTTGGAGAATTATGTGAACAGCTAAAAGATCAGGGATTTGCACAGGCGCATTATAGTTACATTGTTAAGTTGGGAAAAGTAGAAGGGTTAGAAAAAGGCGTACTACGGTTGAAATGCGGAATAGAACTGAATGTTTCAAGAGCAAAGAAAGAAGAGTTTACCGAGGCACTGTTTGAATATCTGAGGGAAAGGAATGGTTGATCTGATGAGTTTACTAAGAGATGTTTTAGTTTGCAGCCTTCAGGTATGGATGCTGAATGATTTTGGGAAAAATATGTTTCCGTATAGGGTAGAACCTTTATGGAAAAGAATTGGGGTGTACTTTGCTGCGGCACTTTGTATTTTTATTGCAAATCATATGGGAACGACGCTATTTAATATTGCGATTATTCCCGCAAGTTATACGATTGCTGCTATTATTATTTTTCAAGGCAGTAAGTGGAAGAAAGTTATCATGGCCTGTTGTTATTATATGTTGGCAATCGTACCAGAGTTTTTGTTTGCTGCGATTACTGAAGCCTATGGAATAACTATCTACTACCCAGTGGATTACGTGGATCCAGAATGGAAAAGTATTCCATATGGTAAACCATTGGCAAACCAGACTTATTATGTTCTGAACTATGAAGGTAGCACATCATGTAAATCGAGATTTTAAATTATTAAAAAAAATGTTGTTATATACAAAAGGGAAAAATGTGACGTTACGTTTGATTGCGAATAATTTATGCTTACATATGTGTCCATACAGTATTATGCATGGGACAGTGCAGGGACATTTTAGTTGTTCAGATAGTTGCTCTCGGGGAGATATTGACTACTGTTTGATGAAATGTTTGAGTACTAAAATTGAAGATATGTCAAATTTGATAAGTTCAGATTGGATAAGACCGGAAGATTTATGCTATTACGAGAAATTATGTGAGGAAACCGATAATTTTAATTTGTCGATAAAATTGGTAGAGCGAACTAAATCAACAAAATTTCTAACAAGAGTTGTCGAAGCATATGCGAGGAGACAATATAAGGGGAATCTTTTGGATATATTGTTATGGCCAAAGTCGGATGATATGGTCGTAAAGACAGAGCCTACTGCTGAGGAAATGAAAACTATGGCAGAGCTATATAATATTTCTCAAATGTTTAATTATAGTAAGATATTTGATCTTCCAAATATTTATATTGATAATACTAAATTAGATGGATTCCTTAAAAAATTTGTAGATGATTATGCATGTAATCATAAAATATGTGTCTCAAAACAAAATATAGATGTAACAGATAGCAATTATTGTTCCTATTGTAGTTCTTGGGTACAGCGTGCAATTATTTATAACGGTGAACAGGTAGAAAAATGGATAGACAATTGTAGAGAATTTGAAAAAGCACTTGATAGAAGTGAAGTATTTAGAAGTGTATTATAAAAGTTGCAGAAAAATTAAATAAGCGATTAGAAAACTTAGTGGAAGTATAAAACAGCCATCATTCTTTTAGATGGCTGTTTCAGACTGTAGACAAACTTGGTGTTGGGTGTTATATCCAGCACCATTTTTCTTTTAAAACTTCTTTTCTTTTTATTTTCTTCAAAATCAACAAAAATCTGGCTGTATTCCAATCACGTTTTTCCAGAATCTTTGCCAGTTTTTTCAAATTCATGCATGCAAAGGTAAGCCCGGCTTTCATTTCCATCCGTGCTTTTCCTACATACTGCGTATATCGAAATCCATGCTGTTCTTTCGCTGTACCGAAGATCCGCTCTATGGTTTCTTTTCTTAACTGGTAGATCTGTCTGTTTCCGATCGTGTGCCGAATGTCTTCTGCTACTTCCATGTATTCTTCCCATACATGACGTGTGATCAGTTTTACATGATCTTTGCTTTCTGTACATTTTGAAAGATATTGGCATTCAGCACAATGCTCACCGCAGCTTTTATACTCTTTATATCCATTTCTGTTTGTTGTACTGTATGTCAGTATATGTGCTCCCGGACATATATAACAATCATAGTATTCATCATATACGAATTCGTGTTTTCCGAAAAAGCCTTCTTTGGTCTTGGGACGGGTATACGGAAAAAGTGGTTGAATTCCATCTTCCGACAGCTGATGGGCGATTGCCGGAGTTTTATATCCTGCATCTGCAACTACCATCTGTGGATTCAGTTTAGATATCTTATCGTATAATGCTTTAAAAGTACGACTGTCATGCTCATTACCAGGATGTACTGTATATCCGAGGATCCAGCCATGTTTATCACAGGCAGTTTCTACTGCATATGCAAAAACATGTTTATGTTCACCCTTTCGAAACCATCCACTTTCCGGATCGCTGATGCTGCATTTTTGTGTTTTCACATCTTCAGGAAGTTCTTCAGATATAGAATCTTTATCATTTCCGCTTCCACCGGATGCTGGCGGCTGGTTATCATCTTTTTTCTTTAACGGCTTTTTTCCATGTGCCAGACGATCTTTTTCAATCTCTTTATTTAATTCCTCTTCATACCAGAGAGCCCGTTCGTGCGCAACCCGCTTACGCATTTTTTTACTGTTTGCACAGGCTTTTACATGTGTTGCATCCACGAAGATCTGTTCTGTATTTACAAGCTTATATTTCATACAGTCTTCCAGAATCTTTGAAAAGATCTGCTCAAAAAGGTCTGTATCTTTGAAACGGCGGGTATAATTCTTTCCAAATGTAGAGAAATGAGGTACTGGATCTAACATGTCTAGTCCGAGAAACCAGCGGTATGCAACATTTACTTCGATTTCTTTTATGGTCTGGCGCATGCTTTTTATTCCATAGAGATATTGGATAAATGGTATCTTTATCAGCATGATCGGATCCATACTGGGGCGACCGTTATCCGGACAATATTTTTCTTCAACCAGATCATAAATAAAGTTCCAATTGATTGCTTTATCAATCAATCGCAGCATATGGTTTTGAGGTACCATGTCATCCATGGAGAACATCATCATTTGTTCTCTTTTTTTATCTGCATTTTTTGTCATCATAAAAAACACCGCCCTTCTGATTTTTATTATATCAGAAAAGCGGTTCCAACAAAATAGCAAAACCCTGCAAAAGCAGGGCTTTGTCTACAGTCTGAAACAGCCATCATTCTTTTAGATGGCTGTTTTTATAAGAGAAATAAATTTATTTTATATTATGATTAGTTCGGTATTCCTTTGGCCCCATACCATAGGCATTTTTAAATAGCTTTGCAAAATGGCCTGAATTGTGATAGCCAACCTTTGCGGCAATCGTAGCAATCCCATAATCAGAGTTTTTCAACAGGAATAGCGCCTGATTCAGTCGCATTTCTTTTAGATACTCATAGGGAGTAGTGCCGTAATACTTCCGAAAAGCAAGCTGATACCGGGCAGGGCTCATTCCTGCGATTTGCGCAAGTTCTTCCCCGGACGGATAAGCAGACAAATCCTTTTTCATATAGGTAACTGTTTTTTTCAGATCACGGATGTCCTTATAATCTAACTTGACAGAAATATGATTTTCCTTTTGCTCCATGCCCTTAATGACAAGAGAGAGTAATTCCAGAACTTTGCTTTCCAGATATAAGTGCAGCGTTTGTCCTACCGCCTGACAATCCCTGATCTGCTGAAAGACAAAGTTAAGCTCCGGCAGATTTGGATTTTTCAAAAGGTATTCCTTTGCCACTTTTGATTGTTCATAATCTTTTCCATAATGCACCCGGAAATAAGTATCAAAATACTTTCTTGTCAAAATGATTTTTGTAAATCTTACCGGCTTTCCTTTTTCGCAATAGACATAGGTGGTCTTTTGGGTGTTCACATAGCAGTAAATCCCTTTACCGACGGGCTGTGTTTTCCGTCTCCCGATTTTGAAAGAACTGCTGTCTGTTTCAAACTGGCTGATTTCCATATATTCTTCAGAAATAGTTGCGATTTTTTCAAAGGTTTCCTTTGGCGTGTAGTCTGCAATCAGAATCATAAGCAGGTCATTCTCAAAGCGTATCAACTGAAATGAGCCGCTTCCGTAGTCGGAAAGCATACGATAGTAGAGTGAATCCTCTCCTGATAATTCCTGTACTTTTGCAAAGTTCATATTTTCTGGAAGCTGTAACAAGTAGTCTGCAATCGAAAGAGCCATTTTTTCATTCCTCCTTTAGAGCTTCAATAAAAAAGTCACAATCCAATTTTTATTAGTCACGATTTTATAAAAAAATAAATTAAAAAACTCCATAAAGCACCGAAAATACAGTACTTTGAGTTGCTTTTAAAAATTAAATTCCCAAATAGTATAGCTGTTGATTTTTTTATTCTAACCTGTAAAATGAATTGTGTCAAGGTTAGTAATTTCTAACCTCAAAAAAAGAGAAAGGAGGTTCGTTTCTTATGGAACAAAAACGAACCGGATTATCCTATGTTTTTACCCTTGCGAGAGGGGAACGTGGAAAGCTGGGCGTGGGAATGTTGTTGGCTGTTCTTTGCTCGGCCTTATCGCTGATTCCTTATCTGGTGGTGTATCAGATATTGCTTCTGATTATCCAAAATGAAGTGACGTTTGGCGCTATGGCTATGTGGGCCTGCATTGGAATTGCGGCAGCCATCGGGCAAGCCATCCTCATGTCTTTTGCGGGTATCTGCTCCCATGTGGCGGCGTTCAATACCATGCACAAAATCAAAGTAAAGGTGCTGGAACATATATCCAGATTCAACCTGGGCTTTTTTCAGGAACGCTCTCCCGGACAGATCAAGACAACGCTTTTTGACGATGTGGACAGAGTAGAACAATTTTTAGCGCACAGTACATTGGAACTGGCACAGGCGATTGTCGTTCCGCTTATGATGTTTATTTTCATGCTGCGCCTGCACTGGGTTATGGCCCTTGTTATGCTGATTCCTATGATTTTGGGAATTGCTGTTCCGATGATGATGGTTAAGAATTACCCGGATATGTCGGCGGAACTTGCAGAAGATACGGAAAAACTCAATGCTTCTGCCAATGAATTTATCACGGCCATGCCAGTCATCAAAATGTACCACTTGACAGCGGAAAAATTCGAGCAGTATCGGAACGCGCTTCACCTTTATACGACCTGTTGGAAAAAGATGTGCGTGTCCTCCTGCAATCCTCTGTCGATTGCCCTTGTAGTATTAGATTCCGCCATCCTCTTTACGCTGCCCTTTGGCGGCTGGCTATACTCAAAAGGCTCTCTGTCAGTAGCTTCTTACCTGTTGTTTATTTTGCTTACCATGTGCTTTTTCACTTCGTTCCTAAATCTGGTTACGATTGTTATGCAGTCGATGGAGCTTGGCAGTGGTTTGGACAATATCAAAAAGATTATGGATATGGACGAAATGAAAAGCGGAAGCAAGACCCTGAAAAAAGACGGCTGCTATGGAATTGATTTTGAGGATGTAACTTTCAATTATACCAGCGGAGGAAAAGACGCGCTCACTTCTGTAAACCTGCACTTGGAGCCGGGAACGGTCAACGCCTTTGTCGGCCCGTCCGGGGCTGGAAAGACAACGGCGGTTCAGCTTCTTGGGCGCTATTGGGACACCACAGGCGGAACCATCAAAGTAGGTGGAGTACCAATTACTGACCTAAAAACGGAAAATCTGATGGATTTGACGGCTTTCGTCTTTCAGGATGTTTTTCTTCTGGAAGATACATTACTGGAAAATATCCGTATGGGAACCAATGCCAGCGAAGAAGAAGTACGGCAAGCAGCAAGGTCAGCACAGATTGACGATTTCATTATGGGCCTGCCGAAAGGCTATCAGACGCGGATTGGCGACGAGGGTGTAAAACTCTCTGGCGGCCAGCAGCAGCGGATTTCGATTGCAAGAGCAATTTTGAAAGATGCTCCTATCGTCATTTTCGACGAGGCGACTTCCTACTCTGACATTGAGAATGAACATAAAATCCAGCTTGCCCTGCAAAATCTTCTGAAAGGAAAAACCACAATTATGATCGCCCACCGGCTCCATACTATCCGGGACGCAGATAAAATTGTTGTTTTTCAGGACGGTACTGTGGCCGAGCAGGGAACCCATCAGGAGTTGGTAAAAAAAGGCGGCGTATATGGCCGGATGTGGGAAATTTATACACAGGCCACTATCGGAAAGGAGGCGGTTTAAATGCTGCGTACCATTAGGAAGCTGCTTGGAGAAAAAAGCAACCAGATTAAGTTTCCGATTGCCTTAATGGGCGCGGACGCTGTTCTTAGTATCGTTTTATATGTTGTTCTCTATATGACAGTCTTATCACCTACTACGGAGAAAAAGCGATTTTGCCAAACTTACGCAAAAGAAAAACGCTGCAACCTCAAAAAAGATTACAACGCTTTCTAAATCCTGTTCAGTTTTAAGTCGGACATTCCTATTCGCCCTCTTTTTCGACTTCGGAAATCTCCTTTGCCGTTGCGGTTACAATCCGTATGCCTGTATCGCTCATACCGTCAAGAA
>ENA-OPJT01000046-OPJT01000046.1-human-gut-metagenome-genome-assembly--contig:-NODE-46-length-31085-cov-4.208347_pt1 | contig 31085 bp, 49 predicted proteins | sample MGYA00241775_ERZ501675 | MGnify/ENA primary metagenome ERZ501675 (study PRJEB25962, sample SAMEA2042376) | human gut metagenome | biome: human gut; feature: human-associated habitat; material: faeces...
CGGTTCTTTACCATTCTCCAGGGTTCTTTTGTCATAACTTAGTTAAGATTGATTTCTTACCACCTTTTACTGGAGCACTTGGGTTGGGTCCATCTAATACTCCAGGTTGCCTTCTGTTAACTACTTTAGGAACTACGGTTCTGAATACTTCATCACAGAATGGTAAGTAGATTTCCAATCGTGAAGCTAACATACAAAGGTTCTTTCTTAATTCATCTATTAATCCACCTGGTTGCATTGCTTGAGAAAGTGTTTTCCATAGGGAACTTGTAGCATCTGCCAAGGTATCATAATATTGCACTTCAGTAGGCCCAGTAGTGATTTGTTTTATCCTATCACCTCGGGCAAGTTCTGGTTTAGAAGTACCATCACCAGTTTGTTCTTTGGTAGAAGTTAATTGACTTAGGTATTCTGAAGTACTTGTTAATAGATTAAGTATCTTCACATTGAGAAAGTCCCATGCTGCCAATTCCATTATTAATTGGTTTTCTAGTGCTTCATACCATAATTCATCAGTATACTTATCTGCAGGAATTTGGTGATTTACTAGAGGACCAATATAATATTGCCATTTGGTGATGTAGATAGATTTATCTTCCCTGGTCATTCCCTCTGATATCTCTGAAGGAATATAGTGGTCGATTAAGTTATATATTGTATCGGCTAATGCCGTATGACCATAATCACAAACTACCAGAGTCTTATCTACGGTGATATCTAAACCATTCGAGTTGGTTACATGTAGGGTTACTGTATAGAAACCGGGAGTTTCATAAGAATAGGAAACATGTCTTCCACCATTGAAAACCTCTCCCTTATCATCGCCAAAGTCCCAGTCAAAAATGGATTTGGCCGGGACTTTGGATATGACTCTGAATGAAACTTCCAGACCTGACGTAACGTACAAAAAGTCCAGATTGTTATTCATATTAGTCTGTCTTATGTAATTTTCATATATTACCCTTTAGAAGAGGATTCGAATTCTTCCAGCAAAGCCTGAATAAGTGTTTCTACTGTATCATCTTTCTCGGCAACGATTTCATGAAGACCTGCTACCAGTTTCAGTTCTTCCAGGGAATAGCCCTTTGCAAGTTTTTCAAGAGTCATGCCTTTCTTGAACTGAGCATTCAGTCTCTTATCCAACTTTTCGATGTCGGCCTCTGAATACTTTTCGATTTCTGATTTATCAGCAATGATAATCAGATGGCCAGAGGCAATTGCCTTCTGAATCTTTGGTGCACGGAATTGACGACGAGAGAGTTCCTTGTCTTCTCCTCTACAAATGGTAATACCAGTTGATTGGTCATGAAAACTGTAAGCTCTTGGTCCCACAGTTACTGTATATTTATCTTTAGCCATATTTCCTAAGATTTAAAAATGATTAAAGAGAGGATAGGTCTTTTTAGTTACCTACCCTCTCAGGGAATTTATATAGATGAAACCGGACGTCCCTTATTATTCTAGATTAACCATCAAATATGGGTCTACGGTCATGAACTCGGGGAAACCGAATTCTGAGAACTTCTTGTCAGCAGCCAGCAACAGAGTTGCATCCTGGTACATCTTAGAGAAGCCAGTAGTCAAGCTTGCATAGATTGCCTGAGTCTGGTTAGAAACGATTCTTTCAGATTCAAGCATTAACTGACGAGCAGTAAGCTTAATCAAGGCAGCAGATGTATCAATCAACAGCAACTGTTGGTCGGGTGTACCCGGGTGAATGTAGAAGTCAGCATTCTTGGGAACAGGAGACTTAACATTCAGGGTAGCTTCTGTAGTACCAGAGTGACGATCCTTGAATTCCGGCAAGTTCAGCATTTCGATTGCCTGGTCTTCACCACCAATCATAGTTTGGAAGTTACGTCCCATACGAGCAGCACGTACCCAAATATGCAGAAGGTCTTTGTAAGTGATACCATTAGTTGTTTCGTATACACCGATTACCGGGGCAGACTCAGAGCCATCAGGGTTGTTACCATTGATAGCAACGTCCATAGCCAGAGTATCCAGAGCATAACCCAACTGAACACCAAAATCACGAAGGTAGATTCCCAAGACATCGAGCGAAACATAGTTACGAACTTCATCAGTAAGTTTGAAACCTTTTCCGATTTTGAAGAGGCTAACCGATTTCTGTCCGAAGCTAACATCACCCAATGGGATAGTTTCTGCCTCATTAACCTTTGCAGGAGCAGCATCCGACATGTTAACCATCGGCATGATTGCTTGCAAACCATTGATTGGTTGGTCAGATGCAATGATATTCGGATAGAACGGAGCCTGGCGCATACCCAATGTGATAGCAGCACGAATGATTTCCGGAACAATCCAACGAATATTCTGTTGGGGCATTGTAAAGATGTTCTGCATCGTGTCCACTTTTGGATTGATGCCCATCTTTTCAAAAAGTTCATCTTCTGAAATACCCCATTTACCGGTAACCAATTCTCCAAAAGTTACCTCTACAGGCTTCTTGTCCTGTGAACCGGAACGAACAGCTTCCAAGCTTCTTACCATTTCCGGCAGCTCATTCATAAAATCCTGAGCCTTCAACTTTGTAATATCTATTTTATTTTCCATAACTTCTTTTCTCTTATTTGATGAGTACTTGAATTACCTCATTTGCTTCTTCTGCAGGATTAAGGGCAATGAACTGGGTTGAAGTTGCTTGGTTAGCTTTTACGAATCTACCGTTAAGCAATTCTCCATTGGGAGTTACATAGCCAGCTTCGATATTTCCGTTTGATACCCAGTTACAAATCATGTAACCTTCCATAGCTACTGTTACCTCTACCGGGAAATTTCTTTGAGGTTGATAAGCAGGGTTAACGTTATCCGTTACTGCTACACCCAAATAAACTTGAGTAGCTACATCAGTGCAAGGGTAAATCAAACCTTCTTCATTCAAAGCCACTGGCATACCCTGTACGATTTTCTCTCCAGCTTTAACATTGAAAGCCTGGTGCAATTTGTGTGACTCACTTTTGTAAATCACCGCTCTCGGGGTTCTTTCCCCAAAGAGAGTAAGTTGCTGAGGGTCGTTTACGATTTTAGTTTTTTCCATAACGCGGATTATTTATATTAGTTATTTGATTTTGTTTCGATACAAGTTATCGATTACATTCTTAGTACTCGGAGATTCTGAATTCCGTTGGGTATCAGTACCCTGGGTTCCAGTTTTACCCTCGGTATCATCCTCAGCAATTGAGGAAGCACGGTTGACGTCCTTAGAACCACATTTTGAGCAAGTGAGAGGGAACTTCTCTTCCAAGCGAGCTTGGTAATCCTTGGTCAAGGAAATAAGAGTAGTAATACCAGTAGTCTCGGCATTGAGCATCGTAACGATTGTCTCATCTACCTTATCACCCATTAACTTCTTGTAGGTTTCTACGGCATTTTCACGTAGAGAAGCAATGTGATTCTTTCCTACGGTTGCCATTTCCTTCAAGTTAGCTACTTCGGAATTCAAGTTGGTAATCTGTTCCGTAAGAGAAGTTTTCTCTGTAGTAAGATTATCTACCGAAGTTTGCAATTCGTTTCTGGATGATACCAAAGTCTGAATGCAGGCAATTACATTTTCCTGATTCATCTCTTTACCTTCTTCCAGGGTAAGCATGTTATCCCCAAAAAGGCTTTCAAGAAATTTTTGTAATTCGTTCATGTTATCTTTATTTGAATGATTATCATTGGCATCATTATCATTAAAAGAACCCTGAGTATCGTTCTTTTCTTGATATGATGTTAAATCTGATTTATAATCAGTAAAGAAGTATTGCTTCGATTTATCATCTCTGTATTCTTCATAAGATGCCCAAGTTCTTTTGGCAAAGGTTGGGTTAATGATTTTACCATCCGAACCAATTTTCTGGGCAAATGAATCAGCACCATGTGAAACTAGTGAGGTCTCAAGGTAACGAACAATTTCAGTAACAATTCTACGTACCATAACTCCCTTAGAGTCATAAGTACCCAGTTTCTGATAAAATTCGTTATCTTCCATTTGGGGATGGGATTTATCCCACTTAAATTGTACAGTAACTGAATTACTATGAATTGAAGGAGGTTCCATAAGGATGCCTCTAGCAATTCTTGGGTTTGCCTTACCATCGATTTTCAGAATACCGTTGATACCAGCGGGTATAGTAAAGCTACCGTCTTTATAGGATTCCTGCCACATTACTTGTGATACAGCACCAATAGCATTACCGATGTTGGTTTCATGGTCACAGTTTACTGTTTGACCAAGCAACATCTTCATAGAAGCCTTTAGTACTCCATTCTGACCAAAGTCTGTCGGGTTCCAATTCTTAGATACAATCGTTTCTGAAAGTAATCTGAACATTGGTTCGATAAACTCTTCATCCTTTGGAGTTAATTCCGATTTATCCAGGTTAGGGTAATAGGTATTATAATCTATATCCCCTCCCCAAAATCCAAATTGAGCAATGGTGTCCGGTGTAGGATTCTTCCATTTGTAATAATTCTCGGAGAAAGTCTGGGCTCCCACTGCTTCTGGGATATACCCAGCCATAATGGTATGGCCTTGACCTATCACCATAGAATCAAGATGCTCTTTGTTTTTCTTTATGAATTTACTCATCTTGCTTTAGTATTTTGGTCTCCTCGAGAAGGAGCCGGGTTTGTCTTATCTCTTGACCTACGAGCAGATTGGTTTTTATCATCCTGCCTTTGTTTCTTCTTGGTACCCTCTTGTGGGTCTATATTACCACCCTTAGCAAATTGGTCCTCAAGTGAAACTCTTGGTTCCTTTTCATCTGGTGAATCATAACCCATTGCCCAAGCATATTGCTCTTGGCTAATGATACCTGCCTTATACAATAAGTCAAGGTTCTGTATCTTATACTGAAGACCTTGTTGGATTTTAACTTCATCAGAAACTGTAGAAGTTCCCCAATCAATCTTCATCCCCTTATTATTAAAGCCTGCCAGACGCAGTTCTAGAGAATAAAGTCGGTCCAATACATAAGCTACAAGCATTTGGATATTTTTTAACTGGCTAATCATCTTAGACAGCATTATACCAGTTGCACCTTCACCAGTAGTAGATGATACCCCAATGATAGAGCCATTAACTCCCAACCCATTTGCTACAGATTGTTGGTTCATATTCCAAGGCTTCTCGATATTACCGAGCTCCTTAGTAGTAGAATTTAGTTTGAATTCATGGTCATCTATGTAACCAGCAACTACTCCATCCTTCATACCCTCTTTAACATTACGTTTAAGGATATTAAGTTCATGGTATAATCGGGATTCATAAGCTTTTATACTCTCATTTGGTCTTTGTGGAGATTTCTGCATCTTAGCTTCTAAGAAACCAACCATACCACAAATCTCCATGATATGTTTGAAGTTAACCTTCATATCATTCTGACCCTTGAGAGAATCCAATGCAGGCATAAATGGAGGAACTCCATAAGGTTCATCGGTATCATTGAACATACCAACATAGAAGTAGGTTTCTGGGTTAAGCTTAATGTAATCTTGTTGCTTAACAAAGAAATTTATATTCTTTTGGTAAGGAGCATACACCCCATTTAATTCACGTTTAAACTTGATATGCTCTGGCTTAAGGAATAATACAGTAGCCAAACCATCAAGCTTGTCATTTGGTACGCCTTCTACAGATATTGCCCCACTTACAAGAAGTTGAACAATCATTTTATTAACTAAACCATCTATACCAGCAGTATATCTGGTCCATCCCTTGGTGGCTTTCTTAAGATGTTCTCTCATCTTTGAAGCCTCTTCATCGGTATTATTAGGGAAAGTTACTGTATGACTGGTGTTAGCTAACTTAAACATATCTTGCAATGCAATGCCCATATCAGGATTTACCTTATATAAATCCCGAATTAAAGGTATCACATCAACACGAAAAGAGGGTTCAACTAATTTAGTCAACCCTTGTAATGATGTAATTAAGTTATCGCTATCATCGTCAACTGAAACCCTACCAGGCGAAATCGATGTGGCAGGCTTCTCCTCTTTATTAGAGGATGTACCATTCTTGGGAAGGTCCTTCTTACGTCCCCAACCCCAACTAAAATTGAAGTACTTTTTCATCTTGGTTGTACGATTACGTTAGTTTTTCCTTTCCTTATGTGATTACATATTGCTTTTCCAAAGATATCATCATCGGCATATACATCTCCTTCAAGGTCTACATCTACAGCTGAATTGTTAGCCCTATGTTTACCCATTGCAACAGGTCTACCTAAACCATCATAGATGAAAGTATAAGCTTCTTGTACAAAGAATGGGTCCTTAATGATTACATGATCTAATCGAATATCTTCTTCCAAGTTTTCTATTATCACTGAACGATTCTTTTGGGTGGTTAACCAACCAGGGGATTTATCCATTTCAGGTCTACTTTTACCTTTTTTCTTTAGCATCTTCTGGTAGTAGTAAAGGTTAGGGTAGCCTTCGTCTTGAAGCTTAGAAGTTACTGATAAACCAACGTCATTGGATTCTGGAGCTATTATTGCCCAGTTAAACAACTTCCCAGTATCACCAAGTAACTTAGCATAAGCTCCCACTGCCATTCTTCCCTTATATACTACTTGTTCTTCTCCTAACTTATCCATACAAGTAAATGAAGAGTAGTCAGAAGCTCTACCAGTTGAAACGTCTGCACCAATGAAATATTCTTTATCTGATTCGGGTTCACAGAATTGTCGGTATTGACCATTAAATCTCTTCTTAATAACTGGGTAATCACTAAGGCAGTCTTCGATAGCTTTAATATCGGCTAAATCGAAGACTGTATTACCAGATGATAAGAAGTCACCATCAATTTCTTGTGCAGTTCGTTTTGCTCCCAAAGCAGAAGACATTTGGTTATACCAATTGATATCTCGTTCTGGGTGCATTTGCCAGTATAATCGAATTGGGTTAAAAGGATTACCTCCTGCAATGGCATCTACCCAAGTTGAGTGATAGAAATTACCAACTCCATAGGGAGTGGAATTGACGATGGCAGCTCCACCAGTGGAAAGAGTAGGGAATGCAGCAGCCCAAATTTGAGCAGCCCATCTTACTACTGCTGCCTCGTCAATTACCAGAAGAGAAAGGGATTCCGAACGACCGGCTTCGGATGATGTCGGAATTGATTCAATAAATGACCCATTATCAAATTCTATCATGGAAGCAGAACCGTATTCTCCAGCTCTACCATTGATTATGGGAGTTTGAAGGTACCATGGAAGATTCTTGTACATGAACTTAATCTTCTTAAGCACCTTCTTAGCAGTTGTGTCTTTGATAGAGATAATGTTTATCTTTTTGTTGGGATGGTACATCGCCAACCAAAGACAGTACATTGAAATAAGTTCTGTAATTCCTGCCTGACGGAATTTGAGAATGATATTGAATCGTTGGGCAATGAAATTGTAGAGAACAGATTTCTGAAATGGGTATAAATCGAATCTTACCTTTCCTCTTACTGGATGTATCACATAGCAAAAAAGGCTAAAAAAGAAAACATCACTAGAAACTCGGGATAGGTTTGATAGCTCCTCCCGAGTTAATGTAGTTCTAGTTTCTGAGATAGTCTTTGCCATTACTTAAAAGTTATATGTTATTTGAAATTCGATGTCAGTACCCATCCCTGATTTTATCTTCGGATAGTAAAAGGTATTGACTCCGAATTTGTAATTAAATCTCTTAGTCTTGATTGAAAGACCAGCTCCCATATCGAAGAGATTATTGAAAGGTCTGTATTTGCCATAAACGTATGGACTAAGTGATAACCTTGCAACTTTCTTTCGAGTTAATTGACCTTCATACCAGTTGTAGTTGTACTTATCTAAGTCGATTGGGAATAGTCTAGTTGAATAAGTGTTAGTCTCCTTATTGAACAGACTTAAGTTCAACTTATCTTTCTTCAAAACAATTTGAACCAGGGAATCTTGGTTACTGATAACTGGCTGCCTTAGCATGGAATCAGGAAAGAGAGTTGGCTGCTTATTATCATGAACTAAGATTTTACCTGGTTCAACTTTTTCTGAGTACTTCTTCTCTGGTTTGAAGGGTTTCTCTGTGTATACTGTATCTGGGATTTCATTGACCGCTAGTTCCAGGGAATCAACCTCTCGAGAAAGTTTGTAATTCCTGAAGCAAAGGTAAATAGTAAATCCTAGAAGTACAATAAACAAGGCCTTCTTAAATGTCTTCATACTTGATGAATTTCTTAATCTTACTCTTCAACCAATAGCGTTCTACTGAACTTAAGTTTGACTTAATAATGTGGAACTTGAATTGAAAAGTACGATTGGTTTCAATAATCTCAAAACGTATTGAAGGTAAATTCCGATAGATAACCCGAAAGAACTTAATGATGTTATTAATGTTCAATTCGGTAATTGGGTACTTTGCATTAATCATTCTCATAATTCGGTGTATTAAAGTTTTTCAAATCGAAATAGTCGTACGCTTTAATGATACTATCTATCGGTAATCGCTAAGCGATTACCTTTATCGAACGAAGTGAGATAATATCCAAATATACTACTTACGATATGATATATGAATAGCTATATATACGCAGATAAATATATAGATATATATACGTAGTATATTATATATCTATATATTTCAAGGCACCCCAGAAACTTATATATAAGACTTTATATATAAAGCTGAAACTCAAGGTTTCTTGGTATTTGCCTTTTTGAGGCATTTTTTGAACCAAATACCTATTTCCCCTACTGCCCCTTTGGCAATTGTATACCTTGCCTTGTTAAGCCAGTAATGGTAATCCTTAAAATCACCTTCGAAGGTATCACCATTCTTGTGAAGGTAAATTTTGAATTTATCAGGGAATCCCATAATTGCCTTGAAGTCTTCGATTCCCAAGGGGTATCCATCTGGTCTAAATTGCCTATCTGCAGGTCTGAGAGTTAATGGTGGTTTATCATACTCCAATCGATATACTCCTGGGAGAGTACTCATCTTTGCAGTTTTGATAGGCCACTTCTTTTCATCTTTAAAATCTCTAACCCAGAGTCTATGTATCTTTGCTACTGTAAGATTCTTCTTTTCAGGAAGCTTCCGATAGTCATACATTGCCAGAGTTTTACTCATAAACGGAATCTGGTTAGTATTATTTTCCTGAGAGAATGTGAGTGGTTTAAGTAGATTTCTAGTAATTGTTGGGTTTTTTACTTGAAATACTTCATCAAAAGCATTCAAATATTTCTTACCCGTTTTTCTATGTACTCCAATGATAAGTAATCTCTTTCGTGATAACTGTGAGTTACCGTAGTCAGAAACGCTTCTTTCGTGAAAAATAAGTTTATAGTCTTCAAGAGTTTTTTGAAGATATTCTTTTGGGAGCAAAGATAGCAAACGAGGTAAGTTTTCAATAAGAAATATCTTAGGTTTATAATGTAAGATTGATTGAATTACTAGATTCAGGGATTTATTCTCTTGGGGATTGCCCAATTCTTTTACTTTTGAAAGCCTCATAATAGAAGATGCTCCACAGTCTGGACTTGAAAGTATGATGTCTGGCTTACAATCTGGGAAGGTTTCATCTTTATAATATGGTATACCACCAAAGTTCAATTTCCACTGCTCTAAGCCTTTAGTATAAAATACTCCTCGAGTTTCTATATTAGCTATCAAATTCTTTCTAAAAGGGAACAAAAGGATGCCTGCACCAGCAGACACCCCTAATACTTTTAATTTTTTCATTTCTTGTAGCTTCTCAATTTAATGTACTTAATCCAAGCAAATGGCTTACGGTCTTCCAAGTAACTCAGATTCTTATCATTATTGTGGGCTTCTTCTTCGAAACTTACATCATGATATCTTTCATTCTGTTTATTCCACTTGGCAAAGCACATGATAATTAGGTATTCGATAACATACCAAAGGTAGAAGAATCCAAAAGTCAGAGCCACTACCCACCAAAAGGATATACCGAATGATAACCAGAGTATGATACCAAGTACTAAACCCACTATACTACATTCAATCTGTTGTATCTGATGAATACATTCATGATTGATATCATCAGGTTTACACTCTTCTACTTTGTGTTTGAAGAATGAGTTATACACCAGAGTAATTGCTTTGTAACTGGGGAAAAGAAATACTTTTGCTACCCAGCTGTTAAAATGACATCTTTTCATAATTTATCTTTGAAGTTTTCGTAAGCATTTCTTAGTTTTTGGTCGTAGGCATTCTGGGCATACCCGGGACCATTGTATTTTCTGGCAAAGCCAGCCCAGTCCTTTTCTTTGAGATTACTCAAACAACCAGAGTTTTTCATGAAATAATACATGAGTTCTAGTTGATTTGCATGAGATTCTGACATCTTATGAACGAATTCGAAGACATCTTTACACCCACAAAGATGGTGGTTAAAACCCATAATCTGGAACATACCCCAACTTGCAGACTTCAATGCACATTCTTCGTCAATTTCTTTGGCTAATTCGAGTCTTTTGTACTCGTGTACACCTCCCAAGTACTTCGATTTATCCCATTTAGGGAAGAAAATCGTAGAATATCTCTTACAAAGGTAAGCTAAATCTCTGTCAGGGAATTTCTTATGTACTTCTTTGTACATAATGTGACCCTCAAAGAGGATTTGAGGCCTACCATCAGCTAAAAACCCATCTCTACCTGCTGCTTCTACCAATTGAACAGCTTTCAATAGAGCAGGTTCTAGACCTAAGCGAATAGCAAGGTCTTTAATCATTTCATTTGTTAGTTTATCCATAACTTATCAGTTTTAATGGTTCAATTTTAGTAACAAAAGTATTGCTTATAACCCATTTTTAGGATGTTTCGAGGTTCTATTATCATATATAACTTATAAAATAATGCAATATGGACAAGAAAAATGAATGCCAGATATGTGGCAAACCGATTAATTTAGAGGAATTCTATGAAACTAGAGAGATTCCCCAACTTATGGCAAGAAAACAAGTTTGTTTTCAATGTGCTTTTTGGTTTAATCGATTAGCTTATGATAAAGAGCTTGAGAAAGAGGGTAAAATTGCGGTAATTACTCCAGATTATTCTCACTGGGTAACTAAAATTCCCGGAAATATTTTAATGGTGCCCTCGGCTTTTGGTGGTATTTACCAAACTAAACTCCAACCAGTAAACACTCTGGGAGTTATTGATGAAGACCGAGAGAAACTTTTCATTATCCGTTATAATAACATCGCTCACCAGGGCACTATACCAGAGCATCTAAGAGATGCTTTTAAAGTAAACGGAATATTTCTATCTCCACAGGAATACAAAATGCTAGAGGATTACCGGGGCAATGCCTATGAATTTATAAAAAATAAAATAGATAATGCAATAAATAAGAAATAATTTCGTATATTTGCATAAAGAAAATTCTTAATAAATAAAGATATGAAAAAAGAAAAGAAAGAAATCAAAAAGCTTAAAGAGGGGGATGAGGTTCTCTTCACATTATCTGGAAGACCCATCATTGAGAAAGTTACAGTGGAATCTATTGATAAAAAAGGTGGATTCGCAATGCTCAGTAACCGAGTAAAAGTTGCAAGAACCTTGGGTCCTGATGATACATATCCAAGATTGGATGGGCAAAAGGGAGAAGTTCTTCCACTCACCGAAGAAAATGAAAGAGTATTCCTTGCATATAAGGCCTATTTCTCAATTAAGAGAAACATAGAATTCCTTGATAAGGAGATGAGAAGTATGAAAGATACAGATGCTTTCGATATGATGATTGAATTTGATAAGAAGCTTACCAAGATTATTAACAAATACTTCAAAGAACAATGATGACTACGGTATTAGCGATAATTTACTTGGTATGTTTGCCATTCACGGTATTTTTTGTAAGGGCTTGCTTGGATTATTTACCCTATACTCACAAAATACACTCTCTTATTCTATTCATATCGGTATGGATAGTATTACCTCTATTCCCGATTTACTTATTAATCAAATACCTAAAATATAGATTACTATGAGATACTTTTTTGACAGAGATGGTAATTATGCTGGGTCATCAATGCAAGGGTGGGAGATTCTTCTCCTACTCTTGTTCCCAGTTGCTCTAATAATCTTCCTCGTATTCTTACCTTTCTATGTATTTCATAAATACAGTTCTAGAGAAGAGGATAAAAAATACGAGGAAGAACATCCAGAAATACTAAAAGTAGATTCTTATATTACCTGCTGGTATCCATGGCATAGATATTCTGTTGCATATACCCTTACTTTAATACTCTGGGTAATTGCTTTTATAATTGGGATATTATCTTAATCTCAATATAAGTCTTAGGTTGGAGCTCCCCCCCCCCTAATTTAAGAACTTTATTTTCCATAATGTATAATGTTTTTAGATTGATACTGTTCCTCCTGCACTTGGTACTATAAATGACCCCTTTAATATCCAGGTAGCATCTGATTTAGTATATACAGCTACTCTATCTCCAGTAGTACATTCTATTAGAGAACCAGGTTCTGAGTCATTGGCATGGAATGGAATCTCCATAGTAGCAGTATCAGTTGCTGAGAGACCCCGTAGATACGTATGAACTGAAGATGATGTATTCTGTGGCTTAGCTCCCCTGCCAAAGAGATAGTAGCCTGTATCTGTGGGCAATCCAGAGAGAGTGAATGTAGCCTTTTTCTGAGTTAACTGAGTTACTGGTATACTAAGGTTAGCATCCTCACAGGTTAAGAGGATATACCCTGAACGGTTAGCTCCAGTTTGATTACTCGATAAAGCGGTCAGGGATAACATGTAATGGTTCTCAAGAGTATCACTCATTGGGGCAATGGATACTGAGCACCAATCGGGAGCATTACCCACATCGGGAGTTTTTGGCTTTTTAGACCCATCACTACCCTTTAAATAGGCCATCACAAGGATTTCAGCAGTATTATATTTATCACTACCTAAAGGCAATGTGTTTGAAACCATTTTTATGTATCCACTATAGGTTACACCAGTCTCTTGCTCTTGAGTTACTGTGAGATGGATTTTGTTATCAGAGCCAATTTGGCTAAATATCAGAGTAGTAGACCTTGAGGACCCAGTATTTTCTGAATAGTTAATTTTTACATCTAAGTAACCATCTCCAACGGTAACTCCTCCCCAAATAGCCCAACTTACGGAGGCTGAGCCCAAAGTACAATAGGGTGTAGAGGTTGAAACTACTTTGCCATTTACTATTTTTCTTTTAAGGGAAGTGATACGGTAGGTTATAGTACCACCTTTTGAAGATACAGTATCTGTACCTGTATCTGTAATTGCACGTGCTAGTTTGAATAATGTTTCTTCCATATCTTTATAAGTTTTTGGTTTATAGAAAGAACTTTGATATTGTAATCTACCAGAGGGATAATCCGAAGTCTATGATATTATATAATCAATATAAAGAATTATGAGAAAGTATCAGTATCAGATTTACTACCATACAAGCAGAGGAAGGTACTTCATTAAGATTAGGTATTCCTTCCTGGGATTGGTGTTTTGGCTTACACTTAGAGATAAGTATTCGAGTAATATAGAAACCTTCCTTGATAAGGATAAGGCAATTGAAAGGGCAGAAGATTATTTAAGATATTTATACCTAAAGAGAAAAAATAGTAGGGTGTTAAAGGTTACTGGGAGAATAGATATTACCAGTAGGTTAAAATCAGTGAGGGAGGATTATTAAGATGGTGAAGGTTGAAACAATTAAGGATGATAATGAAAAGAGGATTCTTAAATGCCAAGAGGATAATCGGATTTGGTATCAGATATGGATTACCCAATTGGATATGAATTGTATAGAAAGGTATTTTGATGAGTATGGTGAAGTTAAGAGATGGTGGTTAAGGAATCTTCAACAGTATTATGTTTTCTTTTATGAGAAGAAAGGTGGTAAGGTTCGAGGAGTTCTTGGGAAAGATAGGACTAAGGATTTAATTCGTGCTATACTTTAATTAGTTGCCAGAGACCTAACATCTCTGGCTTCTTTGTGTGTTATGTGAGCATGTGTGGTTGTGGGATATCTGGGTATGCCCTTAATACGAGGAGTGATTTTTGTGTGGTACTAAAAATGTGTATTTGCCTTCAAGGTACCCCTTAATGTGAGGGCTTCGAAAGTTGTGGTACTAAATGGGGAGTACGGTTCCCTTAAATTTAACATTTAAAAATAAAAAGTAAGGGACAAACATTTTTATGTTGTCCCTTTGTTTTCTTAATTATCTACTAAATGATTATTTAAATCTTCTTTAAATTGTTCATTTAAACAATAACATAAGTATAGTAAAAAAGTTTTAAAAGAAAATTTTTTATAAATTGTATATTCAACTTCTTTTAAATAGTTCATGCTTATTTGTTCAATCAATAGAAATTGCTCTACATTAATTAATTGAAAAGTTTGCATGTCAATAATAGTAGATATTATTCTATGATTTGGCTTTAAAAGAATATAAACTACATATAAAGCACTAACAAAAACAGCTAATAAGATAACAAATAAAATTAATAACATAATAATTTTATTTTTATGAGATAAGGAGTAAAATTTTACTCCTTATCTGATTTTGTTTTACTTCATTGATTTTTTCACGATTTCGAGACCTTTTATTAATATCGCTTTCTTTTCTTCTTTTGTATTTTCGCTTGCAATTGAAGAAAAAGAAAAATCGTTTGTTACGTAGACCTGTTTATAAAAGTCTATAAAACCTTCAATTAGTTTTTTATCTGCATTGTTTGCAATCGTTGAAAGAAAATTAAAAGTTACGTTTCTGAACTTTTTGCGTAACGATTTGATTTGCTTTTCGTTTGCACCCTCAAAAAGTTCTTTCTTATAAATTTCTGTTCTTGTCCCTAAAGAAGTTTTAAAAAGACCCGCGTTTTTTTCTTTAATGCTTTTCAATACGTCTAAAGCAATTAAACTATTTGCTTTTACGTTTGCACTTGCTTTTTCTACACTCACTTTGTTAATTTGATTTTTCATAACAAAAATGCTTGAAAGTTTTATTATTTATTATTTTTATTACCTTTTCAAATAGACTTTCAAGACTTTTTAAACTATTCTAATAAGGTAGTATTTGTTTTATTTCTGTATTGCAAATATAAGAACTATTTTTTAATCTACAAAATTTTTAGAAAATTATTTTCTTAAAAAGTTTTAATTAAAAATTCATTCAAATATCGTTTTGTTTTTCTCACATTGCAAAGATACGAACTTTATTTTAATCTACAAACATTTTCAAGAAAAATTTTTGAGAAAATGAATAATTTTATTTTCAAAATTATTTTCTTGAAAAATTCATAAAATAAAAAATATTGTGCACTTAATATTTGCACTTAATTTTGGGGTTCATAAGGGTAATCTTCACACGCCTTGTAGTGGGCATATATGATATGTATATGGGATAATCCTATATGGCTTATGCCTGTCCTCTTGAGAGTGTATTATATACCTGTATATTGAAGGCCATTAATGGACTAAGGTGATAAAGAATTAAGGCCCTTGGGATATATCCCTCTATAAACCTATTAGGTCCTAATTCAATAAGGCCATATAGGGACTATGGTAAGCCTATAGAGATTAGGATAGCCTATAAGGGCTTACTAAGTTAGCGTAAGTAAAAACCCAGAACCTAAGTTAGGCCTGGGTTAATTGGTTAGTATTCGCAAAATTCTCGTTCAAGGTATATATTGAGATCCTTGAAAAGTTTAATGCCAGGTATAGGACCATCCTTTTCTTCGTCCCAGGTATAATATTCGATAGCGGTTTGTTCAATACCTTCGATATCGGTAATGGATATTACCCAGATTTGGTCCGGGATATAGTATTTAATAAAGCCTTGAGTAATGCCCTGGATGATTCCAGGTCCCAGATTAGAGATACCTGTAATGATGTTAGTTAATCGATTTTGTAATTCGTTGAGGTTCCATATGTATATAATATAAATGGGGGCTAGATGCCCCCTTGGGTTAAGTAATTAATCGAAGTATACCTGAAAGGTTATATACTCGATGTTGAAGGTAAAATCGGGTTCAATTTCCTCTGGGTCAGGGATTTCGGATGAGAATTCCATAAGGCAATCATCTGTGTTAAGGTAGATAGATATTTCCTTAGCTTTCGATTGCCTTAGTTCTGGCAATATCAAATCGAATTGTGAAAGTGAATTGGCAATGTAAGATGCCCATGGATAATCCCCAGCGTAATTTACTAAGGTAAGAATGATGAGATTTGAAATTTGATTAATTGTTTTCATATGTTTATATTTAATGTATTAATAAGGGGTACCCTGTTATGGATACCCCTGGGATTAATGATTTAGCAATTGAAAGGAACCGTTACCATGAATACCGTAGTGATTCGCTTTATTAATGGGGCTTGATCCAAGCATGCTTCTGGGTCATAGGGAAAGATATCCCGTAAGCATTCAAGGCAAGTGATTTCCGCAGTGTCATCGAAAGCTTCGGGATCATTGATAGTGAAAATTAATATGTGTACCCCAGCATCATCGTTATCGATAGTTTGGAGGGATACTAGAGTAAGGTAGTCAGGGATAATTGTTTTGTTTTGAAGTTCCTCTAGATAAGGAGTAATGAATTCCCTGATGCCTTGGGGATAGGAAGGATAAGCCTTAGGGGCTGCAATTAATGATAAATTAATTCTCTTTGCAAAATTAAATTTAGTGTTTAAAATACTTGTTTTCATACGTCTATTATTTAAAATGTTATTATTACCAATGCAAATATAAATATATTATATTATATATGCAATAACCTCAATTGCCTTGTGGGGTCCTTAATAGCTTTGAAGGTTAAATTGCCTTTATCCCCCTAAATCCCCAGGGGCCATGAATGGAGATTGCCTTTTACCTTTCCCTACTTAATGCTTATTATATAATATAATACCTTAATGGCTCTTGGCAACTAAGGCAATTTAGGTACCCCTAAATCACAAAATTGTCCTAGAATACAAAAGTTAATGCTAATATAAATACTAATCAAATAACTTACAGAGTTACTAGAAATATTACCTAAATATGCCCCTTGAAAGCCTTAAATCCTATAAACCTTTTAGCCTTGAAACCTAATAATTTTAATTGCCTAATCACAAATCCTATTGCCTAATCCCAGTACTTATTATATAATATATACTAATATAAATGGCTCTTAGGGGTAGGGGATTTAGGGGCCCCTAATGGTCGGATTTTGTGTACCTTTTAGGCCTTTTTGTGATTGCCTTTAAAGTGTGTGGTAGTAGAGCTGGAGAGCTATATAGTATAGTGAGTTGAGTGGCTTTGTATAGTAAGGTAAGTTTGCCTAACCTTGTTTGCCTAAATCCCCAAAACCCCCGGCGGGGTACCTTGATATGTATTGGGATATATTGATTATGTATTATATGATTGGTATGTAGTATAATAAAAGAGTATATGTGTATTGGGTATTTATTATATGTACCTTAGTTAGCGCTATTAAGATTTTCTTTTATATTTTTGTGTTGGGTGGGGGAGGTATGGGTTATAGGTGGGTTAATATAATCCTATATGTGTAGGATACTAGAATTAGTGATGAGGTGTATAGGGTTAGGATTATTAGCTGTGAGATGATATACCTTATTTTGTTTGTTGGGTGGGTATGCTTGTGGGCTTGGTAGATATCCTCATTTCGTATTAGGATGAGGATAGTTCCTACGGATAGGATTATTCGGATTATGTGATAGATGATGTTCATGGTAGTGATATTATATCGATTATGGTTATATCTGTTAGTGGGATTTGTAATATTTCTCTTATCTGTAATCTTATGTGTTCGGAGTGGAGGTGGTTGTTGTTTATCTCTTGGTTGGGGTACCTTAGGTATTGGTTAAGTTCCTCAGTTCTATATGGGATTACCATTTCCTCTGTGAATCCCTCTGTGTATTCCTTAGTGTGTCCTGGTACCTCGAAAGATACCAGGAATTTTCCCTTTGTTAGCATGGCTCTAGTTCGTTGGTTAATAATCTTATATCAGTTAAGTGATTCATATATTCCTCTTCTGAGGATATGTCAAGGCATTTGCATGCTATGTAGTGACCATATATCGATATACCTGATTCATAGCCTTGGTCTTCGTTTAGGAAGTTGGCTAAAGGTATCTTGTCTACTGAGCATATCTTCTGATGACCTGGTAAGGTTTCTGAATCTGTATATCCTACAAAGTCATAAGTATCGGTATTATCGGTCATGGTAGAGAATATTTCGATTAGCCAGTTAAAGTCTTCTAGAGGTACTCTGTCTAGCCATTCCCATCCGATTGGATATTGGTTTACTGTTATGATTGGTTCCATGATGTTAATTGAGTTGAGGGTTAAACATTTGTTTTGGTTGGACTAATAGGCAGCAATGAGAATAACCTGCTTCATCGAGGATTCCCAGTATAAAATATCGATTGGTATCTCTGGGAATTTCGAAATAGAAAGCTGGTTTCATGTCGCCATCTATGAATGTAAAAACTATCTGAGTGTTTTCTAGTAACCCATTTAGTTGTACATGAGAAAGGTAGTTATAGATAGCTTCCCTTTGATTTCTTGGGTTTTTATCCCATGAGATGAGCATATCGTCATACCAATTTGGATTATCGCATAGCTTTTTAAGTTGTTGTTGAATATACGGTGTCATGATTTGAAGTAATAATATAAGTCCTCGATTAGTTTATCCTGTTCTTCCCATATAGTATCTGATACTACGTATTCTGATACGAAATAGTTATAGAAAGGCCCAAATAGTATTTTTAATACTATGTCCTTGAGTTCGATATTGAGTTGTTCCTCTTCTTCGGTAGAACTGGGTTTGATTGCCTGAAGTTCTGCCTTATAGGATGCCGTAACGGCATCCTTTAGGGTCTGAATATATTCTGGGTTAGTTTCCTTGAGAATACTTAATTGTGATTTGAGTTCTTTACTTATCATGGGGCTTAGCGATTATGGATATGAATCCTTGTGGATATTGAGTATAAAATAATTGGTAGTTCCCTGTGGGCAAGAAGACTTGCATTATGTTTGCAAGTAATGGGTAGATTTTCCATTGGTTTTCCTCTAGAAACTTGTCCCAGGCTTCTGATTCTTCGGGATAATTTCCAGAAAGTTGAATATGATATTCTGTTTGTTCCGGAATAAATAAATTGGTTACTACCTGAATTTCGTCTGATTCCTTTTTGTATTGAGTAATGGGATACCAGATGCCTTCGGTTTTCCATTTATTGAGCTGGAACAAGGACATGCCCTGTTCCAGTACGTTTAAGAGTTTATATAAGTTTACCATAGTGATTATTTATTAAGTTGGTTAACTAATTCTGATACTGCAAGTTGTTGGAAGATTTCTGTTTCCCTGTGGTCTGATTCCCATTTTTCGATAGAATTGTAGATATTGGTATATTGGGATATCATGTCCTCATCTTGTTCATCGTCTTGGATAAATTCCCGGAGATGTTTTTTGAGTCCGGTTATGATATAATCCTGATGTTCTGGGGTTAATTGAAGGCTTCCGAATAAGATAGCCTCTACCTGTGAGGGTGAATAATCGTAATATTGGTCGTCGGCACCCTTTGTTAAGTCCATGTGAGAAATAATGTTTTCCCTGAGATTTTCGAAGAGAACTTCCTCTGAAGCATATGTGATGATATATCCTGAGATATAAGCAGCCAAAAGTTCATCTTCTAAGTCGATTGAGTAAACTTGGATATTGGTAGCTTCCTTGTTAATGAGAAGACCATCGGAGTAATCATAAGTATAAATGGGGTGGGAAGCAAGCAGTTCCCGGATGGCCTCTAAATTTTTTAATTCTTTCATAACGTGTCTATATTAAAATTATTTGAGAAATATTTCTCATTGCAAATATACAAAATTATTTCTAAACTTGTTTTTATAACTACTTTTATTTTTATAAATAGGGAGGTTCTGGGAAGTATTTTGAGTGCCTCCCAGTCCCAGAGGGTTTTGTTAATATTGCCCTGTCATAGTAATGATAATGAAAAGGGATTCATCATTGAAATGTACCTGGATAGTATCTCCATATGAGTTTGACATGTAATGATGATTAGGATTAAGTTCTTTTAATGGGTGATGTTCATCCCAATGAGAATTAATGAATTCTATCACGTATTGTTCAAAAGCATCGGATTCTCTGCAGTAGGTTTCTACCTTTTCGTCATCGTCTATAGGATACTTCCGGAATTGGAGATTGAGAGTTCCCATGTATGATTCATCCGGATTTGAGATTTCGTTAACTGATTGAGCAGTGTAACCAAAAGCATCAAGAGTTCCATCAAAGTAACCCATAATGTGATTTGAGATTTCGTTAATAGTTGTCATAAGAAATAAGTTTTGTGACCCCGTTCGAGGTCGATTAATAATTATATTTATTTTTCTCTTATGCAAATATAGAAATAATATTTTAAATATGCAATAATTAAGGGAGCCCAATTTTAAATATGCAATAATTAAGGGAGCCCAGATGTTGGTGTTTCTGAACTCCCTGAGGATATATTAACTGGTTAGGGATTAGTATAATTCATCGGCCAGCATTGGTTCCTTGGGCTTATTTAATTTCTCCTTAGAACGTCTGGTAGCCCAATTCTCGTAGGGTTTGTAACTAAAGGTACGAGTTGTTTCATCGTATGCAGCATATACCATTTGTTTACGGGATATTCTCTTCCCGTAAGTTTTCTTAAGATTAGCAAACCAATCTAGATACTCCTGTAAAGAGTTAAAGATTTCTTTGTGCCCGTCTAAATCATTTTTAGGACGGGTTTTCCATGTTGCTTCTATATAGCATTGGTGTAAAGTGATTGAAATAAAGTATCGGCACCAGCTACCACCAAAGATAGTGCCCGTGGAGAATTCTATCTCCCGAGCAACTAATGGACTAACGTTATACTTTGTCATGCGATTGAGAAATTAAGTTGGAAAATCCAGTTGTTTCTATCGAGTTGATTGAATGATATGAACCTCCCATCGTTATCGGTAAATTCATTCATGAATTGAACTGCAGCAGATGCTAATTGCCCCTTATAGGGATTAGTATCGGCAGTTATGATTGATTCGAAAATGAAAGAATAATAGGTGGTATCATAGATTTGTACCTGATTAATGTCCAAGCAATTGAGTTTGTAATCATCCTCTAGTTTGATTAAGAGTCCCATTAGAAGATTAAGAAGATTACCCTGTTCATCAGAGTCAAGTTCAAATGTAGATTTCTTTTCTAAGAAATTGCGAACTACCTTAGTTAGTTCGTCTGCCTGATTGTAAGTTACTGAGTTCGTTTTCATATTTTTGTCTATTTTTAAATTGATATGCAAATATAAGCATTTTTATTTTTATAGAAAAATATATCTATTTTATTTTTAAGGAGGCTGAGGATGTGTATACGCTAAGAAAGGCAGTGGATTAGACTGCCTTTCAATTATTAAGGTAATTGGGGAGTTAGCAAGTATAGAGCCTCTCTTATGATTGAACTCTCCATAGGTTCTAAAGAGGGTTCCTTATGCATTAGCCCACCTTTCTTCTTCTCGTTTTCAAATACTTCATATATGGCTTGCTTTAGTTTAGTAGCTAATACCTCTGATAACTCCTGAGATTTAAGAGAGATAAGTAACCCTTTTCGTATTTTCTCAACATCTTGGTCATTCTCAGTAATGGGTTTTACTTCTACCAATTCTTGTATACCTGAGGAATATTCATCTAACCGTTCATATCCCAAATGTTGTAGGTCATTAATGAAGATACTAAATTCATCATAGGTAAGTCTAGTATCAAAACCTACTCCATGATATAGTTGTACTAAAGGTGTAAGGATTCTCCTCAATGTATTGAAATCTTTTAGATGGTCCAATTTTATTCCTGATTCGAGAGGTATTTTATATACCTTTTCACCCTTCAGTACTACTAACAGAACCATTAGTCTTGGTGGTAGTCTTTTCTCGTTCATAAGCAAGTTTTTGTATTATAAGTTGTACATAGGTATTTCTCTCTTTATAGATGAACATTACCGAGAGAAGTATCTCATGTTTCGGTAATATCATCTGTATGAAATTGCCTGGAGCAATTACAGTAGCTACTACTGGAGAATCCTCCTGAGAGAAATTCTCTAATATCATTTCTGCCCTCTTAATGGGTTCTGGTTTTGTTGGGTCCAAAGTTAGGACTGGAGCAGTTATACATTCCTTGATGCCCCGTGTTAAGGCATTATATAACCATTCATCTTTTATATCCTCTACTTGGAGGTTTTTCATTGTAATCATATCCTAAACCTATTTAGAGTCCATACACCCAGGATATTAGAGAATACCCATAGTTCCCAGTTTTTGTAAAAGTTATAGGGTTTACTGAATTGAGATGTTTGAAATATTATCTGATTTGGTGTTCTAGATAACATTTCTGCATGACAAGTTAATACTCCAGAAGATAATTGAGCTTTAAAAGCTTTAATAATATCTTCATCACTTTTAGTCTCTAATGAGGTAAGCAATTTAATAAATTCTACCTCTACACCTTGAGACATGTTTACATTTCTGAAGGCAAACTTTTCTTTATTTTCCATATTCGTCATTTTTAGATAAGAACTCTTGAGCTAGTTCATCTTGAGTTCTTTCGATTATGTTCTTTACTATTGTTTTATTTTCTACTCTAGCCCACATATATAGCATGCCCAATTGAGCATCCATATAGCAATCTATAAGAGATGGGTCCTTTCTAAATACATCCCATTGTTTTACGAAATTTGTTCGAACCAAATCCTTATAACCCTGGTCTGATATGCCATCTTGGTCTATATAAGCAGATACCCTTTTCTTGACTTCTAAAAGGATTTTCTCTAAGCTTTCGGGTAATCTGAAATTTTCTGGTAAGTTATGATATACCAAAGCATTAGGTATCAATTCCTCGAAGGTAAACTGATTATCGAATAGATTTTTAGGATATCTACCTGAAAATATCAATGGTAGCTTATACCTTAGCAACGATGGTACTACGTCGTATATAGCATAATGTCTTCTATATTCTCGGTACAAGTCAAAATATAGATTCTCATCGAATATACCAGATTTCCTCATTATTGCCTGTAAAGTATTATAAGCAGCATTGATATGAGTATTACTCAATTTGAATACTAAGTTGCCATTTTTAATAGCAATGAGTTCACTACAGCATCTCTTTCGTCTAAATAAGTTCATGTGATTAAAATGTAAAGTCAATGTATATTTTCCTTTTTCCCTTGAGAAATTTTTCGTGATTTGAGTCATCATACTTATGGCAAGCATAAGTCTTAGATGATTTATCATAATGGTCTCTTACCCATACTGGAGCAGTATCAGTTGGTTTTAATTTAAAGTATGTACCCTGATTAACCTTGTTAACCTGAGTCTCTTTGTAAGATGTCTTTGGTAGTTCCATATTTTTGTCTATTTTTAAAATGATATGCAAATATAATTCTTTCTTTTTAAATATGCAATATCCGGATATAACTATGGAAGCTTACTATTTCGGAGGAATTGAGATGCAAATGAGCCGTCCTCTTTCTCTTCTTCCTCAAAGTCTTCATATTGGTATAACTCTGGGTCTTCTTCGTCTGGGTCTATACGCATTTCGATTTCTCTACGTAGTTCATGATGTTCTTTAGAAAATGAAGACATAGCTCCCTTATAATCATCAGTAATTTGCATTAACTCTGCTTTATTAAGGTTAAGACCCTCTTTACTTGTATCTACTCCTTCTTGTTTAGTAGCAACTACTTCAGGTAGAGACTTAATGTCATACCTATCCTCCAATAGTTTAGCCTCTTCTGGTTTATCTAATACCCTTTGTGATTCCAATACGATTTGACGTGCCTCTTCAACGGTGATTGCATTTTGCTGTGTTACGTTGTTCTGTTGATTAAATTGGGCAAAGATATTTGTAGTACTTCCTCCAGTAAGATTACGTACTATTGATTGCAGAGATGTAGAGGATTCAAGCTTTAATTTAAGGGCCTTTCCCAGCTCGGCAGATATAAACGGTACGTATTTCCCTCCCTGAGATTCTCTTAGGATATTAACCTGATGGGCTATTTCCATACGGTCTTCTAATGCCCATGCTAGTTGTTCTCCCATTAACGCTTGAAGTAAATCTTCTGCTTTTTCTTTATCCCATATTCTAGAGCTTAATAGCCTATCTCTCATAAATACCCGTATGTAGTTAATATCTATACCCATACGGTATGAGAATGTATTGATATCATAGGTGATACCACATAATACACCATTACCCATCAGCCATTGATTAATAATGTAGTTGTGTATCTTTATCAGAAGTTCATCATTTGGGTTCTTCTGATATTCTAATGCCATTGCAGTAGTCCCCATAGGTCTTGGGAATCTTACCATTTTATTTTCCTTTTCTGACATACAAATGAGATTTTCTGATATCGGAACTTTCATCATAACCCATATACTCTAAATCGAACCTTACATACAGATTCAAAGATAGGTTATAGAAATATCCCTTATATTTTTTCTTACTTACTGATAAATTAAAAGGTTCACCAGAGATTAGGTCCCTGGTGAATACTAAATTACCTTTCCCAGTGATGGGAATATTAAGGCAAAGTTTATAATCTCCTACCTTAAATTTATTCCCATGCAGGTCTGTGATTTCCCTTGCCATAGTTTGCCTTTTTATGGTTCGTAAGTTTTTTGTCTTGTTTACTACGGTTATTGGTTATCCCCTTTTGCTCTTCGATTAATTTCTGAACCTTTGGGAATAACCTTTGCCTTAGGGGAACTACCTGAGTAGCGAAAAAGGCATTCCATAATTTCTGAGTTAATGGTTCTCCTATTTTAAGTTCTGAGATTGCCCAGAATTTAGTTTCGAAATTCTTAACTATTTCCCTAAATCGGTAATAGTATATATTGCCAGTCTTTTTATCTATCCCAATTGTGGTAGTTTGGCAATAATCTAGAAATTCTTTACCTAATTCGGATATAAACTCTTCCCTTTTAAAGTCATAATTCTCTTGGTCGAGTTTAAATAATTTTACGTAATCGATTGCTTCCATATAGATTTAGTTTGTGATTATTAAACGAGGTATACTTTCATCTGTAATTTGAAATAAGTACCCTCTTACATCATCCTCATAATAAGAGGACCAATATGTTCTTCTAACTCTGAAATTATCAAGGATTGCCCCTTTGGGTACTCCAGTAATAAATAAGCAATGCTTAGGCATCATTGGAGTAATCTCAAATTTCCCATCCTTGAAATTACCATAGGTACCGTAGTCGGGCATATTACCCGTAAATCCAGTATTCTGTAATAGGTCTTGAACCAGAGTAGTTTGGGGTATTTCCTTTTGGTTACATTCTATGGTTAACTTCGATTTGCCTATATATAGGTCTTTAACTATTTCTCTAAACATTTGTATACGATTATATGGGTAATACCATTTTTCTTGAAGTAAAGGTTATTCTGTGAACGTTCCTCTAACTTCTTTAATTCTCTTCGAGATTCAGTACAAATTCTATCAGATTTCCTTAATATATCTGATACATTATCCCAGATGGGTGCCATTGGTTCTACTGGCCCTGCATAGATAACCTTATGTTTAGTTTCTATTTGGAGATATTTAGATTTATACTGATATTTGCCTTTGCAGTAAAGTACGTTATACTTTTCGGGTTCGTTTCTTTTTTCGTTTTCCATTTTTGTTAGGATTAATGTAATCGGATATTTCATCAAGTTGCCCTAAAAGCAATGCCTGAATGAAAAGGTTTATAGGCCTGAAAAAGAAATTCCTTACGTTATCGGTATTTATATACCAATCGTAAACGATAAAGAACTTCTTAATCTTGGAGTGCTTAAGTGAATGTTGGATTAGATAGGACTTACAACATCGTTTATGTAATTCTACCAATTCTTTGTCCTGCTTAAGCATCTCTTTATCAGAGAAGATAGTGTAATCCATTTTGTATGAATTGAGATGCCCAGGTAATTATCCCGGGCACCTGGTTAATAAAGGTTTATGCAACTTGTTCTGGTTTGAGGACCTTCTTTTTAAAGTCCTCATAGGCTTTAGCCGCAACCTTAAACTCCTTAGAGTTTGTATCTTTGATACGAGCCATTGCAAGTTCCAATCGATGGAGTTCGTTTCGAGTTTGTTGTCTCCATTTCTTCCGAGCAAGAGTATCAACTACATCGGCAGGATATACGTATTTAACTTCCCGATTAGAAATTACCTGTTCGATGATGGATGGTTTTTGTTGTTCCTTAACTTCCTTGACAACCTGTTCCTTTTTGGAAGTTTTGGTTTTAGGAGAGAGTTCTACCAATTTGGCATTGGCAAAATTAGTGGCAGCTTCTTGAGCATCTTGTACCAATTCCTTTTTAGTCTTTTTGGCCTTAGGAGCAGAAGCCTTAGCAGTCTTAGAATTTTGAATTCCTTCAAGTTGTTCGGCAACCTTAGTTGCAACCAGGTTAGTAACCTTTGTTTCATTCTTTTTCATAACGTCTATATTTAAAATGTTAGTAAAATGATTAATTTCTTTTTCTGATACAAATATAAGAACTTTATTTTAAATAGAAAAATTTTATTTGAATTATTTTCTATTTGCTCGGGTTAATCGGCTAGAAAGTCGAAGATTTCTGGAGGATAGTTAATTTCATCCTTTGGATCATTTATGTAATCTTCGTATTCGTCGTTATATCTATCATAAATGTTTTCGGTTTTAGTATTAGGTACCCGAGTACATTTTTCAGGATATTTCTTTACGAATTCGTAGGCTTCTTCGGTAGTCATTATCTTATCCGATGTAAATTCGTAGGTTACATAAGAATAGGATTCACCCAATCTAGAAACTTCATATTGCTGGTATCCAGATTTCTCAATCTTATATAATTGATTTTCTGGAATCGTCTCTATTTCTACCCTATATTTATACCATTGCTTAGATATCTTGGGTTTTATATCTAATGGCTTGGGCCTATTAAACTCAGAAGGAGCAATGCTCACTTCTTCTGTAGGGGCATTATATTTAGTCCCCAAGTAAAGTAGCATTGCTCCTATGGTAATTAAAAGACTTTTTGTAACCTTAGTTCCTGAGTTCATATCCGGTAGTTTTAAACTTATCCTTGATATTACTGTTCAAGTATTTACCTTTGGATTCTGATTGGTGTAAACCATTGCAGATTTCATAAGGTACCTTATCATAGCGATATACTCGATTACCTTTAAAAGCAACCCAAAGTTGTTTCTTCTTTGAGTCATAACCAAAGCCCTCAATATTAGAGGATTCGCAAGGAATCATTTCGACTCCAGTGTTCATTTCTACTGATTCTAAGTATTCGTTCTTTTCCATGTATATATTAAAATTTTAAAAGTGTTAGTTCTGGGTGGAATTTGAGATTTGCCCTTTGGAAGATTGCCCAGGTACCAAGTACTCCTTGGGAATTGTTGTGTACCCATTCATCCTCCATTCTGAACAATATGTGAGAGCATACCAGCATTTGGTATTCACTTAGCATATTTATCAGTTGAGGAGTATTCTCCATTTCCACGTATAATTCAATGTGCTCATCTAGTGCTCGAATTATTTCGTCATCCTCAATCTGAAGGAGTTTTTTGATTAAGTCTTGGGCAATATCATTTCCATTTTTAACATCCTCTTTGATTGAGTTGAGCGATTCAATCTGAATACTAGCAATGAGCTTTACGATGTCTTTTGTTTCCTTGTCCATAATTAAATTTTCTTTATGCAAATATACTAAAATTATTTTATATAAAATACTCTTTTAATAAATACGGAGGTAAGTGTTAGCGGATTCTATTGAAGGATCTTAGGTTAGGATTTAATACCCTTCTAACCGTTACTTTTGATACTCCGAATAAATTTGCTAGCTCTCCTATTGATTCACCTCTTTTACTTCTATAGAGTATTTCCTTTCTTTGGGTTTTAGTTAATTTACCAGATTTATGATATCGGCTCCATAAAATACCCAACCTACTTATATAATATCCCTCTAAACCTGGTATATTATCTTTTTTCATTTACAAAATCATTTTTAAAGATTAGCCCATCTCTATTCTTTAACTTTTCGTATACCGAATTGGGCAATAACACATCCCTTGACCATCTCATAAAGAATTTAGATGGTTTCTTTTCTGGATTAAGGAGTAATTGCCTCTGTTCTGTAGAGAATTTAACCCTTTCATCTTCTAACATGAAAGTAGGCAGTTTAGTGAATTCTGCCTGAGAGAAGGAGATTACGTTTTTACCAACTTGGGCCCTTAATGGTTTCTTCCTTTCCTTATAGAGATATGGGATAATCTTTTTCGAGGGTCCCCCAAGAATGCTAAAACCAAAGATTACCATTGGGTCAAATTTATCTGCTTTTGGGTCCTTAGCTCGTTTGATACATCTTGCCATCCAAGAGAATGAATTTGGATATTGCTTGTTGTCTGTTGCTTCTCCCACATCCTTTTTATTGAACTCAAATCCGGGAAAGTGAAATAGAAAGTCCTCAGTAAGGATAAATACAAATCCCAATCCCCTAAGATATTTAATGATATCTTGTTGGCTTTTACCCTCTTCAATCATTTTCTCTACATCTGCAAGAATGTCCTCCCTTGGTGATTCCAATTCCTTAGTTGTAGACCCTGCAGGTCTTCCTCTGCCAACATTAGGTGCCTTAGCAGGCAATGTACCAGATAACCTATCTAAGTATTCTTTGAAGTTATCAATATCTTGTTTATTAGTAAGAGTTACTTCTACTCTTATGGGACCGTTATGCTGTACCTTTGGACCTGAATTCATCTCGGTATAGGCATCTACCAACCTATCGGATAATGGGGTACCATTCTCTGATAGTGTAGTGATTCTAAGTTTTGGTTTATATACTTCTTGTTCCATTTTCGACTTAATTAGAAAATAAAAGGCCTGAACAATTTTTATATTGCCAGGCCTTCTACCATTATTAACGAATACTCAAAAATATGATAAGTAAAAGTAAAAAGTGCTCTTATTAATCTTCTTCTTTAGCGGCCTTCTTTTTCTTCTTGTCTTTGGCCTTCTTATCTTTCTTATCGGAAGCCGGTTTCTCTTTTTCCTTTTCCTCCTTAGGAGCCTTACCTGAAGCAAGTTTTCTTTGCTCCATACGGTATTTTTTCTTCTCAGCCGAAGTCATTTCTCTGCCATCGATGAGAGGATAATCGTATTTGGTAGCTGTTCTACCACCATTTCCTTTCTTTTCCTTTTTCTCTTTGGCAGCCTTCTTCTCAGCTTTTTCCTTCTTCTCTTTTTCCTGGAGTTTTACCAATTTCTTGTTGTTCTCTTGGTCAGCTTCAGGATAGGCAGCAGCAACTTTGTCTCTTTCCTTATTGAGCTTGTTTACAAGTTCGGTAACCTTTTTACCATGTTTCTTGTCTTTGGTCCAATCCTTAGTAGGGTCCAACTTGTTCTCTTTAAGGTAAGCATCCAAAGCTTTCTTAGCCTTTGTGAGTTCTGGAGTCTTGGATTCCGATTTACTCTTCTTTTCTGTTTTCTTAGCCATTTTCATTTATATTAGGTGAATAATTGAATTTCCTATTTACATAATACCATAGTTATACCTTCCTAATTTGGGTTGGGATTTCTTTAATTTCTAGGATTTCTAAACTGCATTGTTTTAAAACTGCCTCGAGTTGAAGTATATCTTCTACCTCTTTTTGAGATAAGTCCGTAAAAGTTTGTTCAAAAGTTTCTTTCTGTTCCCCCCTTATAAAATTAAATTGGGCAACAATATAAGTCCCATGAAGTTTTTTATTCAGGGCTCCTTTAAGAGATATGAGTTTTCTTTTCAGATAATTACTCTTCAACCTATGGGATTGGTATTCGCCTTTCTTACCCTTACTAAGAGCTACCTTTTTAAGGTACGAAACATAATCTAATTCTCTGAGAGTTTGATTAATGTTTCCCACTAATAATCTTAAGTCTTTTTCCATTTGGGTCTTTGCATTACTTGGTTAGATACTTCCTGAGTTTCTTCTGATAGCATTTCTCTTGCCTCATTTATTATATTGATGGCAAGTTCCCTTTCATCTGGTCCCAGGTTTAATTCTTTATCTTCTAGTGCATCAGTATAAGTATTTATTAGATTATCCAATGCAAGTATTCGAATGTTCTTTCGAATTGCTAATTTCTCTTCTTCCATGGGTATAAAAAATTAAAGCCCATTACCTTCACAGGCAATGAGCTTTTGGCTGAACAACGTCCTAAGTGTAGATGTTATTCATATGAACTTAAACTCTAAATTTATATAGCAGACATATGGGATAGTAGTTAGTAAGTTAGAGTTTAATCTTCTGATTCTTCCTCTTCTTCTTCCTTAGCCTTTTTGTTTTTCGGAGAACAAATAACGCCATGTCCTTTCTTAGACTTAACGGTAAGAGTTCCCGGAACGAATGAAACTGAAGTTGATACCGGTTTGCCATCCGTAACCAATACAGAAGTAACCACTACACCCTGATAGCCTTCCTTGTTCTTAACGGCATAACCAAAGTTCATTACCTTGGATTTGTCGTTAATGGCAATAACGTCGATTTGCTTGCTGTTAGGGCGTTGTTCAGCCGGCCGATTCTTGAGTGCCTCTTGACGAGCTTTACGTTTAGCTTCTTTTTCGGGGTCTTTTTCCTTATCCCCTTTCTTCTTGGAGTCTGATTTCTTTGTTGCCATAATTTTTAATGTTTTATAAGTTAATGGTTATTATAAGTAAACTTCTACGTTTATTAATAGTTGATAGTAAAGGTAGGGAAATTTCCCTACCTTCTTTTAAATCTTGAATACAGTTACCAGATTACTTTTTCCCTTTCTTGCCCTTACCTTTGGCTTCTTTCTTTGCCGGCAATTTGAGACCGAGTTCTTTGGCAATTGCTTTACGGAGTTTTTCGACGTCGTCTTCATCATAATCGTCTGGGTCAGTTTCAAGATCTTTGTCGTCGCAGACATCCTCAAGTTCTTCGAAGTCCATTTCGGCAAGTTCTTCACCGGTCAGTTCTTCCTCTTCTTCTTCCTCATCTTCCTCATCGTCATCATCCGATTCCTCTTCTTCTTCCTCATACCA
>ENA-OPJT01000051-OPJT01000051.1-human-gut-metagenome-genome-assembly--contig:-NODE-51-length-30540-cov-3.865245_pt1 | contig 30540 bp, 27 predicted proteins | sample MGYA00241775_ERZ501675 | MGnify/ENA primary metagenome ERZ501675 (study PRJEB25962, sample SAMEA2042376) | human gut metagenome | biome: human gut; feature: human-associated habitat; material: faeces...
AATGGTGGTCGTGGTGTTTGCCGGACCACCGCCGGTCAGAATATTTACCTTTTCAAACAGGCGGAACGTATCAATGGTACGAAGCATGGCACAGAGGGCAATACCGTTTCCTATATTTGGCAGTGTAATGTGCCAGAACCGCTGTAAGGCTCCCGCTCCGTCAATACTTGCTGCCTGGTACTGCGATTCCGGTACTCCCTGCAGATGCGCATAGATCAGAAGAAAGGCAAACGGCGCATTCTGCCATACGTCAATAATAAGTAACGTTGGAAATGCGGTCTTCGTGTCATAAAACCAGTTGTATACCGGCAATCCCAGAGTGGTGAATAGCTGGGTCACAATGCCATAGTTCGGGGAAAGCATCATTCTCCATATCAGTGCCACCGTAACAGCCGGAAGCAGAAAGGGCAGAAGAAGCAGCGTTCTTACGATCTTCTGTCCTCTTTTTAAGCTCTTGACAAAAAGTGCAATGGCAAGTCCCAAACCCACTTCCAGTATTACTGCCAGTACCGTAAATTTTACGGTATTCCAGACTGCCTGACGGAAATACATATTCTGAAACAGTGCCACATAATTGGCAAATCCCGTAAACGGGTGGGTGCCCTTCAGATAATTGTAGTTGGTAAAGCCGTAATATATCGTGAAGAAGACCGGATAAATGGTCATCAACAAGAGGAACAGCAGCGTCGGCGCCGTCATCTCGTAGGCAAATATTTTTATTTTCCCGTTTGCGTTTTTTGTCATGTTCATCTTACTTCTTGCCTTTCCGTCAAACATCTGTCTGTTGAATACATCATTTCTGTCTGCTTATGCTGCATATATCATTTTCGTCTGCTTATGCCAGAACCGCGTTCCCGTTTTACTGCATCAGCGCTTCCAACTGGCTCTGTGCATCGTTAAGTCCCTGCTCCACGGTCTTGGTTCCTGCCATGATGTTGCCCATTTCTGCACCGAGGATGTTGGTAAACTCGGTCCATTCTGCAATCGCAGGTCTGTATACACCGTTTTCCAGAGCCTTGCATACGGTCTCCAGATGAGGGTATTTTGCCAGTACATCCGCATTGGTAAGGCAGCTGTATCTGCAGGGAACACCGCCGTTTTCCACGCTTGCAAGCTGTACTTCCGGATCCATGATGTATTTCAGTAATTCCAAAGCCAGGTCGGGATGAGGGCTGTTTGCCGGAATACCGATGGTCCAGGTGCCGTATTCGGAGGTGTTGTAAGCTTCTGCGCCGTCCTTTGCGGTAGAAGGGCTTACCATATAGTTTGCAGCACTGTCTGCGCTCGGTACATACCAGCCGGGCCAGCCGATTGCCAGTGTTGCGGAGCCGTTGTCTACGGAAGCGGTTACATCATCCTTGGACATGGCTGCGCCGGTTCCGATTAACTCCAAGTAATAATTCACCGCCTGTGTAAATTCCGGTGTGTTGACAGTGGGTTTGTTGTTCTCGTCCACTACCCAGCCGCCGTTTGCAAGCAGAATAGGAAGGAAATCGGATACGATATTGTCGCCGGTGTCCCCTCTGTAAGCAAAACCGTTGGTGCCTGCTTCTTTAGAAGCCTTTGCCACATTCAGCATATCTTCCAGAGTGGTGATGTCTTCCGGCTTATAGCCTGCCGCTTCTACATTTGCCTTGTTGTAAAGCATAACCGTTACGTTTCCGAAATAAGGTGCCAGGTAAATGTCATCCCCTACCATACAGATTTTTGTGGTGTTGGGAATAATATCTTCATCGAAGCTGTAGCCCATTTCAGACAGATTTGCCAGCACATTGTTTTCGGTAAATTCTGCCATCCAGCTTCCGTCTACCATACATAAATCATAGGTGCCGGTGGTGTTTACCGCATCCAGGGCGATGCCGGTATGCAAGTCATCAAAGGACATTTCCAGCACTTCGATTTTACAGTTGTGGCTTTCTTCAAAGTCGGGCAGAGCAGCCTTGATAACATCCGCATAGGAGCCGCCTCTTAAAATAATGGTCATGTCGGTGGTTTCTGCTGCGCCCGTTTCCCGGGAATTGTCCACAGTGCTTTCCTGTGCGGCATTTCCTGCCTGCGCCGTGCTGCCCGTCTGTGCGGAATTGTCATTGTTAGACGCGGTTGTGTTGTTTCCACAGGCTGCAAGGGATGCAATCATTGCCATACTTGCTACCGTGGCGATAATTTTCTTCATTTTCATACATTTTCTCCTCTTTTCTGATGATTGATTTATTCTTTCACAGCACCACTGGATAAACCGCTTATCAGGTAGTTCTGTGCAAAGACCACAAATAAGGCTACCGGCAGGAAAGAACTGACGCCCCCTGCCGCCACCAGTCCGAAATTGGTTACGTTGTCCTCGGTATTCAGCACCGCCAATGCCAGCGGAATCGTGTAGTTTGCCGGGGAACGCGTCAGGATGACGCTGTATGTATATTCATTCCATGCATACATAAAGGAAAGCATGGAGATTGCCGCCACGCCGGGAAGCACCAGCGGCAGTACCAGTCTGGTGAAAAGCTGCCATTCCGTGGCGCCGTCCACTTTGCCGCTCTCTTCCACTTCCTCGGGAAGTTCTTCAAAAAAAGAAACCATGAACCAGATGACCAGCGGAATGTTCACCAGCATACAGGACAATATAATAGGAAGTCTTGTGCCCATCAGGTTCCATTTGGTAAACAGGGTGTATAACGGGATAACAAAGGCTACCGGCGGAAGAACTCTCACCAGCAGCACCCAGTAGGTAAGAGGCTTTTTCATGCCGAACCGGAAGCGTTTCCGGGATATGATGTAAGCAGTGGTCAGTCCCAGAACGAGGGACATAACCAGTGCACTCACAGCGTTAATCAGACTGTTTTTCAGTGCCGTGCCAAAGCCTTTTCCCACAAACAGCTCTGTAAAATGCTCTCCGGTAATCTGATGAGGGATAAGCCCTGCACCCATGCTCGTCTCCGCCGTAGGCCGGATTGCCATCAGTACCAGCCAGTAAACGGGAAACAGTGCGGCAAACAGCAGTACTATTAAACAAATGCCTTTCAGGGCAAATACCATTCTTTTCTTCACCAGACGTTTTCTGCGGATATGTTCTCTGTTTATGCTGATTTTACCCCGGTACGGTCTTTCTACCGGAAGCATTCCTGTTACGTCCATCTTTTTCTTCCTTCCGTATTCCGGTCCTTCTTTTTGCTGCGGCTTTCTTTTCTGCCGCACGCCGTAAGACCTTTTTCGATGCTAATTCTAAGACGGCGCCGTAAAATCCAAAATCACAAAGCTGTAAATTGGGTGTAAAAAAAAAGCCAGCGTCTTGCACACGCTGGCTTTTCCTGTTGCCCTTACGGACTTATTATAACTTTTTACTTATTGCTGTTGAGGTGCTGCCTGCCTTTCAGCTTTTCCACCTTTTCTACCATACCTTGTTCATTCACATCAAGATTTCTCGGAAGTGTCAGCCGGTACTCTTTGTCATCCCCTTTGGCGCCTACTGTCACTTCACAAAAATCACGGTATTCTCCCAGATAAATCATAACCCACATCGAAATACGGGAACCTTCCTCCGTTTTGTTCTCACCGGATTTATAATAAACCTGGCTGAAATCTTCACTCGTGGCATCTTTCACATCCACTGTCACCACAGAAGCATCCTCGTTATTTATGATATCATACGCATAATACAGCATATACCCGTCAAAGTCGTACCAGCGCGGTTGTATGTCAAGTCCTTCAAACTCAAAGGTGTCATACCACACCAGCTCCGCGCTGTCCTGTCCGTCATCTCTTACCGGAATAATATTCCCCTGTTCCGTATTCAGAAGATTCCCGGCTAATGCCTCCTGTTCTCTGGTAATTCTTTCGGGAGCGCTGTCTGTCTGTGTTTCTCCCGGATTTGTTCCGGCGCTGTCTGTTTCCATTTCGCTGTTGGCGGCAGGTGTTGTTTTTTCGTTGTCAGCTTCTTTCTCCTTGGGGCTGGTCGCAAAGCACACCGCCACAAGGACAACTATTACAATGGAAATGCCTGAAATCCAAAATGTCGGTTTTTTGTAATTCATCATGTTCTTCACCCTCCCTTTCACTCCGTTTTCTCCAAAGGCAACCGGACATGCCGCAATCATTTTCCTCGGCATGCTGCAAGTCAACAATGCCTTGCAGTAGTCCGCCCTTGCACTTTCCGTTTCTCCCTTGATAACTTTTTCATCACAGGCATATTCGATATCCCCGCACATCAGAATATAGGCTGCCCAGCAAAGCGGCTGGAACCAGTATACGGATAAAACCAGAAAACCAAGCGGCTTCCACAGGTAATCTTTTCTGCCAAGGTGTGCCGTTTCATGTTTGAGGACATATTTTTTTGTTTCTTCGTCAAGTCCGGACGGCAGATAAATCCGGGGACGAATGACGCCCAGAATAAACGGGTCCGCAATGTCGTCACACTCATATATATTTTTTTCGGTCCTTACCGACGCCCTCACCTTCCATTTTATCGCAACATAGGCTGCCAGCGCATACAGAAGCAGCGCCGCCGTTCCGGCTAACCAGACAACCGTACCCACATACATCCATACTTGAAGCGGATTTGCACTTGCCGTTTTATCGGGGGTAAAATGCTGCTGCAGCGCCGGGTTAATCAGGTTGTCCACATTTTCTATGCCGGTACTGATGTGCGGATTGCTTTCCATGGCAATACCGGCGGGAATGGGTTCGCTCGTGGGCACCAGACTGAATATGCTTTCCATAGGAAACGGCATCATCAGCTTCGCCGCCACTAAAATCCACAAAAGACAGGTTATCCATTTCGGCATTTTCCTGCATAAAACACGGACCAGCATAATGACAAGAATTAGTATGCCTACGGTAATGGCGTTGTTTAATATCTGCAAAAAGACATTTTCCATCTCACGTCCCTCATTTCTTTCATAACCTGCGAAAAAATTTTCTCACACTAATCTTCCTTCATTTTATCAATCATCTTCTGGATTTCCTCGACATCCTTCTTGGACAGCTTCCTGCGCGAGGCAAATGCTGCGATAAAAGCGGGCAGGGAACCGTCAAAATTATCCTCTATGATTTTCTCGCTCTGCGCCGCACCGAATTCTTCCTTACTCATAAGAGCCGTAACCACACCGTTTTCATTTTGAAAAATGCCGCGCTCGCACAGTCTTTTCAGCATGGTGTAGGTGGTGGACTTTTTCCATTCCAGCTTCTGCTCGCACAATTTTACCAGCATGCCGGATGACAGCGGTTCATTCTCCCAGATAATGTCTGCAAATTTTCCTTCTACAACTCCTAATTTCAGCTCGTCCATGTGTTTTCTCCTTTGGTCTAATACCAGTAAACCATTTCTTGATTTTAGTCTACAATGATTAGACCACTGTGTCAATCCATTTTTAACAAGAAAATACCCCGGAGGAATTTTGGTAAAGAAATGTCATCTTTACGCATTCCCTCTGGGGTGGATACTATTCTTATTTTTTCTGAATCATCCTACAGGCACGCTATCAGCCGGAACACCTGCTCCACGGTTGCCGCCAGATTTTCCCTTGCCTTTTCCGGTGACATTGCTTCTTCCAGCGTGATAACCGAGCGCAATATGGGGAAAAAGGCATCTATTCCGTGTTGATTGCATAAAACAGCGTCTTCCGTGGTGCATCCGCTGAAAGCCAGCACTCTTTTTCCGTATTTCTTTGCCATACCGGCAACTCCGATGGGAGCTTTTCCCATGACGGTCTGCCCGTCCAGTCTCCCTTCACCGGTTATGACAATGTCCGCATTCTTTATATATTGCTCTAACTTTGTTTCCTCTAAAACAATTTTTACGCCCGACTCCAATACCGCATTGGTATAGGACAAAAAGGCAAAGCCAAGACCCCCCGCAGCTCCGGTTCCCGCCCTGTTCTTATCGGACTCAGGGTACTTGTCCTTTGTAAGTCCGGCATAGCGGGCAAGCCATTCATCCATTTCCGCAATCATGGACGGTGTTGCGCCCTTCTGCGGACCGAAAACAGCGCTGCAGCCCTGCTCCCCGCACAGGGGATTTGCCACATCGCACGCAACCTTGAAATGACATTCCTTCAGTTCCGGTACCACCCGGTCATCCGTAATTTTTTCTATCAACGCAAGCCCTTTTGCTCCGTAAGGAACCTGCTTTCCATCTGCATCCAGAAAGCCATAGCCCAAAGCCTGCAGCATTCCGACACCACCGTCATTTGTTGCACTGCCGCCTATACCGACAATAAAATTCCGGCAACCCTTTTTAATGGCATCCCGTATCAGCTGACCCACTCCATAGGTAGTGGTATAAAGGGGATTTCTGTCCTTTTCCGCAAGCAGCGTAATGCCGGCTGCCGCTGCCATTTCTATAATTGCCGTTTGGGTTTCCGCAATTATGCCGTAAGATGCTTCCACCGTATTTCCCAGAGGACCTGTCACACTGACATGCTCTGTTTTTCCGTTCATTCCGGCTGTCAATGCCTCAACCGTTCCCTCTCCGCCATCCGCCAGAGGGCGAACCTGTACATCTATATCCTTACTTACTCTGTGTATTCCTTCGGCAATCGCCGCACCTGCCTCCATGGAGCTTAAACTTCCCTTGAAGGAGTCTATTGCCACTGCAACTTTCATGATTTTCCCATTCTCCGCATTTTTACAAGATTTATCATAAAACAGTATACATCTTTTTTCCTCCGTTACGCAATCTAAGGAAAAGCCTATTGCCGAAAATAGATTTCACTTTCTGCGAACAGAACTGCCTTTCCGCTTAAATACGTTCTATCACCGGTATAACGGCAGTACAAAATAAAGCCTCTTTTTAATGCCTGGCATTCTATTTTGTCCATGGCAGAACAAGGATTGGGATATTCCCTGCTGGCAGAGCTGGTTTTACCCCAAACGGCTTATAATGTTGCCGCGCTTCCAATACAGGAACCGACTCAACGGACAATGGCATTGGCAATCAGGAACAAACGTTCGTTATCTCTTGTCGCAAAGACCTTTACGCAGTATATTTCAGACAATGCTATTCCCTGAATAACTTCATACCTAAAAAACAACCGGCGCATTTCGGCTGCTATATTTGAGCGAATTTTCCCATAAAGAACCCTATCTTACATTTTGATATGAAATATCATATTTCATCAATGTTGTTCAGTTCTTCAACAACCGCAGTTCCTTTAATCCATACATATTGTGGCAACATTTTTATTCCATTTACGCACTCAGTTTTATGTACCAAAGACGAGTCTATTCCGGATCCACGCAGGAATACTTCATTTTCCTTTGATTTCATAAAATTGGGGGCAGAGCTAATGTCACCAGATTTATTAATTTTCGGTATACCATTCTTGTCATATGAAATCACATCAACAAGCTTTTGATTCAAAATTTTTTCCCTTAAATCTTGCCACAATTTTCGAACCGGTCCATCAATAAATTCATCACTAAAAACCAATCGTTTGAACCCCACAAAGCGATTTGCAGATAAGGAATTGGGCTTTGCATTTATCATTTTTCCACCCACATTCACCAAATTGTCTTCTGGCTCTTGAAACAAAACACATAAGAATTCATGATCTGCAAAATATAAATACAAATCTGAATCTTCAAAACTTATCGGTCTTATTTCTCCATCTTGCTCGATTTCTGTCCTAACAACTTCCTCAAAATCAACATGAAACAATTTCATATCTTCTGTTCTTTTACCTTTTGAAGATACAACAATACTCTTTGCTATCAACCCAAATCTTTCAAACAAATCTATCTGATTCATTCTGGAAGATGTACCTCCAAACATGGATATAACTATTTTTTCAGCCACACCCTTTTTATCTATTCCATTTTCAGATACAACGGAAAAGCCAAATTCTTTTGCAAGTTCACCAATAGTTTTTCCAGAATATTTTTCAGTTAATTCATGACACTTTTTATCAATATCAGTTACTGTTACATATCTCCCAGGTAGTTGTTCCAATTCATATCCGAAATGTTTTGAAATCATACTGGAAACTATAGGCTTTTTCAATCGAAATCTCGGCGGAAACTTCGGTGCAAGATCAATATAATTTAGCATTCTTCTCAATACACCATGTCGTTCTATGTATTCTTCCTTTACAGCCTCCTTCCATGCTTTGTCATGTGGTCCAGGGTGCTTTGCAACTATATCCGCAGCTAAAGCTCTAACATTCTCCCAATCTGAACGTAAGGCTTGAATTTCAATATCTGTAAACTCATGAAATTCATATCCTTTAATAGGAAATAATCTATAATCAAAAGCCTCAACCGGATGATTGGCAGCATAATGATAATACACTATCAGCATATGCTCAAGCTTTTCCCAAAAATGTGAAGTTTCAAATACCTGATTTGCTATATCATATACACCTACAGCAGTTATCGACATTGGCTCTTTTGCAACATAATGACTCGTAGGAGAATCCGCTATAACCATACCCGTTGTCTTTAATTCAGTCTTAATTTCTTTGTTTCCGTCAACAACAATCAAATCGGCTTCTTGCTTTGAATCAGCGGCATACCCTAAAACACTCTGTTCAATTAGCGAGCCCGCTACACCCTTTTGCAACGCATATACCTGTATTCTGTTAAAAAATCCAATCTGATCAATCTCTTCCAGTGTATATCCAAGTATTCTGTCAAATTTATTAATCAAATAAGTTTTCTCGTATCTATGTTCTGGCATCTACATCATCCTTCCTCTTCTATTATTTCATCGAGTACTTTTCCCATCCTTGTAATCATTGAAACAACAAGCGCATTTCCCATGCAGAAGAAGCGCATTCTTTGAGGCATTCCTGAATTGGTCCAATCATCCTCAAATCCCTGCAACCTTTCTGCTTCTATTGGAGTTAACGTCCTAAGTTTACCAGTATCAAGATCTGCTACTATATGGGTACTTCTATTCAACGTTGACTCACTAGTAAGCATAGTTCTTCCTGGTCTATTCCATGGATCCGGGAATGCAACTGGACCTTCGGAAAAAACATATTCATGTCCATTCGCTGATTTTCTTGGTATTTTCTTTGCTCCTTTTAAATATACCCATTTTGCCATTCGTGCTTCATCATTGATATAAAAGCTTTCGTCTACCCCATGTTCCAATATTTTCCCCAATAAAACAGGCTCTTCCTCTGCTTCCTTAACCTTTGTTGTGTAAATATGATAATCATTCATGTAACCACCGGTATTAAAATCAAAGGAAAATGAATCTGATACATCCACAATATCAGATGATATAATGGTTTCTACAAGGGTATCTACCCCTATAATTGGAAATGCCTTTGCCATCATACCATCCTTAGTAATTATTTCTTCAGCGGTCTTTGCCTTCATATTCTTACCGTATGTTGTATTGTTCTTATATGCAAAAATAAAAGTTCTCCTCCTCCTTTGAGCAGCTCCATATGTAGCCGCATTTATCACTCTCCATTCTACCGAATACCCCAACTCTGCCAAGCAAGAAAGAATAATTCCAAAATCTCGTCCTCTTTGTTTCGCCGGGGATTTAATCAATCTATCCACATTTTCAAAAATACAAAAGGGAGATTTTTTTGCAATAAGAGTATCCCTAATCTGCCACCACAAAACTCCTTTCTTTCCTTCAATTCCTTTTGACGAAGCAAGAGTATGTGCAACACTATAATCTTGACAGGGAAATCCGCCTACAAGTAATGTATGGTCAGGAATGTTCTTTTTGACTATCTCACTAATATCCTCTCCTGTATGAATTTCTCCTTTCAAATCAACACTTTCTCCAAAGTGTTTCACATAGCAATCATGTGCCCACTGGATTTTTGCTCCAGGCTCCCATTGAGAAAACCACTTGGTCTCCCACCCAGAATTAAGGCGTTCGAATCCTAACCGGAATCCACCTACTCCAGCAAACAGTTCACATATTGATTTTTCCATAAAGTCCTCCTTGGCTTCTTTCAGCCATCTCACTTCTTATCGGGTCCGAAATACTCCTGTTAGCACTGCCAGACGACAGATCATTGACCAATTTTCATTATATCATACCAATCAAATAATCCATAATAAAAAATAAGCAATCGGGATATTTCTGTCTCGATTACTCATTTATTTAATAAAACATACAGTTCTTTCCCCAATTTACCACTCGTTACATTTCAGGTGTTTACCACTTACCTTACCGCAATTCATACCACTTTTTACTATTATACCACAATATTTGCGATACTTTACGAGGTTTTCTCTGTAAACGTCAAATGCCTTCCGTCTCTTATAAATCAAGCATTTCCGCCACTTTCCAGTCCTTATTTTTCATCCACAACCTGGAAAATGTAGAATTTTAAATAATAGGAAGAGTCCGCTGCCCAGAGAATGGGATGGTCGGGCGCCTGGGTGCGGAATTCCACCTGACGCAATCTCTTGTGAGCGCCGCGCGCCGCTTCCATAATCGTCTTGTGGAACAGCTCCGGGTCCATAAAATGGGAGCAGGAACAGGTGGCAAGAAAACCGCCGTCTTTTACTAACTTCATGCCCCGGACATTGATCTCCCGGTAGCCCTTCACTGCATTTTTAATGGAATTACGGGACTTGGTAAAGGCGGGCGGGTCCAGAATAACCACATCAAATTTCTCGCCCTTTTCTTCCAGTGCCGGCAGAAAATCAAACACATCCGCACAGACGAAGCTGACTTTGTCCTCCAGGCCGTTTAAGCGGGCATTTTCTCTTGCCTGCTCCACGCCAAGCTCGGAAGCATCCACGCCGATAACCTCCGTTGCTCCCGCAATACCGGCATTCAACGCAAAAGAACCGGTATGGGTAAAGCAGTCCAGTACACGTTTTCCCTTGCAAACACTGTGCATAGCGGCACGGTTCTTTTTCTGGTCCAGAAAAAATCCCGTTTTCTGACCGTCTTCCACATCTACAATATATTTGACGCCGTTTTCCACAATTTCCACTCGGGTATCAAACGGCTCTCCGATAAAGCCCTTGTAACGCTCCATGCCTTCCTGCTCCCGCACCTTGGCATCGCTGCGTTCATAAATGCCGCGAACTGTAATTCCGTCTTTTTCCAGTACTCTCTTTACAGCGTCCAAAATCTGCTGCTTTAATTTATCAATTCCCAGCGCCAGAGACTCCACTACCAGAACATCTGCGAACTTGTCCACCACAATACCCGGCAGGAAATCCGCCTCTCCGAAAATCAGGCGGCAGCTTCCGGTATCAATGACCTGCTTTCGGTAATCCCAAGCCGCCTGCACTCTTTCTTCCAAAAAAGCGTCGTCTATTACCGTATCTTTTTTCCGGGACAGAATGCGCACGGTAATTTTGGATTTGGTATTGATAAAACCATATCCTAAAAAGTAGCCGTCAAAGTCATGAACGGTCACAATATCTCCGTTTTCAAAGCTGCCCATAATGCTGTCAATTTCATTATCATAAACCCAGGCACTGCCTGCCTTCAGGGTGCGGCCCTCGCCCTTTTTCAAAGTTACTATCGTGTTATACATATTTTTCTCCTGTATATTATAAATTTTCGATTATAAACTACTGCTAATCCTGCGTTTATCATACTACACGGCTTTCTTTCAGGCAAGTAAGAAGAAAAATGAAAATACGTGCCATTTGCACTTTTCCCTCCACGGCACGTAAGAGTGCGGCTTTTCCCGTGTTGACACATTGGTTAGCCTGTGCTAACATTTTTATGTCAAAGTAAGCTGGAATTTACCTGCTGCCATCATATGGAAAGCAACTGCTGACGCCATATGGAAAGTAACTGCTGCCATCATATGGAAAGCAACTGCTGACGTACTGTCACATGGAAAGCAACTGATACCGGGAGGAAACACGGATGCACGAAAACGAAACGCCTGAAATCACAATATCTGAAAGCACAAAGTACCTTTGTACCTTAGAAAAAGAAGGATTTTTAGGAACCTTTTATGAAAGCAAAGTGCCTACCGACAAGGCAATTATACTGGTTGGCGGTAGCGGTGAAAAACGGGAGTTTGTGGAAAAACGTGCCGAAGCTCTATGGAAAGAAGGCTTTCATGTGCTGTCTTTGGGCTACTATTTATGGAAGCCCCTGTCCCCGCATACTGTCAGCATTCCCATTGATTATGCAGAAAAAGCAGTGGATTTCCTGAAAAACAAATGCCCGGTGCCTATTGCTAAAATCGGTATGACGGGACTTTCCCTGGGCGCCGCCTACGTTCTGCTTTGCGCTTCCTATCTGCCCGATATTTCCTGCGTGGTTTCCGTTTGCGGTTTTGATTTCGTAGTGGAAGGCTGCAAAAACATGATTTCCCGCCAGCACAAATCTTATTTCTCCTTTCATGGAGAGGATGTACCCTACGAACCGGCGGAAGCCCTGTCCCATATAGGAAAAACGCTGCGCGTCTGGAAAAAAGACCCTCGTTACGGCTCCAAAGCCATGAACCGCTTCTATTATAATGAATGCTTTTCCGACCGCACCGATGCCAGCCGCATAAAGGTAGAAAACATCAAGGGCGACGTCCTTTTGCTTGCTCCGGCTTATGATGACACCTGGCCTTCCGACATTGCCTTTCCCCGCATCATGAAGGTATTGGAGGACAAACAATTCCCGTACCGTCATGAATGTATAATCTATGAAAAAGCAAGCCATTATCTGGCAGTTCCTTCCGGCGCCATGGCGGTGAACGGAAAAAAAGAAGAAGATATGTATAAAATACTTGCCCGATTCATGACCATGGAAGCCAAATATCCGGAAGAATGTAAAAAAGCACGCGAAGAAAGCTGGCAGAAACTGGTTTCTTTTTTCCGGGAATGGTAAATTTCTATTGACACTTTCACCGTCTTAGTGTATTATTTTAATGTTCGACATAAAGCGATGCGTGGCTCAGCTTGGTAGAGCGCTACGTTCGGGACGTAGAGGTCGCAGGTTCAAATCCTGTCGCATCGATAAAAAAAGCTTGAAAACAAATGTTTTCAAGCTTTTTTGTTATAAACCGTCTATTTTTATCCCCTCGTATCTCTGCTTCTTACATCTGCGGTGTCTGGTAGCTGCCGCCCTGGTATGCGTAATACTGCTGCTGTTCCTCCTGACCCTTATTGAAAAGCTTCTTGAACTTTCCGGACAGTTTGCAGAGTTTATCATATAAATCAAAGGTAATCTGGGTGGTGGGTGCTACTTCCATGTAGGAAACCATCATCTTTACCATCATGTAGCTGTCGATAAATGCGCTCTTAAATACGGCTGCAAACATGATACCGAGGATGAAAGCGAAAATCCATGCATTCTGTACGCTGAAAGCTGCTAAAATGCCAAGGAAAAGGAAGAACGGAAGCGCCCATGTCACAAGGGTGATACCCATAACGATTAAAGTTGTGATTGCGGCATCCTTTAAAAGCTTCTTCCAGTTCTGGAAGTAGATAACAACGCCGTCTGCTGCGCTCTTACATGCGGACTGGTCTTTATGTAAGAAGGTGTAGCCCAGGCAGCATTCATCAACATATCCCAGTGCAATCTGTACGAACATCTGGGCAAAAGATAAAATGGCGCTGACCCCGGGAATACCTCCGAGCAGATTATCTAACTTCTGTAAACCCTTCTGCAGCTGGCTGACCGCGCCGGATACCAGCCTGTCTACTACAAAGTAAACGTTTGCTGTGGCAAATCTCTCTTTTACCATATTCTTCGCAACTTCAAACTGGTTATCGGGTACCTGACCGGTTGTTACAGCGGTGGTTACCATTGCCACATGTCCTGCTTTAATCATATAGCCGACATAGTGATTGACGATACCGCTTACCGCTGCCACCATAATGAGCCAAATCCAGAAACCGATTACCATGCCGCCGCCCTGACCAAGGCTGCCGAGTCCTAAACAGATAGCCAGCAGTATGATAGAAAAAAGAATAACTGCTGCACCAAGTGCGAGCTTAAGCCACACAAACTTCATTGTCTTAAAATAAACATCTCTTGCTTTCAATTTTTTCCCTCCATAAGATTATTTTCAAACTACGCTCTTATTATATGAGGGGCAAAGAAAAAGTGCATCCTCAGATTCTGCACTTTAGTGTGGCAGAACGGTAAAAAGGATGCACGTTTCAGGGAAGTATAAATTTTTCAGTACCCCGGAGCTTTGCCTTCCAGGAGGGAGAACGGTCTCGCAGACATTCCACCGCAGCCGTAACCTCTTTTATAATAGAAGCAACTTCCTCTTCTGTATTGTAATCGCTTAATGTCAGGCGCAGGGCGCTGTTTGCAATCTCCCGTGGTCTGCCCAATGCCAGCAGCACATGGCTGGGATCTAAGGAACCGGAAGTGCAGGCGGAACCCGCCGAGGCACAGATGCCCTTGGAGTCCAGCAATACCAGCAAAGTTTCTCCGTCCACCCCTTCGAAGCTGAAATTCACGTTTCCGGGCAGCCTGTGCTTGCTGTCACCGTTCAAAGTGGAGTGAGGAATTTGCGACAGACCCGCAATCAGCTTATCCCGCATAGCCTGCACCCGGCTGCTTATTTCTTCCAGGTGTGCCGAACATTCCTTGAGGGCTGCCGCCATGCCCACAATGGCGGGAACATTTTCCGTACCGGCGCGCCTGCCTCTTTCCTGGGCGCCGCCTTCGATCAGATTTGTCAGCAGAATGCCCTTTTTCACAAAAAGAGCACCTACGCCCTTGGGTCCGTGAAACTTGTGGGCGGATAAAGAAAGCATATCGATATTCTGCTCCGTAACCGATACGGGCAGATGACCCACTGCCTGCACGGCGTCCGTGTGGAATAAAATGCCCCTTTCACGACAAACAGCCCCAATCTCCCCGATGGGAAGAATGGAGCCTACTTCATTGTTTGCATACATAACCGTCACCAGACAGGTATCGTCACGGATAGCATCCCGCACCTGCCCCGGTGTAATATTTCCCTGTTCTCCCACAGGTAAAAGCTCCACCGTAAAACCTTGTTCCTCTAACTTTTTCAGAGTATGCAGTACGGCGTGGTGCTCAAATGCCGTGGAAATAATGTGCTTTTTTCCCGCCTTTTCGCCAAGTCTGGCTGCCGACAGGATTGCCTGATTGTCCGCTTCACTGCCTCCGGAGGTGAAATAAATCTCCTTGGGGGAGCAGCCTAAGCATCCGGCTATCGCATTGCGGGAACTGTCCAGTGCATCCGCCGCCCTTTGTCCCACTGCGTGAAGACTGGAAGGATTGCCGTAATATTCCCGTAAAAAGGGGAGCATGGCCTTAAGAGCCGTTTCGCTCATTTTTGTGGTTGCCGCATTGTCTGCGTATATCTGCATTTTCCATGCTCCTCCTTCCCTTTATAATCCCACATCTTTTGCTTAATCCCAGGGCTTTTGCCAACCGGAATTATCGAATCTCTTAGAGTCCTAATTTTTTCTCCAGCTTAGCAACAACATCTTTGATACAACCGTCCTTGAACGGGCTTACCAGTCCGACCTCTTCTACCATGCTGGTGAAGAAATCGCTTGCGGACAGATAGCAGAGTTTTAAGTAGCTGTCCCATGCGGACTTGAAGTCTTCGTCCATTTTTGCCTTGTACTGCAGAGCGTCCGTCTGTGCGATACAGTAATCGATATAGTAGAACGGAGACATGTAAATGTGCTGCTGTTTCTGCCAGAAACCGCCCTTGGAGAAGAATTTTGCATCGCCGAAATCCCAGTGAGGCTTGTATTCCTGCTGTAATTTCTTCCATGCGGCATGTCTTTCCGCCGGAGTCATTTCGGGATTTTCGTATACGATATGCTGGAATTCATCTACCATACAGCCGTAAGGGATAAATGCCACAGCATCCTCTAAATGCATTTCTCTGTAATCATCCGCTCTGTCACCGAAGAACAGCTCCATCCAGTCACCGGTGAAAAATTCCATGGACATGGAGTGTGTTTCCGCTGTTTCCATAGTAATGTCGCGATGCTCCTGAATAGGGTCTTTGCCGGATAAAAATCCCTGGAACGCATGACCGCATTCATGAGTTATGACATCAACGTCACCTTCTGTGCCGTTAAAGTTTGCAAAGATAAACGGAGAATTGTAGTCGGGCAGGTAGGTCATATAGCCGCCCGCTCTTTTGGTCTTTCTGCCGAGAACATCGAAAAGCTCGTTCTCCATCATGAAGTCAAAGAATTCCTTGGTTTCGGGAGAAAGCTCTGCGTACATCTTCTGTCCGTTCTTCAAAATATCTTCGGGAGTGCCGATGGGCTTGGGATTTCCTTCCTTAAAATAAACACCTTCGTCAATGTAGGAAAGCTTTTCCAGACCCAGTCTCTGTCTTCTTCTGTCATGCAGCTTTTCTGCAAAAGGCACGAAATCCTTCTTAATCTGATTGCGGAAGTTCTCCACCTCATCCTTGCCGTAGCAGTTGCGCTGCATACGGTAGTAGCCTAAGGTAACATAGTTGTCGTAACCAAGTGCCTTTGCCTGTGCATCTCTGTTCTTGACAAGCTTGTCATAAATTTCATCCAACTTGTCTGCGTTTGTTTCAAAGAAATCTGACATCTTGTCCCATGCTTTCTGACGGATTTGTCTGTCAGGGCTGATGGTGTATGGACGGAGTAAGGAAAGGTTTAATTCTTCGCCTTCCCAGTCAATTTTTGCGGAAGCAATCAGCTTCGCATACTCGGTTACCAGCGCATTTTCTTCCTGCATCAAGGGAATGAGCTTGGCATCGAAAGACTTTAAGGAAAGTTCAATGTTCTTAAAGGCTACGGGACCGATTTTCTCAACTAAATAATCCTTGTAGGGAGACTCATAGAGTTTTTTCTTGTACGTTACCACCAGATTTTCCAGTTCGGGCATCTTCTCATCATAAAAATCCTGCTCTGCGCTGTAAAATTCATCCGCAGTATCTACGTCATGGCGAATTTGTGCAATGGTAATGTTGGTTGCCACTGTGTCATAAAGTGCATAAAATTTTTTGTGGACAGCGAACTGCTCTTCGCCGCTCTTTGCCGCATCCAGCTCTGCCATCAGGGCTTTCATGTCTTCCGCAACTTTATCAAAGTCCACTCTCTTGTAGGGCATGTCCTTAAATTTCATAAAAAAACCTTCTTTCACTATAAGATATATAACTACTGTATCTCTATCTTATAATGAAAGAAGGTTCTTTTCAACTTAAAACTTTATAAACCCACTCATTGGTATCATTCCTTTGTGTCAGGGAACTTGCCTTGTCCGGCAAGCCCCGCTGTTTTATCTTGCCGTTTTATCCTTCAATGGCGATATGTTTCTTCTGCTCTACTGCCTTAGCTTCCTTCTTGGGAATAGACAGTTTCAGAATACCGTTTTCATATTTAGCCTTGATATCATCCTCGGTAATACCGTCACCGACATAGAAGCTTCTGCTCATGCTGCCGGCATAACGTTCCTTACGGATGTATTTGCCTTTCTTATCCTCTTCGTCCTTATCAAGACCCTTGGAAGCGGAAATAGTAAGATAACCGTCTGTCAAATCCAGATTCAGTTCGTCTTTCTTGAAGCCGGGCAGATCAATGTCTACTTCGTAACCGGTCTCATGCTCCTTTACATCCGTCTTCATCATATTTTTAGCTTTCTTGCCATACAGAGGATTACGTTTACCAAAGAAATCATCCTCGAATGGGAAGTCCATCATCTCATCAAATAAATCTTCACCAAAAATGCTAGGTAACATCATAAGTCATTCCTCCTTCTATGAGCAGTACAGCTTTGCTGTAACTGTCCGGAAACCATGTTTCCGAAAACTTTTCTGTTACACTCATTGGGAACTTAGGAACTTTTCTCTTTTCCTTTGTTCTAACTGTGTTATAACACATATTGTTAGCACTGTCAATAGGTGAGTGCTAATTTTTTTGTGAAAAATCTGTGAACTTTTTCACTGCAAATTTTCTACCTTATATCTCATGTATCTGCAGAAGTGTACCGGATTATACGGCCTTCGCATACTCCTGCAGCTTCTGTTTGGCATCGGCGCTTAAATTCCTGGGGACGCAAATCTGGATAACTGCGTACTCGTCGCCTTTCTGGGAAGGATTCTTCATGGAAACAATACCCTTGCCTTTCAGACGAATCTTGGTGCCTGACTGTGTTCCTTCTTTAATTTTACAGCTCACTCTGCCATTCAGAGTAGGAACTATGGTTTCGCCGCCAAGAACGGCTGTTTCAAAAGGAATTTCCACGGTGGTGTAAATGTCCATGCCTTTCCGTTCAAAACCGGGTTTGCTCTGAACAGTTACTTCCAGAAGCAGGCTGCCGGCTCCGCCGCCGTTTTGTCCGGGCATACCTTTGCCTTTCAGACGAATCTTCTGACCGGAATCAATGCCCGCAGGAATATGCACCTGCAGAGACTGCTCCCTACCATCCGGAGTACGGAAACGGATAACCTTGTCAGCGCCAAGTGCGGCTTCTTCAAAGCTTACCTCTACCTTGGCAAGCACATCTTCACCGTCCCTGGAGCGGCTGCGGCTCTTTTTGCCGGCTCCGCCAAAGAAGCCGTCGAAAATATCATCCAAATTGTCACCGGTATAATAATATTCCTGATACCCATCACCGGGATTTCCTTCAAAATGGAAACTGCCGTTGCCAAAGCCGCCTCCGCCGCTGAAACCGCCACGGAATCCCTGTCCACCGAAACCACCGGCACCGCTGCCAAATCCCTGGCCACCGGCACCGTATGCACCGCCCTGACCGGCGCCTTCGTCAAAGGCTGCGTGACCGAACTGGTCGTACAGCTTACGTTTCTCTTTATCGCTCAACACCTCATATGCTTCGGTAACTTCCTTAAAAAGATCCTCTGCCTTGGGGTTGTCCTTATTCATGTCGGGGTGATACTTCTTTGCCAGCTTCCGATATGCCTTCTTGATTTCCGCATCCGTCGCCGATTTATTCACGCCCAAAACCTCATAATAGTCTCTTTTCTGTGCCATGTCCTTTATCCCTCCCTTCGTACTCTGTATTCCTTGTAATCTGATGATAGAAAAAATGCCCCGGAGTTTGTCCCGGGGCAGCTTTTCGTTTAGCCTTCAATAGCGACATGCTTCTTGGTTTCCACTGCTTTTGCTTCCTTCTTGGGAACATCCAGCCGTAATACACCATTTTCAAATTTCGCATGAATGTCATTCTCGGTAATGTCATCACCAACGTAAAAGCTTCTGCTCATTGCGCCTGCATAACGTTCCTGACGGATGAATCTGCCTTTCTTATCCTCTTCATCCTTGTCAAGACCCTTGGAAGCGGAAATGGTCAGATAACCGTTTTCCAGCTCAACATTAACTTCATCTTTCTTGAAGCCGGGCAGGTCAACCATGATTTCATAACCGTTATCCAACTCCTTAACATCGGTCTTCATAACCTGTTTTGCATGTTTGCCATACAACTCCTTGCTTACATCGGGGAATGCAAAACCATCCATAAAGTCATCAAAAATATCTCTACCAAATACACTGGGCATCATCATAAGTCCTTCCTCCTTCTATGACCGCACAACCTTGGTCGTGCAGAAAATGGAAACCTTCGTTCCATTTGTTTACATTTTCATTTAGGAACTCCGGAACATTTCTCTCTTCCTTTGTCCTACGTGTACTATAACACTTATTATTAGCACTGTCAAGAGGTGAGTGCTAATATAATTATAAAGAAATTATAAACAAAAAATAAACTGTAATATTCCCATTCTTGATGTTTTATGCTATACTTGAAACACTGTTTTGCAAAATAATGTGAAAAAAAGGAGATTTTTATGAATACACAGGATAAAAAAAGAAGTTCCTTTTCCGGAAAGATAGGTTTTGTATTGTCTGCCGCAGGCGCTTCGGTAGGTCTTGGCAACATCTGGCGTTTCCCTTATCTGGCTGCTAAATACGGCGGCGGCATCTTTCTCATTATTTATATTTTACTGGCGCTGACCTTCGGCTACAGTATGATTATTGCGGAAACCTCCATCGGTCGTATGACCGGGAAAAGTCCCGTCGGCGCTTTTTCTTCCTTCGGAAAATCCCGCTGGCTTTCCTTCGGTGGCTGGTTCAATGCCATTATTCCTATTCTGATTGTTCCGTATTACTCCGTTATCGGCGGCTGGGTTATCAAATATCTCGTGGAATATATCAGAGGAAACGGCAGCCTGCTGGCAACAGACGGTTATTTTTCTTCCTTTATCACGGACGGACTTTCCACGGAAATCTGTTTTATTGTGTTTGCCCTGTTTACCCTCGGCATTATTTATGCCGGTGTGCGTAACGGTATTGAACGTGTGTCGAAATTCATGATGCCGGTTCTGGTCGTTCTTTCCGTGATTATCGCGATTTACTCCGTTTCCCGCCCGGGTGCCTTAAAGGGTGTGGAGTATTTCCTTATTCCCAATATAAAAAATTTTTCCTGGATGACCGTTGTGGCGGCCATGGGTCAGATGTTCTATTCCTTGTCCATTGCCATGGGTATTCTGATTACATTCGGTTCCTATATGAAAAAGGATATTTCCATTGAAGACTCCACCCGGAACGTGGAGGTTTTCGACACGGCGATTGCCATTATGGCAGGTCTTATGATTATTCCCGCCGTATTTTCCTTCTCCGGCGGCGACCCGGATACCCTGCAGGCAGGTCCTTCCCTGATGTTCATTACCATTCCCAAGGTATTTGACAGCATGGGCCTCGGCACCGTTATCGGTATTTTATTCTTTCTTCTGGTGCTTTTTGCCGCCGTTACCAGCTCCATTGCTTTGACGGAAAGCGCCGTTTCTACCTTTGAGGATGAACTGGGCTGGGGCAGAAAAAAAGCAACCGTTCTGGTCGGTGTGATCATGCTGCTTCTGGGAAGCCTTTCTTCCCTGGGCTACGGACCGCTCGCCAATGTGAAAATTCTCGGCATGCAGTTTCTGGATTTCTTTGATTTCCTGACAAACTCTGTTATGATGCCCATTGCCGCCATCGCTATCTGCCTGCTGGTTTCCAGGGTAATCGGTGTCAAACGCATTGAGGAAGAGGTACTGCACGGCGAAAGCTCTTTCCGCAGGAAGAAAGTTTTCTACATCATGATTCAGTACCTCTGCCCTATTTTTGCGGTGATCATCTTGATCAGCTCCATCGCAAATGCATTCGGCTGGATTTCTATGTAAGTTTAAAAAGACTGTATGCCCGACGGACACACAGTCTTTTTATTATGGTTATGTACACACAAACTTTTGCTGTTCTTTTGCCGCTTTTCACGGCATCTGTATTACGATTACTCTACATCCTGCAGAGCTGCATAATCTTCTTCGCCGGTACGAACCTTTACAACCTTATCTACGTTGTAAACGAAAATCTTACCGTCACCGATATGACCGGTGTAAAGAGCCTTCTTGGCAGCTTCCACAACTTCGGATACAGGAATCTTGCTGACTACAACTTCTACTTTCACCTTAGGGAGCAGGGTGGCATCCATTTCAACACCACGATACATCTCGCCGGCACCCTTCTGAATACCGCAGCCCATAACCTGCGTCATGGTCATACCGGTTACACCAAGGTCGTTCAGCGCTTTCTTCAGGTTTTCAAACTTCGCCAGTTTTGCAATAATAACTACCTTATAAATACCTTCTGCCAAAGTCATATTGGGAGCCTCGGCAACCTTAACGGCTGCATTCTTCTGGAACTCTGATGCCTTTTCGTAATCAGAAACACCAAGATCGGTATTCTCATTTACATCCATAGTCATGGTGTTGGAAATATCCATAATGCTGAAGCCTGCATATGCAGAAGGAAGACCATGTTCGGTTACATCCAGACCTGTAATTTCCTCTTCTTCGGAAACACGTAAGCCGAAAATCTTCTTAATTACAAGGAAGGCAATGGTAATGGTAACTGCCGTCCATGCTGCGGTACAAAGCATACCGAATAACTGGATTCCTAACTGCCTGAAGCCGCCGCCGTAGAAAAGACCTTTGCCGGCAATCTGGTTTGCACCGCCGCTGATTGCTCTTGCAAATGCGGGAGCGCTGTCGGTTGCAAACAGACCTACTGCAATGGTACCCCAGATACCATTCATAAAGTGAACGGCAACTGCACCAACAGGGTCATCAATTCTTAATTTATAATCTAAAAGCCATACACCAAATACAACTAAGAGACCGGAAACAAGACCGATAATGGTTGCACCGAGTGCATCGCAGACATCGCAAGGAGCGGTAATGGCAACCAGACCTGCCAGGGATGCGTTCAGACACATGGAAACATCGGGCTTACCGTATTTAACCCAGGTGAAAATCATGGCAACAACAGTTGCAACGGAAGGAGCAATGGTAGTTGCCACGAAAACGGAACCCATTTCTTCAATGGAAGTAGCTGCGGCGCCGTTGAAACCATACCAGCCAAGCCAGAGAATAAATACACCAAGACATCCAATCGGGAGGTTATGTCCGGGGAATGCATTTACTTTTGTAATTTTGCCGCTCTTATCTTTTACGAATTTACCGATACGGGGACCAACCATTGCGGCACCGATTAAAGCACAGATACCGCCAACCATATGAATACAGTTGGAACCTGCAAAATCGTGGAATCCCATCTGTGCTAAGAAGCCGCCGCCCCATGTCCAGTGTGCTTCAATGGGATAGATAACAGCAGAAATAACAGCGGAATATACACAATAGGATAAAAATCTGGTTCTTTCAGCCATAGCGCCAGAAACGATTGTTGCGGTGGTGGCACAGAATACTAAGTTGAATACGAAGTTGGACCAGTCAAAGTGGGCATAATCCGTAAAAATGTCAAACCCGGGCTTACCAATAATACCTAAAAGGTCTTCTCCCAAGAAAAGCCCGAAACCAATCAAAATAAACATCACCGTACCGATACAGAAGTCCATCAGGTTCTTCATCAGGATATTACCGGCGTTCTTCGCTCTGGTAAATCCGGTCTCCACCATTGCAAAGCCTGCCTGCATCCAGAACACGAAGGCTGCGCCAATGAGGAACCAGACACCGTATACTTCGTTGGTGATTGCACTCATAATTTCCTCTGTCATAATCATTCCTCCTCAAAGTTGTTTTGATTAAAAGGTTTGTTTTGCAAAACAAAAAAGGCACTACGATTTTTCGTAGCGCCTTTGCTATGGAGAGAGTATAGCACCGCATATTTTTTCTGTCAACAACTTTTTTTCCAGACTTTTCCAAGCACCACAACTGCTGCCACAACCGCAAACACCGCCGCAGTTATTGTGATTATCAAGGCTTTTGCATCCATTGTCCTTGCTGCTTTTACTCCATAATAAAACGGCAGTGCCTTGCTTACCGCAAGAATTTTTCCGCCCAGCGTATCCACCGGCATCCAGATTCCGCCCAGCATGCCTGTAACGGTTACCAGCACCGAACAGAGCCCCGGAGCCGCTTTTTCATTGAAAATGCTGCCAATCAGAAGTCCCAGGGAAGCAAACAACAAAATGGATGGCAAAATCCGCAGCATACTGCCCGCCACCGCCGCCGGTTTTAAGGGCGTTTTCAGAATAATTCCCAGAATGATAGCTGCCGCATAAGTAACGCACACCTGCAGAATTCCTAAAATAAAAAGGGGTATCGTGTAGCCCTCAATAAAATCCACCGCCCTCATGGGGGACGCATGCAGCCGCACCATCAGGGAAGTGGAACGGTCCCCGGCTATCTGGATGGCGGAAAATATCATTATAAAGGTGAGTCCGAAATACACGGTCCCGGGCGCCAGATTTTCAAGGGCGAACAAAGACATACCCGCTTCTTTCGGCAGGCTTTCGTTGAGTACCGACATAAGAAGCAGCATAAGCAGCGGAAATCCCAGACAGAAAATATAGCTGAGCGGCTCCCTCAAAATTTCCTTTATGGTTCTTTGGGCAAAAACAAGACCTTTCATGAGCGTGCTCCTCCTTCCTGTGCAATGCGCACAAAGGCTTCCTCTAAATTGTCCGCCCCGGCCTGCTCTTTTAATTCTTCCACGCTTCCCATGGCTTTTATCTGTCCGTCCACCATGACCGCCACTTTATCGGAAAGGCTTTCCGCTTCCTCCATGTAATGCGTGGTGAGAATGATGGTGATTTTTTCTTTCATGCGGCGGATAACCTCCCAAAGCTCGCGCCTTGCCAGCACGTCCAGCCCCAGAGTGGGCTCATCCAGAAAAATAATCTGCGGCTCGGTAATCAGCGCCATGGCAATGCTTAATTTCCTCTGCCAGCCGCCGGACAATACCTTTGTCCGCCTGTCCGCCACTTCCTGCAGATGAAAATACTGTATCATTTCGTCCGCTTTTTCCCGTTGTTTTTTCCGGTCGGCACCGTAAATTCCCGCAATGAATTCCAGGTTTTCCCGCACGGTCAGCCGGGATGCCACGGAAGTGTCCTGGGGCGAGATATTCACTAATTTCTTCACCTCGTCCAATTCCGTGTGAATATTGTGGGAAAGCACATATGCCTCTCCCCCGGTAGGACGGGTCAGCCCGCAGAGCATCTTAATTGTGGTAGTTTTTCCGGCGCCGTTTACACCGAGCAGCGAAAAAATGCTGCCTTTATCCACCGAAAAAGAAATGTTGTCCACGGCGGTTTTGCCCGGGTACTGCCTGGAAAGCCCGGTGACTACGATGGCTTTTGGGCTGTTTGCCTGTTCCTTATCCGTTGTCTCTTTACTCCGGCTGCTTACCTGTTCCTTATCCGTTGTCTCTTTACTCCGGCTGCTTACCTGTTCCTTATCCGTTGTTCCTTTATTTTGATTATTTGTCCTCATTTTGTCTGCTCTCCTCTCCGCTGATTTCCGCTATCCGGCGGTTGATTTCCCGGACTTCTTTTACCGAGCTGCGGTATGCCACCGTCCAGCAGATGAAGTAGGTGGCAGAATAATTACACAGGAAAATGAGTGCTGATGTTTTGTATACAAAGAGCCCCCAGCAGAATCCGGTGATGGGAATGCAGACCGCCGTTGTCAGAAGAAAATACAATAGGCTTTGCAAAAGAAGGCCCAGTTTTGCCTGTTCAAACAAAATAGTTCCCCCCGCAAAGGTTCCGCTGATAACACCCGTCAATATAATCTGAACAAGGAGCGCCAGACTTTTGTTTTCAAAATAAGCGGAATACGAAGGCACCAGCGGTTCTATCTTGAAAATCAGAATACAAATAAGCGCGACCACCACATTGATGGCCACAGCATAGGAAAAACCATCTATTATTCTTTTTGTCAGTTCTTTTTTCATACTCACACCCCCTACAATCCCAGCGCCTGCTTGATTTTACCCATATACCTGCGGGAAACATATGCCTCCTGCTCACCGGAAAGCTTCATTTTTATGGTTCCGATGATGCCGGTATCCAGCCGCTTTATTTTCCGCACATTGACAATATCCGTATTGGAAATCCGCACAAACTGGCTTCCGTCCAGCGTTTCTTCCAGTTCATACAGGCGTTCTTTGATGCGGAACTGCTCGGTTTCCGTGGTCAGATATACATTCTTGTTCTGGGTAAAAATGCGCACAATATCCCGGTAGGGTACTTTGACAATTTCTTCGTCCTTATATGCATACAGACTACCGCACAGGGCATCTTCTATGGTTTTTGCCATTTTTTCTACTTCCGGCGTGACCGCAGCCGTGCAAATCTGCACTTCCGGCTTCCCGTATGCCGGGTCCGTTTTTATTTTTACAATCATACTTTTGCCTCTCTGTCGGGGGATTATAATGAGTGCTTTTACAGAAGGTTCTTTCTTCAGATACTGTCTTACAAAAGACTTTCCGTAACAGATACTTTCTTCAGATGATATTTTGATTATAGAGGATTTTTCTTACGTTGTGGGGATTTTGAGATAGATGGTTGAAAATAAACGACGAATGGAAAACGGGATGCCCTTGGGCGCATCCCGTATCTATCAAATGTTACCTTTTGAATGTCAGCCTTCTCTTACTGAAGGAACTCGTTCACTGAAGGAATTCGTTCACTGAAGGAACTCGTTTACTGAAGGAACTCGCCTACAATCTTGTTGACAACGCTGCCTTCTGCCTTGCCTTTTACCTTGGGCATCAGTTCTTTCATAATCTTGCCCTTGTCTTTGGCGGTCGGCGCTTCGATACCGAGGTCGGAAAGAACACCCTTAACAATCTCACGAATGGCATCTTCGCTCAAATCCTCCGGTACAAATTCTTTGTATACAGCCAGACGTTTTTCGCACTGCTCAATAATATCCGTTCTGTCTGCAGGAGCGGTTTCCAGAGTTTCCTTTGTCTGGCGGATTTCCTTCTTGATTACTTCATTTTCTTCATCAGGAGTCAGGTCTTCTCTCTTATCAATAGCCTTGTTCTTCAATGCGCTTAACAACATGGAAAGGGAATCTTTTCTCTCCTTGTCCTTGTTTTTCATTGCGGTTACCATTTCTGCTCTTACTTCATCAATTTTGCTCATAACTTTATCCATTCCTTTCTATTTCCTGCCGCCTTTTCAGGTGTCGGTTTACAAAAATTTATCCAGCTCTGCTTCGACCTGTTCTCTTCTCTTGAACCTGGGATTGCGGATAAGTCTGCCGCAAACCACTACCATGTCCACATGACGGAGCGCCTTTAAGTCATCCAGCGGATTTTCTTTTGTGACAATCATGTCAGCAGCCTTTCCCTTTTCCAGTGTACCGGTCACATCCCCTATTCCTGCCATTTCCGCGCTTCTTGCCGTTGCGGTATACAGAGCGAATGCATTGCTGACACCCACGTATTTGTGGAAGTAATACAGCTCTCTCCAGAAGTCATACTGGGTTATCCAGGGGCATCCCACATCATTTCCCAGCACCACCGGAATGTCATTGGCAAGCGCCTGCTTGGCACATTCCACAATGCCTTCAAATACCACATTTCCGTTGTACTGCTCCACTTCCGATGCATTTGTGACACTTCTGTCAAACAGTGCATAAGGAAGCGCCGGGGATATGGTGGTGCAGAGGAAAGCGCCTCTTTCCTTGAAAAGCGCAATCATTTCATCATCCAGCTTGGCCCCGTGTTCAATGGAGTCCACCCCGTTCTGCAAAGCTACCTTTACACCCTGTGGGGACTCTACATGGGCGGATACGATAAATCCCGCTTCATGCGCCTTGTCGCAGACAGCCTTTACCATTTCGGGCGGCATCTTCAGTTCACCCGGAACGCCTTTTTCCTTGGCATCTAAAACACCACCGGTAATCATCAGTTTTATCAGATCTACTTTTTCTTTTTCCGCCTGCGCCAGATGTGCCAGCGCTTCTTCGTTATTTTTTGCCGCAACTGCCACGGAGCCTGCCATATGACCGCCGGGTACGGAAATACCCTGATTGGCCGCTAAAATTCTCGGTCCCATTTTTCCGGCTTTTATTTCATCTCGGAGTCTGGTATCGAAATTGCCCAGGCCGCCCACGGTACGAATGGTTGTGACACCACTCATCAGCTCTGTTTTGGCAAAACCGCTTACCACCTTGTAAGCTACGGCTCTGGAAAGCGCCGTTCCCATCAGGTTGCGAACCAGTTTTTCATTGTCTCTCTGCTTTTTCTGGGGTTTTCCGCTGCCTGCCAGATGCACATGCATGTTTATCAGCCCCGGCATTATGTATTTTCCCGCAAGGTCTACCGCTTCATACTCTGCCGGCACCTGTTCCTTCGGCACAATGTCCGTGATTTTCCCGCCGTCCGTCAGGATACACAGACCTTCCTGTACCTGCATATCTTTTGTTCCGTTCAAAATTTTTCCGTTACAGTATGCGTATTTCATCTTTGGTCCCTTTCTGCAGTATGTTGCATCAAAGTCGGGGCTTTTGACCCCGACATCATTTACAAATAGTATAGCACACTTGCAGGAATGTTGGTAAGGTTTCTTAAGCAATATTTGACTCTGTTTTTGGGGATTTCTTATAGAGTCAATGGCTTTTTTATATGATGATTTCCCTTTTTGACCCTGAGCCGCTTTTCCTTTATCTGGGTCAAATGTAAGTACGCTCCTCTCCGGACTTCTTTGACTTATTTTATGGCTTCTTTCCACAGGGTCAAACACTGCATGCCCTAAGAAGTTCTTTCATTTGACTCTGTGGAGTATTTTCGTTGATAAAGTCAAATTTTCTTTTGGAATGTCTTTTTCCGATTTGACTCTGTAATCAATTTTTCTTCAGAGAGTCAGAAAGTGTTCCATTTCCCTCTTCTTTGTTTTGACCTTTTTCACCTTCTCCTGCTGCAGGGTCAAATTTTCCCTTTGAAATGTCGGCTTTCGAGTACGTTACTTTTTTCTCCACCGGACTATGTACATAAACAGCAGAGGGCAGAGCATACGCAGCCGGCTGCTGAACACCGATCGTCTGACTGCCTGTCCCTGCTACAGGTGTAGTAGCAGCCGGACACAGTGTAGCAAATATCCTGTTCAACTGGGTTTCGTAGCTCTCACCCCCAATGATTACCCGGAATAAGGGAAGCCCAATTACCGTGAAAACCTGGTTTTTGAACAGGTCTGTTTTCTGTGCACTTGCAGAATTATGGGAACGGTCGTCCAGCTCCAGACCTGCCAGAATATGCAGGGCACTGTCACAAATCATAAAATCAATGTGCCGTGATTTAATATAACCCCTGTATTTCATAAGCTGCTTTTTATCTTTCACCGTCACCGAAAGAAAATCTTCCATTCTTACTTTAGGGCAGATAATAAATCCTTTTTCATCGCACTTTTGCTTTAAGCACTTCCAGAAACCATATTCTGTTTTTGTGAGAAGCATCTTCTTTTCATAAGGTAAAATATCACTGCCATTCCAGTTGCTCTCCTTTGAAAACGGACTTGATTTTTGAGTCCATGATTTTTTTCGTTTAGGCTTAAAAACAGTTTCATCCAACACAATACATACACTAATCAAAATTCCTACAATAACAATAGCTTCCATCTTTTCTCCCTTCACAAAAAGACCTGCCCTTGCCGGGCAAGTCTTCAGCTTTTTGTCTATGCTCCATCACCTTTTTTGATTGTACCATCCATCACCCAGCGGGCACTCAAAAGACAACTCAATAACATGATTTATCTCTACCTCTTCCCCTTCCGGTGTTGTTGTCGTACCTGAAAAAGTGACATACGTTTTTCCATCCCTTATCTCAGTGGAGGTATAAATATGCATTGGATTTACATAATCTTTTCTCAGATGTGCCTCATATTCCATTACTTTTTTGTTCCATTCTTTCTGCCGGTCATGATATTTAGGAGCACATCCCACCCGGTAATTGATTTCTGAATTTAAGTACAGCATTTGAAAAGAATAATCGTCACCGTTTTTTTGTGTCGACATTGTCATATAAATCTTCGGATTGTTATATGCAATATAATCTTCTACCAAACGTTTTCCCAGCAACACACAAACAACAACCATCACCGCATAGACAAAGTACCTGTTCGGTATTTTTTTATGTAATATTCTGTTTATCTTTTCTTTCATGCAACCCCGCCCTTTTTTATTTATTTTAGCATTTACATTTTATTATTGTCAATCTTTGTTGTGATTTTGGAGTGGTTTTACATAAATCATATAAAAAAAGAGAACTCCTGACAAAAATATCAGGAATTCCCTTTATTTTTACAGCACTACCCGGAATAAAATGCCGTCCTTCCGGTAGGATGCCCTGATGCTTCCGCCATGCGCTTCAGCGGTGGCCTTGGCGATGGAAAGTCCGATGCCGGTGCCTCTTCCCTCTCCGTCAGCGCCATGGGTACCATGAACACGGGTGAACGAAGATAAAAAAGTAAGTGTTTCTTTTCCATAACATAAAAATGATGCATTATTTCTGCATTTGATATATAATAGTTGTGGATAATATATGATACATTTTGACCAGTTTAAGGCTAAAATAGATAATATATTATCTGCAACTATTTTTATGCGAACTTTAGGAGGAGGAAACACTATGGAGGGTCTTATCTGGGAAACTTCCGAGGAATTGGATAAAAAAATTGCCGACCGCTTACGGCTTATCCGCAAGCGCAGGTCCATCTCTCAACAGCAACTGGCTAAAATGAGCAATGTAAGCTACGGCTCCATCAAGCGGTTTGAAACAACTGGACAGATTTCTCTGCTTTCCCTCACCAAAATTGCCACTGCCCTGCAGGTAGCCGATGAACTGCGCAACTTATTTACCGTAGTGCCTTACCGGAATATAGAGGAGGTTATTAATGAGTCAAAATAAATACCTTCATGTACTTTATCATAATATACCCGTCGGAACTCTTGCCATGGCACAGTCCCGTCTGGTAGCTTTTGAGTATACCGAAGACTGGTTAAAAAACGGTTTTTCCATCAGTCCCTTTTCTCTGCCTTTAAGAAAAGAGGTCTTTCTTCCTTCTAAGTATTATTTTCAGGGTCTTTGGGGTGTATTTGCCGACAGCCTTCCGGATGCCTGGGGCAGACTTTTATTGGAACGCCTTCTGAAAGCACAGGGTAAAAATCCGGATTTGCTTACCGTCTTAGACCGTCTGGCAATCGTTGGCACCTCCGGCATGGGGGCTCTGACTTACGAACCCGAGGAGGAATGGGCTGCCACTCCCGATTATCTGGATTTGGATGACCTCGCATATCAATGCAAAAAAATACTGAACACGGAATATTCCGATAAATTAGATGAGTTGTTTTCACTGGGCGGCACCAGCGGCGG
>ENA-OPJT01000057-OPJT01000057.1-human-gut-metagenome-genome-assembly--contig:-NODE-57-length-29921-cov-4.602391_pt1 | contig 29921 bp, 21 predicted proteins | sample MGYA00241775_ERZ501675 | MGnify/ENA primary metagenome ERZ501675 (study PRJEB25962, sample SAMEA2042376) | human gut metagenome | biome: human gut; feature: human-associated habitat; material: faeces...
AATCGTCAAAGTCAGGAAGCCGTTTCGTGTCCTAAAGGAAGTAACTTTTCCATTAAGAACTTATTCTTTAATATACCTGCCCGCCGCAAGTTCCTGAAAGCGAACTCGACGGAATTGAGCAATATCCTTACTGAATTTGAACGCATAGCTCTGGTACATCCCGAAGTGGCTTTCTACTTATATAGTAATGATACCGAATTATTCAACCTGCCTGCGATGCCGCTTCGCCAACGCATTCTTGCCGTATTTGGCAAGAAGTTGAACCAGCATCTGCTGTCGGTAGATGTAGATACTACTATGGTGAAGGTATCTGGCTTTGTTGCCAAACCGGAGACGGCGCGTAAGAAAGGAGCTCATCAGTATTTTTTTGTGAACGGGCGTTATATGCGTCATCCATATTTCCATAAAGCGGTGATGGATGCTTATGAACAATTGATTCCGGCAGGCGAACAGATTTCCTATTTCATTTACTTTGATGTGGACCCGGCCAACATTGATGTGAATATACATCCTACCAAAACCGAGATTAAGTTTGAAAACGAGCAGGCAATTTGGCAAATCGTTTCCGCAGCGGTAAAAGAGTCATTGGGTAAATTCAATGCTGTGCCGTCCATTGATTTCGATACGGAAGGTATGCCGGATATTCCCGCATTCGATCAGACTCGTCCGATAGAGCCTCCGAAGGTGCATTATAATTCAGACTTCAATCCGTTCAAGACTTCTTCCGCTTCCTCTTATAGTGGTGGGGGCAGCTATTCCCGGCCGAAAGTGGATTGGGAAGGACTGTATGATGGTCTGGAGAAAGCCAGCAAGATGAATACGCCTATGGAAGAAGAACCTTTTGTAGACGAAACGGACTGGACTTCTGCACCTGCATCGGTAGATATGTCCGAAGAGCGTACTCCGTATGTTCAGGAGACGGAAACTGTATCTTCTCCATCTGCATCGTTGTATACCAACGAACCGGCAGTGGAGAAAGGTGCGCAGCATTTTCAATTCAAAGGGCGCTTTATTCTGACTTCGGTAAAATCCGGTTTGATGCTGATAGACCAGCACCGGGCGCATATCCGGGTGTTGTTTGAACGTTATATGAATCAAATACGTCAGAAACAAGGGGTTTCTCAAGGAGTTTTGTTTCCTGAAATCGTGCAATTGCCCGCTTCGGAAGCTGCGGTGTTGGAAAGCATCATGGAAGACTTTTCGGCAGTTGGGTTTGAACTGACACCTCTGGGAGGAGGAAGTTATGCGATCAATGGCATTCCGTCCGGCATTGAAGGGTTGAATCCGGTGGAGCTGGTGCGTAATATGGTGCATACGGCAATGGAAAAGGGAAATGATGTGAAGGAAGAAGTGCAAACGATGTTGGCTCTGACACTGGCGAAGGCTGCTGCCATTGTTTACGGCCAGGTGTTGAGCAATGAAGAAATGGCTAATCTGGTAGATAATCTGTTTGCTTGTCCTACTCCGAATTATACACCGGATGGACGTACCGTATTGTCAACGATTAAAGAAGAAGATATTGAAAAACTATTTGCTCGTTAAAGTAGTATAATCTATTTGTTAAAACAATTTTGCACATACGTGTGAATGATATTCGCCCCTACAGGACTGATTAAGGTGCTTGTAGGGGCGAATCATTATTTATTTATCTGTATAGAAGCCTTCCTGCCCGGCTTGTGGCGCGGTCGGAACAAAAAAAACTATCTTCGTAAAACCTTTTAGTTCGGATGGTGTTATTTAAACAGTTACAATAATGAATTTAAATTAACCACTTAACTATTTAAGGTATATGAAAAAGATTCTAATGTTACTGGCTTTGGCCGGTTTGTCTTCTGCTGCTATGGCGCAACAAAAGACTGAAGTAGTCGAATACGAAATTATCCAGGTACAGGATAAATATCAGGTAATCACCAATCCTTTCTGGAGCAATTGGTTCTTCTCTATCGGCGGCGGTGCTGAAGCTACTTTTGGTGATAATGATAGTGCAGGAAGTTTTGGTAAGCGTATCAGTCCTACATTGAATATCTCTGTCGGTAAATGGTTTACTCCCGGTTTGGGATTGCGTCTGCAATATAGCGGTTTGCAGGCTAGAGGCTTTACTTATGATAAAGGTGCCGACTACGTGAAGGGTGCCGAGCTGAAAGACGGTTACTATAAACAACGTTTTGACTATATGAACTTGCACGGTGACGTGATGTTCAATCTGAATGCTCTTTTCGGAGGTTATAATCAGCATCGTGTTTATGAGATTATTCCTTATGTAGGTGCCGGTTTCACCCACAATTACTCCAAACCTCATCGCGAAGCTTTGTCTGTGAATGCAGGTATTATCAATAAATTCCGTATTTCGAATGCGGTAGATATTAACCTGGAATTGAGCGCAATGGCTGCTGAAGATAAATTTGATGGTGAAGTAGGTGGTGATCACGGATATGATGGCGTATTGAGCGCTACGGTTGGTCTGACTTATCGTTTCCCCGCCCGTGGTTTCCGTCGTCCGATGCCGCAGTTGATCTCTCAGATCGAACTGGCCGCCATGCAGGATAAGTTGGCTATGATGGGTGCACAGAATGCAGAATTGAAGAATGCACTGGTACAGGCTGAAAACCAGCCGGTGGCTGAAGTAACAGAAACACAGGTGATTGTTCCGGATCCGGATATCGCACCGCGTACCGTATTCTTCCAGATTGGTTCTGCTGAATTGTCTCCGCGTGAAATCATGAACCTGTCTTATCTGGCAGAACAAATGAAACAGTTCCCGAATGCAACGTACACCGTAAACGGTTATGCTGACTCTGCAACCGGTACTCCGGCATTCAACAAGGAGTTGAGCTTGAAACGTGCACAAGCTGTTAAGAATGCATTGGTTAAGAATTACGGTATTGCTGCCGATCGCTTGAATGTGGAAGCCGGTGGTGGTGTAGACAAATTTGGTCAACCGATCCTGAACCGTGTGGTATTAGTGAAATCTGCTAACTAAATATAGTCTTTCCATTAAAAAGGGAACGCCCTGTTCTCTCGTAGATTCTACGGGAGGTCAGGGCGTTACTCGTAACAGAGGATATTGTTTTTTATTCTCCGCTGAATTTCTTCACTTGTTCTGTTATCAGTTCCGCATCGTCGAAATAGTTGATCTTCATTGCTTTGCGTACATCATCCAATGTAGCGGCGGCAACTTCGCGTGCTGCGTCGCAACCTTTCTTCAGCATGTCATAGATGGCAGGAATGTCTTTTTCAAATTCTTTGCGACGATTGCGAATCGGTTCCAGCGTCTCCTGCATGATGGAGTTAAGGAATCCTTTCACCTTCATATCACCCAGACCTCCACGCTGATAATGTGCTTTCAGTTCATCGAGGTTCGGATACTCGGGCAGGTAAAGGCCGAAGTGTTCGGGACGGCAGAAAGCATCCAGATAAGTAAATACAGGGTTGCCTTCTACTTTACCCGGGTCTTGAACACGCAAGTGGTCGGGATCGGTATACATACCTTTCACTTTCTTCTGTACTTCGTCGGCAGAGTCGGAGAGGTAGATACAGTTGCCCAGGCTCTTGCTCATCTTGGCTTTTCCGTCTGTTCCGGGCAGGCGCAGACAGGCGGCGTTTTCGGGCAGGAGGATTTCCGGCTCAACCAGTGTTTCGCCATAGATATAGTTGAAGCGACGAACGATTTCGCGTGCCTGTTCCAACATTGGTTCCTGATCTTCGCCCACAGGGACAGTTGTTGCCTTGAAAGCGGCAATGTCCGCAGTCTGGCTGATGGGGTAGGTGAAGAAACCTACTGGGATGCTGGCGTCGAAGTTGCGCAACTGAATTTCTGCCTTTACTGTAGGATTACGTTGCAGGCGGCTTACGGTCACCATATTCATGAAGTAAAAACTCAATTCGCACAGTTCGGCAATCTGAGATTGAATGAAGATAGTGCTTTTTGCCGGGTCCAGTCCGCATGCCAGATAGTCAAGCGCCACTTCGATAACATTCTGACGTACCTTTTCCGGGTTGTCCACATTGTCAGTCAATGCTTGTGCATCGGCAATGAAAACGAATATCTTGTCATACAAACCGGAGTTCTGCAACTCCACTCTTCTTCTCAATGAGCCCACATAATGTCCTATGTGCAGGCGTCCTGTAGGGCGGTCGCCCGTGAGGATGATTTTCTCTTTAGACATATTTATATTATTCTATTTATTATGTTTTTCTTTGAAAATGAATACAAAGGTAACGCTTTTCTCTGACTTTAGCTTCATAATTCTTTAGAGAAGCGAAAGAGAAACCATACTCTTGTTGCTTTTCCTGAAAAAAGAGTTTACCTTTGTGGAAATATACTTAATATAAAACGCGATGAAAACAGATTTTGATTATCAAGCGGTCCCTCAAGGGTTTATTCATTGTTTCAAGAACGATTGTTCCAGGTCAGATACTTGCTTGCGCCGTTTGGCTGCGCGGCATTGCACGGCTGATAAACCTTTGATTACAATTCTCAGTCCGGCAGCTGTTCCTGCCGATTCTTCTCAGTGTTCCTATTTCCTGCCTATCCAGAAGATACGTGTGGCATGGGGGGTAAGAAACTTATTTGACGATGTTCCTCTTAGCTTGGCAGCCGATATGCGGCACCAGATTGTTTCCTACTTCGGCAAGACGCATTATTATCGGATCTACCGTAAAGAGCGTTTCATTACGCCTGAAGGTCAGCGATATATCAGGCATATATTTACTCAGAACGGCATTACCGACGCACTTCAGTTTGAGTCTTATTCGGAAGTCTATAAGTGGTGATTAGTTTCTCGGTGTGGAACTGGCGGTTTCATGCCTTGAAACCTGTAGTTTCACACCGAGAAACTGATAGTTTCAAGGCATGAAACTACAAGTTTCAGCTGATGAAACTAATGGCGGTACTATATCATGCTTTTAAATAGCTTAATAGGAGGCAATTGCTATTTTAAATAAATATAGAGAATAAAGACAGGCTCTAAATTTGTTTATTATCGAAATAAGTCGTTACTTTGCACAAATTTTAAAACAACGATGCAACAACACGGAAAAAGAGATACATATAATCTGTATTCGAATGAATTTCATTCGTTAGTCGATGATTTCTCTTTCTCTGAGAAGATATTGTTAGTTCTTTGGTAATGCGTTAATCCTTTGTTGGGTAACGCATTTTTTTTGTGCCCGAATGTATAGGAAGAAACTTAATAGACAACAAGAGAATATATGGAAAAGAATTTGAAGAAAGTGTTGGTCTTGGGCTCAGGTGCACTCAAGATCGGTCAGGCCGGGGAGTTCGACTATTCCGGTTCGCAGGCATTGAAGGCTCTGCGTGAAGAAGGTATCAGTTCAGTGTTGGTGAACCCGAATATTGCTACTATCCAAACATCGGAAGGTATTGCAGATCAGGTTTATTTCTTGCCTGTAACCACTTATTTCGTAGAAGAAATCATCAAGAAAGAACGTCCCGATGGTATTCTGTTGGCCTTCGGTGGTCAGACGGCTCTGAACTGCGGTGCTGAGTTGTACACAAGCGGTGTGCTGGCTAAGTACGGTGTGCGCGTATTAGGAACTTCGGTGGAAGCTATCATGTATACGGAAGACCGTGACCTCTTCGTGAAGAAGCTGGACGAGATCGATATGAAAACTCCCGTCAGCCAGGCTGTAGAAAGTATGGAAGATGCAATTGCTGCTGCTGAACGCATCGGTTTTCCGGTTATGGTTCGTTCCGCTTATGCACTGGGCGGTTTGGGTAGCGGCATCTGCCAGGATAAAGAAGAGTTCCTGAAGTTGGCCGAAAGCTCTTTCGCTTTCTCTAAACAAATTCTTGTAGAAGAGTCTCTGAAAGGTTGGAAAGAAATTGAGTTCGAAGTAATCCGCGATGCTAACGACCACTGCTTCACGGTGGCAAGCATGGAAAATTTCGACCCGCTGGGTATCCATACGGGAGAGTCTATTGTAGTGGCTCCGACTTGTTCGCTGACTGACGAGCAGGTGAAGATGTTGCAAGATCTTTCTACGAAGTGTATCCGTCATCTGGGCATTGTGGGCGAATGTAACATTCAGTATGCATTTAATGCGGAAACTAATGACTACCGTGTGATTGAGGTGAATGCCCGTCTGTCGCGTTCTTCTGCTTTGGCTTCTAAGGCTACGGGTTATCCGTTAGCATTCGTAGCCGCTAAGATCGCATTGGGCTATACGCTCGATCAGATTGGCGAAATGGGTACTCCGTATTCAGCATATGTAGCTCCGCAACTGGATTATCTGATTTGTAAGATTCCTCGTTGGGACTTGACGAAGTTCGTAGGTGTATCCCGTGAAATCGGTTCCAGCATGAAGTCTGTAGGTGAAATCATGTCTATCGGACGTTCTTTCGAAGAAATCATCCAGAAAGGTTTGCGTATGATCGGTCAGGGTATGCACGGATTTGTAGGCAACGACCTGCACTTCGATGATCTGGATCGTGAGCTTTCACGTCCTACCGACTTGCGTGTATTTGCTATTGCTGAAGCTTTGGAGAATGGCTATACGATAGACCGCATCTTTGACCTGACCAAGATTGATCCCTGGTTCCTTGGCAAGTTGAAGAACATTGTTGACTATAAGTTGAAGCTTTCCCAATATAATAAGGTGGAAGATATTCCGGCCGACGTATTGCGTCAGGCAAAAGTGCTGGGCTTCTCTGACTTCCAGATTGCGCGTTTCGTACTCGAACCGCAAGGCAATATGGAGAAAGAAAATCTGATGGTGCGTGCACGTCGTAAAGAGTTGGGCATCCTGCCGGCTGTAAAACGTATCAATACGATTGCTTCCGAGCATCCTGAACTGACTAATTACCTGTACATGACGTACGCCGTTGAGGGTTATGACGTAAACTATTACAAGAATGAAAAGTCAGTGGTTGTACTGGGTTCCGGTGCTTACCGTATCGGGTCTTCCGTAGAGTTCGACTGGTGTTCGGTAAATGCCGTGCAGACTGCACGTAAGCTGGGTTACAAGTCCATCATGATTAACTATAACCCTGAAACCGTATCTACTGACTATGATATGTGCGATCGTCTTTACTTCGATGAGCTGTCTTTTGAGCGTGTACTCGATGTTATTGACCTGGAACAGCCGCGCGGCGTAATCGTATCTGTAGGCGGACAGATCCCGAACAACCTGGCAATGAAACTGCATCGTCAGTCAGTGCCCATCCTAGGAACTTCTCCTCTTTCTATTGACCGTGCTGAAAACCGTAATAAGTTCTCTGCTATGCTCGACCAACTGGGTATCGACCAGCCGGCTTGGCAAGAGCTTACCAGTCTGGAAGATGTGAAAGGTTTCGTAGAGAAAGTGGGTTATCCGGTACTGGTTCGTCCGTCTTATGTACTTTCGGGTGCTGCGATGAACGTATGCTACGATGAAGAAGAATTGGAGAACTTCCTGAAAATGGCCGCTGAAGTATCTAAAGAATATCCGGTGGTAATTTCTCAGTTCTTGCAGAATACAAAAGAAATCGAATTTGATGCTGTTGCTCAGAATGGTGAAGTAGTGGAATATGCTATTTCCGAGCATGTGGAGTTTGCCGGTGTACACTCCGGTGACGCTACATTGGTATTCCCTGCACAGAAGATTTACTTTGCTACGGCACGTCGTATCAAGAAAATCAGCCGTCAGATTGCAAAGGAACTCAATATCTCCGGTCCGTTCAATATTCAGTTCCTGGCACGTAACAATGAGGTGAAGGTAATCGAATGTAACCTTCGTGCTTCACGTAGTTTCCCGTTCGTGTCTAAGGTGCTGAAGCGTAACTTTATTGAAACTGCTACCCGCATCATGTTGGATGCTCCTTATACTCGTCCTGACAAGTCGGCATTCGATATCGACTGGATTGGTGTGAAAGCTTCTCAGTTCTCTTTCTCCCGTCTGCACAAGGCAGACCCGGTACTGGGTGTGGATATGTCTTCTACCGGTGAAGTAGGCTGTATCGGTGATGATTTCTCCGAAGCATTGCTGAGCGCCATGATTGCTACTGGCTTCCAGATTCCTCAAAAGGGAGTGATGTTCTCTTCCGGTGCCATGAAATCGAAAGTAGATTTGCTGGAGTCCAGCCGCATGCTCTTCAATAAAGGATATAAGATTTATGCAACGGCAGGTACAGCCGCTTTCCTGAATGCTCATGGAGTGGGCACTGAAGCTGTTTACTGGCCCGATGAACGTCCTGACGCAGAGAACAACGTGATGAAGATGATTGCCGAACACAAGTTCGATTTGATTGTCAACATTCCGAAGAATCATACGAAACGTGAACTGACGAACGGTTACCGTATCCGTCGTGGTGCTATCGACCATAACATTCCGTTGATTACGAATGCTCGTCTGGCAAGTGCTTTCATCGAAGCATTCTGCGAACTGAAGTTGGAAGATATTGCTATCAAGAACTGGCAGGAATATAAGTAATAAGATATCTGTCTGAAGTTAAAAAAGAGATGCTAAATTGGCATCTCTTTTTTTTATGGCTATCTTTGTGGGTAGATGGACTTTTTGAAACTATAATCTTTATCAACAGGAGTATGAATGAAGTAGAGAAAATGCGTAGTTCGCAACTGGCGGATATGTCTGCCCCGGAAGTACAGGTAAAGTTTGAATATGCCAAGAAGTTGCTGGCAAGGATGCGGCAATTGAGTACTAACGATGAGGCTTACAGAGGATTGTTGGAAGACCTGATACCGGGAATCCCGGAGACATCCGTTGTGTGCCCGCCTTTCCATTGCGATCATGGGGATGGTATACGTCTGGGTGAACACGTATTTGTGAATGCAAATTGTACTTTTCTGGACGGAGGTTATATCACGATTGGTGCCCATACATTGGTGGGACCTTGTGTGCAGATTTATACTCCACAACATCCGATGGATTATGTAGAACGTCGTACTCCGAAGGAATATGCCTATCCGGTGACGATAGGAGAGGATTGCTGGATTGGCGGTGGTGCTGTTATTTGTCCCGGCGTAACAATTGGTGATCGCTGTATTATTGGCGCCGGAAGTGTGGTGACGAAAAACATACCCGATGATAGTGTGGCGGTAGGAAATCCGGCGAAGGTGATCAGAAAGGTAATGCCGGAACGATGAAGTGATGTGAATTCAGTTATCTGTTAAATCAAAATACGATCTTGAACCATGAAAAAAATCCCCCTTTTCTTTATTGTTTTAGTTTGTATGTTGGCTGGACAATTAAAAGCAGCAGACGATTTTCTTCCCCAATCCAGATGGATTGGCAGTGAACATTCTCAAAGTACTCCGAACACTTGGCTTTGTTTCCGTAAAACAATCGAGCTTCCCGGTGTTCCCGGTGAGATGATTGCCAACATTGCCGTGGACTCTAAATACTGGTTGTGGATTAATGGAGAACTGGTCGTTTTTGAAGGTGGGCTGAAGCGTGGTCCGGCTCCCGGAGCTACTTATTATGACCGGGTGGATATGGCTCCTTATCTGAAGAAAGGAAACAATGTTATTGCCTTGTTAGTGTGGCATTTTGGAAAGAATGGGTTCAGTCATGTAAACAGTGGGACTGCTGCTCTGCTTTTTAGTGCCCGGGCATCGGGGGTGACTATTGTCAGTGATAAGAATTGGCAGTGCAGTGTGTATCAGGCTTATCAGAATACAGAAGCGCCATTCCCTAATTATCGTTTGTCCGAAAGTAATATCCGCTTCGATGCACGCAAAGAGTTGGCAGGCTGGAATCAACCTTCTTTTGAGGGTAAGTTAGGCCCGGCCATTGAAATTGGCTTTCCGAATGAAATGCCGTTTGGAAAATTGGTGCCTCGTCCCATTCCGATGTGGAAGGATAGCGGATTAAGGGAATACCCGGAGGTGGTGAAGAATGAAACCGGGGATACTATTCGTTGCCGTCTGCCATATAATTGCCAGATTACTCCTTACTTGCATGTGAAAGCTCCTGCCGGATTGAAGATTGGTATGCTGACTGATAATTATACAGGTGGCAGTGCAAACAATGTGCGGGCGGAATATATTACTCGCGAAGGTGAACAGAACTATGAAAGTTTTGGATGGATGAACGGACATGAAATGCTGTATGTGATTCCTGCCGGAGTGGAAGTATTGGGGCTTAAATATCGGGAAACGGGTTATAATGCAGACATAAAGGGGACTTTCACCTGTGATGATGCTTTCTTTACCGAGCTCTGGAAACGGAGTGCCCGTACCTTATATATTACCATGCGCGACAATTATATGGATTGCCCTGATCGCGAACGTGCGCAGTGGTGGGGAGATGAAGTGAACGAGCTGGGTGAAGCTTTCTATGCGCTCGACCCGCGTGGCTGGCAATTGGCTGTCAAAGGCATTTATGAACTGATGAATTGGCAACGGCCGGATGGGATTATTGCCTCTCCGGTTCCATCGGCTAACTGGTGTAAAGAGTTGCCTCTGCAAATGCTTGCCTCTGTCGGATGGTATGGATTTTATACACAGGCATTTTATAGTGGTGATTATTCATTTGTTCCTCACATTTATGAGGGAATGAAAAAATACCTGCATGAAGTGTGGGAGGTGGACGCGCAGGGATTTCCTATTCCCCGTCCCGGTGACTGGAATTGGGGCGACTGGGGGACTGACGTTGACCTGGAAGTTCTTACTACTTGTTGGTATTATTTGGCTCTTAAGGCTGAGAAAGAATTCGCACTTTATTTATATAAACAAAACGACGCCAATCGGGTAGACGAAATGATGAAGCGTATTGCCGCTGCTTTTGATAATCGTTATTGGACGGGTACCGCTTATCGTTCCAGATCGTATAAAGGTGAAACCGATGACCGCTCTCAGGCTATGGCCGTTGTGAGTGGATTGGCTCCGGTGGGAAGATATAAGGCTTTGCTGAAGGTTTTCAAGAAGGAATATCATGCCAGTCCCTATATGGAAAAATATATCATGGAAGCTCTCTTTGTGATGGGGGAACCGAACTTTGCATTGGAGCGTATGCGTAGCCGGTATACTAAAATGATGGCATATCCTTATACTACCTTATTCGAGGGGTGGGGAATAGGTGCCGAAGGTTTCGGGGGTGGTACTATCAACCATGCGTGGAGCGGTGGTCCGTTGACTATATTGAGTCAAAAGTTATGCGGAATAGAACCTCTGAAGCCTGGCTTCAAGCATTTTCGGGTAGCTCCGCAGCTTGGTATGTTAAACGAGGCATCGGCAGTGGTACCTACTCTTTACGGCGATATACGGGTAGATATAAAGAAACAAGACCGTATCGTGAATATACATGTAATCGTTCCTCCGGGTACTACTGCTGTAGTGGTATTGCCTGCTGGCAAAGAAAAGGTACTTCCACCGGGAAGTTATATCCTCCCGTAAACCGGGAAGAGAAAACATGAGTTATAAGGATGATTCTTTGATGAAAAAAAGTTTTTTGTTAAATTGCTGAATTTCAATAAGTATATATCTTTCTGTATGTTTTTCTTAGAAAATAGTTCGCAATTATTTTGGTAATCTCAAAATAAGCTGTACCTTTGCATCGCTTTTGAAACGAAAGTGTACGGGCGCTTAGCTCAGCTGGTTCAGAGCATCTGGTTTACACCCAGAGGGTCGGGGGTTCGAATCCCTCAGCGCCCACACTAAAAACCGCACACTTTCGAACAAAAGGGCGCTTAGCTCAGCTGGTTCAGAGCATCTGGTTTACACCCAGAGGGTCGGGGGTTCGAATCCCTCAGCGCCCACATCCGATTTCTATAATGAGTGGTCTTACAAGTTATTGTAAGGCTATTTTTTTATCTGTTAACTTCCTTACCTAACTTTCTTTCCCCTTTATGGCTTATTACTCAGAAAAAAAAGCTAATTTTGCGGCTCGATAATTATCTAATATACACGTATGGAACTTGATTTACTTACTGCTATCTCTCCGATTGATGGTCGATACAGAGGAAAAACAGATGCTTTGGCAGCTTACTTCTCGGAATTTGCCTTGATAAAATACCGTGTGCAAGTGGAAGTGGAATACTTCATCACCTTGTGCGAATTGCCTTTGCCGCAATTAAAAGGCGTAGACAAAAACGTATTTGAAACATTAAGAAATATCTATCGTAACTTCTCTGAAGCTGACGCGCAGCGTATCAAAGATATTGAGAGCGTAACGAACCATGATGTAAAAGCCGTAGAATATTTCCTGAAAGAAGAGTTTGATAAAATGGGTGGAATGGATGACTACAAAGAGTTTATTCATTTCGGACTGACTTCACAGGATATCAATAATACTTCCGTTCCTTTGTCTATCAAAGAGGCTTTGAAACAGGTTTATTATCCACAAATAGAGGAACTGATTGCGCAACTTCGTACGTATGCGGAAGAATGGACGGCTATTCCTATGCTTGCCAAGACACACGGTCAGCCGGCTTCACCTACTCGTTTGGGAAAAGAGGTGATGGTATTTGTATATCGTCTTGAACGCCAGCTGGCTACTTTGAAGTCTTGTCCGCTTACTGCCAAGTTCGGTGGTGCTACCGGAAATTACAATGCGCATCATGTGGCTTATCCGGAGTTCGACTGGAAAGCATTTGGTAACCGGTTTGTTGCTGAAAAACTGGGTTTGGAACGTGAAGAATATACTACGCAGATTTCTAATTATGATAATCTGTCTGCTGTATTCGATGCTATGAAGCGCATAAATACGGTAATGATCGATATGAACCGTGACTTCTGGCAATATATTTCCATGGAATATTTCAAGCAGAAGATTAAAGCCGGTGAAGTAGGTTCCAGCGCCATGCCGCACAAAGTGAATCCGATTGACTTTGAAAATGCGGAAGGTAATCTGGGTGTGGCAAGTGCCATTCTGGAACATTTGTCGGTGAAACTGCCTGTGTCCCGCTTACAACGTGACCTGACGGATTCTACCGTATTGCGTAACGTAGGCGTTCCGTTCGGACATATCGTAATTGCCATTCAGAGCTCATTGAAAGGTTTGCGTAAATTGTTGCTGAACGAAACGGCTATCTATCGCGATCTGGATAATTGCTGGAGTGTGGTAGCTGAGGCTATTCAGACAATTCTGCGCCGTGAAGCATATCCGCATCCGTACGAGGCGTTGAAGGCCTTAACCCGCACTAATCAGGCTATTACGGAAGCTTCTATAAAGGAATTTATTGAAGGTTTGAATGTAGATGAGGAAATAAAGAAAGAATTGCGTGTAATTACTCCTCATACATATACAGGAATCTAAGCTGGAAATATTAAATTTAGCTGTATAATGAAGCCAACATTTTAAATCCGGCGATTGTTAATATAGTATACATATATAATATAAGGTATAAGAGTGATAATAGAATGGCCGTGAGGCCAACGTTTAATTTTATTCGAATAAAACAATGAGTACAGAAAACGAAAATTGGCGTGACGATTCTTCCAGTGAGGAGAATTCAGGCAACAGATTTGAAAGAGAAAACAATTACAGCCGTCCGTCTTACAACCGTGAAGGTGGTGACCGACCCTATCGTCCGCGTTTTAACAGCGAGAGTGGCGAACGCCCACAGCGTGCTTACAGCAGTGATCGCCCGTATCGCCCGCGCTTTAACCCTAATGCTGAAGGTGGTGAACGTCCACAACGTTCTTATGGCGACCGCCCGTCTTACAATCGCGAGGGTGGCGATCGTCCGCAACGCTCGTATGGTGATCGTCCGTCCTATAATCGTGAAGGCGGCGATCGTCCGCAACGTCCTTCTTATGGAAACAACAGTGGTGGTGACCGTCCTTATCGTCCTCGCTATAATAGCGGTGATGGTGGTGATCGTCCACAGCGTCCTTCTTATGGAGGCTCTTCTTATGGTGACCGTCCCCAACGCCCGCGTTTCAATAGTGGTGACGGACAGCGTTCTTATAACAACGACCGTCCTTATCGTCCTCGCTATAATAGCGGTGATGGTGGTGATCGTCCACAACGTTCTTATGGTGGCTCTTCTTATGGAGGTTCTTCTTAGGGCGACCGCCCGCAGCGTCCACGCTTCAATCCGGATGGCGGAAGAGGCGGATATGGTCGTCCCCAGCAGCGTCGTACGCCGGATTATGATCCGAATGCAAAGTACAGCCGTAAGAAACAGATAGAATATAAGGAACAGTTTACGGATCCTAATGAACCGATCCGTTTGAACAAGTTCCTGGCTAATGCAGGTGTCTGCTCTCGTCGTGAGGCGGATGAATTCATCACGGCAGGTGTGGTTTCAGTAAATGGAGTAGTGGTTACAGAACTCGGAACTAAGATCAAACGTGCTGACGAAGTGAAGTTCCATGATCAGATGGTGAGCATTGAACGTAAGATTTATATCTTGCTGAATAAGCCGAAAGACACTGTGACTACCTCGGATGATCCGCAGGCACGTCGTACAGTGATGGATTTGGTGAAGGGTGCTTGCGATGAGCGTATTTATCCGGTAGGTCGTCTGGACCGTAACACTACAGGTGTGTTATTGCTGACGAACGACGGTGACCTGGCTTCCAAACTGACACATCCGAAGTTCCTGAAGAAGAAGATTTATCACGTACATACAGATAAAAATGTGACGAAAGCTGATATGGATCAGATTGCAGCCGGTATTCAGTTGGATGACGGTGAAATCCATGCAGATGCTATCAGTTATACGGATGATGTTAGACGGGATGAAGTGGGTATTGAAATTCACTCAGGTAAGAACCGTATTGTTCGTCGTATATTTGAGTCACTGGGTTACAAGGTAGTCAAACTCGACCGTGTATTCTTTGCCGGACTGACTAAGAAAGGCTTACGTCGTGGTGAATGGCGCTATTTGAGCGAACAGGAAGTAAACTACCTGCGCATGGGCTCTTTTGAGTAATTATATAATATAGAGGTTTAACACAAATTTATGGAAAAGATTAGTAGAACAAAGATTGTTGACGTGTTGAAGCGCGAAGATTTCGGCGCTATGGTCAACGTGAAAGGCTGGGTTCGTACCCGCAGAGGTAGTAAACAAGTTAATTTTATCGCCCTGAATGACGGTTCTACAATAAATAATGTGCAGGTTGTAGTAGATTTGGCAAACTTTGATGAGGAGATGCTGAAAGATATTACCACCGGTGCCTGTCTGAGTGTGAACGGTGAATTGACGGAGTCAGTAGGCTCCGGTCAGAAGGCTGAGATTCAAGCTCGTGAGATTGAAGTGCTGGGTACTTGTGATAATACATATCCTTTGCAGAAGAAAGGCCATACGCTGGAATTCCTGCGTGAGATTGCTCACCTGCGTCCCCGTACGAATACTTTCGGTGCGGTGTTCCGCATCCGTCATAACATGGCGATAGCTATCCATACTTTCTTTCATCAGAAAGGCTTCGTTTATTTCCATACACCTATCATTACGGCATCTGACTGTGAAGGTGCCGGACAGATGTTTCAGGTAACGACGAAGAACCTCTATGATTTGAAGAAAGATGAAGCCGGTTCCATCATTTATGATGACGACTTCTTTGGTAAGCAAACCAGTCTGACGGTTTCCGGACAGTTGGAAGGTGAACTTGCTGCTACGGCACTGGGCGCTATTTATACTTTTGGCCCTACATTTCGTGCAGAAAACTCCAATACTCCACGCCATTTGGCTGAGTTCTGGATGGTGGAACCGGAAGTAGCGTTCAACGACATTACGGACAATATGGATCTGGCGGAAGAGTTTATCAAATTCTGTGTGAAGTGGGCTTTGGATAACTGTGCTGACGACGTGAAGTTCCTGAACGATATGTTTGACAAAGGCTTGATTGAACGTCTGCAAGGTGTATTGAAAGAATCTTTCGTACGTTTGCCTTATACGGACGGCATCAAGATACTGGAAGAGGCTGTTGCTAAAGGTCATAAGTTCGAATTTCCGGTATACTGGGGTGTGGACTTGGCTTCTGAGCACGAACGTTATCTCGTGGAAGAACACTTCAAGCGTCCGGTTATCTTGACTGACTATCCGAAGGAAATCAAAGCGTTCTACATGAAGCAGAACGAAGATGGTAAAACAGTACGTGCAATGGACGTATTATTTCCGAAGATTGGTGAGATTATCGGTGGCTCTGAGCGTGAGTCTGATTATGACAAGCTGATGACGCGTATTGACGAAATGCATATTCCGATGAAGGATATGTGGTGGTATCTTGATACCCGCAGATTCGGTACGTGCCCTCACTCCGGTTTTGGTCTGGGTTTTGAACGCTTGCTTCTGTTCGTGACGGGTATGGCAAATATTCGTGACGTAATACCTTTCCCGCGTACGCCGCGTAATGCAGAGTTCTAACTCTTAAAATAAATAAGTGAAGTAGCCCGCACAATCTTGTTGTGCGGGCTCTTTTTTTACTAATAAACTGTTATAATATTAAAATAATTACTTATATTTGTGACAGTCAGATGCCTATACGTTAACCAAATATATACGAACATGAAGAAGAAGTATTTCATTACCATGTTGGCAGCAGTGCTGTTGGCGGTAACAGGAGCGGCAGCGCAGAAGAAGGCGAGTTTCAAACCAGCGGATTTGAAAGGTATCTGGCAGCTGTGTCACTATGTATCCGAAATTCCGGATGTTCCCGGTGCTTTGAAGCCCAGTAACACATTCAAGGTATTGAGCGATGACGGGCGTATCGTCAATTTCACTCTTATTCCCGGCAAAGATGCCATAATCACCGGATATGGTACCTATATCCAGCTGACGGACAATAGCTATCGGGAAAGTATTGAGAAGAATATTCATCTGCCCATGCTGGATAATAAAGATAATGTCCTGGAGTTCGAGATGGGAGAAGGCGGGCTTATGCATCTGAAATATTTTATTTCTAAAGATTTGAATGGCAATGAATTGAACTGTTGGTATCATGAAACCTGGAAGCGGGTAACGATGCCGCCTGTATTCCCTGAAGATATTGTTCGTTAAAACGGGCTATCCGGATATAATAAGCAATGTTCCGATGCAAAGCAAGCAATCTTTTGCATGGGAACATTGCTTGTTTTGTGTCCTAACATTGCTTGTGATTGATAGTCAGCTTCTTTAAAAAAAAGAAGAAAACGTTTGCCAGTTTTGGGAAAATCCGTACCTTTGCAAGCCGATTATTATCTAATAAGGATAAGCAATTAATTCAGAGCGAGTTAATCCACCTTTGTCCGGGGTGGCTAATCCGTAATGAAGATTTTTTTAGTAGTAACATTTAAAAAACAAATCAAGAGTGGATACTTTAAGTTACAAGACCATTTCTGCAAACAAAGCTACGGTAACCAAAGAATGGGTTATTGTTGACGCTACAGACCAAGTATTGGGTCGTCTGGGCGCAAAAGTTGCGAAACTGTTGAGAGGGAAGTATAAACCAAACTTTACTCCTCACGTAGATTGCGGTGATAATGTAATCATTATCAATGCCGACAAAGTTAAAATGACAGGTAATAAGTGGACTGACAAAGTGTATTTGTCATACACAGGTTATCCCGGTGGTCAGAGAGAAATGACTCCTGCTCGTCTGCAGGCTAAACCGAACGGTGATGACAGACTGTTGAGAAAAGTAGTAAAGGGTATGTTGCCTAAGAACAAATTGGGCGCTAAATTGCTGAGCAATATGTACGTATATGCTGGCAGCGAGCACAAACATGATGCTCAGAACCCGAAAACAATTGATATAAACTTACTTAAATAATAGATATGGAAGTAGTAAATGCATTAGGCAGACGTAAAAGTGCAATTGCACGCATTTTCGTAACCGAAGGTACAGGAAAGATTACTATTAACAAGAGAGACCTTGCAGAGTACTTTCCATCAACTATTCTTCAGTATGTAGTAAAACAACCGCTGAGCAAGCTGGGTGTTGCTGAAAAATATGATATTAAAGTAAATCTTTGCGGTGGTGGTTTCACCGGTCAGTCTCAGGCTTTGCGTTTGGCTATTGCCCGCGCATTGGTGAAGATGAATGCTGAAGACAAAGCTGCTCTTCGTGCTGAAGGCTTCATGACTCGTGACCCGCGTTCTGTTGAACGTAAGAAACCGGGACAACCGAAAGCTCGTAGAAGATTCCAGTTCAGTAAACGTTAAGAGTTGCAGAAATGTTGGGGCGGACAAGTTGCTTAATTCTCAACTTTTATCTCTCAACTCTCAACTGAAAGAGCGTTTAGTATCTAAACTACCGGGACTCTGGATTGATAGACTACCCGGCGGTTGGTTTAGAAAAAACAAAAAAGAAAGTAAACGATTTAAAGAAAAAACAAGATGTCAAGAACAAATTTTGATACATTATTGGAAGCCGGTTGCCACTTTGGTCACCTCAAAAGAAAGTGGAATCCTGCAATGGCTCCTTATATTTTCATGGAACGCAATGGTATCCACATCATTGACCTCCACAAAACAGTTGCTAAAGTAGACGAAGCTGCTGAAGCTTTGAAGCAAATTGCTAAATCAGGAAAGAAAGTCCTGTTCGTTGCTACTAAAAAACAAGCTAAACAAGTGGTTGCTGACAAAGCTTCTGCTGTAAATATGCCTTATGTAATCGAGCGCTGGCCGGGCGGTATGTTAACTAATTTCCCCACAATCCGCAAGGCTGTTAAGAAGATGGCTACCATCGATAAATTGACGAATGACGGTACGTATTCTAATCTGTCTAAGAGAGAAGTACTGCAGATTTCACGTCAACGTGCTAAGTTGGACAAGACTTTGGGTTCTATTGCTGACCTGACTCGTCTGCCGTCTGCACTGTTCGTTATTGATGTTATGAAAGAAAACATCGCAGTTCGCGAAGCTAACCGTTTGGGTATACCTGTATTCGGTATCGTTGATACGAACTCTGATCCTTCTAACATTGATTTCGTTATCCCGGCTAATGACGATGCTACTAAATCAATAGAAGTAATTCTGGATGCTTGCTGCGCTGCTATGCAGGAAGGTTTGGAAGAAAGAAAAGCTGAAAAAGTAGATATGGAAGCTGCTGGTGAAGCTCCTGCCAATAAAGGCAAGAAGAAAGCTACAAAAGCAAGACTCGATAAATCTGACGAGGAAGCAATCAATGCAGCTAAAGCTGCTGCTTTCCTGAAGGAAGACGAAGAGGCTTAATCATAATTGAATGGTAAGATGGTAAAATGATAAGATGATAATATCGTCTTACCATCCTATCATCTTACCATTTTATCATTTAGAATATTAATTATAAAAAGAAAATATATTATGGCTGTAACAATGGCTGATATTACCAAACTCCGTAAAATGACCGGAGCAGGTATGATGGACTGTAAGAATGCATTGACGGAAGCTGAAGGCGATTTCGACAAGGCAATAGAAATAATCCGCAAGAAGGGACAGGCTGTTGCCGCTAAGCGTTCAGACCGTGAAGCTTCTGAAGGTTGTGTTTTGGCTAAAACTACCGGTAACTTTGCCGTAATCATTGCGTTGAAGTGTGAAACTGACTTCGTAGCTCAGAATGCTGATTTCATAAAATTGACTCAGGATATTCTTGATCTTGCTGTAGCTAACAACTGCAAAACTTTGGATGAAGTGAAAGCATTGCCGATGGGTAACGGTACTGTACAGGATGCAGTGACTGACCGTAGCGGTATTACAGGCGAGAAAATGGAACTTGACGGCTACATGACTGTAGAGGGTGCAAGTACTGTTGTTTACAATCATATGAATAGAAATGGTCTCTGCACTATCGTTGCTTTCAATAAAGAAGTTGACGAGCAGTTGGCTAAGGAAGTGGCTATGCAGATTGCTGCCATGAACCCGATTGCAATTGACGAGGATGGTGTTTCTGAAGAAGTGAAGCAGAAAGAAATTGAAGTTGCTATCGAGAAGACCAAAGCAGAACAGGTACAGAAGGCTGTTGAGGCTGCTTTGAAGAAAGCAGGTATCAACCCGACTCACGTGGACAGCGAAGATCACATGGAGAGCAACATGGCTAAAGGTTGGATTACAGCTGAAGATATAGCAAAAGCAAAAGAAATCATTGCTACTGTTTCTGCTGAGAAGGCTGCACATCTGCCCGAACAAATGATTCAGAACATTGCTAAAGGTCGTTTGGCTAAGTTCTTGAAAGAAGTTTGCTTGCTGAACCAAGAAAATATCATGGACTCTAAGAAGACCGTAAGAGAAGTGTTGGCAGCAGCTGACCCTGAATTGAAGATTGTAGACTTCAAGCGTTTCACTTTGAAAGCTGAATAATTCAACTCAATATATATAAAAAAACGACCGCACGGAGTTTCCGTAGCGGTCGTTTTTTTATGCATATTTGCTGTTTTTGAAAGAAGTGATATGTCTACTGAAAACAAATGGTCTGGATTATCCGACCGGTTTAGTCTGCGTATATCCCTCTTTCTTAAGTAGTTCCAGTACTTTCTGTTTGAAATCTCCCTGTACGATGATTTCTCCGTCTTTGGCACTTCCACCTACACCACATTTAGACTTCAGTAATTTACCTAACTCCTTCAGGTCATTTTCCGTACCTACGAAACCCGTGACAAGTGTGACTACTTTTCCTCCTCGATTCTTGCGATCCAACTGAACACGCAACTTCTGCCTGGAAGCTTCCGGGGTAACCTGTTCCCCATCATCTTCCATTTCATAACTATAGTCCGGATTGGTAGAATAAACAACATTCAACCGTTCTTTCCAATCATTATTCTTCATATTCGTTCTGTTTTAAGAACCAAAAGTAATATTTTGCGTGGAACTTTGCAATCTTTTTGGACTTTTGTCGTCTAATAGAAAACGCTATTTAGCTTCAAATATACGAAATATGAAAAGAATCATCTGGCTATTCCTATTGTCTTTGGTTACTATACTGTCTTTTGCACAATCTTTCAAGGGTACTGTTACGGATACTGACGGAAAGCCGGTTCCTTATGCCGCTCTCTATCTGAGAGAAATGAAGTCCGGTTTAACTACCGATGAGCATGGGCGGTTTCAAACGAAATTATCTGCCGGACAATATACCTGTGAGGTTTCTTCTTTAGGATTCATATCCCAGACCTTTACTTTTCAAATGCTGAATCGTGATTATGAGAAGGATATAGTGCTTGCCGAACGTACCTATAGCCTGCCGGAAGTAAACATCACCAAGGGAAATGAAGATCCGGCCTATGCAGTGATGCGTAAAGCGATAGCACGTGCTCCTTATTATCGCACTCAGATAAAAAGCTACACTGCCGGCACGTATCTGAAGGGAACCGGTAAAGGGACCGCTATTCCCGCTGTCCTGAAACTATCCAAAGAGGTGCGGAAAGATGCAAAAGAATGGCTTGGAAAGCTGTTTGTCTTGGAGCAACAGCAGATTGTGAACTTTACTGCCCCCAATGTCTGGAATAATAAGGTATTAGCCAATAAGAACTCTTTTCCAGAAGAAATAGGGGTGGACATGGGTATAACTACGATTAATCTCTATACCCCCGAGCTTTTCGGTAAAGTTTCCCCGTTAAATAAAAATGCTTTCTCGTACTATCGTTTCAAACTTGACGCTTGCTTTGTAGAAGAAGGACAAATGATAAATAAGATCCGTGTGATTCCCAAGAAAGACGATAACCGTTTGCTGGAAGGGGACCTGTTCATTGTAGAAGATTTATGGTGTATATCAGCTGCTGATGTCAATGTTCGCGCTACCGGGTTGAAAGCAAAGATTAAGATCACTTGCAAGGAAGTACAGTCTTCTGTTTTTCTGCCGGTTTCTATTACGACCTCTTCTACCATTGATATAATGGGTTTCAAGGCAGAGGCTTCTTATCTGGCAGCAATACACTATAGAGAGGTAAAAACGGATATCCAGCCGGAGACCAGTACGGATAAAACGGCAAAACCTGTAACTGCCAATGCAGTAGCGCAGCCAAAGAAACATAAATTTGAACGTCCGGCACGGATCGGACGCAAAGATACTCAGGTTGATTCGCTTGCCGATAAGCGGGATTCTCTTTATTGGACCACTATCCGTAGTGTGCCGTTGCGATTGGAAGAAGTGCAGAGCTATCAATATAAAGAAGAAAAGCTTGCGCTGAAAGATTTATCACCCGGAGAAAAATCCGAGAAGAAAACAGCGGTCGGGCAAGTACTGAATACCATTATGTGGGGAAAGACTTTCAGAACTTCCAATAAAAATGCATGGTTAACTTTACCTGGTCTTTCCGCTTATATTCCCGAATATAATTTTGTGGATGGCTTCTGGTTAGGAGTTAAGCTAAAGACAGGAGTGAAGTTATCAGAATCTTCTACACTGCGTTTTGTGCCTTCTTTCTATTATACCACTGCCCGCAAAAACTGGATTGGACAAGGAGAACTGACATTGGATTATGCTCCCCGGAACCGTGGTTATTTATCTCTTTCCGGAGGTCTTCTGTCCGCTGATTATAATTCGGAAAGTGGAGAATCCCGTTTGATTAACAGTATGTCCAGCTCGCTGTTCGGTCATAACCATCTGAAGCTTTACGAGAATACCTTCTTCACAGTTGACCATGCGATAGAGCCGGCTAACGGATTACTTTTTTCTTCCTCACTTTCCTGGCAACGCAGGAAGATGCTGGATAACCATATCCGTAAAAGTTGGTTCAAAAGAGATGCCGAACCGAATATTCCGGAAAACACTGCTTTCCGACCAATGCCGGAGAATGATATCCTGAAAGCTTCTTTTGAGTTGGAGTACACTCCGGCTCACTACTATCACATGTCGCAAGGTAAAAAAGTGTATGAAGCTTCCCGTTATCCTACATTTGCCTTGAAATATGACAGAGCTTTCCCTATGAGCGGAAGCCGTTATCTTACCTCGTACCACCTGATGCAGTTCTCAGCTAAACAGAAAATCGAATTCGGAATGTTCAATCGCCTGCATTGGTCAGTGAATGCAGGTTCATTCTTTGATGCAAAGAATCTTCAGTTCCCCGACTTTAAACATTTCGCTTCTACTTGCATATTGGTTACGGAACGTTCTTTCGATACTGGGTTTAGTTTACTGGACAACTACGTTTTGTCCACTAATACCCGCTGGGCACAGGCTAATGTCTCCTGGTATACTCCATATCTGCTTTTGAAACATCTTCCTTTTCTGTCAAGAAAAGCATTTGATGAAGCTTTGCATCTTCGTTCCATCGTGATATATGGTGGGCGCCCCTATACGGAGATTGGATATTCGATTGGGTTTTCCGATATGGCACGGATAGGAGTCTTTGCCGGTTTCGATTGCCTGAAGTTCCATTCGGTGGGAGTTTCCCTTAGTTTGCCGTTATCCCTCTTTGCTGACAAGTAAAACTTTTGTGGAAATTATGTTAACTTTCTTCTGTTGGAGTATTCTTTTCCAAAAAAAGCGTATTTTTGTCCACCCGTAACCGAAAGAAATGAAGAAAATGACCACGAACCAGGCAATTCAATATAAGGATAGCATGAAAGTGCCGGAGCCTACTTTGCGCAGGTTGCCGTGGTACTTGTCGAATGTTAAGCTGCTCAAGCAGCGGGGCGAACGGTACGTCTCTTCTACACAGATATCTAAAGAAATCAATATAGATGCTTCACAGATAGCCAAGGATTTGTCGTATGTCAACATCTCCGGGCGTACGCGTGTAGGCTACGAAGTCGATACGCTGATAGCCGTACTGGAAGACTTCCTCGGATTTACCGATATGCATAAAGCATTTCTGTTTGGAGTAGGTAGTCTGGGTGGTGCATTGTTGCGCGACTCCGGTTTGAAGCACTTCGGGCTGGAAATTGTAGCAGCATTTGATGTGACCCCGGAATTGGTAGGCACTACATTGAACGGAATACCGATCTTCCATTCCAGTGAATTCGAGCAGAAGATGCGCGAATATGATGTGAACATCGGTGTGCTGACTGTACCTATCGAGATAGCCCAATGCATTACGGATACCATGATAGCGGGTGGCATCAAAGCTGTATGGAACTTTACCCCGTTCCGTATCCGTGTGCCGGAAAATATCGTTGTTCAGAATACTTCTCTATATGCTCATTTGGCGGTGATGTTCAACCGCCTGAATTTTAACGAAATCGAATAATGAAGATTATTGCTGTCGGAATGAACTATGCACTGCACAATAAAGAGCTGGGGCATACGTTAGTTAATAAAGAGCCGGTTATCTTCATGAAGCCCGACTCGGCTATATTGAAAGACGGAAAGCCTTTCTTTATTCCCGATTTTTCGGATGAGGTTCATTACGAAACTGAGGTGGTGGTACGTATCTGCCGTTTGGGAAAAAACATTGCGCCGCGCTTTGCCAATCGTTATTATGATGCAGTGACTGTAGGCATCGACTTTACGGCACGCGACTTGCAACGTAAGTTCCGTGAAGCGGGTAATCCCTGGGAACTTTGCAAAGGGTTCGATCATTCGGCAGCTATCGGAACTTTTGTTCCTTTGGAGCAGGCAGGAGGCGATTTGCAGCGGCTTGATTTCCGTCTGGAAATAGACGGCAAGGAAGTGCAGCATGGCAATACCTCGGATATGCTTTTCAAAGTGGATGAGATCATTGCATACGTCAGCCGCTTTATGACGCTGAAAATAGGCGACCTGTTGTTTACGGGAACTCCCGCAGGCGTAGGTCCGGTACAGATAGGACAGCATTTGGAAGGATACCTCGGAGAAGATAAGTTGCTCGACTTTTATATTCGTTGAGTCAATTTATTACGATATGTTTATCAAACGTTGCTGGTTGCTTTGTTGCTTTATCGCTTTTCTTCTTCCGGTTTCAGCGCAGGAATTCATTACGCTGAACTGGCAGGAATTGTCTTCTGCACAGGCGCTTCCCGTAGTGACGCGTGAACTCCCTTTGGGGAAAGACTTCCGTGCCTTCACCTATCAGGTGGAAATAGAGTTTCCGGAATATCAGAAGTTAAACCGGAGTGAGGTGGCGGCATTAGAGATGCGACTCGACAGTTTACGTCAGCTACCCAATGAAAATGTGGCTTTCCGGGAAGGCTTGCCGGCATCTCCACAGATAAACTCTTTCATTAAAGTTTCCGCACATCGTGGTTTTCTCTCCATAAGCTTTGTTCCTGTTGTTTTTCGTGAAGGAAGTTATCAACGGCTGAATTCTTTCAAACTATCCGTGAATTCTTTTCTTAAGAAAGATAGAATAGGGGAGGAAACAGCTACCCGAAATCTGAAAACAACTTTATCCGAAGTATCTCTAAAGGATTGTACAACATCACTTCTTGCTTCCGGCCGTTGGACGAAGATAAGTGTGAGAAATACCGGAGTCTTTAAAATCACGAATGCCGAATTGAAAAAGATGGGATTCTCAAGACCCGAAAAAGTCCGCGTATTTGGTTATGGCGGTTATTTGCTGTCCCAACGTTTCAATGAACATCCGGCAGCTGACTTACCCGAAGTTCCTTTGTTGCGTTTGTCAGATGGTGTGTTGTTTTATGGTCGTGGCACTGTATCCTGGACACCGGACAGTCAAAATACTTACTTTGTTCGCGAGCGCAACTTTTACTCTGATGAAGGGTATTACTTCCTGACTGATCGGGAGGATATTCCGGAAATGGAAACTGAAATTTTTTCTTCGTTGGAAGAGACTTCGGCCAACAGACTGACGACTTTCAATTCCTTTGCTATCTATGAAAAAGATGCATATAGTTGGGCAGGTACCGGCAGGCAGCTTTATGAAGATTATGACTATGTGGCCGGAAATACGAAAAGTTATACATTGAACTTGCCGGGCATTGTGCCGGAAGCTGCCGGATGGTTGACTACTGTCTTTGCCGCCCGCTCCATTGATACGTCTACCAGCTACTCTGTTTCAGTGAATGGTGAACCGAAAGGCAATATCACACTGGCATCCATTGATTCCGATAATCAATATTATACCAGAGCTACTTCTGCAACGATAAATGCTTCCTGGCAAGGGACTAAGTCGGAAAATACGGTTGTAACCATCACCCATACCCGCCCTTCGGGTACATCGGGGCGTCTGGATTACATTGCCTTAAACTACATGCGTACACTTACGTTGAACACTCCTTATCTTACTTTTCGCTCTTTGGCTTCCATTCATAAGGAGACAACGTTCGTTCTTTCCGGTGCCACAGCTTCTACTGTTGTGTGGGATGTCACCAATCCTGCAAACATTGGTAGAATAGAAGGCAGTTTTACCGATGGCACCTATACATTTACCATTCCCGCAGGAGAGTTGCGTGAGTTTGTTGCCATCACTCCCGAAGCGGGAGGCTTTGATACAGTGGAAAACGTAGGTGGGGTTGCGAACCAGAATCTGCATTCTCTGGAAGCTACGGATATGATTATCATTGCTCCCGACCGGAAAGACCTGCTGGCACAGGCGGAACGACTGGCACAAGCCCATCGTGAGAAAGACGGATTGTCCGTCCTTGTCCTTACCGCTCCGCAAATCTACAATGAGTTTTCCTCCGGTACACCAGATGGAACGGCTTATCGCCGTCTGATGAAGATGTTGTATGATCGCTTCCCGAATGAAGCAGAACGTCCCAAATACTTGTTATTCTTCGGAGATTGCAGTTACGATAATCGTATGTTGACTTCTTCCTGGAAGAGTTACCGGCCTGAAAACTTTCTGCTGTCTTACCAATCGGAAGCTTCTCTGGAAGAGACTTCTTCCTATGTAACTGACGATTACTTCGGTTTTCTTGATGATGAAGAAGGGGATGATCTTACAGCCGGTATGTTGGATATTGGTATCGGACGTTTCCCCGTTCGTACAGCGGCTGAGGCAAAAGCTGCTGTAGATAAGACAATTGCTTATATGGAAAATAAACAGGCGGGTTCGTGGAAACATACAGTTTGCTATGTAGCTGATGACGGAGATAAGAATCTGCATGCTTCTCAATCTGAATTATTGGCAAGTTACACCGAGAGAAACTATCCTTCCCTGCTTGTCAACCGGATCTATGCCGATGCTTTCCATCGTGAATCTTCCGCTACCGGAGAAACTTATCCTGATGCTACGAAACGCCTCTTGCAGTTATTTAACAGGGGAATGTTGGTAGTCAACTATACAGGTCATGGAAGTACTTCTGCATGGGCGGCAGAGAATCTGCTGACGATGGCTGACATCACTAAAATGACGTCTCCCCGCCTTCCTCTATGGATTACCGCCACCTGTGACTTTACCCGTTTTGATGATATACAAACTTCTGCCGGAGAGCAGGCTTTCCTGAATACTAAAGGTGGTGCTATAGCTTTACTCACTACATCTCGGGTGGTGTATGCTTCGCAAAACTCCACGTTGAATCAGGCTTTCCTCCGTCATATTTTTTCGCGTCCCGAAGGTAAACGTTTGCGCCTTGGAGACATCATGCGGCTTTCCAAGTGCGATGAATCTTTGGCTAACGATAGGAATAAACTGAACTTCTCTCTGATTGGCGATCCTGCCCTGACTTTGGCATATCCCGATTACCAGGTGCAGGTAGACGAATTTGCGGGGGTGAATGTGGCAGAAGAAACGAGCGTCTATCCGCAGGTGAAAGCCGGTAGCAAGATTACAGTAAAAGGACGTATCCTGACTCCCGAAGGAGCTTTGGCTGAAGACTTTACCGGTACAGTGCATCCTACTGTGCTGGATAGTAAGGAAGAAGTGACAACTCTTGATAATCGTGATGAGGGAGCTTTCACTTATACCGAGCGCAGTAAAACTCTTTTTTCCGGCAGTGACTCGGTTCGTCAGGGACGGTTTGAATTTACTTTCCCCGTGCCGTTGGATATCAACTATTCCGATGAGGAAGGTTTATTGAGCCTTTATGCTCTGGATGCCGTTCATTCTCATGAAGCCGGCGGAGCTTTCGACCGCTTCCTGGTGGGTGGAACGGATGATGGTGTTTCTCTGACGGACACATTAGGACCTAAGATAACCGTTTATCTGAATACGCCGGACTTTAGTCCTGGTGGACAAACCAATACCACCCCGTTGTTTGTGGCGGAATTGGAAGATGCGGATGGTATCAATACGGTTGGCAATGGTATCGGACATGATCTTTCGCTTTGTATCGACGGCAGTGCGGTGCTGACTTATAATCTGAATGATTATTATACTCCGGTAGCGGGAGACTATACCCGGGGAACGGTATACTTTTCTGTGCCCGAACTCACTGAGGGCAAACATACGTTGTCGTTCCGTGCCTGGGATTTGCTGAATAATTCTTCTACAAAGACTTTGGAGTTTGAGGTGGTTCGTGGATTGCGTCCCGGTCTGTTCTCTGTTATTTGTACACAAAGCCCTGCCCGTGAAAGTACTACATTCGTTCTTTCTCACAATCGCCCCGGTTCCACGCTTGCGGTCCGTATGTCCGTATACGATTTTGCCGGACGGGAAATGTGGACACATCTGGAGAAGGGAGTATCCGAAGGACAAACTTATTATGTGGAATGGGACTTGTGCAGTAATGGCGGGCAACGTCTGGCACCGGGTGTTTATCTGTATCGTGCATCTATTGTCTCCGACGGTAGTCGCGAAAGTACGAAATCACAGAAAATCATTATCCTGTCACAATAAACAGGGGGATTCTCTGTTTTATTAGTATTGTTATTAGAAATCATAAGTATCTCAATTGAAAGAAGTAACTAAATTCTCCTCCTCCCAAAAGGAGGGAAATTAAGTTAGATTTTGTTTTTTATATTTGAGATCGTATTATAAATAATATCGTATTATAAATAATATCGTATGAAGAAATACATCTTGCTATTACTCATAGCTTTCTTGTCCGTACACCTTCTTGCCCAGGATAAGAATCAGTTTAATCCCGTTAATACCGGTGTTAACTCTTTGGGTATTGCCCCTGACTCCCGTGGCGGTGGTATGGGAGATGTGGGTGCGGCTACAGATCCGGACGTAAACTCTCAATACTGGAATCCGGCTAAGTATCCGTTTACGATCAGCCGTGCCGGAGTAGCGGTTTCCTATACACCTTGGTTGCGCAAGTTGGTAAATGATATTGATCTGGCATATCTGGCAGGCTACTACCGTATCGGAGATTATCAGGCTGTCAGCGGTTCTTTGCGTTATTTCTCTTTGGGTGAAGTGCCCGTAGCATATCAGGATGAAAATTCTCCCGGATATACCATTAAACCTTATGAAATGGCGGTAGATGTGGCGTACTCCCGCATGCTTTCCGAACATTTCTCTGCTGCGGTTGCCTTGCGATACATTTATTCCGACCTGGCGTACAGGGAAGATGAAGAAGTTTCCGCCGGCTCTGCTTTTGCTGCCGATATTGCCTTCTATTATACGAATTACGTCATACTTGCCCAACGGGAGTGTATGCTTTCTTTCGGACTGAATGCTTCCAATATCGGTACGAAGATTTCTTATGATAGTGGTAATACTAGCCAGTTCTTGCCTACTAACTTACGTTTGGGTGCTTCCCTGTTATTCCCGATAGATGATTATAATACAATCGGAGTTAGTTTTGATGCCAATAAGTATATGGTTCCTACCCGTCCTGTTCGTGGAGAAGATGAGTCGCAGGAAGAGTATGAAGAGCGTTTGGACCGTGATTATAATGATATTTCTCCCATTAAGGGTATTTTCAAATCTTTCAGTGATGCCCCCGGCGGCTTCAAGGAAGAATTGCAGGAGATACAGTGGTCTTTGGGGTTGGAATATACTTATCACGAACAGTTTTCCATTCGTGGTGGCTATCATTGGGAACATGAGAACAAAGGAAACCGCAAATATTTTTCTTTTGGTGCAGGATTCAAGATGAGCGTATTCTCGTTGGATGCTGCTTATCTGGTATCTACGGCACAGAGCAATCCGCTCGACCAGACACTTCGTTTTACGTTAGGTTTTGATCTGGATGGGATAAAGGACTTGTTCGGACGTCGCAGAAGATGAATCAGCTACGAGCTACGCGTTACGGGCTACAAGTGCCTTGCGGCAGAAGGGGGGAGTGGTGTGTAGTGTATTATTAGCTGTATATATCGGACGCGCAGCATCTATATACCGGATGCGTTGCA
>ENA-OPJT01000123-OPJT01000123.1-human-gut-metagenome-genome-assembly--contig:-NODE-123-length-21913-cov-4.694574_pt1 | contig 21913 bp, 10 predicted proteins | sample MGYA00241775_ERZ501675 | MGnify/ENA primary metagenome ERZ501675 (study PRJEB25962, sample SAMEA2042376) | human gut metagenome | biome: human gut; feature: human-associated habitat; material: faeces...
GATCTATAGACCCAACGTGCCGCATCTATAGATCCAATGGCACCCATATATAGATACTAGAAGAACCGGCTGAAAGACTGAAACTAAAAATCCTGTAATTATAGTTTGCCAGTATATGCATTTGACGGAATTCAGCCATTTGATGTTGACACAAATCTAAAAACTTATGACAAACAAAGACCCATTGATGAATCTCTATCATCAAAACAAATTTCCCATTCAACCGGATCAGAATCCGGGTTGAATGGGAAATATATTCTTTAGATTTCGTTTTCTATTCTATCACAAGAAGAGTAGCAGAATTACTGATTACTCCCACCAATTGATATTGCCGTTTTCCACTGCTGCCTGGAAATTCGGATACTTGATTTCAATGTTCTGCCGTTCATCAGTCCACTCACAGGTAGTCGGGCAGCACAGTTTCCCTGGAGCTTTCCCCACTTCTGCCGGCAATATCACATCATTCACGCGAACGGGTATATCTTTTATATCGTTATATCTGTTCTTTAGTCGGAATATTACCGGAGCTTTTGCCTGCTTGTCATAAGTATTCACCATTGTGGATTGAGAAACACCAAACAGTTCGTGTACTTCATTGTCTTCAATATACAAAGGCATTGTACCACCGACTGCCTGTAAGGTCACCACAGTTGCACCATTCACGGTTACGGCATCAAATACAACATCATTGAAATCGAAATCTCCACCAGATATTGTAAGATCTTCCGCCATGATTCTTTGGGCTTTTATATATTTAGCCGGAACAATTCGTACGATCCAATCGCTATAATCTCCATCCGGTGGAGTGTTTTGATTCATATAGCACTCAAAATCAAGTCCAACATAATAATCTCCTTCATAGAATATTATTATATGTTCATCATATCTGGTGCCTCCTTCGCCCTTATAGCTGAATGAACTTGTACCGCTGTCATACATAAACATGATACTTCCGGCTGATTTATTGAAATTGTAAACCTCATCCGGAGTCCCATTCTTCTCCTTATGTACAGCCAATTGATTCATATTGTCCTTATTTCCATAGTAGACATGCTGAACAAAGAAATCCGACCAATTCACACTCTCTATAACAGTGGCCTTTGAAGGATCTTTGAAAAGCTCTACAATTTTGTTTATTTTCTCAGAAGTAAGATCATCACTTGAGGGAACTTCCACGAAGTCCTTCCATTGATTGCTATTAGGATTGGAACTACGTGTTGTTGTCCCTCCAAATCCCCAATTCTGATTAGAAGCAATTGCTCCATACTTTCCTACAAAAGCTGCTTCATACTGAGCAAGCTTTACATCTCCTGCTTTGTCCGGATCGTATAGACTATCGGAACTACAAGAATACAAGGCGCCTACAATGACACTTAAAAGTCCCATCTTAAGAATTCTATTCATACGCTTCCTGTTTTTTATGTTAAACGATTCTTTTATTGCCTGTTACTTTAAAGTAAAAGCATATTCTCTGATACAAAGATATATATATTTTGCACAAGTTGTATTTATTTTAGGATAAAAAATACAACTTTTAGTCAAAACAGGAGTTGATTGCTCTATAAACGCTGAGATTGGGTGGTAATCCTTTATATATTCTTACTTTACGGCTATTCTTTTCCTATTATCTCCGCCAGGAAAGTTTCAACCTCTTTCCATGAATAATAAGGAACCATTTTGCTCTTCAACGGCAGTGTCACTTCACACTCGTTCAACAGAAATTTCACCAGTATATCATTCTTCTTATCGCGATAGAAAATCAGTTGAAGATTAGCTCCCATAGGAGAAACCCGGTAATCTTGCCAGGCAAGATGAAACTTCTCCATATCCACCTCCTGATTACTACATCCTTCTATCTGCATCAAAGCAAGCAGACGAATGAGATGAGTATCATGTCCGAAACGGAGATCGGCCGCAGGGGTTCCTTTCTCTATGGCGGCATCCGCACTTTCCAGGATATTACGCAGCAAAGGTACGGCACAACGAGGCATCAGGCCGCCATTGAGCGGAGCAGCAGCATTGCAAACATACATGCGGGCATTCACTGTCTTCCAAACTCCTACTAATTCCTCATATTCAAAGATATCATAGAAAGACAAATCCAACTCAACATTCTGCATATCAGCGGCAATCCAATAAAGGCTGCGCATCATGGCGTCTTGATCCGTTATCGCTTCAGGCTTCACAAACAGGGAGGCCATCAGACGTTCGGGACGGACGTTCTTTTTTTCAAACTCTCTGAAGCTACGCCTCCACGGAGCCTTCTCAGAAGCAAATTTCTCACCTTCGGGGGATGTATAGGCGATATAATCCATATACCGATGGTAAGCTCTACGGTTTACTTGCAGGCCAGGATTCAGTTCTTTCAGGCGTTCGGTGAAATAACTCATACTCATGGCACAACGCAGGGAAGTGGATGAGCGGGCGTCAATGAAAGCGTCCCCCCGAAATACTTGCGGAAAGTTATGATACATCCGTTCGGCTATCTCACGGTGCTGGCGCTCGCCAAGTGGGGTGATACTTCCACTACATCCGCGGGCATCTTCCCAAACCTTATGCAGACGTTCGCGGACATCCACGCCAAGGGGGGTCAGTTCGGAACATTGATAAAGGGAATCAAAGACGCAGATAACTTCCGTATAACGCTCATCCGCCGTCATCCAGCGGGAACCGTGACGACCGTAGTGACTGATGTAGAAAGGCTCATAACCAGTAGGGGCAGGAGTATAGGTGGATGAAGGAACAGGATAAGCATAATAAATACTTCCTGTCTGCTCCGGAGTTAATGCAGACTGGGAACGAGCTGTGAAAGTACACAGCAAATACAAGATAAAAATTATGCTTTGTCTCATCTTCGTGACGAATTTAAGTTATTAATATGAATCAGTAGCTTGTAGCTTATCACTTTTATTTCTTTATTTTCAGATTACGAACATCCCTCTGCCCAATGCCTTCTGCTGCCTGATCGGGACGGATATCTCCCCAAGTAACGGTGCAATCATCTATCAGAATATCAGATGCCGTATCGATATAAAAACCATACGTCTTATCATGGATAAACCCTTCGCCCACACACGGACGTTTATCATAGATACCACCCTCATAAGCCGTACGCTTTTGCAATAGCAGGTCTACGTCTTCAAAGTAGATATGATTCACTTTGTCTTGTGTATCCCCACCTACAAAGATGCCGTTCTCGCTGGTGCATTTGATATTTGAAAAGTAAATACGGCTCACCTCTCCGCAACGTCCTTCGGTAGCTCCCTTCGGGAAACGCCAGCCGGCATCCTTATGATTGCCTACGGCACGCGGATAGGAAGTCACGTAAATAGGTTCTGCTTTTCCCCACCAGACATCGGAGAAAAACATGCAATCCACAATCATATTAGAGAAAATCACATTGGTAACCGTTCCTTCATCCCGGTTCTGAATACCGATGCCACGGTTACTGTTCTTGATGATACAGTTATTGAACAGTACATTATTAATCTTATCCATATTTTCCGAACCGATCTTGATGGCACAGGAACGGGAAACCATAGTACAGTTGGTTACAACTATGTCTTCGCACGAACCGTATTCTTCAAACTCACGACGATTCTTCAGACAGATGCAGTCATCACCCGATTCGATATGGCAATTGGCTATGCGCACATTCTTGGAATGGTCTACATCGATGCCGTCACCGTTGCGTATCTTCAAGTTATTCAGGATAGAGATGCCATCGATGGAGACATCGTTGCAACCGATGAGATGAACCGTCCAATAGGCACTGTTGCGGATTGTCACATCACGGATCACTGTTTTCTCTATATTGATAAGCGTCAGTACATGCGGACGGGGATCAAAGTCGGTCACCGGTTTCAGTTCATAAGAGTCTTCCAGTTCCTTACCCATAAAGGAGACACCGTTTCCATCTATGGCTCCTGTTCCGGTGATAGATACCTCTTTCAGATCTTGACCATGAATCCACATCATGCCTTCACCACAATTATCACGGAAAGCGCTCAGTGTATAGGCAGCCTCATCAGGATTGGCAAGCAGACAGGAATTAGGTTCCAGATGCAGTTCCACAAATGAAGCCAGATGGAAAGGGCTGCACATGAAAGTACGCCCTGCCGGAACCAGTACCGTTCCGCCACCCGATTTGGAACACTGATCGATAGCAGCTTGTATGGCCGCGGCGTCATCGGTGACACCATCACCTTTGGCTCCGTAGTCCATAATGTTATAAATAGTCCCTCCGGTCTTCGGAGTGCCGCATGCCCCTAACAGCAAGATGCTGCACAGGACAAACAAAAATGCTTTTGCTCTCATATAAGTTATCTTTCTTAAAATTAGTAAGCTACGGGCTACGAGCTGCAAGTTACGAGCTACAAGCTACGAGTGCTGCGCTATATAGTCCTATAAGCTATCAACTATTATTTTACACTAACATACCGGAAGGCACTTGTAGCTCGTAGCATGTAGCTCATCACTCAATCACCGTCGGCGGACAGTCTTCCGCTGCCGTTCCCCACTCCTTATTCGGTTTATCCCCCATCACAAACTCCATCACACCACCGTTCACTATATCTTGATGGGTAATGTAATTACGCGTATAAGGTTTTCCGTTCAGCGTTGCCGACTGAATATAGATATTCCTCTGCGATGCGTTACGGGCTTTCACTGTGAACTTCTTTCCACTCTCAAGATTCAGCGTGAAGCTGGGGAATGAGGGGCTGGCAAGTATATAATACGGAGTACCGGGACACACCGGATAGAATCCCATAGCGGCAAACATGTACCAGGCCGACATCTGTCCGGCATCGTCATTGCCGGAAAGTCCACCCGGTTCATTCAGATATTCCGTTTCCATAACGTGGCGGACAGCACTCTGAGTCTTCCAGGGTTCACCTGCATAATTGAACATATAAGCAACCTGATGACAAGGCTCGTTTCCATGCCAGTAACGTTGTTCACTGAACATGGAATCCAACTTGGCTACATACTTATCTTTCCCTCCCATACTTGCCATCAGCCCGTATGGATCTTGCGGCACGTACCAGGTATAGTGACAGGGAGCACCTTCAGTAATAAAACGGGCAAAATTAAAAGCATTGGCATCATTCAGAAAAGTACCATCGGCATGGCGCCCCTGGGCATATCCCGTACGGGGATCTATCACATTGCGATAATTGGCAGCACGCCGTATCAATGCCTGGTAATCATCCGTCTTACCCAAAGCTTTTGCCATCTGTGCAAGGGCAAAGTCATCATAAGCATATTCCAAGGTACGTGATACCTGTTCCTTTGTATGAAAAGCATCAGGTACACCGTCTTCAAGAGGAATATATCCGTACTCCAGATAAGAGGTCAGAGCTCGACGCCCCATACCATTTTTATATTCATCAAGGTTAGAAGGAGTTTCAAAGGCATTCTTACGCATTCCTTCATAAGCCTTGTCCACATCGAAATTACGAATCCCCTTACAGTATGCATCGCTGATGGCGGAGATACAATGATCGCCTATCATAGCGGCAGTATAGCTATTCCAACAAGGAAAGATGGGCAACCAACCACCTTGTTCATATTTATGCACCAAAGATTGCATCATATCTCCCCCCTTTGTCGGAAAAAGCAGATTGATCATCGGATGCAGGGCACGGTAGGTATCCCACATACTATAATCCTCATAATACGTTTCTCCTTCAGGAAGTTGGCATATCGGAGTGCCATTCGCAAAAGAGGGATAACGGCCATCTATATCATTGAATGTATGCGGCAGAAAAGAAGCACGATAGAAAGCACCGTAAAACATTTCCTTGTCTGCAAGTCGTTCGGTCTCTACATCAATAGCAGAGAGATGTTTCTCCCACATCTGTCTTAGCTCTGTGCAAGTCTGTCCAAAGTCCCAATGAGGAATTTCAGCTTTCAGGTTCTTCAAAGCACCATCCCGGTCGGTAAAAGAGGAGGCAGCTTTCACCAATACCTCTTCACCTTCGGTCACATCAAACTCCACATAGGCACCTATCTGCGCCGCATCTCCTATCTGAATGACGCCGGGAGACAAAGAATCTCCCCTGAACACACCGTAATCCGTCAGCTTCTTTTGGAACTGAATGATAAAATATCCGCTATACCCTGCCGATTTTCCCCAACCCTGATAAATGCGGTGAACAGGATTATATCCGTAAATCTGATTGTTAAGGGTGTCGATGCAGATATATCCCTGACCTTCATCACTGTTAGGGTTTACCACCAGATAACCTTTTCCCGCTTTGCTGTATGTGAAACGGAAAATTGCGGAACGCGAACGCCCCGTCATTTCGGCATAGATATTCTCATCCGGCAGGGAAACCGTATAATAAGCCGGTGTTGCCGTTTCTTTCTCATGGGAGAAACGGGTGGAACGTGCTTCCGGCTGGCAACGCAATTTACCGAAGAGCGGCATCAACGTCATAGAACCGTAGTCCTGCGTACATCCGCCCACAATCCAGTGGGAGTTACGAAAGCCTTGCAGCAGAGTATCTGCGTAATAATAGGGTGCTATGCATTTCTCCTCCGTGTCCCGCGTCTGCGCAGTCCAGAAGTTCATTCCGTTGGGTTCGAGTACCGCCGGGAGGGTTTGCCCGTATTCTTCCGTATCCCTGCCAAACAACCCCGCTGTATGGGTCGCACTGGGGGCGGTACCTACACGAGTATCGATATAGGATAATCGCGACTCGTCAACAGTCCCACAACGACTGGTACACGAAGTAGTACCCGGCAGCAACACAGTTGCCAGTAACAGAGAATAGCATGTATAGATTGTTCGTCTCATCATTATTATATTTTTATATAGATTTTCTTTTTATACAATGGATAGCCGCACGCTCCCATCAGCAGTGTAAAGGCAAGGGCGTAAACGGCAGATGCCAGATAAGGATCGGTTAGCAGAAAATGTACCCCTTCGTAAATCACCGGCTTACTTCCGGTGGCGCCAATGACAATAGCCGCTACCTCGCTGAGTACGTAGAGAAACAAAGGGTTAACACCGAATATTTCAAAGAAACGACACCAGTTCTTCTTTTCCTTCATATCAATGAAATAAATCAGCACAGACTGAAGCATGGCTGCCAATCCACATGTTACCAACACAAATGTAGGCGACCAGATACGCTTATTCAACGGTAGGGCTTCTGTCAGCACAAAACCACATGCCATCAGAATAAAACCTGCAACAAACAATTTCAGTGTTTTCTGTTCCAAAGCTTCCTTAGCCAGAATGATTTTCCCACAACAGAAGCCGATCAATGTATGAGCGATAGCAGAAAGGGTACTGGTAAGTCCTTCCGGATCTATCGGGCTTTTATGATAAAGGTGGTCTGCACCTAATACATTCCGGTCTATGATAGCCAGAAGGTTTGTATCATCCGGTGCATATCCGTTGCCTATACAAAGCAAAACGGCATATCCGGCGATAAGGCAACCAATGATCCAGCCGATATATTTATGATTGACATACAAGGCTACAAAGGAAACTACACAATAGCACAAGGCTATACGCGGCAGCACTCCCGTAAGCCGAAGATGGGCAAAAGGAAAGAAATCTCCATCACAAATAAAGTGAAACCAGTGAATAGCCCAGCCGATGCATAAAATAACAAGAGTACGTTTCAGTACCTTACGGACCACTGAACCAGATGCTTGAAAATGGAACTTGCTCAAAGCAATATAAGTGGAAACTCCCATGATGAACAAAAAGAACGGAAAGACCAGATCACAAAGAGTCAGCCCATTCCATGCAGAATGTTGCAAAGAATCATAAGATAACTTCCCACCGGAATTATTGACGAGGATCATACCGACGACAGTAATTCCGCGCAGCACATCAAGAGACAAAAGTCGCTTCTTCTGTGGGGAAGTGGAAATTGGGGGGTGAGAGTTTTCCATATACTTTCTAAATATCAATATGCACAGTTGGTTGTATCTCAGTTATACTATCTCATTGCCTTCTCAAACACTTCTTTCGCCACATCCACACAGCTTCCTTCAGGAACCGAACTATACGGATTCTTTGCCAGTGTCCAGGGTTCTTCCATCGCATAATAATCCAGCTTAACTTCGGGTTTACCATCCAGTTGATCCTGAAGAGTTTGCCAATAGGCTGCCCAACGTTTATAATAGAAATCGCGCAGAATACCGTTCCATTCTTTATGTGCATAGTCACGCAGACCACCGTCATCAGCGCAAACACGATTGCCCCAAGTGGTTATCTGCACGCGGGCATTCCACTCGTACAGGTCTTTTTCTTCGGGAGTAGTCCCCAAATTGCGTGCCTGCTCTATCCAACGGCCTACACGGAATTCACTACGTGTACCCAGCAATTTATCCTGCAACAGCAATATATCCAGGAATTTCCGGGAGTCACGGGCAAAACTGCGTTTATCAAAGCTTTTGAAGTCAGCAATGGTCCGGTTATAAACAATACGTCCTTTATCGGAAAGAGACTGTCGTACGATGTCTACCAAGTCATATTCAAAGTTATTATTACCACGATATTTATCGGCTACTTCCACCATCAGCCGTGCTGCTTCTTCCGTAACGGTAGGATCATAATAGTTCTTCATCTTCGACCAGCTCGATGCCTGGAAGTTATTCAGCGAAGGACGTCCGCAGAAAATAGACTCATGAGGCCCTTGTTGGTTATTTCCGAAAGGACAGTTATAAATGGTATTGGCAAGCAAAGTCCATGCTTTTTCTATCTTCTCGTCTCTTACACCATAACGGGCAAAGAGATAATCTTTCAGCCATTCTTCTTTCGTGAATTTCTCCGGTCGCCAGGGAAGTTCGCACATCAGTTCAAACATCATGGGATTATTCTCTGCACCTTCCATGGTCAGACCTATTCCTTTCAGGTGAACAGCTAACGGATTATTCTTAGTCAGGTAGAAATTATCGAGTAACTGGTCCATACGACCGTGAAGTCCCACATTGCCACCGAAATTGAGCAACATACAGAACAGCCAATTGTGCTGTTCATACCCCTTGTCACGCTTCCAGATGGAAGGGATTCCCCACATAGGACGACATTCACTGAACAGGTCCAGTATCAGCAGATCTCCATTCTGCATATTCTTTATCATCTCGGGACGAGGATTCTCTGTCCAGCCCTGCACTACCCAGGTGGCTTTCGGATTCACTTTTTTCATAGCCGCCATAATAGCTTTCCCGGCCGCATCGAAATCTACTGAAGCGGCATTCTCAGCTTCATGAAAAGGGTCCATAGAATAATAATCGACCTTGCCGAAAAGCTTCTCCTGTTCCTGATAATATAAATCGGCAATCTCGGCAAAGCGGACATCGGTAGGTTGCAGGAAAGCAGGACGGGTAAAGCCGTTCCATAAATCAGACTTGGTCAGGTTCAGTCCCAACTTCTCATCAGCATCGTGGGGAACCATACCTGAATATCCCGGAAACACAGGTTTAATGCCATATTCGCGCATACGCTTCAAAATTTTCTTCTGCAAAGCTTCCTGCTGTACATACCAGGAATCCGGATTAGGTCCGCCCCATCCTTCCAGATTATTCATTGCCCACCAGGCAAGAAAAGCAGGGCCGGCAATGAATCGGTTAATTTCATCTTTAGAATATCCCAGTTTTTGAAGCATATTGAACCAGATACATTCCTGGCCTACGGCTGCCAAAGGGAGATTGATACCATGTAGAGCCATCCAGTCTATTTCTTTCTCCCAGCGTTCCCAATCCCAAAAGGCCATGGTGTAGGAATAGGTACAATAGTTGAAATCGTAACGGAGTGAGAGAGATGTTTCGTGACGCTCTTTTCGGGAGACAGGAGGAAGTACCTGCGGCAATTTCGCCTGCATACCATTCCATGACAGTTGGATACCGGCATAATATTTCAGATACCAGTTGATACCTGTCGCTATATTCACATAGTTATTACCCCGGACTACGACTTTAGTTCCTTTCTGGTCCAGTTCGAAAAAATCATCCGCACCTTTCTTGAATTCGATAACAAATTTCTTCGATGCTCCCTTATCAATTCTTTCGAGCAAACCGTTTATAGGGTTGGCTGATAACTGAACGGATAAGCCTACTATTAACAAAATGAGTAAACAGAGTTTGGTTTTCATGGTATTCATTCTTCTGGGTGATGTGCAAAAGTAAGCGTTTATTTTTTTATGTAAGGAGAAAATAGAAAAGTTTGGGACGAATATAGTAAAGAATGACACACCTTCTTACCCCTTCTTCCCCAACTTCGAGCTCGGCAAATATCCAAAGAACTCTTTGAAACACTTCGTAAAATATTTAGGATCGTTGAATCCTACAGCATAGGCTATTTCGGAAACATTCACATCTCCCGATCCTTCCTGTATCATCCGTTGCGCCACGTTCAGACGGTAGTTCTTCATAAACTGTCCGATGGGCTGTCCCGTCAGGTCCTGCATTTTCTTGTTGACCAATGTCTTGCTGTAGCCCATGTCGCGTACAAAGCGTTCCAGGTTATATTCCGCATCGGCATAGTGTTCCTTCATCAGGTTGACCGCATTCGTAATGAATGTCTTGTCTCGCGATTCTTCCTTTACATGCAGTTCTTCCACATTACTGCTGGATGAGAACATCTTCTTATATTTCCTTCGCAGACTCAGTATATTACGGATACGAAGCCGGAGCACTTCTTCATCAAAAGGTTTGCAAAGATACTCGTCCACACCTATTTCAAAGCTTCTTTTCTCTTGTACGTCCGAGCGAAGCGCCGTAAGCATCAGGAAAGGAATGTGCGAAGTCGCCAGATTCTCCTTGATACGGCGGGACAACTCCATACCATCCATCACAGGCATCATCAAATCACTGACTATTAAGTCGACGGTATGTTTCTGAACGATTTCAAGGGCCTCCTGCCCGTCACCTGCCTCAAACAAACGATAATCCCCCACAAGCAGTGTGCGGATATACGAACGCATATCTTTATTATCTTCCACAATCAGGATAGTCTCTTTCTTCTGGGTATCCTCCGGTTGCAAAGTATCCGGTAGATATACACTATCAGGCTGTACCCACTCCCCATTCGTCTCTACCCGTTCTCCGGGAATCAGCGGCATCAACATACGGAATGAAGCCCCCTGCCTGTGATTATTGCGGGCAAAGATTTCTCCGCCATGCAAATATACAATCCGCTTGCACAGGAAAAGACCGATGCCTGTACCGCTCTGCCCGTAAACCGGATATTTGGTACTCTTCTTAGACTGGTAAAAGCGGTCGAAAATCTTTTCCAGATCTTCTGCCACAAGGCCATGTCCCGTATCGCATACATTCATATAGAATAGTTTCTCCCCGTTCTTTCCTTTAACAGATGCCACAAATATGTCAATACGACCGCTATCCGGTGTAAACTTAATAGCATTCGAAACCAGATTCACCAACACCTTGCGCATATATCCCGTATCGATCATCAGAAAGGGATTCTCCAAACGGAAATAAGTACATATGTCGATATGCCTTTCCTTGGCAAAGACTCTGAAAGGTATCAGCAACTCAGACAAAAACTCGATAAAGTTCGAGGAACGCTTATCCAGCACCACCTTGTCTATGTCCAGTTTCCGGAAGTCCATCAGTTCATTGACTAGAGAAAGCAAATACCGTGAATTTCGCTCGGCTATCTGCAACTGTGCCTTTACAGCCTCATCCTGCGTCTCCTTTAAAGCATGTTCAATGGGGCCATGAATCAGTGTAACCGGAGTACGGAATTCATGAGTGATGTTCGTAAAGAAAGCAATCTTCTCTTCCGTAATCTCTTTTACGTGTTGAGCCATGGTTTCCAACTGTTTGTTCTGGACAGCCAGTTCCTGCGTGCGCAGTTCCACTTCTTTTTCCAATCGCGCTTTCTGTTCACGATAACTCCGCATCTTCCGCTTATAGAATAAATAAATAGCAAGGCAAATAACTACGACAAGAAGCAGATAGAATCCAATGGATTTATAAAAATAAGGAGTGATCCCCACTTCTATGTCGGTTATTTCATCCGACCAACGCCCCAACTCATCCGTCGCACGCACTTGCAGGGTGTAGTTCCCCGGCGGGACAGCTGCATATCTTGCCATACAATCACCCGGTTGAGTTTCATTCCACTCTTCCTCGTATCCCTCCAGACGATAGGCAAAACGAATACGGCTGCTGTTTCCATAATTCTGTGTGGTAAATCCTACGGAGAAACGATTCTCCCTTTCATGCAGGAAAATACCGGAGGCAAGGGTGATATCCTTTTGCAGATAATCACCACTGGAAGGATAGATAATATTTCCTCCAATCGCCAGTGAAGAGAGTTTCACATGCGAATCCGCAGACGGCGAAGTTTCATTATCAGAATAAATAATGACCAGTCCGTCTATAGTAGCCATATAGATAAAGTCGTGCTTTGACGAATAATGGATGCCATTCCAGTAGAACTGAGTAGCAGGCAGGCCATCATCCTGCGTGTAGTTACTGAATGTCATCGACTGGATATTCAGACGGGACACTCCATCATTCGTAGTCAACCACAAGTTTCCCTTCCCGTCTTCAGCCATACCGATAATTGTATTATTAGGCAACCCGTGACGTGTGGTATAGTTTTTAAAGACAAAATGATTATTCTTGTCACTCGTCAACTGATACAGTCCGCTTCCATTGCCACCCAGCCAGATAGTACCATTCTTGTCTTCCAAAATGCTATTAATCTTTTCCAGTTGTGTTGACTGTGGATTATCCAGTTTATACCGAAGATATTTATAATCAAAGCGCTTGTTCGACTTAGCAAAAGAAGCAAGGTCTACAATGAAGACACCTTGCGTGGTTCCCACCCACAAACGTTTATTTCTATCAATCAACAGGGCGTGAACCGCTTCGAACTCATTATCCGACTGATCGAATAACACACGGATGAAAGTATCTTTCCGCTTATCGTAGAAATGCACTCCACGTGTAGAGCCGAACCATATTCCGTGATTGATCACATCTTCACAGGCACTATTAATAAAGTCACCTTCCAATTCGGGAATATTCTCACGGGTATAGCGCTTAAAGGTACGGTTATTGGGAATATTCAGGTTCAGTTCGTTAATGCCCACACCCCAGGTATATGCCCACAAACGATTATCGGAGTCAATCAGCAGTCCGGTAATAGTGTTATTACTGATGGAAGTAATATTGTTAGGAGAAAAAAGATGATGGGCACAAGTCTTTTCCTCCTGATTCCATTTCATCAGTCCACGTTCTACTAATCCAATCCAAAGATTGCCGTCTTTATCTTCACCTACAGCATTAACAGGTGTAGGAGTATCTGTTTCTGTGACAGAAGTGCCGCATGTCCATAATTCTGTTTGCAAACGCTTCGGGGAAAGCAGGTTAATGCCTCCGGTTTCAGTACCCAGCCAGATGGTCTCTCCATCGGTGAACAAGCAGTTGATGGCATTACAGTTAATGGTTACTCCACCCCGGTCACTGGTCTGACGGATGAATGAAAAAGTATCCGTATCTTTGTTATACACATTCAGTCCATTCAGGGTAGATACGATCAGGTATCCCCGTTCCGTCTGTTTGATATCCGTTATATAGGCTTGGCTCAACATTCCGGGACGATGAGTGGAGTAGCGATACCTCTTCAGACTTCGTTCGGCATGATTATATCTGAATAGACCACGGTTAGAGCCAATCCACAAAGCATCCCCATCCGCCTGCATACAGGAAATCCGCCAATCTTCACTGAAAGAAATCAAACTATCGGACAAGATATCTGCCTTTAAGAGATGATCCGGTTGCTTCTCAACACGATATACCTGGTTGTCAATACCTGCACAAACTGTCCAGCCTATATCAAGAATGGCATGTACGGGAGATTCGCATTCGCTCTTCAGACGATACCAGGTCTTTATATCTCCCTGATCGTCCAAATCAATACACCACAGTTCTTTATTGCCGGAAATCCATAAATCTCCCTGTCTGTCTTTATAAATGGTACTAACGTTTTCATTCAATAACTTTTGCAGCGGACTATCCGGTGGAACAGGGAGTTTTACCAAAGCATAAGTATCCAGGTCGAGGATATCTATCCCACCTTCGGATGCAATCCACAATCGCCGGAAGTTATCTTCACAAATCTTATGGACAAAGTCATTCTTTAAGCGTATCGGTTCCGTTTGTGTACCATAATTCAGGAACTGATAACCATCATATCTGCCTATACCATAATGTGTGGCAACCCAGACGTACCCTCCGGAATCTTTAAAGATATCACTTACAAAGCTATAAGGCAGCCCTGCATTTTCAGTGATAAACTTAAAGTTGTACTGGCTGAAAAAACGATCCGCACTTTTCGGAAAAAGCGCCAAAACATGTATCAGACAGATGAGAAAAAGGAAAATACGTTGTTTCATTTCTTTTCGATTCGGATACGCGCGTCTACTGCAATCACATATTTTTCCGTTGCCAGTAGTGGGTTGATATCCATTTCCTTGATCTCCGTTGCAAAACGCAACAAAGTAGAAAGGCGTACGATAATCTCGGCGAATTTATCTTCATTCACCCCCTTTTGTCCGCGTGTTCCCTTGATAATTTTGTAAGCACGAAGGGAATGAATCATGGAGTAAGCCTCTTCATACGAAAGCGGTGCCAGACCGGAAGAAACGTCCTTAAGCACTTCCACAAAGATACCACCCAAACCACACAGCACTACATGCCCGAATTTCTCTTCATACTTGGCGCCTACGAAAAGTTCCGTACCCGTCAGCATCGGTTGTATCAGGATACCTGTCACTTCGGGAATCTGCATCATACGTTCAAATTCAAACGCCAGATGCTCTTCTCCCTTGATGTTAAGCACCACACCGCCTACGTCGGATTTATGAACAGGTCCCACCACCTTTGCCACTACAGGGAAACCCGTGCGACGAACAAAAGCCAGCACCTCGTCTTTATTGGCCGACACAAATTCTTCAACTATGGGAATGCCGGCAGCATGCAGCAATGCCTGTACATAATGGGGCTGAATATATCCATCTTCGGGGATAGAGTCTATAATACGACGAATACGCGGCACATCCACACCAAAGAGTTCGATCTCATTGGCGGCAGGCCGGGAAGCATTCATAATGCGAGACAATGCGGTACCCAATGTCACTTCGTCAGCAAAGTTCACATGGCCTTTAGCAAGGAAAGCGGCAACTTCCGCTCCGGCAGTATTGATGGAGGGAAGAATGGGAAAGATCGGTTTACTGCATGTCTGCATCTTCTCATGCAACACGTCATACATCTCGAACATGGTAACCAGTCCCGGTGTCCCGAAGATAGCCAGAACAGCATCAATATTATCGAATTTCTCTTCACAATATTCCAGGCAAAGACGCAAATGGTCGGGAGTTCCCGTAGCCAGGATATCAATCGGATTTCCTACAGCTGCACCGGGGAAGAGTTTACTTTTCAATTCATCCACAACCGGGCCTTCCAGCTTGGGCACATTCAGTCCGCCTTTACTCAGCGCATCAGTCAGCATAACGCCCGGACCTCCGGCATGGGTAATGATGGCAAAATTCTTTCCTTTTAGTTCCGGCAGGGTGAAAATACAGCCTACCGTCGTCAGTTCCTCGCGCGAATAACAACGTACAATACCTGCCTTACGGAACAAAGCTTCCACTGCCGAGTCCGAACTGGCAATGGCACCTGTATGCGAAGATGCCGCACGACTACCACTTTCACTGCTACCTGCCTTGATGGCAGCAATCTTACAGCCTTTCTTTATCAGAGAGGATGCATGGAACAACAGACGGTCCGGGTCACCGATACTTTCAATATAGAGCAGTTTTATTTTAGAATCTTTATCTGCCTGGAAATTCTCGTCCATATATTGCAGCACATCTTCCACACCTATCTGCTTGGCATTCCCCACAGACCAGACAGAATTGAACTGCAAACCTTTTGTTACGGCACTTTCCAAAATGAAAACGGCAGTCGCACCGGAGCTGGATATCAAATCGACTCCTTGAGGATGCAATTGCGGAATGGGTTGACTGAACACACTATGATGCCAGGTATTCATCAGTCCGATGCAGTTCGGCCCCATCAGGGAAGCACCGTACTTATTTACTGTTTCCAAAATACGGTCTTCCAGCAGAGCGCCCTCATGTGTCTCTTCACCGAATCCGGCGGAGAGAATGATAAACGCCCGTACCTGCTTCTCAGCTGCAAGCACTTCCACGGCATCAGGACACATCTGTGCGGGAATAGCGAGTATCGCAAGTTCCGTATCGGGAATGTCCTTCACATCAGCATAAGCTGTTACACCTTGTACTTCTGTCTCTTTCGGATTCACGGCACGAAGTTCACCGGTATAACCACCATTAATAAGGTTACGCAGGATAGCGCCTCCCGGCTTGTGCACATTATTGGATGCTCCCACCACTACAATACTGGCAGGACGAAGCAATTGGTTTGTTATCATAGTCTGTTCACTTTAAGTTCAGGATACAATGTGACAAATATACGTCTTTTATGCAATCCTGCAATCGGAAAAGAAAAGAAAAGAAAAATAGAAGTGTAATCGGGAAAGGGGGTTTCAAGTAAGCAGTCTTTTTGAATGGCAGAATAAGAGATATTGCAACAATTCAAAATAATTGTCAGTATTCCGTATAAAGATTTCATATATTTGAAGCCTCATTCTAAAAATGGGGACATAACGAAACAGAATTATGGACATCAGAAACAGAATACAACAACTATTAACCGCCATCAACCAAGGGGTTTATGAGAAGGATACGGAATTAGGCTTATCATTATTGGCTGCATTGGCAGGCGAAAGTGTTCTTTTGCTGGGTCCTCCGGGGGTTGCCAAATCCATGGTGGCACGCCGACTGAAGGCTGCCTTCAAGGGAGCAAAGGCTTTCGAACATCTGATGTCACGCTTTTCTACTCCCGACGAGATATTCGGCCCTATCAGTATCAACCGGCTCAAGGAATTCGATAAATACGAACGTGCCATTGAAGGATATCTTCCTACGGCAAGTGTAGTATTCCTGGATGAGATATGGAAAGCAGGGCCTGCCATACAGAATTCATTACTCACCGCCATCAATGAGAAAATTTACCGGAACGGAGACAGAGAAATCAAACTCCCGCTTAAACTTCTGATTGCCGCCAGTAACGAATTGCCCGCGCACGGCGAAGGACTCGAAGCATTGTGGGACCGATTTCTGTTACGCATCATCTGCACCTGTGTGAAAGATGAAGCGACCTTCTACAACATGCTGCTCGATGATAATGATAAGGAAATAAGCATACCCGCAGATCTGCAAATCAGTGAAGAAGAATATGCAGACTGGCGCAGAAAGATAAACCAAGTTTCACTATCTACCGAAATACTACATTATATTACGAATATCCGCCATCAATTGAAACATCTTCCGCTGGATGATGAAGACACAATTCGAAACGTATACATAAGTGACCGACGCTGGAAGAACATCGTGCAACTATTGAAAGCCTCAGCCTTCATCAACGGACGCACAGCCGTGAATTCGGCAGATTTGCCGCCTCTATACCATTGCCTATGGAACGAGATAGACGAGTGCGAGCCCATTCATCAATTAGTTCTCCGTGAACTGTTCACTTCCTGCCTTGAAAAAATGGAAGAAATCACCGAAGCGATTAAGAGTGATATACGAATCAGCCGAGTGCGCCAGGCGCTGGAAGATTTTAAAAACAATTGCTCGCCCAAGAATGACCTTGAAATTACGGATTACTTCTACTATCATGTAGCAGAACATGACACAGGTCATACCTATATCTTCGCCGTAGACTATCTGGCACTGAAAGAGCAGAAAAAAGAGAATGCTCCGAGACAAGCCGTCATCTATCCCGATCCGTTGAATCCGGGACGCTCAATTATCCGTTGTTATCCGGGTGGAGCACCCTCAGGCGCAGTTCAGCAACGGGTGAACCTGTACAGAGAGGGAACAGAATACCTGTTAATAGATGGTGTGCGATATCCGATGACGCAAAATAATAAAGGAGAAAAAATGACTAAAGCATCTCACCAGTCCGAACAAACTTCCCAAAACCTGTTCGACAAACTGCCCCAGATCACCTCCCGCAATTACCGGGATGAACTGAACCGACTCTTTCAGCAGCTTCTCACCCTTACCAACTCCTTATGCACGGACAATCTGTTCGTCAGCCCCGCTGACAAAGAGTTAATCACCCGTTACTCGGACGAAGTGCTGAAAAAACTGCGGAACGTAGAAATCGAAGAGGAAAAGTTACAATTCAACTTGCGGCAATATGGCAGGGCTGAGCAAAAGGAAGTATGATATCCAGTTCTATGTAAAGGTAGTCGAGAAGTTCGTACAAACGGGAGAATGTGCCAAGACGCTATACGGTGAAACGGAAGATCCCCTGCTTCTCTATCTGCTGGCCATCATGAACGATCCGTCCATCAGGGTTCTGGTGCTGGGCGATGAGGTCCGTGCACGCATATTCTACGATATCACCACGCAATTTGTCTGGCAGTTTCTGGAACAAGAGAAATTTCAGATGCAAAGAGCACAATCCGAACTTGGAGAAATGGAAAGTGCCCTGAACTGGATTAAAGAAAAACGGGATGGATGGCAGGCCCTACTGAGAAAAATCAAAGATGACTATAAAGAGAATGCCTTCGATGAACCATTCTACGAACATATGTTCGGGGACAAAGACAAGCAACATGATTCCACCGTTTGGGAGAAGATGCTGAAAGACTGGGAAGATTCTTTTCAGCAGAAGCAGCAGGAACAGAAAGAGAAAAATCTGGATGCCAAGAAAGACTTTCTGGAAAAGAAACTGAAAACCAGCCTGAACAAGATACCGGAATACCTGGAAGAGCACCAAGTGGACAAGGAGGAATTCTATCAGGCATGGAGCATGATGAACGGATTGTGGAATACCATCGATTTTGAGAATATCCGGAAGATTGTAAAACTGCAAAAGGAATACCCCGAACTGCTGAAGGTAGCCAACCGTATGGGAAGAATAGCCGACGATGAAGGCAGCAAACAGGTATATGTAACGGAAGGCAGTGTCTACAAACTGGCTCATTCCCAAAAGAGCGATATTTTGGGTGTCACCATCGGTAACGACCTGAACGCCCTGCTTCCTTCGGAATTGCTATATTATGCAGACAGCGAACTGCAAGATGTCTTCATGCTGAAATACTTCACGCAAAAGCTACAGACCTTCCGTTATAAATCGGAAATCATGCAGCCTTCCAGACGTCTGGAAGCAAAACCGGCAGTTCTGAAAGGGCCTATGATCGTATGCCTCGACACTTCGGGCAGCATGACGGGGAAACCGGAGCGAATGGCCAATTCCTTGCTGATAAAACTGATTGAAATAGCTGAACTTCAAAACAGGGAATGTTTCCTCATCACATTCTCCGTATCCACCAAAACCATTGACATACGCCGCGACCGGCTGAAACTGATGGAATTCTTCAGCCACCCCTTCACCGGTGATACGGATGCCACCCAAATGCTGAAAGACACTTTCAGAATGCTCGACGAGAACCGCTATATGAATGCTGATGTCTTACTTATCAGCGATTACCGCATCCCCAAATGCAAACCTGAGCTATTAAAACAAATGAGCGTACACCGGGAAAAGGGTACTCTCTTCTATGGTCTACAGATTGGCATTGCTCCGAATGAATGGACAGAGCATTTCGATCACATCTACAGGATAGAGTATCATGTAGATCGCAAATATTAAAGCCAATCTATCAGTTCCGCAATAACCATATTCCCATAAAACGGTCATAAACCATATATCCACCGGTCGATTTATAGACAAGTTCTTTCTCTACCAACGACTTCAAAGCGGCATTGACACTGCTCGGAGTTTTCAGCCCATGCCCCAAAATGAAATCTCCACTGTTAGGTGCCGTCACTTTCCCTTCATGCGCAATGGCTTTCATCAGTGCCAACTGATTGTCCGTCAACATAATAATCAGGTTCTGATAGACAGGTGTATTCTCTTCAAGAAGCCCCATCAGCACTTGCTCTGCCTGAGTGATATCTACAACCGACTCATTTCGCTCATACAACCGATTCAACATTGCCTGCATATACCAGGTATGTCCCTCAAAACGGGTATATATCCAATGAAATACAGATTTGTCCAACTCTTGCCCCCGCAACTCAAAAAAGTTCCTTGCAAACCGATAATAAGATTCTTCACCAATCTCACGCAGCACCATCAATTGCGTACTCTGATAGAAAGGACGCTTGGCGGAAACAAACATTTCCTGCATCAAATGCTGACTGCTACCTGCAAAGATGAAACGGACATTCGGGATAAACTGGATATAAGAGCGAAGCAAAGCCTCTGTACCTTCTTCAGGATAAGAAGTGATCTGCTGAAACTCATCAATAGCCAGATAGCAATTCCTGCCGGAAGCAGCCATATAGTCAAAGATTTCCTTCAATGTCTGTTCAGACTTGTCGACAACAAAGTCTAAGGTTACTGTAGGAACTCCCGTCAACTCATCTGCACTAATCACCGGTCGGCAAGAGCGAAAAAAAGAAGTCAGCTTATGCAAAGCACTTTCGCTGAGCGTATCAAGCTGCCCTAGTACGGTTTTTGCCAGCAGGCGAACGAAAGAAGCTAAATCGCGCGTTGCAAAAATATCCATATAGAAACTGACAACTTCCGGTTTCTCCTCTTGCAGGGTATAGAAGACATTTTTTATCAATCCCGTCTTACCCATACGCCGAGGCGCTATCAATGTCAGATTCCGTTCATTCTCCAAAGCCGACAACATCTGTTGTGTTTCAGCTTCACGGTCACAAAAATAACGAGGGTTCGCATAACCATACACTAAAAAAGGATTCCGGGGTTGCATCTTCTGAGGTTTCATAAGCGACATTACATATTTTACGTTACACTTTTTATGTAACACAAAATACGGAATAAATATCGGATAAAGCAAATAGATGCGAATATTTAACCTGCATCATTAAAGCCAGTCCATCAGTTCCATCAGACTTTTCATCTGTTTCAATCTGGGATGAGCGAATGTATCCACCACCTCATGCTGCCACATCACCTCAAAAGGAATGTGTACCCCATATCCTCCAATAGCCAGTACCGGTTGAATATCGGATTTCAAGGAATTACCAATCATCATGAATTCTTCCGGAGCGACTTGAAGGATTTGTAGCAGACGGGTATATTCTTTCTCCGTCTTATCAGACATTATTTCAATATGATCAAAATAAGAGGTCAACCCGGAGCGGTGCAATTTACGTTCCTGATCCAACAAGTCGCCTTTCGTAGCCACTACCAGACGATAACGGCCTTGTTCCTTCAGAACTTTCAAAGTCTCTTCCACACCGGACAGCAACTCAATCGGCATCTGAAGTAGAGATTTACCTAAAAGAATAATCTGTTGTATCTTATCTGCTGACACCTTCCGTTCACTCACCCGCAAAGCAGTCTCAACCATTGAAATAGTAAACGCTTTGGCACCATAGCCCAAACATTCCAGATTTTCCATTTCTGTTTTAAACAGTTCTACCGAAATCTCCTTTGCGTTACCATATTCACTTAATAGCTCCGTATACTTTCGTTCCACCTCCTGAAAAAAAGGTTCATTGCTCCAAAGAGTATCGTCTGCATCGAAAGCAATGACTTTAATAGTATGTTTCATTTCCTGAGTCTCCATCCGGTTCATTACATATTTTACATTACACCATTTATGCAATGCAAAGTTCCAAAGAAATTACAGATAAAGCAAAGGAGTACGGACTTTTAACGTCTTTATACTCTGAAATAAGAACAGATCAAAAGACTATCCAGCATAACCTGAGCCGTACTTGCTCCGTACCAACTCCGTAGCCTCTCCATATAGAGGTACCTCTGACCGAAGAAG
>ENA-OPJT01000149-OPJT01000149.1-human-gut-metagenome-genome-assembly--contig:-NODE-149-length-20151-cov-5.075289_pt1 | contig 20151 bp, 23 predicted proteins | sample MGYA00241775_ERZ501675 | MGnify/ENA primary metagenome ERZ501675 (study PRJEB25962, sample SAMEA2042376) | human gut metagenome | biome: human gut; feature: human-associated habitat; material: faeces...
ATTTGCGTAAATGAATTTTTCACAGAAACTATAATTAATTCGTAAGAATAAAGGCTACACGCAAGAAGAACTGGCAGGAAAACTGGACGTATCCAGACAGGCTGTAGCGAATATGCTGCCTGCATGAACGAAACGGATTCGACGAGATTAAATTCTCATGACTTCACGTACAGCAATGGTCCTTATACCTATCATGATACATATGTTGGCGGAGAGCAGTTTGCCGGTGAAGAAGCCATATGGTATGTAGGTAAATCACAGTATGCAATGAACTACATAGGACGCATTTTCAGCCAGAATTTCAGTGGTGATTTCTTAAAGGAGGCGCTTCGGAAGGCTGATAAAAAGATGCCGTTCTAATTCAAATATTTTTATTGAATTTATGTTGAATATGATTAGTCAGATATTTGATGAAGTTATAATCCAGATAAGTAAATCTAATACAGACATCTCGGAATATATTAAACGATTGCTTTCATTTCAATTATCAGAGGAAGGAGAAGAAAGCACATTGACAACAAGACATTCATTTATACAGATGACCAAACTGTCGAATGTCCGGGGAAGAATAACCTATATATCAAGCCATGCAAAGCAGGAACATCTGTATGCGGTCTATGAAACTACGGAAAGAAGTTACTGGACAGAACTTGCACGATGTAGCCAGCAGGAATTTAAGAAAAGCGGTGTTGAGGGAAAATGTATCGAGGCAAGGGAGCTTATCATTGCTCTGCCAGAATCACTTTTTGAACAAGGAATGCCTAATATTGTGCTTAGATCATTTACAGATAAGTTTAAGGAAAAGTATGGCGTAGAATGTGCTGCGGCACTTCACCATAACAAGCGTATTACAAATTTCCATATCCATCTTATCTTTTCTGAAAGGCAGCTTTTGGCAGAGCCGGTTATCAAGACTGCCACAAGAAATATGTTCTATGATGAGCGTGGTAATCATGTAAGAACTAAGAAAGAAATCCTTGATGAAGCTGGCAATATCCGCAAAAGGTGTAAGGTTATCAAAAAAGGAGAAATCTATGAGAAGAAGCTGTTTACTTCAAAGAATACGAGGTTCAAGCAGGAAGATTTTCTGGACGAGGTAAAGTTATTCTATACCAGAATGATAAACCGCTGGGTAACGGATGAAAAAGACAGATTAACAGTATTTGAATGTAATGGTCCATATCTTGCTACTAAAAAAATTGGCAGGAATAATCCAAAGGTAGAACAGATTGAGCAGGATAATAAGCTACGGATGGATTGGAATCGCGAAGTTGACAGGGCAATCATAAGCGATGTTCCTATGGATGATATTTTACAGATAAAAAGGGAACATATCACAGAACCGATAAAAAGGTCGATTCAACGATATGAAAACAAACCACAACGATTAACATTGATACTAAATATGGCGATTACGGAGTTGGTACTGCTGATATCGAAGGTGCTTGAAGCAGCCAGAACTATTTGGAGTAAGATACAGCATACGGATGTTGTGATAGCTGATAAGACTGATAATGTAAGTCATATAGTGGCAGATACAGCTACGCATATTGAAGAAAATGCAATTATTGAGGATATAAAACCAAAGCAAGGGGAATCAGCTGAGAATGTTATTACCTCACCATCGAAAGAGATGGTTGCTACTCAGAAAACACCTGCCAAGCCTGTAATGACACCAGTGGTAGCCGATTATACCAAACTAAAGAAGATAAAGGAAGAGCTTGATAATCAGAATAAACTTATCTTTGAGGCAGAACAGCGAAGAGGTAATTTTGAGATTGAATTGTCAGATTTAAAAGGTTTGGCAAAGCTCACAAGGAAAGCAGAGTTGCAGAGAAAGATTGATGAAAAGACAGATTATATTGATCGCCTGAAGATTGGACTTTCAAACATGGTTCGCAACTATGGATTTGAGAACATGAATGAATTTTATCTAAGTTATAAGGAATCTAAGACGGCATTTGCAGATTATCAGCAGAAAGTTGAAGATTGGAAGAAAGGCTATGACAATGTAGTTGTTTCAAAGGATAAGACAGAAACAATGTCGGAGAAACTTGATAGACTGCAGAATGAGGTGGAAAGTTCCAGGCAATATAATAAACAGAACCAAGCCAAATGGGCGAGATAAATTCTTCTGTTTTCCCAATTATATGGATTACTATGTTCTTCTATTCATGTTTACAAATTTGTTAGCATAAATTGATGACCTTTTCACAACAAAAAAAGGTCAATTCACAACATTCCAGATAGATATTGCATGAACTTATCCGATATAATAGCTATAAATATATGTAAGCAAGGAAGTGACAATATGCGAATTGCTATCTGCGATGATGAAGTATCTATGGTTCAGATACTGGAAGAAAAAATAAAAAAGTTATTGCCGGATGCGGTTATAGATAAATATTTATCGGGTGATGAACTGATCGCAAGTGGCAGTAAGCCGGATATTCTTTTTCTGGATATTCAGATGCCGGGAATGGATGGGATGGAAACGGCAAAGATGCTTCGTCAGGACAATGAGGATATGATACTCATTTTTGTGACAGCAGCAGAGGAGTATGTTTTTCAGGCATTTGATGTCGGAGCATTTCATTATCTGGTTAAGCCATTTTTCGATGAGAAATTGAAAGAGGTTGTGACAAAGGCAGTCCATAACATAAAAAGGAGTTCCAGACTTGAAAAAGACGAAAAGTATATTATGGTACAGACCGCCGGAAGTCATATAAAGATTTTTCTGCGTGATATTGTGTATGCCGAGGTGTATAACCGGAAAGTTATTATCCATACACGAAGTACGGATATTGAATACTATGGTAAATTACAGGAATTAAGTGATATGGCAGGAACAGATTTTTTCCGAACACACAGAGCCTATCTTGTACATTTTAAATATGTAGAAAAATATGATGCAACTTGTGTAACTATGAAAAATGGAACTGCATTGATTGCAAAAAAGAATTATCCAGAGTTTGTGAAGCAATATCTGAAGTATAACCAGAGGAAAGGAAATGAAGTCAGATGAGTTTAGTGGAAAGATGTTGGATGATCACATCGAAGTTTTCTGTTATTGCAATTTTGATTATTACAGGAATCTGTTTTGGGGTTTTTGTATATCCATATATGAAAAAGAAAAAGGAAGTTGCTCTGGTCAGTATTGTTTATATTGGTATTATGTCTGTGCTGTATCTGATACCGCAGCAGATTGGCAATTTTTCTGCATATATGCTGGGAGTTGTGGCTGCATTTCTTGTGATGTATGTACAGGACAGAAGAAACATCTATCAGAAAATATTTCTTGCAGTGACATTCTTTTCTATCCGTTGGCTTGCGGTTGCAATGGCAGGCAGACTGGATGATTTTATCACAAAAGCTCTAGTTTTTAGGAATACGATTGCAGGAAGACAATGGCTGCAATATGGACTTTATGCTGGAACGAGAATTCTGGATATTGTGCTTTGTATCGTTTTCCTTGCAGTTGCAATCGGTTTGATCAATAAAGCATATGTATACAAAAATGATGAAATGAACGTTAAAGAGCTGGTAATGCTCATCATACCTTCTCTTGTGGGAGTTACAGGATATGGCATTCTGCAATATTATCTGAATATTTATGAAAAAGATACAGGAAAGAGCCTGACAGATACCTATGGATTTTATGGAGCTTTAAGCTTCGTGCATTATTTTATCTCTATCATAGCAATTCTTGTTATGACTACGATGTTTCAAAACTGGAAGGTGGCACAGGAAGAACAGACAGGGCAGGAGCTGGTATTAAATCAGGTCAGTGATATGAAAAAGCATATCGGGGAAGTGGAAAAGCTGTATCAGGATATCCGCAGCCTGCGTCATGACATGGGGAATCATATACAGATGCTGGAACATCTTGTGGCAGAGAATCATATGGATGATGCAGCAGAATATATGGAGCATTTGAAAAAGGAGTGGAATGAAATATCTCCTGAGATTAAAACGGGGAGTCCTGTCATTGATGTGATTCTGATGGAAAAGTTAAGGGAAGCAAAGGAAAAGCAGATTCGTTTTATATCAGATTTTCATTATCCGGGGGATACGAAATTAAATGCATTTGATTTAAGCGTGATCTTAAACAATGCACTGGATAATTGCATGGAAAATGTAAGTGGAGAAAATCCTTATATCAGCATCTCTTCTTTTCGGAAAAACAGTATTTTTATGATAACCATAAAGAACAGATATGAGGGAGAGTTAAATTATAAGGACAGTGATCTGCCGGAAACAACGAAATCCGGGAAGGAGCATGGAATTGGACTGCATAATATCCGGAGGGTTGCAAGGATGTATATGGGAGATATATCTTTAGAGCAGGAGAATCAGGAAGTGGTTCTAAGTATTATGTTACAGGTAGAATAAGGACAAAAAGCACCTTCGAGGTGCTTTTTATTTGCTTCACAACAAAAAAAGGGCGGTTCACAACATCGCTGTTTATTGTAAAGAAAGATATGCCGAAAGAATCAGTAAAGAGAAATCATGTTGTACAGATTTTTAAGGAAACGGATTTCAGAATTTAAGCTCAAGGAGGCCAAATCCTCTCCTCACCAAAGGGTTCGGATTTTGCTTCGCAAAACAAGGAGGATTAAAATGAGAATCAATGGATTTAGTGGGACAAATACGCAGACAGGAACAATGGGAATGACACAGGGGAATGATTCTGTAAGTAAAAATATTCAGAATCAGATTGCAAATGCACAGCAGAAGCTACAGGATTTATCATCGAATGAAGAAATGTCATTAGAGGATAAGATGAAAAAGCGTCAGGAGATACAGCAGGAGATTAACAATCTCAATCAGCAGTTAAGACAGCACCAGATCGAGCAGAGAAAGGAACAGCAGAGTAAAAATTCGTCATCTATGGATGATATGGTGGCTGGAACAAGCAGCACTTCTAAAAAGAAAGACACCGGATTGTCACAGGCAAGTATGCAGGCGATGATCTCCGCAGATTCTTCCATGAAACAGGCAAAGGTGCAGGGAAGTATGGCAACACAGATACAGGGACGTGCCAGTGTGCTTGAATCTGAAATCAAACAGGATGCCGGAAAAGGAAATACTGAGAAGAAGGAAGAAGAACTGGCAGAGCTGCAGGCAAAGGCACAGTCTGCGACAGCAGCACAGATGTCTACACTTGCAGATGCAAATAAATCAGTAGAAGAAGCTGCAAAAGCGGAGAACAGCAATACAGAAGACACTGCAACAAAGAACAATACTGATAAATCCGAGAAAACACAGGAATCTGCGGGGGCTGCGGCAGAGGAGACAGACAGCGTAAAGAATACGGATATCAAAGGGGAAACACAGGTGACAGTAGAAACACCGACTCTGGAAAATGCACAGAATGCAACACAGCAGGCAGTGTATACACCGATTGATATTCGTTTATAGTTGGTAAAGGAGAATGGTATTATGTCAGAGATTAAGAGTTTTAGTGATTACACAAGTAAATATAACAGCAATGTAGATTATTCCGCATTATTTGGAGGAACTTCCGACAGTTCATCCGTAGGAAACACCAATATGCTTTCTGATTATGCTGCGATTAAAAACGGAAGCTATGGAAAACTTATGAAAGCATATTATGCAAAGCAGGATGCAGAAAAATTATCGGGTAAAGGCGATACTTCACAGAAGCTTACACTGATGAAAACAAGTGCGGATTCCCTGAAAAAATCAGCAGATGCACTAAACGATGCGTCACTCTGGGAAAAAAAGAAAATAAAAAAGAAGGATGAAAAGACCGGGGAAGAAACAGAGGTAGAGGATTATGACTGGGATGCAATTACCAAAAAAGTGAAATCTTTTATTGATGATTATAATGATGTTGTTAAGGAGGCAGGAGAATCCAATACAAAAGATGTCCTTAGAAATGCTTCATGGATGACAGGCATGACAGACAAAACCAGTCATTTACTTTCTAAAATAGGTATTACCATAGGAAAGGGGAATAAGCTGGAGCTGGATGAAGATGAATTGAAGAAAGCAGATATCAGTTCATTGAAAACGGTTTTTACAGGTTACAATTCCTTTGCAGGAAAAACAGCCCAGAAAGCAACTGGTATATCAAATGCTGCGAATCGTGCAAGTGCGACTTATACAAACAATGGTACATATTCGAAAAAGGATTCCTCTCTAACGTCAAGTAAGATAGATAAGGAAGTATAGTATGTTAAGCCTAAATGACAAGAAGAAAAATCTTTTGTATTAATTTGTTGGGAAGGAGGAACCAGATGAGTTTTACAGTCAATTTATTCGGTGGAGGTTTACTGATAAATAGATTTAATAGTTCTAATATGTTGAAAAGTACACAGGAAAAATTGCAGCGACAGCAGGAACGGGATAATAAGGTGGCTTTTTTTTGAAGCACAAAAAGAAAATTTGAAAAACCGAAAGGCTGACAGTTTGGAAGAAATCTCTGAAAAGCTGGAAATGTTTCATAATTATGAGGATGAAATTGCGGCAGCAAATCAGGAGTATAATAATTCACAGATGTTTCATGTCATGGACGAGGCAGAAGAACATGGCGAAAAGATTGCGGAAGCTGCTGAGAGGAATAAGCCTAAAACAGAAGAAGAACGAAAGGAAGAAATGGTGGATGAAGCTCTTGGAACAGAGGAAAACAAGGGCATGATGTCTGAAATCATGGACGAACTTTCGGAGACAACCGAAGAAATGACAGAGCAGATGACGAAAAAACTGTGGAGAATATGGAAGAACTTCCAGACGAGGTTTTGCAGGAGCAGCTTGCTACAGATAGTTTAGAGGCAGCAGAAATGGTACAAACAGACACAATTAAAAGGTATGTGCCGATTGATATTAGAGTCTAATGGTATTTATCTGGGAAGGAAACAGCCATGAAGATTTACAATAATACAAATATTACATATTCTGCAATCGAACATAACAGCAGGAAAAATACAAAGCAAAATGTTCCGGCAGATTTAGAAAAGAAAATGACACAGTATACAGATACACTTTCCATTTCCAAAACAGGGCAGGAGAGCTTTCGACATTTATCTTCTGTCAGTTCTATGGATTATCAGAACCGTTTTGAGAAGGAAGTGACGGATATATTTGTCAAAGAAGATACAGAGAGTGTAAAAACTGATTCCTTTGAACATCATGTAAACAGAATGGCAGAAGCATATAACAAAATGAAAAACAGCATTGAAGAAAAATATGCGGAACAAGATTATGAGCCGGAGTATTATGTGACAGAATCGGGCAAAATTGAGGAATTAACCAAAGAAAAAGAACTGGATATGCTGAATCAGGCATATGAAAATCACAGTAATTTTATGGCAACTTCAACAGAAATCTGGTCAGAATTACAGGATTTTACCCCATCGGTAGTTTACCATAAAGGAAGTGAACAGACAGCAAATGAACAGAACATAGGTGAGAACCAGGAGAATACTGCAAAATCTAAAGAAAAGGGGTTTATCCAAAATTCGGCATATCAGGCATTTTTATCCGCCATCCAGTCGGATAACCAGAAATTATCGCAGCAGTATTCGGGTGACTGGAAAGATTTAAGGCCAAATCTGAATGTATCAGATGATGATCGGAAAATGCTTAATGGTATTTGGGATTATTATGCTAATAAAAGGTAATGAAAGCTTTGTAATACGAAAGGAGATGTTAGTATGGCAGTTACAGGTGTAAACAATTACTCTAATATTTACACAAATGCTTATACCGGTAATATACGGAAAAATAATGCTAAGGAAACCACAGAAAAGCAGGTTGTGGAGCAAACAGAAGATGTAAAGACAGGGACAACCCGAAAAACTGCAGCGGATGAACTTTCCTATCTTTCTAAAAAATTTGACAATTATAGTTTTGTATCAGCAAATTATAGTCCGGGGATGAAATATGGTAAATCAACTACCACGAATGTAGCGATTTCTCCTCAGTTTTTAACAAAAATGGCAAATGATTCAGACTTAGAAGATGAGTACATAAAAGAAATTGGTAACATGAAAAAACTAGATGAGCAGTTTGCAAAGCAACAAGCAGATATTGGATGGAGAGTTGAACAGGGATGGGCAATAGATAAAGATGGAAATATTAGTTCATGGGCAATAGGACATAAAGATTCAAAAGTAAAATCCTTTCTCCAGAATATGAGTGAAAAAGCCGAAGAAATCCTACAGAAGCAGTTGGAAAAAGCAAAGGATACAAAGGAAGGAAAAGAAGTATTCTCGATGAAAAAGCATAAAGAAGTTATAAAAAAGAACAAGGTTGATTTGAAGGTGTAAATAATCAGATTCGAAGTATTATGCAGAAAAAATGCATAGCATTGAGGGAGCCTTGCGTATGTCAGATGAAATCAATGCCCAGTTCGGATTTGAAAGAGTATTCGGTAAGACTAACGGCAATGCAGATACTGATACAAAAATTACAAAATTTGGCATCTCTTTTAATAGTGACGGAACTACCACATTCTTTGCAGAGTTAGAAAAATCATCAGCCAGTCAGAAAGAATATCTTGAAAAGCTTCAGGAAAAGAAAGCTGAGGAGAAAAAAGAGGCAAAGAAAAAGGATCAGTCCAAGCAAATCGAAGTAAGAAAAACTACGGTTCAGGCAAATTCAAAAGAAGAACTTTTGGATAAGATCAAAAATATTGACTGGGATTCTACCAAACCGGAGGAGAATAAAATCGGTGGAAGATTTAATTTTTTAGTTTAATGGATTCAGATGAAAATAGAAGCAATTTCATAAAATCTTACATACACACTTGACAATACCCCTCTGAAGAAGGCGTAGGTCAGGCAATTGTAAAATGCGGTCTGCCAAGAGAGGAACTTTTCATTACCACAAAGATCTGGATCAGCAATGCAGGATATGAAAAAGCAAAGGCTTCGATTGAGGAATCCTTGAAGAAACTGAAAACAGACTATGTGGATCTGCTTTTGATTCATCAGCCATTTGGCGATTATTACGGAACATACCGTGCAATGGAGGAAGCCTATAAAGCAGGCAAGGCACGTGCAATCGGCGTTTCAAACTTCTATCCGGATCGTTATATCGATATTGCACATTTCGCAGAAGTTGTTCCTGCGGTAAATCAGGTGGAAACACATGTGTTCCAGCAGCAGAAAGTGGCTCGTGAATATCTTGCAAAACATAATACACAGATTATGAGCTGGGGACCGTTTGCAGAATGAAAAAATGATTTTTTCAATACTCCGGTACTGAAAGAAATCGGAGCAAAATATGGAAAGAGTGTAGCTCAGGTGGCACTTCGTTTCTTGCTTCAGAATGGCGTTGTTGTGATTCCAAAATCAACGCACGAAGAACGAATGCAGGAGAATTTCAATGTATTTGATTTTGTGCTGACAGAAGACTAAATGAAGCAGATCGAGGCACTTGATACTGGAAAGAGTTTATTCTTTTCCCATTATTCACCAGAAACAGTGGAATGGTTTATGAGTATTGTGTAACAAAGTAGCTTCATAAAGGCAAAAGCGTATTGTGGTTTATACGACCGGCAATACGCTTTTGCTGTATAATAGGATAAGAAAATTGTTATACGGAAAGGATAAGAAAATGAAGGAACAGAATCATCCGAATGTGATTAAAATTCGAAATGCACATGTTCATAATCTGAAACATATTAATGTGGATATTCCACTAAATAAGCTTGTGGGAATTGCCGGAGTATCCGGTTCCGGGAATCCGAAGTACATTTGGAACCGGATCGGAACTGTTAAACACATTATGACTGATGTTTTCAAGACTTGCAAATCACAGTTCAAAACTTTATAATTCTAAGGAATCTTCAGCATCTACCCACATCTGCAAATTTTCATCAAGATATAACCTTGCATATTCTAGTGGCTCATCAATTGCAAGCGATGTCAAAGCACAATCAGATCCAGGTGTGGTTTTTAAATTCTTTTCGGCTTCCCAACAATCAATACGGAGTATATAGCCTGCACTGGTATAAACATCAATGCTGTTTTGATTAGGATTGTATTCTGCAAATATTGTTCTCATCGTATCGAATCTCCTTATCATTCAATCATCAGTAAAAAAATCAGAAGCATTTCAATCAGTTCACTATGTCAGTTTTATTTTGTTTTATATAATTTTCTTTCCCTTATTTTTTCCCTTATCAGAGTTCATAAACTCGTATGGGAAGATATAACATAAGGGAAAGCCTAAGGGAAAGCTCACCTGCGATAAACTTAGTGTTTTCAAGGGCTTGTAAGGAATTTGATAACATAATATAATAATTATTAAATCCCTTAGAATATGTGAAATCTCAATTTTAGATTTGCCGGAACCACAGGCTGGAGAAAAAACACTGCCGGATGGAGCGTTAGATGTTACATTAAAAGATGTGCACTTTTCTTATGAAGAGGACAGAGAGATTTTAAAAGGAATAGGCTTAAATCTTCCGGCAGGAAGTTTTGTATCACTGGTTGGTGAATCCGGATGTGGTAAGAGTACGATTGCCGGAATCCTTGCAGCAAAGAACCGGGGATATAACGGAGAAATCATCATCGGTGGCGTACCGCTTAATGAAGTGAATGAAACCAATCTGATGCAGAGGGTTGTTCTGGTTCGCCATAACAGCTACCTGTTCAAAGGTACAGTAGAAGAAAATCTGAAGATGGCAAAACCGGACGCAACGAAAGAAGAGATGGAAGCTGTCCTTCAGAAAGTGAATCTCTTAGGGTTCTTACAAACACAGGATGGCTTGCAGACACAGTTGTTGGAAAAAGCAAGCAACCTGTCCGGCGGTCAGTGTCAGAGACTGGTAATTGCCAGAGCATTGCTTCGGACAGACAGTGCGGTTTATATTTTTGATGAAGCTGCATCCAATATCGATGTAGAAAGTGAAGAACTAATCATGAATGTGATTCACGAACTGGCAAAGACAAAGACGGTACTTCTGATCTCCCACAGACTGGCAAATGTCGTGAAGTCTGACAAGATCTATTTCTTAAAAGACGGAGAAATCAAAGAAAGCGGAAAGCATGACGAACTGATGAGCCAGAATGGTGCGTACAGACATCTGTATGAAAGCCAGATGGCACTGGAAAACTATGGAAAAGGAGGAATGGCATAATGAGTGAAAATACGAATACAACAAAACGCAGAAGTGCCATCCAGATCATGGGAAGTCTGATTGGTCTGGTAAAACCCTTGCTCCATATCATGCTGGCAGCAATCATCCTTGGAACATTGGGTTATTTATGTGCAATCTTCCTGACGATACTGGCAGGACAGGTTATCATGCATGGTCTTCTGACAGGAGTAGCCGGAATGATTGTTCCGGTGGACAATATGTGGCGGGTATTTACTCCAGTAAAAACGATTATTACAGTCATGATCGTAATTGCAGTGCTTCGTGGAATCCTGCATTATGTGGAACAGTATTGTAATCATTTTATCGCATTTAAGTTGTTGGCAATCATCCGTCACAAAGTGTTTGCGGCACTGAGAAAGCTCTGCCCTGCAAAATTGGAAGGACGGGATAAGGGAAATCTGATCTCGATTATTACAACCGATATCGAATTACTGGAAGTGTTCTATGCACATACCATTTCTCCGATTGCGATTGCAACGCTGACCTCAATTATTATGGTGATTTTTATCGGAAGATATCACTGGCTGGCAGGAGTGATTGCTCTGGTAGCTTATCTGATTGTCGGTGTTGTCATCCCGATGTGGAATGGAAAACGTGGAAGCCAGAAGGGAATGGAATTTCGGACAAACTTCGGAGAACTGAACAGTTTTGTTCTGGATTCTTTACGTGGACTGGACGAGACCATCCAGTACGGACAGGGTGAAAAGAGAAAAGAGCAGATGTCTGAGCATTCCAAAAATCTTGCAGGAATGCAGGAGTCATTAAGCAAAATGGAAGGCTCACAGCGTTCATTTACGAACATGGTTATCCTGCTTGCATCTTTTGGAATGCTTGCACTGACGATCTGGCTGTACGACAAAGGTGCGATGGGATTCGAGGGAATCTTAACCTGCACCATCGCAATGATGGGTTCTTTCGGACCGGTAGTAGCATTATCAAGCCTTTCCAATAACCTGAACCAGACACTGGCAAGTGGTGAGCGTGTTCTTTCTCTTCTGGAAGAGACACCGCTTGTGGAAGAAATTCCGGGTGACGTGGAAACTTCCGGTGCAGAGAGCATGGAACATGAATTTACAGGAGCAGAGGCAGAGCATGTAACATTTGCTTATGATAATGAGGTTATTTTAGATAACTATTCACTGAAATTACAGCCGGGTAAAATCACAGGGATTCATGGTGCGAGCGGCTCCGGAAAATCTACGCTCTTAAAACTGCTGATGCGGTTCTGGGATGTGCAGGATGGAAGTGTATCGGTAGACGGTACAGATGTCCGCAAGATTCCGACCAAGCATTTGAGAGATATGGAAAGTTATGTCACACAGGAAACGCACCTGTTCCATGATTCGATTGCAAACAATATCGCAATCGCAAAGCCGGGAGCATCCAGAGAAGAGATTATGGAAGCTGCAAAGAAAGCGTCTATCCACGATTTCATAATGACACTTCCGAAAGGATATGATACAGAAGTCGGAGAACTGGGTGATACGCTGTCCGGTGGTGAAAAACAGAGAATCGGAATTGCAAGAGCATTTCTCCATGAATGCCCTCTGATCCTGCTCGATGAGCCTACATCGAACCTCGACTCTTTAAACGAGGGAATCATTTTAAAATCATTGAAAGAATCGGCCAAGAAGAAAACGGTTGTCCTGGTATCCCACAGAGTATCCACAATGAACGTGGCCGATGTAGTATATGAAATGGAGAACGGCAGAATTTCTTAATAAATTCTTAGAACTGATAGGGTATCTCCAGAAACTGCAAATCATGATGCATGCCGGATGGAACATACAATCAGCGAAGAATCTTTCCAGAAGATTCAGGAACTGGTGAAGAAGATAAAAAAGAAGATTCATCAAAGGAACAAATGGAAAAACAATGGCAATGCCATTAAGTCAGTTGTTCGAAGTTTTGTTCGATAGCTCAGTTGTTGTCAAATATCCGATATTTTGAACTCAAAAAGCCAAAAACAGGTATGCCAAAAAGACAGATGCTGTCCATCTGCCAAAAAGAAGGATATTCAGTTGCAGAACTTACCGATATCCAAAATGAATTGCGCTGATTCCACGGAGAGGCCGTTGAAACTGCCGGAACCTGTCTTTCACTGCGTGGACATATTTCATCATCAGCCGGATAATATCGATGTGCCTTCCAGAATCCCTGCGCATGAAGAACTTTCTGGCTGTTTTTAATGCTGAAGAAAAGTCAAGTTCATAGAGATACTTGTTGCTGCCATCCCGTTTCTTTTTCAGGTTTTCTTCTGCCGCTTCGTTTGCGATAAAAATGCCGAAATTGCATTGGAACAATTGGTGCCTGACACAATAAACTTGCAATAGGCTGCTTTTTTCTGTTGAGCAAGAAGTATCTTTTAATTCATATTTAGGTGGTTTGTCAATAGCAATAATATTTAATGCATAATCTGATTTAAGAGTGAATTTCAAATTTTAGATTTTCAATAATCATGGGATAAAAATAACAGGGAGGATTATAGTTTTCGGAATAAAGCCGATATATAATATTAGAAACAATAAATAATAAAGAACGGATTCAGAGAAGGAGGACAAAGGATATGTCAATGAATGTGAATACAACGGGTACTGTTTATGGAAGTTATCAGAATACCTACAAGGCAGGTACAGTAGATAAGAAAAAAGAAACAGCGAAAACAACAGAAAATGATAAGGTCAAGAAAAATGTGACAGAAAGTATAGCCGAAAAAAATCTAAGTAAAGAGGCACAAAAAATGCTTAAAGATATGCGTGGCTCAAGAACAGATATGGACTTTATGGTTGCAGATTTTGAAAATGGTGATAATGCTAAAGATATTTTAGCACAAAGTGATAAAGAGTTTACAGTTATTTTCTCAAAGGAAGAAATGGAGAAGATGGCATCCGATCCCAAATATTATGCTGAAAAGATGCATAGTATTGAAGGTGCTTTGCGTATGTCGGATGAAATCAATGCTCAGTTTGGATTTGAAAGAGCATTTGGTAAGACAAACGGAATAGAAAACAGTGCAGATACTGATACAAAAATAACAAAGTTTGGTATTTCTTTTAATAGTGATGGAACTACAACATTCTTTGCTCAATTAGAAAAAACATCAGCTAGTCAGAAAGAATATCTTGAAAAAATTCAGGAAAAGAAAGCTGCGGAGAAGAAAGAGGCGAAGAAAAAGGAACAATTAAAGCAAATTGAAGTAAAAAAAGCTACTGTTCAAGCAAATTCAAAAGATGAACTTTTGGATAAAATTAAAAATATTGAATGGAATTCTATCAAACCAGAGGATAATAAAATCGGTGGAAGATTTGATTTTTCAATTTAGTATATTTAGATGGGGATGATTACATAAAGTATGGAGGTAGATTCATTATGAGAAAACGTTTTTTTTCTATTATTGTATGTGTTGTCATGCTTTTTACAATGAATGTCACAGCTTTTGCGGCAGAAACTCAGGAAAATTATTCGGAGACGGAGAAAACAATGACATTTGAAATAACTCCGACAGCATTAACTTCTGGATCATCACGACATTCTGTTGGAATGTTAAATTCCTTTTTTGGAACAAATGATACAGTGGCAACTTCCGCTCTTGGTTCTTTTACAATCAGCAGCACATCTGTTCCGTCAGGCTCCACAATCAGTAAAATAGTGGTTACATCCACAAAAAGTAGTGGAAGTAGTGGAAACATCGAATTATTTGTTGCTAAAGATGAGGATAATGGAGATGGCACATTTGACAGATATACAGACAGCAAAAGTTGGAATAGTTCTCTTACTTTTGCAGATTTTGGCAATTATAATTTAAGCCCTGTTGGAAATTATTATGTTCAATTTGAATCTACAAGGTATTCAACGGGAACTGTTGCAGCAGCAACATTAAAAAATATTTATGTCACAGTATACTATCATTAAAATTTTATAATCCCCATTCTAAACAAGCAAAGATGTTGTTATTCAGTTAGCAGCATCTTTGCTTTTAATTGTATAATTGATATGACTATTGAGTTAGAATGACATTGATAGCGATAGAAAGCTATATATTACAGAAGCAGACTTTGATAAAAAAGCATTTGAGAGATTATATAAATTGAATATTATATAATCAGAGGTATATAGAACATGCACAGAGACACTATATTTCAATATGAAACAATGGTGCCTGACACAATAAAAACGCATAGCCAAACTTCGCTCGGTATAACTGCCTGATTGTGTCGAAATTCGTATTTTATCAATTATATCTGATAAAACTGGATTTGCGGTATTGAAAATCAGTTATAGCCGTGGTACCATATAGACAGTTTCAGAAGGGAGGCTGGTCTACATGATTAAACGAGAAATTTATATGAGCCGTATCCGTCCTTTTATCGGAAATGAGCTGATAAAGGTTCTGACAGGGATTCGCCGTAGTGGAAAATCTGTCATGCTGAGCCTGATCCAAGAGGAACTTGCCCAAAACGGGGTCCAACCAGAACAGTTTATTTCCCTGAATTTTGAGAACATGAGCAATGCACACCTTTGTACGGCTGTTGCATTGCATGATGAAATCCTTCGCAGAACAAAAGAAATCAGCGGCAAGGTTTATCTGTTCTTCGACGAAATCCAAGAGGTGGCTGATTGGGAAAAATGTATCAACTCTTTCCGGGTGGAGCTGGATTGTGATATATACATTACCGGTTCCAACGCCAAGCTGCTTTCCGGTGAGCTTGCCACTTATCTTGCCGGACGGTATGTGGAGTTCGTGATTTACCCGTTTTCATTCAGAGAGTTTATGGAGCTGTATCACACCGTTTACGAAGGTGCAGACGAAAGACAATGCTTTACAAAATATCTGACGCTGGGAGGAATGCCCTATTTGAGCAACCTTCGCTACGACGATGCCGCCAGTCGTCAGTATTTGCGGGACTTGTTCAACTCCGTAGAGCTGAAAGATATTATCAAGCGAAACAATATCCGTGATGTGGATATGCTGGAGAGAATTATTGCTTATATAACTTCCAACATCGGCACTACCTTTTCTTCCACAGCCATTTCCAAGTATCTGAAAAGTGAAGGGCGCTCCGTTTCACCAGAAACGGTACTGAACTACATCAAAGCCTGCACGGACGCATTCCTGTTTTATCAGGTGAAGCGCCAAGACCTCCAGGGAAAGAAAATCCTGACCGTCAACGAGAAATACTATGTTGCAGATCATGGTGTCCGGGAAGCCGTGTACGGTGGCAACATGAAGGACATTAACCTTGTCCTTGAAAATGTTGTCTACATGGAGCTGCTGCGCCGTGGTTATTCTGTGACTGTTGGGAAAGTCTCTGACAAGGAGATTGACTTCGTATGTGAAGATCATGGGAAAAAGCTGTATGTTCAGGTTTCCTATCTACTTGCCTCGGAGGAAACCATCCAGCGTGAGTTTGGGGCGTTTGCCGGTGTTCGTGACAATTTCCCGAAATACGTTGTAACGATGGACGAACTGGATATGAGCCGAGATGGAATCAAACACCGCAATATTCGTGACTTCCTGCTGGCAGAGGAATGGAACTGAAATGTTCTTCTTTCACCAGAAGATATGCAGAAGTTCTTCCAATGCCGAGAATGAAAAAACAATGGTGCCTGACACAATAAATATTATGATATGTCTGTATTTAACCGCTGTATAGAAACCGGGAATGTTCTCTTAATACTGGAATGTTGGCAGGATGTCCACCCGGCGCTTGTCAGTATCCCAGTGAAATGGGAATACAGCTCGCCGTATGGACTTTTGTATGCTCTGAATCCGCCGGATGATGTTATGCAGTTTGAAAACAATGGTGCCTGACACAATAAATATTGTATAAATGTCAATGCTGTTGTGGTACATGTTGTATTCTGCGTAAATGGTATTCATGTTGTGTCTCCTTTAAACCAATAAAAATATAGAAGCATTTCAATCAGTTCACAATGTCACTTTTATTTTGTGTTATACTGTTTTATATAATTTTCTTGCCCTTGTTTTTGCCCTTATCAGAGTTCGTAAACACTGGTGGGACGATATAACGCAAGGGAAACAATAAGGGAAAGCTCACCTGCGATAAACTTTGTGTTTTCAAGGGATTGAGAGATATTTGATAATAAAATATAACAGTTATTAAATCCCTTGGAATATATGAAATCTCAATTCCAGTTTGACGAGGAGGTGCTTTACATGAATAAGAGTATATCAAGGATTATCGGTGTGATAATGCTGATTGTAGCTTTTGTATTTATAATGTTTGCATTGAACCATCCAGAAAAGAGTTTTCCTTGGAACAATACAATTACGTGGTTACTGTATGGTGTATATTTTCTTGTGACAGTAGTGCTGCTTATTGCTCCTAAAATGAAGAAGTGAGAAATTCCCGTTTATTGGGAAGTCACAGAGAACGAAAATCGATATTTATAGGAGGTAAAGCAGAATGAAATGTCCATATTGTGGTGAAGAAATGATAAGAGGATACCTAATGAGCTCACGAGACATTACTTTTGCAGTTGATAATCTGACAAAAGTTTTTCGCATTAAAAAATCGGACGATCTGGAATTAAGTAAAGGTTCAGAAGGAATCCCTCATTGTGAAGCTTATCGTTGCAATAGTTGCAAAAAGATTTTGATTGATTATGCGAATAGATAACTACTTCACCAAGCACATTTTTCAACCGGAATGTGTACCGCCCATGCAGAGCCAACACATTCTGGTCTGTTAAGGAACAAATCAGCCCTTACTACGATAGCAGACACCGAACCAACTATGCGCAAAAGACAAGTTTAACGAATAGTTGTGTTTAGAAATAATCCTATAATACGCCTTTCGAAAGCTATTTTTAACAGATTTCCTCGGAATCCAGCAATATGGTAAAAGGCCCGTCATTTAACAGAGATACTTTCATATCGGCGCCAAAGATTCCTTTTTCCGCGGTGGCGATGCTTTCACGGCATCTGTCGATAATGTATTCGTATAGTTCATTGGCTATATCCGGATTACCGGCTTTGATAAAGGATGGACGATTGCCTTTTTTGCAATCCGCATACAGAGTAAATTGTGACACCAGTAACAATTCGCCCTCCACCGCATGCAGATCCAGATTGGTCTTGCCCTGAGCGTCTTCAAAGATCCGCAGCCCCAGAAGCTTCTTGATCATTTTGTCGGCAATCTCTCTGGTATCTGTTTCGGCCACGCCGATCAGTACCAGAAAACCTTTGCCGATGCTGCCTGTTACCTCTCCATCTACTTTTACCTCTGCATGCTGTACCCGTTGTATTACAAATCGCATTTGTCTACTTCTCTCCTACGTTTTTCTCTTCTTGATCTTTTTTATCCTGGCTGAAATCAGTTTGATCTTTAAGCTCATGATCCTTTTGCAGTCTGGAATTCAGTGTATGGAATCCCTCTTCATCAATATTTTTCAGATAAGAATATTGTTCTGTCTCTACCGGCAGATCCTTTTTCCGAAGGAACGTATTAACTACTGCCTTGATAGCCGCATAGATCACTGCAAAGATAGGCACCCCGACGATCATGCCGAGAATACCGAATAATCCACCGAATACCGTGATGGCGAAAATCACCCAGAAACCGGTAAGCCCGGTGGAATTGCCCAGAATTTTGGGTCCCAGGAAATTTCCGTCAAACTGCTGTAACACCAGAATGAACAGGACGAAATAAACACAGTTTAAAGGGTGCATCGGATCCACCACAAGGATCAGGATGGCACTGGGAATAGCTCCCAGATAAGGACCAAAGAAGGGAATAATATTGGTCACACCCACAATCACGCTGACCAGTGCCGCATACGGTGTCTGCAATAACGTGGTTCCGATAAAGCACAGGCATCCGATGATAAAGGAATCTACAATCTTGCCGCCGATAAATCCGATGAAAGTGCTATGGGTAAAGCGAAAACTCTTGATCAGGCGGTTGGCTGTTTTCTGTTCAAAGAAAGCATAGGCCATTTTTTTCGCTTGTCCGGCAAATTTTTCCTTACTTGCCAGTACATAAATGGAAATAACGAATCCGATGATAAAATCCCAAAGACTCTTCAGAATATTGATTACGCTCAAAGATACTGTCATGATCACCTGACTGGTCTTGGTCAGTACTGTGTTATTTAACCAATTCTCCAGTTCTACGGAATACTTATCAATCAGAAAAGTGATCTGACTGCCCAGCTCCGGATTGTCATCCATAAGCTTGCTGATCCATTTTGTAAAATTGCTGATGTAGGTGTCAAAATTGGAAGCAATATTTACAATACTGGGAACAATCTGGGAAAGCATCATGGCAACCAGACTATAAATCAGGGTGACGAACAAAAATGCCGTGATCAGTATGCCAATACCACGGACAATGGAATTGCGCTTCCTGCTCTCCTTCACCTTCATTTTCCGGCACAAAGGAAATAGCAGTTTGGTTTCTATAAAATTAAGTACCGGGGTCAGCAGATATGCCGTCACCAGTCCGAATACCACCGGCATCAGAATCCCGATGATCGTATGAAAGCCTGTCTTGATACTGCTTCCGTGGAATAACAGATAATAGAAACAAATACTGGCGGCAATGGTTAAGAATGCCGTTACCCCCCAACGAAAATACTTATTATTTTTTAAATCGTACTTCATTCACTCACACCTTTCTGTGTAACTCACTATGTTTAATATACTATGGTTTTGTCCTCACCACAAGAAGAAATCTGTCGTTTTGGTTGAAAAAGAATCTCCGCAAGTATAAAATAAATAAGAAGAAACGAATGGAGAAAAGAGTGAAAAATAAAGTAGATTTTAGGGCGCACTTGTATAAGGGTTCATAAAACCCCGTTTTTGCAAGTATAGAAATCAGAAAAAATGTTAGTTATCGTTGCGTTTCACTAACTTAGAGCTATCGTAACCAAGGCTTTCAAGGTAAGCAAACACATTGTTCTCATTCAGGACAACACGCTCTACATGATTCTGAGGGTTCATCAATTCCTCATAGTCAGTAGGGGTAAAGGGCTTCTTTTCTGAAACCATGTGG
>ENA-OPJT01000192-OPJT01000192.1-human-gut-metagenome-genome-assembly--contig:-NODE-192-length-17678-cov-3.559496_pt1 | contig 17678 bp, 16 predicted proteins | sample MGYA00241775_ERZ501675 | MGnify/ENA primary metagenome ERZ501675 (study PRJEB25962, sample SAMEA2042376) | human gut metagenome | biome: human gut; feature: human-associated habitat; material: faeces...
ATCTGGGATAATATTCCGATCTCCTTGGAGATATCTGTAATGTGCTCCATTTCCATCAGCAGATCGTTCATTTTTTCTTTTTCTTCGTTCGCTTTATTTGCAGAGGCTTTTACACGTGCAGATGCACTCTGTGTTTCCTTCGCTGTATCTGCCGCCAGATTCACGACCGTATCAATGGTGGCATTCAATTCCTCGATGACTCCTGCCTGCTCTGTTGCACCATCCGCCAGGGATTTTGATGCATTTTCCACCTCTGATGCATTTGATGATACCTGTTCTGCCAGATTGCTGATCTCGGTCAGGGTACTGTTAAACCGTTTCAGAATATACAGCAGTGATTCCTTCAATTCCGAGAAATCGCCTAGGAAATCTGTAATATCATCACCATTTTTGGTCAGGTCACCCTGCGCTATTGCCTTTACCTCCACAGAGATCTCGCTGACATAACCTGCCAGAATACCTATGGCTTCTTTCAGATTCCTGATGGTATCGCCAAGCTCATCCTCAGACTCATAGGTAAGCATTTCTACATTAGACAGTTCGCCCTTACGCAGGCTGGCAACTGCTGTCTCTATCTGTTCTATCGGCTCGGTAATGGATTTGGTAATGATCCTTCCGATCAGTGTCGTCACTCCAGCAATCGCAAGACCCGCTGCCACGATCACAATAAATATGATTACAGTGCATACATTAGCCATGGTCTTTGCCCGGTCTAATTCTTTCTGGAACTCATCACGTAATGAAGTTAATTTTTCAGCAAAAACTGTATATTCTTCATACACCTCTCCGATCATAAGCTTTGCTGCTTCCTGCTGTTTACCCTCACGGCTTAACTGCAAAATTTCATCCGAAGCAGCCCTGTATTCTTCCCATCCTGCGCTTGCTGCTTTATAATCAGCTTGTCCTTTTTGAGCATCACTGTCTGCATTGATGATTGCATCCAGATTCTCACCGGTATCTTGGATCTGACCCTCCAGCTTCTGAATTTCCTCTTCACAGGCAGTCATAACCGATTCATCTGATTCTACCAGATGCTGGTACTGCTTGATTCTGTATTTCGCAGTCATTGTCTCTAAATCCTGCAGATATTCCAATGACGGAGACCAGACCTCTGTGATCTTCTCTATATTTGAACGGATCACTAATGTCGAGATCAGTGCCACCAACACTAAGAATAATGTCATAACAAGCACTGTCATTCGATATACTTTTAATTTTTCTGCAACCTTTAAGTTAGCTATACGCTTTTTGATCTTTTCCATGATAATTTTCCCTTCCTTTGTAAATTCATTTTTGTTTATCCACAAATAGCTTTAATATAGCATACTTTATTAGAAAAATCTATTACAAAAGTATTAAATCATTTTCTACTAAATATTAGTGGTTCTATTGCTAGAAACTGGTGAAAATTAATCTAATTTCTGTCTCCTGGATGAACACTTTTCACCATGCTGATTTTTATTCTATTTTTAGTTTATTGACGTGAACCTAAATTACGCTTCTTGCATAGTTGATTGGGATTTGAGCTTCATTACTATTTAATCTGTCTTTTTCTCTGCATAAGCTTTGTAACAGTTCCTCCATCTCCGTTTTGCCTGTATGATAAATCACAGCCATAAACTCATCGCCGCCATATCTTCCCATAAAATCCTTGTCCGGGATCTGTCTCGATTTCTGTTTTTAATTTCTCCCAATAATCACTCTGAACCTGCATAATTGATCACACGTGCAGTCCCTTGTAACCTGGTAATCTGTACCATTATCATAATAACTCAAACTTCGCACATTAAAATGTGCCTATAATAACTGGCATGAAAATAGTATGAAACCAATAGTTTTGATATAATTGAGTTGCCAAAAAACAATTACAAACCGGAGGCTCATGCTATGAATAAAAGTATAACACAAGCGACTCAAAATGATAAGCATATTTCTAAATCTATCAAACGATTTTTTACAAGGTTTCATATTTCCTCAGCCTTGAAAACTGCCAATGCCTATAAAATGAAAGGCACTCCGGTAACGGAGATTTTTCAATACATTTTTCTGCTGATTTTCTCCAACAGAAGTATGTATATGAGTCTACTTACAGAAAAAAATGCGTTTTACTACAATCCTTGCATCCAGAATCATAAACAACGCTATTCTTCCACTGGATTCGGAAGACCGTGCCAATGTTCTTATTATAGACGATTCCATGTTTGAACGTAACCGTTCTAAAAAGGTAGAGCTTCTTACAAAGGTCTATGACCACGCAAAACATAAATATCGCTTCGGATTTAGAATGCTTACTCTTGGATGGTCAGATGGGAGTACATTTTTGCCGGTAAACAGCATTCTTCTTTCTACAGAAAACAAAAAGAATCGTATCAATGAAGCGGCTGAGGTAGACAAAAGAGACTCAAATCGTGGGGTTCAGGATATTCTCATTCTCTGCTCCAGCGTATTTTTTTCAATCCCGACTGACACGCTCCTGATAGTGTTCCTGAAATACTCTCAGGAGCTACGTGACTTCTGTGGCTTTGATATTGTACCGGATGGCTCAAACTACGCTCGCCTTAAACAGGATTTCTTATCGGACTTGTTTCACTTTTCTCCCCCGCTTTCATTCCTTCCTTAATCATCTTTGTTATTTCACTGCAAAAATCAGAATAATCCCTGTAACCTAACAACAGCATATTATTCTTCAGCTTATCCAGTGCCTCTTCAAATCGTGCTGTATCCTTTTTTCCCACTTTACAAAAAATGATACGGTATGGCGAGTCTTCTTTTGCATATTCCCTCTTGTATTTTATTCTTACCTTATCTTGCACAAATAACCGGTCAGCCGGATAGGAACTATGGTCTATATATGTATAAAACACGGAAAATATCGAAAAATTGCTCATTCTCCAGTAGTTTTTCATCCTTTTCTCCTTCTACATGTTATGTCCTTGGCAACTGGTATCAGCTTACTGCCTTGCATACAATTTGTCATTGAACCAGTAGTTTAAAATATATTCCCTTTAAAAGAACAATATCCCCGTCAATAACGAGGATATCTTCCATACTTGTATGTAGTAACCTGCTTAAGATTACAAAATTGTCCAGGCTCGGTAATGACCTGCCGGAAAGCCATTTGTAAATGGCCTGCGGATTTTCAAATCCCATGGCATTCTGCCATCCTTCGTTTTCCACGTTTGTGGTCCGCTCACACTGTATGTCATCTGTCAGTGTGTGACATTTGAATATGATTTCTTCCTCTTCCCCATAGGTGGGTCTATTATCGTTATTTTCCGGATTCATTCGTCCATTTTCAAATCCATCGTAAAATAAACTGTCCAAGAAACAATCCCGCTAAAAAAGAAGTCAGATTTGCTGCAAGTGAATATACTGTTGCTTCATAAGTCCCGATTGGCGGATCATTTGTTTTTTTAAGTGCAACAGAATATACAAAAGCTTCCGCTGCGGAAATGATTATCTCAGTTAAAAGATACAGAAGGGCAGTATAAAGTCCCATACCATATAAACTGATATTCCATAAAAGACTGATATTCAGAAATAACTGCGTAACGACATTTGTTACAATCAGTACGCATATTGATTTTTTCCCTTTGATTTGAAAAAGAAATGCTACACCAATCTCTATGATAATAGTCAGTACAGCCCGTACTGTAACCAGCAATGCTGCCCCCATCCAGTCATACGAATCATTTTCCAACAGAAGTCTTCCATCTTCTGATATTTTATTGATATCTACTATATACACTTCCTCAAATTTTTGTCTTGTATAAAAATCACTTTCCAACATTTTATCTTCATCCGGAAGATATACCACCAGTTTATATTTTTCAGGCGGCATATAACCGCAGGCCATTCTCGGATTTTCTTCATTGATAATCCAGATATCCTCAACAAACCTTGCCTCTTCTTTCTCGGAATAATTTAGAAAAGTCTGCTTGATTTCTTCAGGAACCTGCCTCCAATTGCCGGATGATACTGGTGATGGTCCGCCTTCCAGTGCATAAAGGCTGGCATAGATTGTCCTATCACCAATATTTTCAAACGCAAAATAGATACAGGGCTTAGGTCCCATATCTGCATATACTGTCATTGGATGCAAAAATATAAATATAAAAAAAGTTAATATTACTATATACTTTTTCTTCATCCTTAAACCTCTCACTTTTGGGGTTCGATTGTTTCAGGTGATGTCACACCAATCCACCGAATAAAAGCTGTTTTATCTGAACTATTATAGCCGGTGCTTTCATAAAACCTTAAAAACGCAGATATAATCTCCCTATTTTCCCGCAGAGAAGTCAGTCACAGATAAAGGACTCCCAGAAGCACTATGCTTCCTACCATGACCATGATCATCTGCTCCACGCTTACCACGTGCCTGCGAAACTGCGGATTGCAGTCCAGGGTATCCTTGACGGTCGCAATCATTTCCTCCGGCAGATTTTGTTTCTCCATCTCTTCAATAATACCACGCAGCATGTGATTCTTCAATAAAGAAGTTCCGTAAGTGCTCGGCAGATAAGACAATACTTTCTGCAATCCAGTGCCAAAATTGGATATTGGCATATAGGCTCCGCACAAAAAGCCGTAACCGGCGCTGACGATGGTTCCCACTGCCGAAAGCTGTCCCTGTGTCGTCAGCGGAAGGCCGATAATGCCGGAAAGTGTGCTGCAAAAAGCACAATCAGTATCTCATCCCCCATAATCCACAGTACATCAGCCGCACTCAAATACCACCCCATTTTGTACATATAGCACAGGCACAGAATAAGTGCCAGTCCGTTTCCCAAAATAGTGGTGCTTTTTCCGGCTCCGTTTACCCCCAGAAAAGCAAACAGCTCTCCCTTTTTCACCTGAAAACTCAGGTCGTTTACTGCTTTTACATCCCCAAAGCTTTTGCTTAAGTGACTGATTTTAATAATTTCCGGTTCCACTGCATCATCCTCCTTACACATGACTCTCATGTCTTTTATCACCTATGCTTTTTATAGCGGATTTTCGAAGATGTGTCTATGGGATTCAACGTAGGATGCCTTATTTTACATGTAAGTTGCAGATATTTGCGTTTTCCTACGTAGAAAGGCGAAGTACCTTGCAGGGTACTCCGCCTTTTCATTCGTTGCCTGGATGTTAAATCATCCAAATCGGTACAATATAATTGTCTCTGTCAATCGCTCCCAGCCCCGGTTTCATACAGATAATGGCTCCCTTGGAACGTGGTGTAGAAGACTTATCTAAAAGTTCAAATACCTTTGTCAGCTCGGTTCCGGGATTTGATGTTTTTTTGATTTCAATGGGATTTAAAACGCCGTCGTGTTCCAGAACAATATCAATCTCTTTGGCATCCTTATCCCGGTAGTAATACATATATGGCTCCATACCGCAGTTCCAATAAGTTTTGGCTATCTCCGCAACCACATAATTTTCAAGAATTGCTCCGTTCATGGCTCCACTTTCCAGTGTATCCGCACTGCTCCACTTTGTCAGGTAACATACCAGTCCTGTATCATAAAAATACAGCTTCGGTGTTTTTACCAGTCGCTTCAGCAGATTATTGGAATACGGATGAAGATAGAAAATGATTCCCAGTGTTTCCAAAATGCCCAGCCAGTTTTTTGCCTGTGTCTGGTTAATGTCCGCATCCTGCGCTATATCCGCCACATTTACCATTTGTCCGCATCTTGCTGCTGCCGCTGTCATGAACTTCAGAAACTTAAGCGAATCAATCGCATCGGACAAATCCCGAATATCCCTTTCTATATAAGTAGATAAATAACTGCTGTAAAAAATCTGGCTGTTACTATTTGCTCCGCTTACTATGGCCGGCATAGAGCCCCTGTATATCCTCTCAAAAATCCCTCTTGCATCGGTCTTATCTCTTTCTTTTTCCCGTTCAGACAGTTTCTCCAGTTCTATGGTGAAGGGTTTCATTTCTACGCCGGATATTTCTGCCTGTGACAACGACGTAAGAGAAAGCACGGCAACTCTCCCTGCCAGAGACTCCTGCACGCCCTGCATGAGCTTAAATACCTGCGACCCGGTCAGCCAGAATGCTCCCGGCTCATGATTTTTATCGGCATACTTTTTAATATACGTAAACAGTTCCGGTGCATACTGAACCTCATCGATCAGTACCGGTGGTTTATGCAATTGCAGGAACAATTCCGGATCGTTCTTTGCAAGACTTCTGTCATTCAGATCATCCAGTGTCACATATCCTCTGTCCGTTCCTTCCATCAATTTCTGAAGCATGGTGGTTTTGCCAACCTGTCTCGGTCCCGTAACCAGAACTACCGGATATTCTTTTGTGACCTGTGCTACTACCTTCTCCAGATTTCTTTTAATATAATGCATATCCGCAACCTTCTTTCGGCTGATTTATAATCTGATTATATTTTAGCCGAAAATCTAAAAAAAAACAAGATAACAACTGCATTTTTCGGACGAATAAATGTGTTTCATCTGCGTTTTCGGGAGGAACAATAGGCTGCTTTCCTAAAACTATGCCGCATATTCTTTTATGGCATCCTCGATAGCCTGGTACCGGGGCGAATCCAGTACGGCCAGCAGAGCTTCATAGGGATCTTTCTTCCTTGGGTCCGCTGCCACTTTCATGGCATTCTGAGAGAAACCGGATAAGAGGCACAGTCCTTCCTCATTGTCCACTTTGGGGATGGTATCGGTTCTGCCGCACACATTCCAGAAGATGAGACGCGGCATCCGGTAGCCGTTTTCTTCGTATTCTGCGGCAATCCTGTCAAACAGAGTGTCATTTACGGTATTCCGTCTTCCGGAATACCAGTCGCAGTTTCCGACAGCCCAGTCAAATTCCATGTCGGAAATGATGAGCACCTGTTTGGGCAGCTCTTCCCGGGGTACATCCTTACTTTTTGCCATGTCAAGGATCAGGTTAAACACAGCTTCAATGTTGGTGTTTGCCACCTCGTCATGGGCAAACATGATTTCCATTTTGTCCTTCAGGCTGGTGTTGTCCTTCAGGTCGATGAACTGCGGATGTTCACTGAAGGTAATTGCCTTGTTGTGAAATACCCCTTTTAACTGCTCCGCAAAGTAAATAGCAAGGGAGTTGCAGACCTCAATGGCACTGACAGAACTGCTGCCGGAAGCAAAGGAAAACATGCTGCCGGAGCCGTCCGCCACCACAATGGCATCCTCCAGGCCCCAGTCGTTGGCAAACCCGTCGGCCAGGATTTTCTTCCACATTAATTCTGCCAGAAGGTCATCCTTCAGCCCTGCTCCGCTGGGAGCGTTTTTCATAAATCGATGTACGATTTCATAGGGCATCAGACCGCCTGCATTCAGTTTACCCTCGCCTGAAAGAACGCTTTCCAGGTATTCCGTCCTTCTTTCTAAGTCATGCCTTGCAAATGCCCTGTCATAGTTTAGATTTGCCTTGGCGGGCACCTGTTCATAAGCAATCCCCTCCCAGTCGGAAGCGGACATTTTCGTTTCCACTACGTTTCCGTAGGCTCTTAACCGGGACAGTGTCCTGCGGTATTCCTTCTGCGACATTTTAAAATGGTGGCAGAGTTTTCCCGCATATTCCCTTGTTTTTGCAGAAGAAGTGTTGATGCTGGGCAGCCACTTTGCAAGTAAAGAAATAGGCTCGCCGCATTTCATGGCTTCCAAATCTCTATCCAGTTGCTCCTTATAAAAAGCTGCCACGTCGGCGGCAAGGGGCGTATCCAACAGTACGAGCGCGTCATCATAGCGTCCGTATTGCGGAATAAAGGGTAGAATTGCCTGCGCAATCTTTGGCTGGGATATGGCAAGATATTTCAATCCGATGCGGAAAGTTCTTCTTTCTCCCATTCCTTCCAAGATATCCCTTAAAAAGAACAGCCACTTTACGGCATACTTTGGAGATTCATGAAATGCTTTTATGTACCCTTCTATGATTTCGCTCTCGCTCCGGTTTCTCAAAGAAGAAACCCTGAAATTCATATCTAACAGTGCTTTTGTCGTGGTTCGGTAGCCCACCGCACCGTTTTCGGTTACGGACGTATTTCCGTGATTTTTCGCAAAACGGACAACATGAGCTTCTGTGGTATCCACTTCTGCAATCTGCTGATCCATATGTGTTTCATCATACCAAAATGCTCTTTTCATAGTTACCTCCTCCTGTTGTCCGTATTTTTCTACCAGACGCAGATAAAATGAAATTTCCCAAAGGAAAAATTTTTCTTCATAATTTGCTGTAATATGTTTTGATTGCTGTATGCGTCTGTCTGTTGTTTATTTCCTTGTGATACCCTGTTTCTTCACGCCAGTATGTCCTGCAGTCCATCGTATTCTGTCATATGCATGAACCTCTGTAAATCCACCACACTCCTGTTAAACAGCATCAGCATTTGTCTGCCGTCCTTCCTCGGATAGAGTCTGTCGGCATGAAAATGTCCGAACGCCCATCGTTTATAAGAAAGCCCTTCCTCTATTTCACCCAGGTATTGCTCCATCCGCTTATCCACCGTCTCCTGGCTAATATAAGGCAGAAACAAATCCCGCGGTTCGTAGGATATCGGACAGGTATGGGATATCACCAGGTCAAATTCCTGTTCCTTCGCCTTTATCTTTCTGCCTGTGTTCATTTCTTCCTCCGACAACTGCTCATCCTCAAACCATGTCCATCCACGGTTTAACCGGTACCATTTGTCCACACTGTAAGCTCCCGGAAGTGAAAATGTTTTGTAACCGTCAAATTCATATACAGCGGGTCCGTCGGATAAATATTCTATCTGGGGGAATTTCTTTTCCACATAAATTTCACCGCCGTATTTCTTTTTTGCTTCCCATTTTTCCGGGTGTATCTCTATTACCTTCTGCACTCTTGCCTCATGATTTCCCCTGAGGCAGATGTAGGTAAACGGATACCTGGAAAGTGCCTTCTTAAACCTTGCGTCCTGCTGGCCCTGCAGCGCATAATTTGCCCCCACATCCCCCAGCAGAATGATATGGTTGTTTCCGGTATCCAACTGCAAACGTTCTTTATTCTTTTCGTAAAAATTCCGGATTACCTCCGGTTTGCCGTGAATATCGCCTAACAGGAACCATCTTTCCTTTTCCATGGCTGCCTCCGTTTTCTAAAATGTCTTCTTTTGTGGTTCTGATATCATTGTAAACGAGAATACCCGGTTTGTCATTGAACGCATAGTTTAATTTTCTCTGTCAAAAATGGAGGCTGAAATAAAATACCGCCTGTAAGCCAAATTACATGCCGATAGGCGGTACATAGCAAAAAACGCAGAGCTTTCTTGCAAAGCCCTGCGTTCGCACTTCCATTATAAACTTTTACTTTCCGAGCGGCTCACCGGTCAGTTTTTCATAGCCTTCGAGGTAAATGTCGATGGTCTTCTGCGCCACATCTTCGGGAAGCTTCCAGCCCTTTTCGGGATTGGCTTTCAGCCAGTCACGGGCGAACTGCTTGTCGAAGGAAGGCTGTCCGTGGCCGGGTTCGTAAACATCGGCAGGCCAGAAACGGGAGCTGTCGGGGGTCAGCATTTCATCGCCCAGTACCACATTGCCGTTTTCATCCAGACCGAATTCAAACTTGGTGTCTGCGATAATGATGCCTCTTGTCAGGGCATATTCCGCACACTTCTTGTAAAGAGCAATGGTGTAATCCTTAATCTTGGTTGCGTATTCCTCGCCCTTGCCGGGGAAGTACTTTTCCAGATGGGCAATGCTCTGCTCGAAAGAAATATTTTCATCATGGTCGCCAATCTCGGCTTTGGTAGAAGGGGTGTAAATGGGTTCAGGCAGCTTGTCGGACTCCTTTAATCCCTCGGGAAGCTTGATGCCGCAAACGGTTCCGTTCTCCTTGTAGCTTGCCCAGCCACTGCCGGTGATGTAACCGCGGACGATGCATTCGATGGGAAGCATCTGCAGTTTTCTGCACATCATGCTGTTTCCGTCAAATTTCTCCTGCTGGAAAAATTCCGGCATATCCTTTACATCCACAGAAATCATATGGTTGGGAATAATGTCCTCGGTCATATCAAACCAGAACTTGGACATCTGTGTCAGCACGGTTCCCTTTTTAGAAATGATATTGTCCAGAATTACGTCGAAACAGCTGATACGGTCGGTTGCTACCATAATCAGGCTGTCCCCATTGTCATAAATCTCGCGTACTTTACCTTCTTTGATTGGCTTTAATTCCTGCATGTTTTTTCTCCTTATATTTGAGTGATATTATAATAAACACTTCCATATATGTGTGTATCACTTTTTATGGTCGGTTGTCAAGGTGTAGACGGAATTCCTTTTCTTTTTACTCTGCATGTAACAGGATGGGAAAGCAGTTCTTTACAGAAGCTATGAGGTTTACCCGTCGTGAAAACATACAACTCGGATTTTGCCCGGGTCGCACCCACATAAAACAGACGCCGTTCCTCTTCGTAGTTTTCCCGTTCTTCCCCGGATGCCTTCTCCGGGTTTTTGAGCATCTGTGCCGGCAGAATGCCGTCCGTCACATCCATCAGATACACCGTATCATACTCGAGTCCCTTGCTGGCATGTATGGTGGACAAAATAAAATTGCAGCTATAGTCCGTTTCTTTCCGGGTAAGAATATCCTGCAGTTCCCGCAGTCTTTGCAGAAGCCCCGCCATGGAGTCCTCCCGGCTTCCCAAAATCCGCAGAATTTCTATCTTATCGGCTTTCAGCCCACATCGTTCTAAATATTCCTGATACCCCATGTAATACAAAATACGCTTCACGGCTTTGTCGCCCCGTTCCGTCAGAAGCTGCTGCATATGCATGCGCGTATTCTGCACACTGCTCATGGTATAATCGCTCAGCCCATGGTAGCGCACTGCCGCATTCCACACGGAAATGTCCTGCGTTTCGCTGATTCTGGCTATCTGCAGGGCGTCCTCTTTCCGGATGTAGGTATTGATTTTGTAATAGACCTGCAAAAAGGTTTCGGCGTCCTTCGGATGCATGGCAAGCTTCATGATATTCAGCACATCCAGCACCGTGCGGTGGGTAAAAAAGGAGATTTCCGCGTTCCGCATACGGTAAGGAATTTCCTTCCGCTCCAGCAAATCAATCAAAGGAAGGGCGCACTCGTGGTCCCGGTAAAGCACCGCCACAGTGTGGGAGGCGTCCGCGGTCCCGTTGTCTGACCTGCCGCCCGCCTTGCCTTCGGTCACGTTGCCGGTCAAGTCACCCGCTCTGCCTTCGGTCACGTTGCCGGTCATGCCGCCCGCTCTGTCTGCCCGGGTGGCGGCGCAGTTTTCCGCCACGGCTGTCAGGTAGCGGTACTGGTCGTCCCTTGTTTTCACCGCAATCTCTTTTACAACTTCCTCTCCGTCTTTTATCGCGCGCATGTGCTTTTTGTGGCGGAGCGTGTTTTTCTGGATAAAGGTATCGGCAGCCTTTACGATGCCGGCGCCGGAGCGGAAGTTTTCTTCCATTAAAAGCACCTTGGCACCGGGATGGTTTTTCTCAAAGGAAAGCAGCGCCTCCGGGTACGCCGCACGGAAGCCGTAAATGCTTTGGTCCTCATCTCCCACCATAAACAGGTTTTCCGTTTTGGATGCAAGCAGGGCTATAATGGCATGCTGGATTTTGGAAGTGTCCTGCGCCTCGTCCACGCACAGGTACGGAAATTTATCCTGATACAGTCTAAGCAGCTCCGGAAACCGTTGCAGCATGGTATAGGCATACACCATCTGGTCGTCGTAGTCCATCAGCTTCTGCTCCCTTAGCCAGGTGTTGTATTCTTTATAAATAGCAGAGATTTTCATATCGGCGGTTTTGTCCAGTTCCCTGATTTCCGTTTCCGTGAGCATGCTGTTTTTGATATAGGTAATAAGTGTCCGTACCGTCTGCAAATCACTTTCCGTAGCGTATGACCGCTCCGTCTTCTGGTAGATTTTCGCCAGTGTGTCCGCAATGACTTTTTCATCGTTCAGAAGGGCAAAGGGCGTCCGGCCGGTTTTCCTGCCGTAAGTATGTATGATGCCGGCGCAGATGCCGTTAATGGTCTTAAAGGTCAGTCTGTCTGCCATATCCGTTCCGAACTGGGAGGCAAAGCGGGCTGCCATATCCTCGGTCGCCGCCACCGTATAGGTCACCGTCAGAATTTTCTCCGGAGCAATGCCCTTTGCGTAAATCATATAGCCGAGGCGGGTCACCAGCACCGTAGTCTTGCCGGAGCCGGGCACAGCAAGAAGCAGTACCGGGCCTTCCACACTCTGTACTGCTTCCTTCTGCTGTTCATTTAATTTTTGCGGAAATTTTCTTTCAAATTCCTGCCATTCCATGTATCATTTCCTTTACTGTCTGCTGATTTCCGCTGCGATTTCGTCCTCGGTAGCTGCCATCGCCTGCAGTTTTTTCCACACCGCATCCGCCAGCGCCCGATGCCCTTCCTCATCCATATGCTCTCTGTCAGCCGAGGAAGGCTCCGCCATGTCCGATGCCGCCAGAAACTCATAGCCGTACAGCTTTGCCAGTCTGCCGTACTCCGTTTTCAGTTCCCTGGAAACCTCTACGGATGCCCTGTTAAATTCCGGGTCGTATTCCTTTTCCCACACGCCCTCGCCCAGATAAATCGGGGACAAAAGCAGCACGGGAAGTGACGCATCATAATTTTTAACCTGCTTCAACAATACTTCCATTCCCTTCCCTATCACATGGGAAGAGGCGTTGTACACCGTTTTGCAGTCGTTGGTTCCCAGCATCAGCACCACCGCATCCACCGGGTAATGGGTTTCCAAAAGCGGCAGAAGAAAATTGCTTCCCTTTCTGCCCATGCGGACACTGTCCTCAAAAATCGTGGTTCTTCCCACCAGACCTTCTTCAATAATGCGGTATCCGCCGCCTTTTGCTTTTTCCTGCAAAAGCCCCGTCCACCGTACATCCTCAGGAAAACGGCTGCCGTCCGCCGGATTGTATCCATATGTATTTGAATCGCCGAAACAAAGTATATTTTTCATGGAGTATGCCCTCTCTGCATTTTTTGTTAAGAGAAATCATACACTCCATATCCTACTATGTCAATAGGTATTGTCTGATTATGCACCGTTTGCCTTATTGTTTCTTTCTATCATCCGTTATAGGTATTTCCTAATTCCCTTATAAAAACTTTGCAAACACGGAGGAAAACAACACCGTCAGAATACCGGAAACCGCAATGGCAAGGCTGCTCATGGCGCCCTCTATCTCACCGATTTCCATGGCTTTTGCCGTACCAATCGCGTGGGCGGCGCTACCGAAGGCAAGTCCCTTGGAAATGGGTTCTTTGATGCGGAAAATCTTACAAATCATTTCACCCATCATATTGCCCAGTACGCCCGTAACGATAATCACCGCCACCGTAATGGTCACATAGCCGCCAAGTTCTTCCGACACGCCCATGCCGATTGCCGTGGTAATGGATTTGGGAAGCAGTGTCACGTATTCTTCATGGGAAAGTCCCAGAAGCAGAGACAACGCCAGCACCGTCACCAGACTTGTCAGCACACCGGACAGAAGTCCTATCACGACCGCCTTGCAGTTTTTCCGCAAAAGCTCCCACTGTTCGTACAGAGGAATGGCAAGACAGACAGTTGCCGGTGTCAGCAGATATCCTAAGAACTGCGCACTTTCGTTGTAGGTTTCATAATCCACTTTTCCCACAACCAGCACCGCGATGGACACCAGAATGGAAATGAGAAGCGGGTTAAAAATCCCTAACTTGAATTTTTTCTTTAAAAACATACCGAGCAGATATGCCAGCAGGCTTAACGTAACGCCCGCAAACATGGAATTTTCAAAAAACTATTCATGGTTCTCCCCCTTCATTCTGTCCCTGCGGATAACCCACTGTGACAAAAGTCCCGTTACCGCCATAACCGTAACAATTGTTACCACCGTAATAATGCAGACCGGAACAAGCACCGGCTTCAAAATCCCCCAGCTTTCCACAAGACCCACGCCCGCCGGAATAAACATCACCGGCATGATTTCGATTAAGAACTTGCCCGCATCCTTCACATCCTCCAATTTTACCAGACCTGTTTTTAGGCAGATAAACAAAATGACCATGCCGTAAATGCTTGCCGGAATGGGCAGCGGCAGCACATATTTGAGCAGTTCCCCGATAAGGGAAATCGCCAGAATAATCAGAAACTGTTTCACATATTTCATTTTCATTCCATGTCTTTTTTGTGTAAAAAAGACCGCTCCTTTGCATCTTAAATCTTTGGTGTCAAAGCGCCATTCCCTATTTTAGTCACTTTTCCTCTTTTGTCAATTCTGATTTTCCGCCATCTGCCTTCGGTAGGCTTTCGGAGATACTCCCGTCATTTTTTTGAACTGCCGGTTAAAATTGGACAGATTGTTGTAGCCGCATCCGGTTGCGATTTCTGCAACATTTTCCGTGGTATCCGTAAGCGCCGCACAGGCTGCCTGGATGCGCAGGTGAATGAGATATTCAATGGCGCTGCAGCCTACCACCTTCTGAAAAGTATTCATAAAGTGACTGATGCTGATGGCGCATATGCCCGCAAGGTAGTCCACACTGATGGTTTCTTCGTAATGAAATGTCATGTATTCCAGTGCCGGACGAATCAGCTCCGAGCTGCCTGTCTGTTGCCCTCTTTCCGATATATTTTCCTTTTTTTCAAAAAAATAAAGCAGCGCAAACAACCGGCTTTTCAAAAATAAATCATGGTAGGCATCGTTACATTCCGCCAGGGCAATCAAATCCTCCGCCAGTTCTTTCACCTTCGGATAATCGGCATCTTCCCTTCCGTACTTCGGCTTCACCTGCAGCTGCCCGTTTCTGAGCGGTTTTATATAGGAAAGACTGCTTCGGTCGTTCTGTTCCGCTCCCACCATATTCGCATGAAAAACGAAAGCGCGGTACTTCAGTCCTTCCTCTTTATCATGGTACGCCGCATGCAGCATGTTGGGTGGAATAAGCACCACGTCCCCACTTTCCACCGGAAAATGCATATCGCCGCAGATAAATTCGCCCTTTCCCTCCGTCACCACATCGAGCTCCAGTTCGCTGTGCCAGTGCATGGGCACCGTGGGAAACGCCTCCGGAAGCCGGCAGTTATACAAACTGTAGGGCACAGTTACCGAGCTGTGATGCCGCTGTTCCATCAATTCTTTTTGTTCCGTCAGCTTATTTCTTCCCATTGGTTACCCCCTTATCCTGCTGCCTGCAGCTCCGTTTCTTTGCTGCCAGCTGCTCCGTTTCTCTGCTGCCTGCCGCTCCGTTTCTTTGCCGTCTGCGTTACAAATTGCTTTAATCGTGCACACATTCGTAGAATAGTATCAGTTATCTGTAATATAGGAATTGAATTTCCTTATTTTCTAAAGTATGATACCATTATAAGATATAAAACGCAATCATGCAAGGAGGGTTACACCATGAGATTTGTAAACGAAGGCAATGCACTTGTCTGCTACCACAACGGCGAGATGCTTCGTATCGAAGCATGGGGCAGGGATGCTCTGCGTGTCCGTTCCACCATGCAGCATAAACTGCAGAACACAGACTGGGCGTTAAGCGAAGCACCGTCTGTAAAAGAGGCTGTTGTTACCATTGAAGAGGAAGACCACTGGGTAGGCGACGGCACCATTGACAAGCGCCAATTTGCCACCATTACCAACGGCAAAATCAAGGCTGTGGTAAACTTTGTCGGCATTATCAGTTTTTATAAGGACGGCGAACTTATTTTACGTGAATATTTCCGTATGTATGACGGCACCATTTCCAAGGAAAGCCGCTGCTTAAAGGTGATCAACCGTGAATGGAAGGGCGTTACCTGCGGCACCGAATACACTCTGAACGTGAAATTTGAAAGTAACAAGATGGAAAAGATTTTCGGTATGGGTCAGTATCAGCAGCAGGACATGGACTTAAAGGGTTGTGTTTTAGAGCTGGCACAGCGCAACTCCCAGATTTCCGTACCTTTTGCCGTTTCTTCCTTAGGCTATGGTTTCCTTTGGAACAACCCGGCAGTCGGCCGCGTTACTTTCGGTAAAAACTATACCGAATGGATTGCCAACTCCACAAAGGAAATGGATTACTGGATTACCGCTGCCGACACCCCGAAGCAGATTTTGGCAAACTATACGGATGTGACCGGGCATGCCGACATGTTCCCGGAAGACCTGATGGGCTTATGGCAGTGTAAGCTGCGTTACCGTACCCAGGACGAGGTACTGACCGTAGCACGCCAGTATCAGAAGGAAGGCATCCATATCGACCAGATTGTTATCGACTTCTTCCACTGGACCGTACAGGGCGACTGGAAATTCGACAAGACCTACTGGCCCGACCCCAAGGCAATGGTAGACGAACTACATTCCATGGGCATCAAGGTTATCGTTTCCGTATGGCCTTCCGTTGACAGAAGAAGTGAAAACTTCTGGCCTATGCTGGAAAAGGGTCTGTTAATCCGCACCGAAAGAGGCGCTCTTCAGACCTACGATTACGAAGGCGACTGCGTGGAAATCGATGTATTCAATCCGGAAACCCGTAAATATGTATGGGAAGTATGCAAGCGAAATTATTATGATTTCGGCATCGACGCTTTCTGGCTGGACAACTCCGAACCGGACTACGGTGTATACGATTTCGACCACTACCGCTACTGCGACGGTCCTGCCATGTCCTTGAGCAATATATACCCGCAGCTTTACAGCCGTGTTTTCTATGATGAAATGAGCAAAGAAAGAAAGCCTGTTGTCAACCTGCTCCGTTGTGCATGGGCAGGCTCCCAGAAATACGGTAACGTGGTATGGTCCGGCGATGTGCCCAGTACCTTTGAAGCTTTTGAAGACCAGCTTCAGTGCGGCTTAAACATGGGACTTGCAGGTATTCCCTGGTGGACTACCGACGTAGGCGGTTTCATGACCGATGATGTAAATGACCCTGATTTCCGTCAGCTTCTTATCCGCTGGTACCAGTTTGCCGTATACTCGGCAGTTCTTCGTATGCACGGCGACAGAGGCCCCTACAACATTCCGCCTCTTGACACCAGAGATTTCGGCGGCGGCTATCTGCACACCGGTCAGCCCAATGAACTTTGGAGCTACGGCGAAGACAATTACAAGATTATGAAGAGCTACTACGATATCCGTATTGCTATGCATGACTATATCAAGCATCTTTACGAAGAAGCACACACCAACGGTTCTCCTTTAATCCGTACCATGTTCTATGAGTTCCCCGCAGATGAAAAATGCTGGAACTTACAGGATCAGTACATGTTTGGTGAGAAGTATCTGGTAGCGCCCATTCTCCACTTAAATCAGTTTGAACGCGAGGTTTACCTCCCCGAAGGCGACTGGAAGCTGACTTCCACCGGCGAAACCTACAAGGGCGGTCAGACCGTTACCGTGGATGCCCCCATCGAGTACATGCCGGTATTTGAAAGACTGTAAGAGGGTCTGCCCGGCTGTATAATAGCCATCGGCAAATGAAATACTCATCTTGAATGTGTGATTACGCGGATTTGGACTAAGAGCCTATTTTACACGTAAATATTTTTGTTGATTTACGTGGATTTGGCTTCATATACTCATTTTCCGCGTAATCTTTTTTTCTGCCTTACGTGGATTTGGCTTCATATACTCACTTTCCGCGTAATCCTTTGGCTACGTCCATATAATGGTGTAAATTACAATTAAATAAAAATGAGCCATTT
>ENA-OPJT01000239-OPJT01000239.1-human-gut-metagenome-genome-assembly--contig:-NODE-239-length-16371-cov-8.139740_pt1 | contig 16371 bp, 10 predicted proteins | sample MGYA00241775_ERZ501675 | MGnify/ENA primary metagenome ERZ501675 (study PRJEB25962, sample SAMEA2042376) | human gut metagenome | biome: human gut; feature: human-associated habitat; material: faeces...
ATTTTGAACAGCAAGAAAGTGACGGACCACCACGCAATCATTCCTACCATGGAGATCATCAAGCAGGACTTAAAGGCAATCCCGGAGAGCGAAATGAAGATACTTTCCCTTTGTGCAAACCGTCTGCTGTGTGCGACCGGGGAGAAGCACATTTATAATTCCACAAAGGCAGTGCTTACCTGCAACAATACTGTATTTAAGGTATCTGGCAAGGAAGTGTGGAAAAATGGATGGAAGGAATTTGAGGATTTCTTCAAAAATTCCTATAAAACCGCAGAGGATAAATCGGATGCAGAGGAAGAAAAGAAGCTGCCGGAGCTTCATGAGGGCATGATGATTGCAGTGGAGCAGACAAAGGTTTCCGAGCATTTCACACAGCCGCCAAAACATTACACTGAAGATTCCCTTTTGTCTGCAATGGAACGAGCCGGAAACGAGGACATGACTGACGATGTGGAGCGCAAAGGACTCGGTACACCTGCCACCAGAGCAGACATTATAGAGAAGTTAGTCAAGGACGGTTTCGTGAAGCGTGAGAAAAAGCAGATCATACCGACAGAGGATGGAATGAAGCTGATTACGGTGCTTCCCGATGTGGTAAAGTCACCGAAACTTACCGCTGATTGGGAAAATGCCCTTACCCTTGTTGCAAAGGGAGAGATGGAGCGTGAGGACTTTATGGCAGATATTGAAACAATGGTATCTGACTTAATCCACACCTACCACGAAGTCAGTGACGAGCAGAAAAAGATGTTCGCACAGGAGCAGAAGGTACTTGGTAAATGTCCGAACTGCGGCGGAGAGGTGGTAAAGGGAAAATACGGAGCTTTCTGCAAGAATAAGTGCGGCATGAATGTAAGCCGGATCATGGGCGTTTCCCTGTCAGATGAACAGGTGGAAAGCCTGCTTGACGGGAAAAAGACGTTGCTAAAGGGGCTTACAAGCAAGGTGGGCAAGAAATACGATGCCTATATCATTCCGAGCGGTACGGAAGAATACCACTACACAAAGGACGGAGAAGAAAAGTCCGGAGTGCAGTTTAAGTTTGTCATGGAGTTTCCCAATAAGAAATTCACAGGAAAGAAAAAATAAAAGGAGGATGTAACAAATGGGAGCAGAAGAAACAAAGAAAGTACAGGACAATGAGAGCAAGGCGGACAAGTTTGTCCGTCTTGGGGAGTATCGTGTGAACAAGGTCATTGATGCAATCGGCAGGCTTGAGAACCTTTCCAACCGCACCAATTATGAGTATACACAGGAGCAGGTGGAAGCCATGTTTTCCATTATGGAAAAAAGGCTTTTGGAAGTCAAAGGCAGATTTGCCCCGAAAAAGGAAAAAGAAGATACGTTTTCATTTGGAAGAAAAGCAGAATAGGGAGGAAAGTCAGAATGAAGCAGTTAGAAAAAGAAATCAATGTAACAAGCCAGAGAAACATGATGAAGAGGTACCAGATGTATGGTGCCACAGTATCAAAGCTGACAGAGAAATCACAGAATGACACCAAGAAGGGAGAGAGAAAGTAATGGAATATAGAGATTTTGTAGAACAGGTAAAAGAACAGATACAGGATTTCCTTCCTGAAAAGTTTGCAGATGCTGCAGTTGAGGTCAATCAGATTGTAAAGAATAATGACTGTGTTCTGGACGGTCTGATGGTAAGAACAGAGGAAAGCAATATTGCACCTACCATTTATCTGAATCCATATTTTGAGCAGATACAGGATGGTGCTGAATTGGATGATGTGTTAGCTCAGATTGCAAGTGTGTATCAGTCACATTATATAGATCATGATATAGATGTATCGGCAGTTACCGATTTTGACAAGATTAAGGAAAAAATTGTATGTAAGCTGATCAACGAGGAAGCAAATAAGCAGTTCCTTCAGGATAAACCGTACTCCAAGTTGGAAGATTTAGCAGTTGTGTATCAGATTTTAATGGATAAAACAGGAGAAGGAACTGCGACCATTACCATTACAGATAATCTGATGGATGGATATGGAATCACACTTGAAGAACTGCATGACCAGGCGTTGCAGAATATGGATACTTTGCAGCCACATAGTTTTAAAGGAATGAATGAGACGGTTGCGGAGATGATTGCAGTTGATATTGCAAGAGAACAAAATGTGGGTATGGATGAAGCAAAAGAAATGGCAATGCAGATGATGTCGGATATTCCCGATACCATGTATGTGCTGACAAATGATACAAAAGTAAATGGGGCGGCTGCAATTTTAAACGATGATATCAGACAGGAGATCGCTGAGAAGGTAGGAGATTTTTACATGCTGCCTTCTTCAATCCATGAAACGCTGATTATACCGAAAGATGCGGGAATGGAGTTTAAAGAACTTGAGCAGATGGTACAGGAAGTAAATCAGACACAGGTGGCGCCTGGAGAACGTCTTTCGGATCATGTATATGAGTATGATGCCAAAGAACATGAACTGTTCCGCAGTGACCGGGCAGAGGAACGTGCTAAGCAGAAAGAGGAAAAAGGAGATAACCGTCATGAGCGTGTTTCAGTAAAGGAGAAGCTTGCGGAGAAGAAGGATGCTGTTATTAAAATGAATGCCGGGAAAGAGCATTCTGCACCGGAAAAGAAAAAGGAAGCCGTAATATAGGAGGAGTGGGATATGTATACAACAGGAGATAAGCTATTAAACGTGATGAAAGAGGAAGAAATCGGGATTGCGGAGCTTTCCAAAATTTCCGGTGTGCCGGAGAGAATAATCCTTGACATTATGGCAGGAGTTAAGGAGCCGGAGCTTGGTGCTATGTGCAAGATTGCAGAGGGACTGGGTATCTGTGTCCATGAACTTCGTGCGGATGAGGAGAGTTATGCGGTATCCGTTCCGAAGGATACCCTTGCCAAGCTGATTGTTGTCAGCGAGATTAACGGAGTGGAACTTGAGGAACTGATTAACTGTATTCTGGAAAAAGGTATTGAGGAGCATGGTTTTTATGCCTGATGCCGATAAGTAACTGATCACAGGCTGTAGGGTGCTTAAAGTGCCTTACAGCCTTTTTTACGGAGGTTTACCATGAGAAAATATAAATTGATTTCCGCACTGGCAGAGGAAACAGCAAAAGAAGTCGTGCGGAATGAAGAAAACTGGAGGAGATACCTAAATACTGCTTCCAGATTGTATAAATATCCATTTAAGGAACAGCTTTTAATCTATGCCCAAAGACCGGAGGCAACCGCCTGTGCTTCCATAGAGATATGGAATGAAAAGATGCACTGCTGGGTAAACAAAGGTGCAAAGGGCATTGCACTGATAGATGAGGATAGTTTTTCCGGTTTGAAGTATGTCTTTGATATTTCAGATGTGCATAAGGCAAGAAGAATCGGACAATTCCCTAACCTTTGGGAAATGCGTGAGGAACACATGGAATCGGTGATTTCCCGTCTGGAAAAGACTTATGGGGATACCGACAGGGAAGCCGGGTTTGTGGGACGTATCCGGGAGATTGCCGGACGGATTGCAGAGGACTGTTATAAAGAGCTTGCTTCAGATATGGAATACTTAAAGGAAGGGAGCTTTTTAGAGGAACTGGACGAGCTGAACGTGGAAATAAGGATACGGGAAACCCTTGCCGACAGCATTGCCTATACTGTTTTAAAGCGTTGCGGCATGGAGGAGAGCGAGCTTGCCGAAGAAATAAACTTTCCTTATATCCATGAGTTTAACACAGTGGAAACACTGTCACAGCTTGGCAGCAATGTGTCTGATTTATCCAAGCCAATCCTTATGGAAATTGGAAAAGCAATCGGAGCGTATGACAGGCAGATTGCCCAAAATCGGGAAGAAACGAGAGTAGGCAGGGAACGTATCGACACCCATGAGAAAAATATCGAAAAAGGACTTGCAAATGCATCTGAAGAAGACTATAATGCGTTAAAGCGTGAAAGCGAAAGTCAAGACGAACAATCTATCACACAGACCGGAGAAGCCGGGGAAAGGAGCAAATATGATGAATCTGACATACGAGAAGAACGGGGATTATCAGATACCGATGGTAGCAATGGACGAACAGCCGAAGGAGGTACTGACAAAGTACGGACTGATGAGGAAGAAGTTCTTACAGGAGCACAAGAACGGAGTATATACGGGACTTCTTCTGAGCGGGAAGCTGAAGGAACACTTGTTGATGATACAGGAGCAGGCAGAGGAGAGAATGGAGCTTCTGACCAGACAGATGAAGGAGAGAGAGGGGATAACGGAGCAGATGAAAGCAGAGAATCAGATGCTCTGGGTAGCGAAGATGAACAGCATCGTACACTCGGCAGAGGAGATCGTGATGACGGAACTAATCTACAGTTAAATATCGAACAGCCGGAGGGAACCTATCAGCAGTTAAGCCTGTTTCCGAGCTTTGGGGAACAGGTTGGCACAATCGCAGCAGCGGAAGCAAGTATTCAATATACCATGCCCGCTGCTTTTTCTTTGCCACAGGAGCAGATTGACAGTATCTTGCGTAGTGGCGGCGGTAGGGATAACAGCAGAAAACGTATCTATGCCAAGTATCAGCAGGGTAAGACACCGGAAGAAATGGCAGAATTTTTAAAGAACGAGTATAAGACCACCGGAAAAGGTTTTGAGTTTGACGGAAATCCTGTTTCACTGTGGTTTGATGAAATGGGTATGCGTATCGGTTACGGTACATCGGCAAAGGAAAATACCCTTGCAGTGATGAGTTGGAGCGAAGTGGAGAGCCATATCCGTGTTATGGTGGAGAATGGTACTTATATGAGTGCCAACGAAGTATTCCTTGTGGATGCGGTGGAGCGTGAGAGAATTGCTACGGACATTAACAATTTCTTCCGTGACGGAATATCGGAAATGCCGGAGAGTCTGGAGCTTAAATTTTCCAATTACCCGGCAAGCATGGAAAAGTTGTGTGAGCTTTTAGCCACAACAGAAGGCAGAGAGCTGATTAAGGATGAGCTTGAAAAGGCAAAGGCACAGCTTGACAGCGGAGAAAAGCAGATTAAATGGCGGTATGTGAAAAGACCGGATTATTTATTAGAACAGCTTGCGGATTTAGGTGTGGAAAAGAAAGAATTTCCAGCACTTGATACGGTAGAGGTAAGGAATGAGGACTTTATCACACAGGACGAGATTGATTACAGGCTGGCAGGAGGAAGCGGTTTTGAACATGGAAAATTCCGTATCTATGAGTATTTCATGGAAGGGCATGACAAGAAAGATAACATTGCTTTTCTGAAAAATGAATATGGTACGGGCGGCAGCTCCCACGCACTTCCGGGAAGTGACAGAGCGCACGAGGATCACGATGCCAAAGGTATCCGTCTGGAGAAAGGTAACTATGGCAGTCCTTACGCAAAGGTGCTTTTAAACTGGAATGTAGTAGAGAAACGTATCCGGGAGCTTGTGCAGGCAGATAAATACCTTTCGCCGGAGGGAAAGGAAGCCTATGCACAGTATAAACAGGAACAGGCAGAGAAAGCCATGCAAAAAGAACAGGCGAAGTTGGAGGGTGGTGTAACCAATCAGGAATTAGATAGAGAAACAGGAACTGTTGCTGAAGGAGAACCAAAAGCACCGGAAACCGGAAAAACAGACATAGAGCAGTTAAATAAAAGGCTGTCTGAAATGTCGGCTGTGGTTAAAATCTGCGGAGCATTAGACCGGAAAGATGTGGTTGGCTGGAACGAGAAAACACAGGCAGTCACGATTGCTGACGATGAGCGAGCTTTGGAGGGAAAAGAGGTCTATGATTTCCTTTTTGCAGAAGCGGCAGACTATGTAATGATGCAGACAATCAGCGGCGAAACAGAAAAAGCTCTGGAGATGGACGGTCTGTTAAAGGATGCCGGACAGTATGCGGCACATTATGAGGGCGAGCCTGCCATAGAGCAGACAGAAGAACCGCCTTTGACTGCGGATGATGTTCAAAACCTTGTATTGATAGACCGGGAATATATCAGAGGTACACGAACAACAGTCTATGATTTTGAGTGTGATATTCGTGGGGAACATGATAAGCTGCAATATACGCTTGGATACCATGATGACGGAGAAGGCTTTACCATTCATACGGAGAAGGATGATATTTGGGAACGTATGCCGGAGCCTGAACTGGCACGATTGGAGGGCATTCTTGTCAGGGAAGCATTATATTTTAAGTACCATGATAAAATAGCCGGGGCAAAGAGCCTTGAGGACATGGAGGAGATTCGCTTCAGCATTATGGAAGAAGAATCTCCTTATTTTTCTGCTGTTTCCCAAAGAATATGGGGTGAATATGAACAGAAAAATGAAGAATTGTCCAATCCTATGCAAGAAAGTGAAGTGATTGCCGAACCAGAGCCGCAGAATGAAGCAGAAGCGCCAAAGGAACAGCCACAGATTGACAAATCGGGTGCAGTCAACTTCCACATTGCTCCGGAAACAGAGAAAAGTGACGGGAAAGGCTTTGCGGCAAAAGAAAAATTCCGTCAGAATGTGGAAGCAATCAGAACGCTTGAAAAGATTGAGGGCGAAAACCGTATTGCCACGCCAGAAGAACAGGAGATTTTAGCAAAATATGTGGGCTGGGGTGGTCTTGCTGATGCCTTTGATGAAACCAAAACGAATTGGGCAAGTGAATATCAGGAATTAAAGAGCCTGTTGTCAGCCGAGGAATACGATTCAGCAAGGGAAAGTACCTTAAATGCCCACTATACAAGCCCTGTGATCATCAAGGCTATTTATGATGCGATGGAACGAATGGGCTTTTCCAAAGGTAACATCTTGGAGCCGGCAATGGGTATCGGTAACTTTTTCGGTATGTTGCCGGAAAAAATGCAGGAGAGCAGGCTTTATGGTGTGGAGCTTGATGGAATTACCGGAAGAATTGCAAGGCAGCTATACCCGAATGCCGATGTGAAGATCACTGGCTTTGAAAAGACGGATTATCCCAATGATTTCTTTGATGTGGCAATCGGAAACGTGCCATTCGGTCAGTACAAGGTGGCAGACAGAGCCTACGATAAGCATAACTTCCTCATACATGATTACTTTTTCGCCAAAGCCTTAGATAAGGTCAGACCGGGCGGCGTGGTGGCATTTGTCACCTCAAAGGGAACAATGGATAAGAAAAGCCCGGAAGTCAGAAAGTACCTTGCGCAGAGAGCGGAGCTTCTTGGAGCGATCAGGCTTCCCAACACAGCCTTTAAGGAAAATGCAGGGACGGAGGTTACTTCGGACATTCTTTTCTTAAAGAAGCGTGACAGGGTAATCGACATCGAGCCGGATTGGGTGCATCTTTGTGAAAATGAAGATGGCATAGCCATGAACCAGTATTTTGCAGACCACCCGGAAATGATCATGGGAAAAATGGAAATGGTCAGCGGGCAGTTTGGCATGGAAGCCACCTGTACACCGGATACCACCATTTCATTATCCAAGCAGCTTGAAAAGGCTATATCCCATATCGAGGGCAGCATTGACGAGGTAGAGTTCGATGAGCTTGATGATGAGCTGGCAAGAGAAGCAATCCCCGCCGATCCAGGCGTGAAGAATTACAGTTACACTATCGTGGACGAGAGGGTGTATTACCGGGAAAATTCCATTATGAAGCCTGTGGACGTATCAGAAACGATGGAGCAGCGCATGAAAGGCATGGTGCAGATTCGTGACTGTACACAGGAGCTGATTGACTATCAGTTGAACGAATATCCGGAAGATATGATTAAGAGCAAGCAGGCAGAGCTTAATGAGCTGTATGATGCGTTTTCCAAGAAATACGGTCTGATCAATTCACAGACCAATAAGAGAGCGTTTAATCAGGATTCAAGCTATTGTCTGCTTTGTTCATTGGAGAAATTAGACGATGAGGGCAACTTCAAAGGCAAGGCTGATATGTTTTCCAAGCGAACCATTAAAAAGGCAGAGGTTGTTACAAGCGTGGATACCGCAAGTGAAGCACTGGCGGTGTCATTAGGGGAAAGGGCAAGGGTAGACCTAACCTATATGTCGGAGCTTACGGGAAAAAGCGAGGAAGAAGTGGCAAAGGAGCTTGCCAGAGTGATCTTCCAGAACCCGGTCACAGAAAAGTGGGAAACCGCAGACGAGTATTTAAGCGGAAATGTCAGGGAGAAGCTGGCAACCGCAAGGGTATTTGCAGAGAACCGTCCAGAGTTTGCAATCAATGTCACAGCTCTTGAGGGCGTTCAGCCCAAGGAGCTTGATGCAAGCGAGATTGAGGTGCGTATCGGTGCCACATGGATTGAGCCTAAGTACATCGAGGATTTCATGCGGGAAACCTTTGAAACACCGGATTACCTCTTTGACCGTAACCTTGTCGGGGTGCAGTATTCCGATGTGACAGGACAGTGGAACGTAAAGGGCAAAAATGCGGATCGTGGCAATTCACTTGTCAATATGACCTACGGAACGAGCCGGGCAAATGCCTACCGTATTCTGGAGGATTCCTTAAACCTTCGTGATACCCGTATCTTTGATACGATAGAGGAAGATGGGAAGGAAAAGAGAGTTCTTAACAAAAAGGAGACCATGCTTGCCAGCCAGAAACAGGAAGCCATAAGGGAAGCCTTTAAGGACTGGGTATTTCGTGATCCGGAGCGCAGACAGACCTTGTGTGCCAAGTACAATGAGCTTTTCAATTCCACCAGACCGAGAGAGTATGACGGTTCCCACCTAAAGTTTCCGGGCATGACACCGGACATTACATTAAGACCGCATCAGCTTAATGCGGTGGCACACCAGCTTTACGGCGATAATACCCTGCTTGCCCATTGTGTGGGTGCGGGTAAGACCTTTGAAATGATTGCTGCAGCAATGGAGAGCAAGCGGTTAGGGCTTTGCCAAAAGAGCTTATTTGTTGTACCGAACCATTTAACAGAGCAGTGGGCGAGTGATTTCCTGCGCCTGTATCCGGGTGCAAATATTTTAGCTGCTACAAAGAAAGATTTTGAGCCTGCCAACCGTAAAAAGTTCTGTTCCCGTATTGCAACGGGAGATTATGATGCGGTCATCATCGGGCATACGCAGTTTGAAAAGATACCGCTTTCAATGGAAAGACAGGCTGCCATGATTGAGCGGCAGATAACGGAAATAGAAATGGCAATCGAAGCGGTCAAGGCGGAAAAGGGAGAGCGTTACACCATTAAGCAGATGGAAAAAACAAAAAAATCATTAGACGCAAGGCTGAGCCGATTGAACGATACTTCCCGCAAGGACAATGTAGTAACCTTTGAACAGCTTGGTGTTGACAGGCTGTTCGTAGATGAGAGCCACAATTATAAGAACCTTTTCTTATACACCAAGATGCGGAACGTGGCGGGCATTGCACAGACAGAAGCACAGAAGTCCTCGGATATGTTTGCAAAGTGTCAGTACATGGACGAGCTGACAGGCGGCAAGGGCATTACCTTTGCCACAGGTACACCGATTTCCAACAGTATGACGGAGCTTTATACGAATATGCGCTATCTGCAATACAGTACGCTCCAGAAACTTGGTCTTGGCAATTTCGACAGTTGGGCGGCTACTTTCGGAGAAACGCAGACAGCCATAGAGCTTGCACCGGAGGGAACCGGATACCGGGCAAAGACAAGGTTTGCCAAGTTCTTCAATCTGCCCGAGCTGATTTCACTTTTCAAGGAAAGTGCAGATATTCAGACACCGGATATGCTAAAACTGCCTGTACCGGAAGCAGAGTATGAAAATGTGGTGTTAAAGCCGAGTGAGTATCAGAAAGAAATGGTACAGTCCCTTGCGGATCGTGCGGAGGCTGTTCGTGATAGGAAGGTAGAGCCACACGTTGACAATATGCTCAAAATCACCAATGACGGTAGAAAACTTGCATTAGACCAGCGTTTAATCAACGATATGCTTCCCGATGAGGATAATTCTAAATCCACCACCTGTGTGGACAAGGCATTTGAGATATGGGAGGAAACAAAGGAACAGAAGTCGGCACAGCTTATCTTCTGTGACTTATCGACACCGAAAGGAGATGGTACATTCAATGTTTATGAGGACATTTGCAACAAGCTGAAAGAAAAGGGTGTCCCACCGGAAGAAATCGCATTTATCCATGATGCCAATACGGAGAAAAGAAAAGCGGAGCTGTTTGCAAAGGTAAGAAGCGGACAGGTTCGTTTTTTGTTGGGTTCTACTGCCAAAATGGGAGCCGGAACCAACGTACAGGACAGACTGATTGCATTACATCATCTGGATGTGCCCTGGCGTCCGTCTGACATTGAACAGCAGGAAGGTCGTATTTTACGACAAGGCAATATGAATGATAAGGTCAAGATTTTCCGGTATGTGACGGAAGGCACCTTCGACAGCTATTCATGGCAGCTCATTGAGAACAAGCAGAAGTTTATCGGGCAGATCATGACGAGCAAGTCCCCGGTGCGTTCCTGTGAGGACATTGACGAAGCGGCGCTCTCTTATGCAGAGGTCAAAGCACTTGCAACCGGAAACCCTTACATTAAGGAGAAGATGGATTTGGATATACAGGTTTCAAAGCTGAAGCTCTTAAAGGCAAACCACACAAGCCAGCGTTACCGTCTGGAGGACAATATCGCAAAGCATTACCCGATGCAGATCACAGCCTTAAAAGAAAGGCTTGAGGGATACCGGGCGGACATTCAGACCTATGCGGCGCATAAGCCTGTGGATAAGGACGCTTTTTCCATGAAGATAGGAAACCGTACCTATACGGACAAAAAGGAAGCGGGTGCGGCGTTGATTGATATGTGCCGGAGTGCCAAACAGCCAAACATGGCGGTCACAATCGGAGAATATCAGGGCTTTAAGATGAGCGTGTCTTTTGACTCGTTCTTCTCCAAGTTTACGATCAGCTTAAAAGGAAGTCTGAGCCATGAGGTGGAAATCGGAGCCGATCCACTTGGAAATCTGCAAAGACTGTCCAATGCGTTAGAGGGAATGACCGGGAAAATGGCAGACGTGGAGCAGAAGCTTTCTAACGTGGAACATCAGCTCGAAACTGCAAAGGTGGAAGTTACAAAACCTTTTGCGCAGGAGCAGGAACTGGCGGAGAAGCTAGAACGCCTTGCAGAGTTAAATGCGCTTCTGAATATGGACGAAAAGGGCGATAATGCACTGGATATGGGCGATGATGAGCCGGAGGACGAAAACGGAGAGCAGAGCGCACAGACGCAGGAAAGTGAGCCGAACAGGGCAGAAGATATACAGGCGGTGGCAGAGGAACCGTTAAAGCCTGTTGCAAGTTTCCTGATGTCGGAGCGTATCGCAGAGCATGACAAGGAACGGATGTTAGCAGACGGTTCCAGAGGGCGGGTATCCGTCAAGGAGAAACTTGCCGAGATGAAGCAGAAAATATTCGATCAGAAGATGCCGGAGAAACCGGAGACTGTAAAGAGCAAAGGAAAAGAAGAAAGTTTATAGGAGGGTGCTATGGAAGCAAACGAACCAAAGAAAGAACAGAACACAGAGGAAATGGACGTTATGAAGCAGTTCATGGAGCTTTTGGGACAGCAGGGCATGAAAGAGCAGTCACAGGACTTTATGGAGGTCTTGCAGTATATCGCCGGGATGCAGTTACAGCTTTCCGCTATGGTGGACGAACTGCAAGGAGTACGGAAGCAGCTTGAAAGGATGCAGGAGAGCCAGCCGAAAGCAGCGGAAAGTCAGCTTTTGGATAAGGTGTCATACCTTCAGGAGAAGGTAAGCAGTCTTGCAGAACGCTTATCGGAATTGAAAGACCATTTGATTGACACCGCAGCACAGGCAGTAACCGCCTTTAAGGAAAAGGGAAGGGAGGAAATGAACAGGGTTCTTCAGAAAGGAATTTCCGGTGTGCAGTCGGTGCTTTCCGGATGCCGGGAGAAGATGGTTGATGTGCTTACCAGTTATGAAAAGACCGCCAACCAGATAGACAGTATCGGGGACGAGTTCAAGCAGATAGGGAACAGCGTAGCCAACGTGGGAAGGCTCTTAACCGGAAAAGGTACAAAGGAAGTGTCGGACGAAAAAGAGGGCGTTGCCCTTACAAGGGTACTGAATATGCCTGTAAAGAAGCATATCTCAGCCTTAAAGAAACAGGTGGAGCGGATTGACGGTGCAGTAGCGAAGCTGGATAAGATCTGTGCCGGACTGGATACCGGAAAGGATAAGGAAAAAAGCAGGGTGTCCGTCAAGGAAAAGCTGTCACAGATGAAAGTGAAATCGGAACAGCAGAAGAAAGAACCGGAAAAATCAAAGACCAAGAGTCAGGAAGCAAGTTTATAAAGGTTTATGGAAAGAGCAGGTAGCAATCTATCTGCTTTTTCCTGTTATGTGGTTATCGTAAGCAGAGAAGATTAAGTGACGAGCAGAGGAAACAGGCAAGGTTGCGATGGAGAAAATCAATTCAGACGAAAACAATAGGCAAATTTAAAGTTGATAAGAATTCACCGATATATTTATTAGACTATTCAGCATTACACATCATTACAGTTACATTTCAAAGCATTATAATTGTTTCACTTGAGGATAGATGCTAAAATAAATTTTTTAAGGAAAGAGGTGGTCGTGTGATTAACATAGCAATTTGTGATGATGAAAAATACATATTAGATAAAATCAAAAAGCTGGTATTTGATTTTTTTCATAGAAAAAACGTAGAAATAACTGTTTCACAATTCGGGAGTGGTGAGGAATTACTGAGACACAACAAAAATATAGATATTCTGTTCTTAGATATTCAAATGGATGGAATAGATGGGATGGAAACTGCAAGGAAGATGCGTAGTCAAAATTATAAAGGATACCTAATTTTTATAACAGTTCTAAAGGAAATGGTGTTTCAATCCTTTGAAGTCCAGGCATATGATTATCTGGTAAAACCGATTGAAGAAGAATGCTTTGAAAAAACGATGGAGAGATTATTTTCTGCTATGCAAAATGCAAAAGACGCAAGTTTGCTTGTCCAAAAGGGATACGAGAGTAATATTATTGCCTTTGATGACATTGTTTTTTGTGAAATTATAGACAGAAAAATATATCTGCATCTAAAAACGGAGGAAGTTATTGATTACTATGACAGAATTGAAAATCTTGAAACAAAACTAGATGGGAGATTTTTTAAATGCCATAGAAGTTATTTAATTAATTTGAGCCATCTGAAAAGTTATAAAAATGGGATGGCGTATATGATAAATGACAAACAGATACCTGTATCACGCTTACGGAGCAAGGAATTTTCAAGTGTTGTTTTGAAATATATGAAGGAACGGAGAGTGTGAAAGAATGGATGGATTAGATATTTTCAATGTATATATTATGGGAAGCATTGAAATGTTGACGGTTTTTCATTTCTTTACCAGATTTCTTAAGAAAAAGGTAAAGTTTATTTATTATATATTGTTTGCCTTTCTTGGAATGACGATTATGATGTTTTTTCCAACCGGCAGTATTATGGAATTATTGGTATATGTTCTGCTGTTGATGGCAGGAGGATTTTTTATATGTAGAACATACAATATATTTGTCGGGTTATATGCAGTTGTAATGATTGAAATAATGCACTTATGCTATGGAGTTTTTAATTCGATTTCGTGTATTTTATCTCCCTTGTTTTTTCAGGAAAATCCTAAAGCGGTTAGCGTTTTATTTATGGTAATGAGCAGTATTTTAGCTCTTGTTACATCTGTTTTGTGTTATCAGGTCATAAATAAAAATTTTTCATATGATGAAAACGTTGGGGCAAAATATGTTCTTCTGATTTTAATACCGACTTTAGTGATTTTTTTGGTAAGTGAATATATTAGTTCAAATATTTATGGACATACGATTACGATACAAGCAGATGGGAGTTTACCTAGCATAAGTCCGTTTCCATTACTGTTTATACAGATATTGGGGATAGCCAGTCTGTTTTGCATCATGTTTGCGTATAAAAAATTAGTGGATAGTTTTAAATTGAGCAGAGAGCTATCTTTATTAGAACTGGAAAAACATTCTTTAAATCAGTATGTGGAAGAAGCAAAAGTACGTTATGAGAAAACAAAAGCATTTCGACATGATGTGAAAAATCATATATCTATTGTCAAAGAATTGGTACAGAATGGCGATATAGATACAGCATTGCAGTATATGAGTGATATGGAAAATTTAACAGCAGATATGTCATTTCCGGTAAGTACAAATAACCCTGTACTTGATATTTTAATTGGAAATAAGTTAGGGATAGCTAAGAGCAATCAGATAGAAGTACAATGTTCATTTATTTCTCCATATCCATGTGGAATTGCTGATATTGACTTTTGTATTATTTTTTCTAATGCATTAGATAACGCTATCTCAGCTTGTAACCGAGTGCCCCATGATAATCAGAAATATATTCACATAACAGGAAAAGTGCAAGGTGATTTTCTTTTAATTGAAATAATTAATAGCCATAGTGGGAGAGGGAGCATTCGCAGTGGGACAGGACTTGCTAACATAAAAGCAGTTGCAGAAAAATATCATGGAGCAATGGAAGTAAGAATAGATGGAGATATATTTGTTTTAAGTGTTCTTTTAATCATTCCGCAACAATCAGAAAGCATTTCACAACAAATCTGTTAAAAACAGATATATGAATGACGAATAAGAGATTGTAAAAACATTATAGTGTATTAAAGAAAAGGAGGACGTTTTATGTCAATGGAAATAAGCAGTAATTATAAGGATTACAAAAATGAGTATTTAGATAGGGTACAGACAGGGCAGGATAAAGTAAAAGAAGCTTCACAAGATCAAAGGGGGGAGGATAAAAACGAAGGTATTCCCGTTCCAAAGGACGAGTATATTAGTAGCGAAAAATCTGGTAGCAAGCCAAGTGGTCTGTATCGTTTAGGGCAAGATGAAAATGGTAATCCAAAAGTAATGTATGATGATCCTAAGAGAGTCGCAAAGGCGAAAGATGTTCAACCAAAGGAGGAGCCAGCGAAAAAGGCAGAGAAATGTACGACAAATACAGATAATGTTGACAGAGAGATTGAGAAACTCAAGGAGGAAAAGGAACAGCTTGAACAGCAGATAAAGGCTGCGGCGGGGGACAAAGAAAAGGTTAAGGTATTGGAGAAAAAGCTGGCTCAGATTGAGGGGGAGTTAAGCCAGAAAGATAATGATACATACAGGAGAAAGAATGCAGTAATTTCTTAAACAAATTATGAATATGAGTGGGTGAATAAGAGGGAAAGGCTTTATTCACTCCTTTTGCAAAAGGAAAGAAGTTCAGATTAAGAGTAATTGCAGAAAAGGATTTCGATTCTATATCTCAAGGAGGACAGAGAGATGATGAATGGAAGGCATTCAGAATACAGGGAACATTGGATTTTTCCTTAATCGGAATCCTTTTAAAAATATCTTGCCTGATGGCAGAAAATAATATAGGCATTTTTGCTATATCTACGTTTAATACGGATTATGTTTTAATAAAATCAAAAAATTTTTCAAAAGCAATAGAGCTGTTGTCAAAAACAGGGTATAGAGTTGCAGAATAACAAATTGTTAAGAGGATAGCAGTTTGGAACAACCGGAAAAATAATTTCCTTTATAGCATATAGGAAAAATAAATAAGAAAGATCAAATAGCAAGTACCACATTGTTTGGTTGGATATAGGAATTATTCTTTTGTATTGACCAGAGCTTTAGCAGTAGATAAAAGTAATAAGGCAGGTGATGTGTATGGGAAAATGCTAGTTCTGACATTTGAAGATAATGAGGATGATATGATGAACCGCATATTGTCGTTGATAAATACCAGAGATGAAATCACTCAGATGTCAGGTTTGAATAATCATCTGTTGAATTTCAAAGGTCTTATGATTGATGAGGTTCAACGGGTAATCATTCAGGAAAATCAGGAGATAGAGCTTACATATACCGAGTTTGAAATCTTGAAGCTTCTTGCAAAGCATCCGGGAATAGTGTTCAGCAAGGAACAGATTTATGACATTGTGTGGAAGGAATCCTATTCCGGCGATTACAACATTGTCATGAGCCATGTCCGGAATATTCGGGAAAAGATAGAGGATAACCCAAGCAAGCCAATCTATATACAGACTGTTTGGGGAGTCGGCTACCGGTTCAATAAAAATTTAATAGCATAGAAACAGGCAATTAAGAAACAAAATCTTGGTTGTCTTTTTTATTTGTAAAATACATTTACAGCGACAGGAGCAGAAAGGAGACAGGAGTAAATTGCAGAAATCAAAACGAATACGGGCAGTAATGATAAAGGTTTATAAGTGAATATTGTAGTTATGCGAAGGCAGTCAATAATGGCTGCCTTTTGTCATGCAAAAAAATAAGCAGATGGAGGAAATACTATGGCAGACGCTAAAACAGAAAAACAGAAAGTACAGGAAATAAC
>ENA-OPJT01000283-OPJT01000283.1-human-gut-metagenome-genome-assembly--contig:-NODE-283-length-15013-cov-8.683046_pt1 | contig 15013 bp, 17 predicted proteins | sample MGYA00241775_ERZ501675 | MGnify/ENA primary metagenome ERZ501675 (study PRJEB25962, sample SAMEA2042376) | human gut metagenome | biome: human gut; feature: human-associated habitat; material: faeces...
CTCTTCCGATGTCCAGTAGAACAAATGGTCGTTGTTGTCTTCGATAACGCCATCTCTTCCGCACCCAAAATCGTTAATATATGTTCTTTTCTGCGTCTCAAAAAACGCTCTCGCTTTCGCTTCCGTCGCAAATGCGTTAATGGTGGTGTCGCTCGTTCCGTCTGTTTCTGTGGTTAATACTACATAAATGGTCATGGCTGTTTCTCCTTTTGTTTAATTATTCTTCGCAATACTCTTCGATTGCGCCCATTGCGTATTCAAGGTTATCCTTGCATTCTTCGATTGCGCTGATTTGCTCGTCAATTGCATCGTAACGCTCTTGCTCTTTTTCGGTCATATCTCTGTCTCTGTCAATGGCTTTCTCTTCGATTGCATCTCTTTTTTCTTCAAGCTCTCCGATAAGGTCGTCAAGTGCTTCATATGCGGCTTGAATCTTGTCGTAATACTTGCTCAAATTTTTCATAGTTGTTACTCCTTTGTTTTAGATTGTCTTAATTGTATCACAATACCAAATGGTTGTCAATAGGTTTTATAAAGTTTTTTTGATTTTTATAAAAGTTTTTTTCGGCGGCGGGATGCCACCGTGCTATGTTCCCCCAAAAAGAAAAGCGGTGACTTCCGTCAACCGCCTATCGATATAATGTTGTCAAGCCATACTGTGATTAGTGTCGGCGCACCCGATTTCGATTGCTTGCCAATTACTTTCTCGATGTCGTCTTTGTCGGCAAACTCCGCACCATTCACAAACCATTTCGATTTCGTTCTCGTTGCCGTCTTGCTGTTAAACAACTTCACCTTGTACCTGACCTCGCCCTCTTTCTCGTTCTTGATAAGCAAGTTCTCGTATCCGCTCAATGGTGTGTCGTATTCGCTCGTTCTCGATGGTGTATCCTTGCCATCCGCCGCCACAACCTTTGTGAGATAGTCCGATGTATGTCTATAATCGATTCCAAGCCTTGCTACGCCCTCGCTGTACTTCTCAACCATTGTCGCACCATTCTCTTTCTCGTACCCTTTCAAAGCCTTTCTTTCGCTCTTGTACGCAACCTTTACATATGCGCCTTTCTTGATTTCGTTGTTGTCAAATAACGCTTTAATGGTGTCAAGTTTTTGCTCCGATGTCATACCTGTGAATACAACTTTCTTCATAATGGTATCTCCTTTGTTTCGGGTTCTATTCCCTTTTGATTGTCTTTATTATATCATAATAACAATTCGTTGTCAATAGGGTTAACGAAAATATTTTAGGCATTTTTTTGTAGACGCCAATAGCACGGTTGACGCTAATAAAAAAAGAGCGGCTTGTCGTCGCCGCTCTTCTCTTGTTAATCTGTCGTTCTAAGATAATATTTCATATCTTCGCCTTTGAGATTCTCCATACACCAACTGTCAATGCGTTCCCACAACTCGTTGTAAACTCTTGCCAGTTTTTCGTTCTTCTCGTAATGCTCCCAAATCTTCCAGTTCGTAGCCATTGACAATTCGGTTATGTATACGATGTCGTTTTTCCAGTTCTCAAAAGCCCTTTCAAACGTTTCTTTTACCGCATTCACACCAAAGTGTTCGGCTATTGAGTAGTCCATATAAAAAGTCGTTTGCGGTTTGTAACCTGTTAATTCTTCAATGTTCCAATCTTTGTAAGCTAACATTTTTGTTTCTCCTTTGCTCTTTGATTGTCTTTATTATATCACCATTATAAATCGTTGTCAAGTGGTTTTTATAAAGTTTTTCAAAAAAGTTTTAGATTTTATTTGCCGCTTCCGATGTCCCGCCGCAATAGCACGGTTGACGCCACTCACTCCCTCACCGCCGCCGAAAAAGAAAGAGGACGGTCATCGTTTCCGATGCCGTCCTGTCTTTCGTTGACTTGTTGCTTCCAGCGGTCTGACTCGCTGCGGATGGGTGTCAACTTTCCTCGCCTGTCCTTGAGTCGTAACATTTTTGCTTTTCCCTTTGCTGCTATCTCTTTGTTACACCTATATATTACCACAATAAGCAATGGTTGTCAAGTGGTTTTTTGAAAGTTTTTTATTTTTTTAATTTGTTTTAATTCGTTTTAACTTCTTTTAATTTTTGGCGCATTTTTAAGAAAATACTCTCTTTGGAATCTCACAAAAGAACCAAAAGAACAATAGAAAGAAAACGTGTACGTAGTACACGCAAAAGAAAGAACATAAGAAAAGGTGCAAAATACCATATTGACAAACATTTAATGCTGTTGACAACTGTTTGGTATGCCCTGCGCTGAATCCGTTCTCATACCCACTTACACTATATATAAGTAATATCTACTACTATGCACGGTTCCACAAAATCTCTATCTCTAAGAAAAGGTGCCCCAAAAGAACCAAAAGAACAATAGAAAGAAAAAGGTGTACGTAGTACACCTACAAAGAAAGAACATAAGAAAAGGTATGAAACATTTTTTCAAAAGCCAGAATTATATACTACGTATATAAAAGCGATTTCTTCAAAACAATCTCCGAGAATTTTTTGAGTATTAGATTAAGGTATTCGTATATATATTTTCGTATATATATTAACATATATATACTCAATATCTATACTCATACCATTAATCGTAAGCCGAAAATTTTTAAACTGTCCGCGCGTAAAGGAGTTTATTTTCAACTTTCCCCTTCCCATTTTTCCTTCCTTGCGCACGGAAAACGTAAAAAAAAACAAAATACGCCTAATGGTATGAGCATATTTATGAGTATATATATGTTAATATATATACGAATAATATATGCGATATACCTTAGGCTAATACTCGAAAAATTCTCGGAGATTGTCAAAAATAGCAAATCGTTTATATACTACGTATATAACTCGCCTTTTTGTCAAGTAGGTTTAGCACTCTTCTTATTTCTTCTTTTGTAGGTGATACTTCGTATCACCTTTTTTCTTCTATTGTTCTTCTGCTTCTTTTGTTGTTATCTTTTCTTGCAACAGTCTTTTTGTGAAACATTGCACGGACGGCATAATCTGCAAAAAAAACGACGACGGATTCGTATCCGCCGCCGCTCTCGTTTTGGGCTTGTTGTTGTGTGTTTGATGTTAATATTCCAGCAAGTCCTCCAAGTCATCTTCGAACCAATGCGCTATTGCCGCCATTGCGTACTCGAACTGCCATTGCGCCAATCTAATCTTGTTCAACACTCCAAAACATAAGGGGTCATTCTTGTCCATTCCGTCAAGGGACATCGGATTGATTCCGCCGTCGGCTGCAAGGTTGTCGTTGATTTCAAGACGATGCTTTTCAAAGTAGTCAACTGCGAACTTGATGTCACTATACATCTCTTCTCGCACCTGCTTCCCATTTGCGCCGTCTACAATCAATTGTGTCAAATCGTCAAGGTTATTCTTGTTCGCTTGTCCATTTAAAAACAAGACGGCTTCGGATATGGTATCGTCACACAAAATGGCATCGTAACCATTGTCGTTTGCTGTTGCGTTAAGTTGCTCTTTCGTAATTTTTTTCGCCATATGGCATTTCCTCTGCGTTCGTGGGCTTCATTCGTTCCCTTTGAACAATTCTAATATACACCCATACAAAATATTTGTCAACCCTTTTTTATCATTTTCTTAAACTTTTTTTAAAATGTTGTTTTTCCGCTCCTGCTATGGTACAATACCCATATGAGAAAACAAGCATACACACCTCAAAAAGCAACAACGCAACTGATGGCTGTCATCGCAAAAGGCGTAAATGAGAACCGCCGCCTCTCCGATATCGACGACGCTATACGCACGGTTGTGAACTCGTATGTGGGATTGAATCGTCGCGAACGCGCTCGACTGTTCCGCAATGCTTCCGAAAACGCTCGTCGCGTTAAGGCTCGCGGTATCGACGAACTTGCTTCAAGAACTGCTTATGATTCGTTTATGAGTACGTCAAGAAAGGTCATGGCTACTTCTGACACTCGCAACAAAATGGTCACACTCTCGTCCGATATGGCTGACTTCGAAAACGAAAAAGGCTACGAACCAATCTTCTTCGCTTGCTCCTACCATTCGAACTGTTCCTGTGGGCATGAAAACTTCCAGGGCAAAATCTATGTCGATAGGTTTTTGCGTATGAAAGTACGAGGCACGGACTACTATCGCGTTCTCTCATATATCAAGAACCGCAACATCCAAACCGTCCAGTCTGTCGTTAAGGCTCCGATATGGCTGACGACTCGTCCATACTGCCGTCATTACTTCGTTCCTGTCCCGACTGCTGATGTCCTCGGCTCGTCCCCCAAAAAGATACTCCACGATTGCAACGCTTACCATTACACCCCAGACTACTACACCAACGATGAATACTTCCGCATTCGTTCTGATGTGTATACTGAACTGAACCAAATCGTTCCCTCTGCTGAATTTAAGACGATGATAGAACGCTCTCGCCACCGCAGACATTAAGCACGGCTGAGCATGTAAAAGAAAAGCGACGGTTTCGTTTCCGTCGCTCTCTTGTTTTTATTCCGCCGCCTCCTCTTCTTCGTTTTCGTTCTCGTCTTCGTCGCTGATTCCCAACCATTCGTAAACGGTTTCGGCATCGAACCATAACAAGTCATTCAATTGTGTTTCGTCGATTCCGTCGGGATACAAATCTTCCAGAATTGCTTCAAGTTGGTCAAAGCCCTCTCTGCCTTTTTCTTCCCAAATACGATTCGCCGTATCTTTTGCTCCGCTCCAAAAGTTAAAATCTGCCAAACTTGTTTCGCTGATAATCTTCATAATCGTTACTCCTTTCGTTTCGGGACTCTTTCGTTCCCTTTGATTGTCTTAATTATATCACCATACAAAACATTTGTCAAGGGGTTTTATAAAGTTTTTCAAAAATCAAAAAGTTTTTCAAGCCCGCACCTGAATCCGACGACGCCGCCAGAGCCGATTCCTTGCACGGTAGGCGTTGCGGCGGATACTTTCCCAGAGCCACTGCCGATACTGCCCTAACGCTCGCCACAAGCCGTCATATGCCCACACAAGCCGACAACCGCAAGACCGAAACGGGAGCCGATAGGGGGTAGGGGTGGCAAGGGTTTTCGAGAGGGGGTGGGTATCATATAATGCCTCCCCGTCCCCGTCACCACCTCTGCGAACGGATTTAGCCCACCGAGAAGTCGCGTCAGCGAGTTCTCTTGTGTCGCACCCCCACCCCTACCCTCACTCCTAAAATTTTACGGCGTCGGTATCGCGAACGAATTTAGCCCACGAAAAAAGTTGTAAAAGAGTGCATAAAAATACACGAAGGCAAAAAAAATTAAAAAAAGTATTGCGTTTTTTTGATTAGTGTGTTAGGATTAGGGATAGACAGGACCGAAGTCGTAAAAATCGGGTATAACTCTAAAATTTTTAACGAGGTGTAGCAGGATGAATGAAGAAGAAAAGAAGAGACTGAGCGAATCTGAAGTCGACGACGCGAATGGCGCGGAGACGAGTTCAGAAGTTGCGAACGAACCGCAAGCGCAAGCGGAAGCAGCGGCGGACAACCCACAACCCGAAGCAGTGGAAACCGCAGTCTCTGAAGATGAGAACGGCGACGAAAGCGTACCTGAACCCGAAGCGGAGCAACAACAACCGCAACCGCAGGAAGAAGAAGAACAACCGCAACAACAACAGCCGATGGAGAAGATGCTTACTCAGAGCCAAGTGAACGAGCTTGTAGGTCGAGCGAGGCAAGAGGGGAGAGAGAGTGCCTTAAAAGAGCTATATGGACGTTATGGTGTAAGCGGAGATTCGGAGTTGAATGATGTGTTTGGACGCGGGCAGGCATATTTGACGTTGGACGACGATTTTAAGGCAGAGCAGAGCAGCAACAAGGCTTTGTTGGCAGAGAATGCGTTGTTGAAAACGAAAGTCGACGAGAGTAGGTGGGAAGATATAAAGGCAATCCTCGGCAGCAAGAACATGGACATCACGCCAGAGAACATTGAGGCGGAGATACCTACGCACCCAGAGTGGAGGCAAACGGTAGTGGCGGCGCAAGCACAACCTCAACAGCAACCTCAAGCGCCACAGCCTCAACAAGATTCACTTCAACCGCAGCAACAAGCGGTATTGAGGAAGCTTGGGAGCGAGTCGACGGCGAAAAACGGCGGAAACGGCGATGACGAAGAAAGCGAACAAGAGCGAGCAATGAAATTGTTTGGCTTTAATAAATAAAAAAGAAAAGGAGAAAAGCGAATTATGACTCTTGAAGAAGCGAAAGCGGCTATCGAGGATTTGAAAGCTCAAGGCGAGACCGAAGACGATATTCTCAAAGTTCTGTATCTTATGTTCACAAAAGGTGAGTTCGATGTCGAAACATTGAGAGCGCTTGTGGGAACGATGGGCTATGAGTTCACAGAAGAGTTCGAGGCTATGTCGGACGACGACAAGAAGACGAAAGGCTGGGAACAAGAAGATGACCCCGAAAAAAGCGGCGTGGACAAAGAAGAAATCGAAAAGGCGAAAGAATTCGGCGACGATGAGGGCGAAGAGCCTGAAGAAGAGAGCGAAGACGACGAAAAGAAACGCGCGATGAAGCTATTCGGACTTGACAAATAAAAAGGGAAAAAGAGCAAACACGAAGAATCAGCAGCAGGCGGGATACCTCAAAAAAATAAAGGCTAAAAAAAATAAAAATATGAGGTAAAACTTATGCTTAATCAAATCGAAACCATTACCAAGTATAGCCAACAAGGCTGGGATAAGGTTTACAAACAAGAATCCGTTACGAGTCTTCTTGACTCCGACCCGATTTACACAAAGTTTGAGGGTGCAAAGACCGTCAAAATCGCGAAGTTCCAAAACGGTGGTTTGAGCAACTACTACAGAAACAACGCGGGTGACGACAGAATTCCGACTCCTCCTGCAGACGGCAAATTTGTTGGAGCAGCGAGCTTTGGTTATCAATCGAGTCCTGCAAGACTTGTGTGGGAAGAGTTCACACTCAAGTGCGACCGCGCGGCAGCGTTCGAAATCGAATACTTCGACAACGAAGAAAGCGGTGGCGAACTTGTCGGCATGGGCGTGACTGAAATCAGCAGAACGGCGTTGGTTCCTGAAGTTGACGCATACTGCTTGAGCACGATTGCAGACTATGCAAAACTTGGCGGCAAAGTGGTCAGCACAGCGCTTGAATCGAAACCGCTTACGGCATTGAACGCGGCATTCCAATACATGGAAGAGCACGAAGTTCCTGCGGACGACCAACTCATTTACGCATCTCCTGCGTTCATGAACCTTCTCAGAAACACCTCTGAAGTCTACAAGGCGTTGGTCCAAGAAGACTACAAGGCAAGCAAAGACATCCGCTTCAAGATTGAGCAATACGAAGGCAGAACGATTGTCACGGTTGCTCCTCAAAGATTCCGCACCGATATCAACCTTTATGACGGTGGTTACAGCTGGAAGGCTGGTTCACAAGCGATTGATTTCATGGTTCTTCCGAAATCTGCAGTTTCGCACATTGTGAAATACGACAAGATTAAAGTTATCGGCGGCGATACGAACCTTGCAGCACGTGGCTTCGACGGATACACCGTCTTCGTGAGAATCTATCACGACGTGTTTGTTCCCGACAACAAGAGAGCTGCTCTTTATGTTCACGTATCAGGAGCGGCAGCTGCGACCGAGACCTCGAATGTCACGATTGATATCAAGACAAAAGGTACAGGCGCATCGACTGAAATCACGTCAATCAACACCTTCCCGAACGACGCACTTTGCTTCGTGGTAACTTCTACCGATTCGGGTAAGAACGTCGGCGATACTCTCAGCAATTACACAGTTGCTAAGAAGGGCGACAAAGTTGGAAGCACAACGGTTGTGTACTATGCAATGGATAGCAACAAGAGAATCCTTGCAAAGGTTACAGTCAATCAAGGTGCATGATTGCGAACTAAAGATAGCGTAAACCATTAATCGCTTGGGGCGAATTCGATAAAAAGGGTTCGCCCCTTTGATTAGAAAGCTATAAAAAGGCAAAAAAGGAGCGCGAATATGGCGACAGAAAAAAAGATTTGGAAAGATGTCCATTCGTCCTCGGCAAAGGAAAGAAAGACGCCTGAAATAGGTCAGTTTGAAGAAGCGGCGGGCGGTGGAACCCCGATGACGAGAGGTCAAAAAATTGACCACGTAGCGGAGACCCCAAAAGAAGCCGACGAATACAGAGCGGAACATCCAGGTGCGATTGTGAGGGTGAAACAGCCTCGCGACACGGACGGACAGTTTACGTATAATTCCGCGAACAAGAGAGAGCTTGAATATGGACCTTCGCGCGGAAAGACCACTCCTCCGTTCTTGACTGGATTCAAAGTCACGTTTGCGAAAAAATCGGGCAAAGGTGCAGTTATAACTCCAGATAACAAGATGTTCAAAATGCCTGATAGCATAAAGAGCAAAGACGATTTTGAAAGAGCGTACATGGAATATCGCAAAGAGGGCGATAAGTTCATGGGGTTCAGTAAAGAAGGCAAGGAGATTGAAGCTGGTTCTTTGAGCGACAGAGCAATAGGGCGTGGCGGAAAGGCAGGACGAGACGCAAAAGAAGTCACTCGTGGATATCTTGAATCAGCGAAGAAGATGAAGATGAAGAAGAACTTCCGCAAGGTAGAAAGAAGTGGCGGCGGAGGCGAAGCTCCAAAAGCACCGACACCGACACCGACACCGACACCGAAGACAGAATCTACACAACCCAAGGGCGGAAGCGTGGATTATTCGCTTGCAAAATCTGACCCTGACAGATTTATTGAAGAGAACATGGACGAAATCGATAAGCTTATCCAAGAAGCAGATGCGGCTGGATATGAACTCGATGCAGATGCTATGATTGACGCGATTGCGAGCGGAGAATACAAAGACTTTGACGCAATCAGAGCGACTCTCAAATAAGAATTTGAGAACGGCAGAGAGGCGAGCATTAGCGTAATGATGATGTTTGCCTCTCTATTTTTCAAAAGGTGAGTTATGGCAGAAAATAAAGACGTAAAAGACGTAACCGAAGAGGTTATTAAATCGGACAACGAAAAAGGTAATCCGTATCATAAAGGGAAAGGCTCACCCGAAGGCGGACAATTTACATCAAAGGATAGTACGGGACAATCGGGGAGCGAAAGCGGCAAAGCATTGCCTTCGTTTTTGAAGAAGAAGGGAGACGTAGATGTCGCAGGAAAAGAACAGCTTCCGAGCTTCTTGAAGTCGAAAACACAAGACGGAGAAAAAAAGAAGAGTAGACTCGATATTATTCGAAACAGAGTGCAAGCTCCGTCGCTGAAAAACTTCTTAAAATATAGGCAAAAACGTCTGGAAGAAATGCGCAAGAAAAATGCTTTTAATTCCCGTGTAAGTAGAAATACGGAAATGTTCGTTAACGAAAAAATTACCGAACTTGCAAAAACATCGAGATTGTGCGCAAACGTAGAATTAAAGAAGTTGGATTCGGTTTTGAGAACTGGGCTTAAGAATCAGTTTGAGATTCAATCTAGCCGTGGTATGTACAGACCGACAGCAAGAATGAATGCGTCAAACTTGTTATTCGGAACAGATAAGGTTCAGGTTTTTGAAGATGGTGATGAAAAACACATGGGTTGGTTCGATTCTGGAAAAGGGAAAATCAATCCTGAAACGTTCGCATATGAAAAGTATGGGAATCTTGAAGCCGCAGACTTAAAAACCGCAATAAATAATACGTCATGTTCTCAATATGGTGAAACAAAAGTCTTTTTTAAGGACCATGTTAGAGATAGAACCACGTTTACTCTTAATGATTCGCTGAACGAGAAAGACGAATGTCAGCCAGGTTATTTGAACAGCCCTGCAGATATAGGCGTTTGGGGCGGTTCGTATATGAGAGACGATAAATGGGATAAGCTCAAAAATTGCAAGACATTACACGAAGCAGCGAACGTTATGGGGTCAAGTGCATGTTATGACGAAGCCCAAATTCACGGCGTACTAAAGCCAGAAGATGTTGCGTATGTAAGTTTCTTATATGAAAGCGATATGAGCACATATGACGGAGTTAGGGCTATCAAGACGGCGGCGAGCATGGGAATTCCTGTTTTATTCTGCGACCGTGAAGGGCAGGTAAGACGAGTAACAAATGGAAGCGAATTGACAGAGTTCTATCGTCAAATCGAGAGCGAACCATACGAAGAACAAAAATAAAAATCTTAACCCCATTGACAGTATCCGATGGGGTTTGGTATTATATAAGAGCGAAAAAAACAATGGAGGCAGAAAAAAATGAACGATTTGAAACTTGAATACGCGTCACAAGGCGAACCTGGAAACTATAAAAATTACGTTTTTAAGACTCGTTTTGGCGATTACTATATGGCGATGAGAGCAGAGGGATGTGTTACTTTCTTGGGAAAAGAAATCTTTTTGAAAGTTATGGACACGCTCACGCCCGTTACAGACGAAGATTATAACGAAAACGCAAAAGAAGCAGAAAAGCTTTTGGTCGATATCGTATCAAGAAAAGATATGAAGAGAATTAAAGTGATTGTCGTGAGCAGTTTGTATCCGAATTATCAGGGCGACAAAGACAATCTATTGTTTAGAATTTAAAAAAAAGGAAGGGAAAAAACACAACATGTTAGGAGCAATTATCGGAGATATTGTGGGTTCGAGATTCGAATTCCACAATATAAAAACAAAAAAATTTAAGTTATTTACAAAAGATTCATGCCCAACCGATGACTCGATTATGACGGCGGCGGTTGATGAGTGCCTATTGAACGGTTATAAAAATCCCAAAATAATTGTAAAAACGTTGAAGAAATGGGGCAATAAGTATCCGAATGCAGGATATGGCGCACGTTTTTATTATTGGGTGCTTAGTGACGATACGGAGCCGTATTATAGTTACGGTAACGGAGCGGCGATGCGCGTGAGCGGTGTCGGTTGGTTCGCGAACTCAGAAAAAGAAGTTAAGAAGTTGTCGAAAGCGGTGACGGAAGTAACGCATAATCATCCCGAAGGCTTGAAAGGTGCAGAAGTGACGGCTATGTGTGTATATTATGCACGAATCGGGAAAAATAAAGAGTTCATTCGCGATTATATTTATTCACAATATCCCGAAACGGCGATGCTCGATTATGAAGAATTGAGAGAAACGTATTATCATGGCGAAGAGATTTGTCAGAATACGGTTCCTCAAGCATTGTTTTGCTTCTTAATTTCGGAATCGTTTGAAGATTGTTTGAGAACGACGATATCTATCGGCGGAGACTGCGACACGACGGCAGCGATTTCGTGTGCGGTTGCAGAAGCGTTTTATGGAATCCCGACAGAAATTATTGACGAGGCAATGAAATATATCCCTAACGACATAAAGACTTTGTTAATTGCTTGTTACAGGGAAAATCATGTTAAGAAATTAAGAGATTGACAATCGATTCTGCTTTTTGTATAATAATTATATAAAACGATTCGACGAGGAACAATATATGATTTCTAACAACACAGAAGGCAATCGTTATCACGATGAAGACGGGAAATTTGCGAGCGCACCGAATAGCGGGGCAAAAACAGACGATAAAAAGATAAAAGCCAATACGGTATTCAAGAAAGTTGTTGCGCCCTCTACACCTAAATTGCAATCGAAAACGGTTACAGCATCAGCCAACGGTCCGAGAAAAGAGAATCCCGAACTCAAAGCGAAATTAAAAGGCACGATAAAAATGCTTGAAGGCTATCGTGGCAAGCCCGAAGGCACATATAATTTGTTGACGGGTGAAATGGTGGATTTGTCTGACGGTTTTATGGTGACGTTTCACCAAAACGAAGCCGACGAAAACGGGCATTATAAGAGCCATTTCGGAAGATATACAAGCGACGAGTATGACCAAACGGCATATGATTTCGCTATGGATAATGACGCAGAAGTTTTCGTAGGCGTTTTTGATAATGAACCCGAAATCAGTTTCAAAGTAAAAACAGAAGAACAGGCAAGAGCGCTTGCAGAAAAATATCATCAATATAGTTATTGGAATAATAAAAAAGGCAGACCTGAAAAAAATCACAAACGGGATAAGCGAGAAAATCCAATGCAAGGAGAATAAAAATGGACGCATATGAAAGATATCTTGAATATGAAGATAAAATATATGAATTAAAAGACGAGGGCAAATGGGATGAAGCGGACAAGCTTGAAGACGAACAACTTGCCATACGAAATAACGAATTCACAAGAAAAGATTGGGAACGTTTGATTGATGAAGCAAAATTCGATAAGCGTGCTGTATTCGAATATACGCGAATGATGAACGCGAAATTCCCCGAAGAAGACGAAGCAATGCGCTTGTTTGGACTGAATAAATAAGTTCTTGACAGCGGTTTGCGTTTGGTCTATACTAAAAATATGGATGAAATGACAACAGCAGAATCGACTTCAACAGCGGCGGCACCGACATCAAATCATGTAAGTTTGATTTCGGCTCATTTGGCGAAGTTAAAGAAAACAACAGACAGCATACCCGAAAGTGCTTTGGAGCTTTTCGGGTTTTTGCCTAAAAAGAAGAAAACAGACAAGGAAGAGAAATAACGATGCCTTTCATTGATAATATTAAGTTTAACGAAATTTTGAACGCATATCGTAACGGTAACGAGAAGGCGATGGCAATCATGCAAAGCATGAGAAAAGGCGGAACGCAAGACGACATTGACCGCCTTGTGAACGCATATTACGACATTTCGGATTCTCCCGAACAAGTTGTCAAGGAAGAGCCTCAATCAAGCGCAGAAGCCGTTATGGACGACGTAGCGCCCATTATACCCGAAGGCGAAGAAAATACGGGTGAAATTAACGACACTCTTGTGACCGAAAACGATGCAGAAGCGGATACGCAATCGGTCGATATTTCGGATATACTTGGGAAAGAAACGGAAGGTCTGTTTGACGAAGACGAATATGAAAACGTATCCTTTGGCGATTTCTTGAAGAACAAGAGGTCGGACGCGAACAGGGCGGCAAAGAATGCAGATTATTTCAAAGCGTTTGATATGGACGGGAGAAATAAGTATGCAGACGGGCTTATCGATACCTATCGTCACAAGTTCGACGGCAATCTTCGCGATATCGAAAGAGATTATGCCGATAAGAGTAAGGCGATTGCGGGTTATACACAATCCGTGAACGATATGCTCGATGATAATATCGAATTCGCGTCAGATTCGGCAACGAAAGCATATAACGACTTCATTGATAACGACTCGGCAATGAGCGCTTTTGGTCGCTATTGGGATTCTGACGACACCAGCGCCGTTTTAAGCGCACTTCAGGAGTTGGCAGGTAAATACGGCAAGGCAAACGTTATCGCGGCTCTAAACGTCATTAAGGGCGATAACGACGCGCACAGGGATTATCTCAACAACTCGGTCGACGCGAATATAAGCAAATATTCAAAAGCCGTTGACAAAATACTTAGATAAAAGTTTGGCTTTTTGTATTTTGAAGCCATAATGATATCCTCCTTATTTGGGAAAAACCACAAAATATTGTGGTTTTTCTCAATTTTTTACTTGCATTTATACAAAATATGTATTATTATGAATATAGCAGGTATGCCCTTGTGTGCATGTTTGTGTTTTTTCCCTTTGCAGTCGGACTCGGATAAAACCGAGTCCGTGCTCTTTTTTTTGAAAGTTTTTGATAAAGGGTTGAAATTTACTAATTCGTGTTGTACAATATTATTCATAAGTGAGGTGCTGCAAACTTGGCGAACGTGAGTTTATTGCCAGCAAGTCTCGAATCTTCGAGCAATGATATAGGCATTGAAAGCCTGGAACAGAGTTTGGCAAAAATCTTGGCAGACGAGTTTCGCAATGAATTCAGAACCATACACCTTTCGGGGCAATTGTTAAAAAGTATAAAAGTGTCAAAAGACGATTCTGGCAATTATATGGTTAGAATACCCCCTCAGATATACGATATCGCGTTTTATCGCAGATATAAAGTAGTAAAAAATATAAGCACTGACAGCTATGCGATTGACGTAAATCTTAGTGGTGGATTCAGTGGGTTGCATAAAGATTACATACAAAAATGCCTTAGCATTGCAATACAGAAATGGGCGATGCAAAACAATATAAAATATAGGATAGACGCAAAGGTGAATTGATATGGCGATGGACGACGTTCAAAAACTTAATCTCGATGACATTTTGACTTTGATTCAAGGTCAGTTGCTCGAATATATGAATTCAGAAGAAAATTATGAAAAATACAAAAAACTAAACGTATTCATGTCAAAAGAGCAACAGTTCATCAAAATCAAAGACAAGGACCCGAATGCGTTATATATCGTGGTCAAATTTGGCGCGGCAGATGTCGTTTTCGGGCAAACGGTGTTGCCTGCAAGTATTATTGCGCTTGGACCTCAGAACACACTCGAAATTGTACAGTCATTGTTCTTCGAATATGTGCAAAAATACAATCAAACTCGTGTTTTAGACAATACAATACAGCAGTTTTACGATTCGCCTGAAGTTTTAGAGAACTTTAACTCCGTATACGAAGGTTATCGTAATACGATTTCGATGTCGGCTGCATTTGTTATCGGCACGAATTCAAATGAGTATACTGTTTATTACTATAAGAAAGGAGACGACGGCAATTTTTACGCAAATAAAGTGCCTGCGATTTCGACATCGTTTGCATACGTTGCGAATCCAGATACACAAGCGTTTTATAATTCTCGCGATTTCACACGAAGCGAAATGGGATTCGGCGGTGTTACTGTCGGTTTTTCTACGTTCATTTTTAACGATAACGATTTAATAAACGATGTTTTGGATGTGTTTGGGACAAAAGGAGACGGGAAAACGTACATTTTGGCAGACAACACTTCAAAAGTTCAACTTTCGCTGTCAAATCCGTCCGATACGGCTATAAAAACAGCACTCGGCGAATTAAAAAACGAAGATAATAGCGCGAAGTATCCTGTGAGCATGTGGAATAATTTGTCTGTAATAGTCACAAATAATGACACGCTTTGGAGATATGAGGGGACAGAAGCAAACGGTTCTT
>ENA-OPJT01000299-OPJT01000299.1-human-gut-metagenome-genome-assembly--contig:-NODE-299-length-14661-cov-2.943653_pt1 | contig 14661 bp, 15 predicted proteins | sample MGYA00241775_ERZ501675 | MGnify/ENA primary metagenome ERZ501675 (study PRJEB25962, sample SAMEA2042376) | human gut metagenome | biome: human gut; feature: human-associated habitat; material: faeces...
AGGCCGTAAAATTTACAAAGTTTCCACAAATTGCCCAAAAACACAAAATTGACGAAAATGCGATATATTCCACAAGGCACCCGCTGCACGGAATCTTGACGGGGCGGGCTTCCTATGGTACATTATTAAATGTATCGTTTTGCCCTGGGGTGTAGTGTACCATTTTGCACGCCATGGCCGGGAAGTACTGTATTGCTTTAGGAGCGCCATTCATGATCGATTTTGAACATGTTTCCGGCTGCAAGCTGATTTCCGGCTCCGTGGGTCTGACCTCATCCGTTTTTGTCTGGTCCGGCAGGTCGGAAAGCAGAGTGCTTTCCACCATTCCCAGTTCCTTTGCCCTCTTCACGACCTCTTCATCCGTCATGTTTTTCCTGCCGACACCGGCTAAGCTTAAAATCACGGTGGTTACCAGAATGCCGATACCCAGTCCCCGTAAATAGTACTTCAATTTCATGCTTCTGTTCCTTCTGTCCTTATTTCATGCCTTCAAACAGGTCAATTACCAGCTTGACTTCGCCCACGCCGAGCCCCAGCTCCTTAGCTATGGAAACATTGGATTTTCCCTGCTTGTGCAGCTCCAGTATCCGTTCGTTATTGTTGCCGCCGTCCTGCATAAAGCTGATATCCGTCTGATTCATCTGCAGGGTTCCGGACTTCGTTTCTTTAACAGAATTCGAATCTGCGGTCTGTGTCTCAGCAGATGCTTCCTCATAAGCAGACACCTCAGCCACCGGAGTATTCGTTTCAAAGGTCTCTTCCGCAATATCGTCCAAGCCCTTAAAATCCGTTGCCAGGTCAATGGTTCTGCCTATGTCCTTATGCTTGTCATTGAGCATGTCATATAGAAACATGGCTTCTTTGTGGTTTTTATCGATTTCCGCAAGCACTGTGTCGGAGTATTCGCTGACCGCCATAATCTTTTCGTTGGAAACCTTGGATAGTTCCCGTTCCGTATTGTTCACGGCATCCTCCGCTTTTTCGCGCAGGGTGTCTTCCCACCGTCTGCCTGCCTCCGCCATCTGCACGTTTACCGCCTGCCTGACCTCTTCCTTCACTTCTTCCCTGATTTCCGTCAGATCCTGTCTGCTGTTTCCACCAAACACAAAAAAACTGAGTACAAAAATGGCAATTCCCAAAATCAGCAAAACGATTTCCAATGTTGTCATATGCTCTCCACCTTACGCTTTCAAATCTTGATATCAAAGCCGGAGCTGTGATACAAAGCATTTTTCGCTTTTTCCTCTTCCTGTTTCTTCTTTCTTTGTCCGGAATTGCCGGCATAGTGACCGTTACCCTTTTCCCTGGCATCGAATTTTTTCTGCTGCCAGTCCGCATCCTTTCCCTGGTTGACCTGTTTTGCCCTCTGCTCCTCCTGCTGATGCATACTGGTTATCAGGTTGCTCTGCTGCATGACACCTTTGCTGTCTTCGTTAAATTTAATGGCCGTATAATCCTGCGACCTGACTATGGATGTCATTTCAATTCCACCGATTGCCATACAACTACCTCCCTTTAAATTCCCACCATTTTCACATCTCCGCGCAGCCTGATAAAGCGGCAGTACTGCATATTGCCGGGTACCGACATGGAAACATCTCCGATTACAATACGTACACCGGGATATACCTCTCCGTGGACAATTACCTGGGCATCTGCCTGTCTGGATATCATGCTTTCGATTTCTTCCGCTTCAGCGGTAAATTCCTTCAGCTCTTTTGTGCACTGTTCCCTTGCCTGAATTAAGTTCTTCAGATACTTCATCTGGTCCATGCTGATGGAAACACCCTGCTTATACTTCTGCGAATACATTACAATCACCGGGTCTATGTCATGAATTTTCTTTGTCAGCTCGCCGATGCTTTTCCTGACCTTGTTCAGTCTGTCCTTTCTGTCGGGAATTACCCCTACTTCAATGACGGTGTTCGTTCCCAGATGGGAGCCTAAGGTCTTTGCCTCCACCAGATTTGTGGCTGCGATTTTACCGCCGGAAATAAAGCCTTTCCTTCCGTCTACGGTAATTTCTTCTTTTGCCGTTACGGTACTGTGCAGAATGGACTCCGAGCGCACATAACCGCCGGCCGAAGCCGTGGTGTTTTCCAGAAACTTGGCAACAATATTGCCGCCCGCCGTCAGGCTACCCTTTCCGGCTCCCGCCATGCCGCGGATAAGAATGATATCCCCACCGGATTTTAAGGTGGCCCCTTCCACCAGCCCACGTACGAGAATGTTTCCACCCGCATTCACGGAAAAGTTGGACTGCACATTGCCTTCAATCGTAACACTGCCTTCAAAATCTATATTGCCTGTGGAAGTATCCACATTCTTTAATTCCAATACATCGGATACAAAAACCCGGCCGTCCAGGAACGAAACATGACCGTCCACTTCGGAAATGAGCTCCGTACCGTCTTCGGAAACCGTCAGGTTTTTTCCGCTTCGGAGAGAGGCTCTCCTGACGGGCTTCGGCTTTACACTGGCTCCGTAAACGGTCATGCCCACCTCGCCCGGGTCCTCTTTCGTAAGCCTTGCCAGAACGTCTCCTTTTTTACAGGGATTTAAGGTATTCAAATGGAAGAAATCCACACTGCCGTCTTCATTTAACGTAGGACGTACCTTGGGGTCCGTATTGAACAGATAGGTAATATATGCATCCTTTCCTTCCCTTATGGGGCTGCCCTGCGCTGCCAGAATGTCGGTACAGTACATTTCTTTTTCTATGGCTTCTTTTATGGCTTCCTCCAGGATGCCCACCTTTATCTGTTTCTGCGCCAGTCCGCGGATAATTTCACCGGCAGTCAAAGCCGCACCGGTGTCGGACGGACTGAAAAGCCTTACATATGCCTGCATGGCGTCTTCGGTAACCCTGACATCATATTCCATGTTGATGCGGGGACAGTTACCGGTTCCGAGGGGTAAAATCTTACGCTCGCCGGACTCTATGGCATCACTAATCATTTCAAAAGAGAATACCATTCCCTGTTCCTTTAAGTAATCCATGACTTCGGCTATATTTAAGGGTTCTCCGCCGTTTTTGGGCGGTTCCAGTAACAATCCGAATTTGCTGCCGTCAGATGTAATTTTAAAATACGCATTCTCCATAAGCCATATCCTCCATCATCCTGCAAAAATTCCCATGTAATCTCCCATTTTCGTTTTCATCTTCTGTAACGCTCTGGTATGGAGCTGGGAAATACGGGATTCGGAAACCTCCAGTACGTTGCTGATTTCTTTCAGTGTCAGGTCTTCATAATAATAAAGAAGAATGACCTTTTTTTCTTTTTCGGTAAGCTGCTCCAGGGACTCTTCCAACACCTTTTTCAGCTCTTCCTTTTCAATGTTTTCCTCCGGGCTGTCAAACCGTGAGGTGGTAAACTGATTGCCCTCCGCCGGTACCTCCGCGCCCTGTTCCATATATTCGTTCAGGGAAACCACGTTGGTTATTTTCATCTGGCTCTGCCATTCCAGATATTCATCATCCGAAATACCCAGTTCCGATGCAATTTCTTCATCCGTGGCGCTCCTGCCCAGTCTTGTTTCAATGTCCTTGCAGACCGCATCGATGCGTTTCTGTTTCTGCCTTATAGTTCGGGGAATCCAGTCCATTTTTCTTATCTGGTCCAGAATGGCTCCACGGATACGCAGACTGGCATAAGTTTCAAATTTGACTTCCTTTGCGTAGTCGTACTTGTCAATGGCATCAATCAGACCGAAAATCCCATAGCTGACCAGATCGTCGTACTCTACATTATACCCCAGATACATGCTGAGTCTGCCCGCCACCAGTTTGACAAGCGGTGCATATTCCAATATGATTTTTTCTCTTAACTCCGGGGTTCTGCTTTTATCATACTCTGTCCAAAGCTTTTTTCTGCCTGCTTCATCCATGGTTTGAACTCTGCCTTTCCCTTCTTACTTTTGACGGTCAGCCTTGTGCCGGCTGCTTACTGTCTTCCTTCCTGCATGCTGCCTGTGCCGGCTTCCTTACTTTCCTTCCGTCTTACCGGCTGCCTGTTCTTTTTCCTTCTGCGCCTGCTCCTGTTCCGCTTCTTCCTCCGCCTTCTGCCTTTCGGCATTCTGTCTGTCAAAAACATCCAGAAGGATTTTGAAGCACACCCCTATCAGATAAAACACAACTAATGAAATCAATAACGCTGTCAGCTTTTCCACAATGGAATAGCCCTTCACACAAGTAATAATGCCGGTAACAGCACCCGCCACCAGCATTAAAATCAGCGGTATATTCCTTCTTTTCATAAACTACCATGCCTTTCCGAAAGCCAGACCTTAAATGGTTTTTTCCGGCTTTCCCACCGCTCTGATCACGTAGTCGCCCGTTTCCGGGTAAAAAATAACGGTTCGTCCGTAAGTTTCGCCGGTATCCTCCGCGATGACCGGTATCTGCATACTCCGCAGAATCTCTTTGGATGCTTCTACATTTCGCTCTCCTACGCGGACCATATCCGACTTATTCTGAAATGCAAACATCATAGCGCCTCCGGCAAGCTTGGCAGTCATCCTGCTTCTTCTTGCTCCCATTTCTTCCATCTGGCGCACCATTTCCCTGATTGCAGTATCCGCAAACTTCGGAATATTGTCGCTGCCTCCGCGGATAGCGGTGCTGTCCGGCAGCATGACATGCGCCAGTCCCCCTATATGTGTCAGGGTATCCCGGATGGCAATGCCAACGCAGGACCCCAGCCCCAGGGTGGTCAGACCGTCCGTGCCGGAACATATCTTAAAATCGGCCATACCCACTTTTATCAATTCACCCATGTTTACTCCCATCTACATCATTCCAAGTGAACGCAGTATCTTAGCATAGGATTCCAAATCCGGAATCAGAATAAAATAGCCATCAATCATTGTGTCGTCATAAAACTGTGACTGAATCAAAAGGATTTTGTCCCCTATGGCTCCGAATTCAATAGCCGGCACGCTTAAAATAGCTCCTGCCATGTCTACCGCAAGCTCCGGCGGTGAAGGATAAATTTTCAAATTGGTAAGTGCGGACAAAGAGTTTAAGTACGCTCCCGTAATAATGTTGCTTACCTCTTTCATAGCGGAAAGCTCCATTTCATTCAAGCCGGGACCCTCGCTGCCTCCCATCCCCATCATAATCTTGTTTACCAGATGCTTGGCGCTGTCCTGTTTGACAAGGAACATAATGCTGCCGGTAATATCTCCCTCTACGGCAAGATAAATGCCCACCATAATCTGTTCCTCGCCGCCCATAAGAGCGCCGACATCTTTAAATTCCAGCAGTTTGACCTGCGGAACCTGCATATCTACTTTACACTGCAGCATCTGGGAAAGTGCGGTCATGGCATTACCTGCCCCGATATTGCCAATTTCTCTCAATACGTCAAAATAGTTTTCCGTCACTTTTTCCAGGCTCATGTCATGATCTGCCATGCACTGTTCTCCTTTATCGTTTGCTTCCTACTTTTCTGCGGTTACCGCATTTAAGTCAAGCAGGGAAATAAGACCGCCGGCACACTTTCCTACGCCCTGTACAAAATTGCTCTTGTCCTCTTTTTTGAATGCTAACTTCTCCACCTGCTCCGTCATATCGAGGGTAACCACTTCCTTTACCTCATCCACGATAAGGCCGAGGGTGCCGCACTGCTCCATCTTGATGATAATGATACGGCTTTCCTTGGTTTCCTCTTCTACGGGCAGTCCCATTTTCATGGAAAGGCACATAATGGGAATGACCTCGCCGCGCAGGTTGATGACCCCTTTCAGATAGGGCGCCAGCTTGGGCACTCTGGTGATGTGCTGCATTCTCACAATATTTTCTATGTAACTGATGTCAATACCGTACTGTTCCTGTCCAAGACGTATCACGATAAACTGGGCGGTTTCGCCTGCTACTTTAATCTCTTCCATTTTACTCTCCTCCTGCTTATAACAATACGTTTGTATCTAAAATCAGGGCTACTTCGCCATCGCCCAGAATGGTAGCGCCGCTGATAAGCCTGCACTTGTTGTCAATGTACTTGCCCATGGACTTGATAACGATTTCCTGCTGTCCAAGCAGTTCATCCACCACAAGACCTGCCAGCTTATCGCCCTTCTTCACAATCAGGATGGTCATGTTTTCATCCGGTCCCTTGGTGCTTACGGTATCCAACTCCTTGTCCATACGGATAAGCGGAATGACATTACCGCGCAGATGAATGACCTCCTTGTTCTGGATTAAGCGGATTTCATCTGTGGGAATATCCTCGATGGTCTGAATTGAGCCTAAGGAAATTGCATACTTTTCGCCGCCGATTACCACCATCAGCGCCTGGATAATAGCCAGTGTCAGAGGCAGACGGATAATCCAGGTACTGCCGACTCCGAGCACGCTCTTTACTTCCACTTCACCGCTTAAGGCTTCAATTTTACTCTTTACAACGTCCAGACCTACGCCTCGTCCCGATACATCCGTAACCTTTTCGGAGGTGGAGAAGCTGGGGAGGAACAGTAAATCAATAATTTCCTTTTCGGACATGCCTGCTGCCTGCTCCGGTGTGATGGTGCCACGACTGATAGCCTTATTCTTAACGACTTCCGTATCGATACCGTTACCGTCGTCCCTTACTTCAATGACAACGTTGTTGCCGTCCTGGTAAGCATCCAGCCAGATGGAACCGACTTCGGGCTTGCCTCTTTCCGCACGGACTTCGGCGCTTTCAATGCCGTGGTCGGCGGAGTTACGCAGAAGATGCATCAGCGGGTCGCCGATTTCATCCACTACGGTACGGTCCATTTCGGTTTCTTCACCGGACATATAAAGCTCCATCTTTTTGTCCAGCTTCTTTGTCAGGTCACGAATCATTCTCGGGAACTTGCTGACAACGCTTTCAATGGGAACCATTCGTACCTTCATAACGGACTCGTGAAGGCTGGTGGTCACGCTCTCCAGATATTCAATCTGCTCGTTTACTTTGTTCTGGGCCTTGTCACTGGCGCTCTTTTGGGCATTGGATGCCGCTACCAGAGAGTTTTTGGCGATAATAAGCTCGCTGACAAGGTTCATTAACACGTCTAACTTTTCAATATCCACACGGACGGTACGGTTTACAATAGGTTTGCCGCCTGCCTGCTTTGCCACACCGGTCTTTTTGTCCGCTGCCGGAGCTGCGGCTGCCTTTGCCGGTACTGCCTTCTGCTCTTCTTTTTTCTGCTCGGGTGCGGCGCTCTTTCCTTCTTCGCTGCACGGCATCTTAGATAAATCAATGGGCTCAGCTAAAACCTCTGCGATTTCGGAAACATTGCTGATGGCTGCAATCAGCTTATCCACCGGCTTGTCCGAAATCACAATCAGGGAAAAATCCAGTTCAAATTTTTCGTCCTCGATATCCTGTGCGGAAGGGCTGGAAACAATGATTTCGCCCACTTCTTCCACAGCCTTGAATACTAAGAAGGCCCTTGCTGCTTTAAGTAAACAACTCTCCTGCACATAAACGGTTGCGCCATATACAAAATCCCCCTGCTTCCGGGCTTCCGTAATGACCATGACGTCCGTGCTGTCCAGCTTGATGTTCAGCCACTTTCTCTTATCCCCGCCTTCGGGCGCTTTTTCCTCTTTTTTCGGCTCCCCGGCGGGCTTTTCATCCTTCTTGCCAAGCTCCTCGTTCAAAAGCTTGATTAAAGGCTCGTTTTCGTTCGTACCCTCGTCCCCGGTCTCCCGGATATTGTTGGTGTACTCCTCCAGTGCATCCAGGCACTGGAACAGAAGGTCGATCATGTTTGCATTTACTTTGATATTGCCGTTTCTTACTTCGGAGAACACGTTTTCCATATCATGGGTCAGCGTCTGCATGCGCTTATAACCCATGGTGCCCGCCATTCCTTTTAAGGAATGTGCCGCACGGAAAATTTCATTGATGGTATCCATGTTTTCCGGCTCCTGCTCCAAGGTTAAAATCTGGGTATTCAGATTTTGCAAATGCTCCGTGGTTTCATCAAGGAAGATTTCAAGATACTGGCTTACATCCATTTTACATTACCCCCATACTAATCATAATTTCCCCTGCGATTTCTTCGAGAGGAATGGTTTTATCTGCAAGATTTGCTTCCACAACGCTTTTTGGCATGCCGTAAACCGCACAGGTACTCTTTTCCTGTGCAATCACCGTGACTTTCTTCTTTTGTTTAAGGTACCGGATACCGTCCCTGCCGTCGGCGCCCATGCCTGTCATAACAACGCAGACAACAGTTTCAAAACCGGTCTCTGCCAGGGACTCATACAGATAATTGGCGCAGGGCTTCACACCTTCCCTTACCGGTTCATCCGTATAATGAATCACATACTGGGCTCCGGATTTCTTTTTCACCTGCATGTGCATACCGGTTTTTGCAAGGTACACATACCCTTTTTTCAGTGCTTCTCCCTCTTCCGCTTCTTTCACAGTAAGAGCGCTTAATGTATTGAGCCTCTCCGCGAGAAACTTCGTAAAGCCTGCCTGCATATGCTGGACTATCAGCACCGGAACCGGAAAATCTGCCGGCAGCCTTGGGATTACCGATTGCAAAGCCTTGGGACCGCCTGTCGAGCTTGCGATTGCTACTACTCCGTTCATAGGTATCTTTTCCGTATCGTTCACCTCACTTACGTTTATTATACCATACTCATGCCTTCTCATGAGTGCAAAGTAATCGTTTCAGAGTCTTTTGTCACGTAAATTCAGTGGCCTTCGGATTCTTTTTTCCGGTTTTTCCGCTCTTCTTCAAAAATATACCGGATAATTTCCTCTCTTTCCCCCTCACCCATGTCTACATAACGTACTCTGTGTTCAAAAGTCCCCTTTTTATTTTCCAGCTCCCTGGCGCTCAGAATTTTTCCAATCGTTTCACACTGCTTGGTTCTGCCGCCCACAATCAGATAATAACTGCAGTATATCAGGCTGCCTGTTTCGTATCTGTGATCGCTCATAAAACGGAGCCCGCCGCCGCTGATATCCACAATCAGACTTCTCTTCAGGGGAAGTCCCGGCGTCAGATAATAATTCCGGTGCTCCTCCACTGCCTTTATCTCTTCCTCCACCAAAAGCCGGGAGCACATCTCGAGTGCGCAGCTGAAGCGGTAATATTCCCGCCTCTGCACCTTGCGCAGGTTGCTGGTTGCCTCCATGAGGAGAATATACATATTGTCCCTTTTATAACGGTCCACCACTCTGGTAAAACACTGATACAGATACTCCCCCGCATAGAAGGTGATGTCGATTTCCCCGTCCACGGGAAGTAGAATCAGTCTGGTCTTTTCCATGGGCATCAGGATTTCCATTCTGTCTTCGGACAGCACGTCAAAAACCTTGCTTATATATACTTTCTTTTCTTCCGCCGCCGTCAGTTTTCTGCTTATAAGCTGCATTTCCACCTTGCAGCCCGGTTCAATCAGTTTTGTCAACATATCCGTTTACCCCATCCTCATACTATTTATAATGTGTGAAAAGAAATCCACCATTCCCCTTTGCTTTCCTGCCGTTTCCGGTACGTTCATCAGCTTGCCGGCAATTGCCTCATACTGCCTGCTGCTCCGTGCCTCCGGATTTTGCATGGAAACCGGTACCTGCTGCATAACCGCTTTCTCTAAATTTTTGTCCTTTTCCACCGCCCCAAGGTAAAAAAAAGGAAGTTTTAAGTACTTTTCCACAACCGCATGCAGCTTGTCATACAGAAGCTGCCCCTCTCTCTCGTTTGCCACTTTGTTCGCCACCATTTTTATCCTGGTATTTTCCGTGGAAAAACGGGGATGGGAGCGCAGTGCCTTCAGCAGGGAATACGAGTCCGTGATGGAGGTAGGCTCCGGTGTGGTCACAAGCAGCACTTCACCGCATGCCACCAAAAATTCCAGCACCGAGTCGGAAATACCGGCTCCGGTATCAATAATGATGATGTCCGTAAGGGTATCCAGCTCCGCTAAATTACGGATAATGTAGGTAAGCGACTCCCTGCTTAAATTGGACATGCCGGTAATACCCGAACCACCGGAAATAAATCCGATTTCCATGGGGCCCCATGTAATAATGTCCTTTATGTTCTTTCCCTGATAAACCAAATCAAACAGATTCCACTTGGGCACCGCACCAAACATAATTTCAATATTGGCCAGTCCGAAGTCTGCATCCAGAATGATAACCCGTTTTCCCATTTTACGGAACTGGATAGCGAGATTGATGGCGGTATTGGATTTGCCCACGCCGCCCTTTCCACTGGTAACGGTCAGAACTCTGGCTGTCGGTCTCGGTTTGTTTTCGGCTTTTATGATATTCCTTAACTGTTCCGCCTGATCCATAATGGTTACGTTCCCTTTCTATTTGCCCCCCAACAGTTGCTTCACCATTTTCTGCGGATTGAATTTCTCGATATCGTCCGGTACATTCTGTCCACAGGTCACGTACGATAAATCCGCACCCGTATAAAGCTTCAGGTTCAGGAGATTACCGATAGCCGTGGTTTCATCTAATTTGGTGAAAATAAGCTTGTAGTCCGCCATATCCTTATAACTGTCCGCAATGCTCTCCAAATCCCTCTTTTTGGTGGTTGCCGACAGTACTAAGTACACATCTTTTTCGCAGAGATTGTCTGCGGAATGAACGAGACGCTTCGTGGCGTCCTTCTGTTCCTCATTCTGATGAGAATGTCCGGCCGTATCCACAAAGACATAATCGAAGTCGGAAAATTCCCTGATGGCTCCCTGCATATCCTCTTCCGTATAAATAATCCGGAACGGCACCTCTAAGATATTGGCATAGGTACGGAGCTGCTCCGCCGCCGCAATACGGTAGGTATCCGCCGTAAGCAGCGCCACCTTCTTTTTCTCCTCCACACTGAACCGGGATGCTATCTTGGCAATAGTCGTCGTCTTGCCAACTCCGGTCGGCCCGATAAAGAAAACTGCCTTGCAGCCGGATTTAGCCGGTTCTATTTCGGAAGGCTTGCCGAATTTTAATATCAGCTTCTGGTAAGCATTGGAAAGGGCATAGTCAAACGGCATCCCCGGCTTATGTACCTTTTCAATCTCATCCATAATCTGACTGATGTATTTTTCATCCACTTCGTTGTCCGACATGACCTTGTAAAGAAGCTTCATGAAACGTACCATTTCCGCATCCTTTTCCGTTTCCGGCTCTGCAGCGGATTTTTCTTTTCCGTTTTCCTCACCGTCCGCTTCTTTTTCCGGCTCCGGATTTTTAAGCTGCTTTTCCAAAAGGGACTGCAGGCTGTCTAATTTTTCCTCTATATTGCCGATGCCTGCGGCGCTTTTCCGGTAAATGCCCGCTGCCTGACCGGAGTCTGAGGCTGCGGCGGGCTGTGCCGGTGTAAAGACAGGTGTCTGCAGTCTTCCCGCCGTCTGGGAATACCGGTCCTTTTCCTCAATGGCTACCGTAACCTCCACAAGCTGCGGCTTAAAGATGGCAAAAAGACCTTTCCTTTTCACATTCTTTACATTCATGACCACGACACCGTCGCCCAGTTCCTTTTTGGCTGCCGCCAGTGCCTCTTCTTCTGTTTTTCCCTGATACTTCTTAATAATCATTATGCTGTCACCATCCCAACGGACTGCAGTTCCACATTGGATTCAATTTCATTGTAGGAAACCACAATCAAGTCTTTGTAATAGTCCTCCGTCAGTCTCTTAAAGTACATTCTGACGATGGGTGAAGTAATAATAATAGGGTTTTTGCCCAGATTTTCCAGCTTCTGCACTTCCTTTCCCAGAGAGTCCATAATCTTTCTTGTTCTCTCGGGGTCTAAATTGAGATAAGCCCCCTGCTCCGTCTGTTTGACACTTCCCATGATTTCCTGTTCAATCTTGGGGTCCAGCGTAATAACCTGCGTGGTTTCGTGAGCCGGGAAATATTTCACGGAAATGGCCCTCTTTAGGCTCTGTCTGACGTATTCCGTCAGAATATCCGTATCCCTCGTGGTGGGAGCATAGTCCGCCAGTGTTTCAAAAATGGTAAGCAGGTCGCGGATGGAAATACCTTCCTGTAAAAGGTTCTGTAATACCTTCTGTACTTCACCGAGCCCAAGCAGCTTGGGAACCAGTTCTTCCACAAGCGCCGGATTGTTTTCCTTTAAGTTGTTGATAAGACCCTGCACATCCTGTCTGGTAAGCAGCTCTGCGATATGCTGCCTGATGACCTCCGTCAGATGGGTTGCAATAATGGAAGGCGGGTCTACAACCGTATAGCCCAGGCTCTCCGCTCTTTCCCTCTGTCCTTCTGTAATCCAGATAGCCGGCAGATGGAAAGAAGGCTCAAAAGTGGGAATACCGGTAATCTCCTCTTCCACATAGCCGGGGTTCATCGCCATATAGTGGTCAAACAGGATTTCACCCTCGCTGACCTGAATACCTTTGATTTTAATAATGTACTGGTTGGGATTTAACTGGATGTTGTCACGCAGACGGATAATGGGCACCACGGTACCAAGCTCCAGCGCAATCTGTCTTCTTATCATAACCACACGGTCCAGCAGATCGCCGCCCTGCGCCGCATCCGCCAGGGGGATAATGCCGTAACCGAATTCCAGCTCAATAGGATCCACCTGCAGGAGGCTGTTGACGTTTTCAGGCTGTCTTATTTCCTCCGCTGCCGTTTCCTCCGCATCCACCATATTTTCAATGCCGGCGGTTTCTATATTGCCTGCCACCAATCTGCCCGCTACAATGAACAAAAGTCCCAGGCCCAAAAACAAAATGGTATTAAGTCCCGTGGTAATGCCTAAGAACATCAGGGTCGCACCTACCATATACATAGCTTTGGGAATACCGAAGAGCTGCTTTACAATGGTGGTGCCGAATTCCGCTTCCTTACCGCCCTTGGTAACTAAAATACCGGTGGAAAGAGATATCAGAAGGGAGGGAATCTGGCTTACCAGACCGTCACCGATGGTAAGCACACCATAGGTACTCAGCGCCGTGTTGATGTCCATGCCGCTTCTCGTCATACCCATGATAATACCGCCCACCAGGTTGATGACGGTGAGGATAAGACCCGCTACGGCATCCCCTTTTACATACTTCACAGCACCGTCCATGGAGCCGAAGAAGCTGGACTCCTGCTGGATTTTATCACGTCTGATTTTGGCTTCCTTGTCATCGATGGCGCCGGTATTTAAGTCCGCGTCAATCGCCATCTGTTTACCGGGCATGGCGTCCAGGGTAAATCTTGCCGTTACTTCTGCCACACGTTCGGTACCTTTGTTGATAACTAAGAACTGTACCAGAATAAGGATAATGAAAATAACCGCACCTACAATCAGATCACCGCCGCCTACGAACTGGCCGAAGGTCATAACCACGTTGCCGGCCGTACCGGTGGTTAGGATAAGCCTGGTAGACGATACGTTCATGGCGATACGGAAAATGGTTGTGAACAGCAGGATGGACGGGAAATAGGACATATCCAGTACTTCCTTGGAAAACATGGCGGCAAACAGAATTGTAAATGCCACTGCCATGTTGAATGCCATAAATACGTCCAGAATCCATGCCGGCAAAGGAACAATGAGCATAATAAACGCCGTCAGGATATAGATTGCCACAACCGCATCCCATTTTTGTAACTTAACGTTCATCTGCTCACCTCTTTTCTCTTATCTATACTGTCATTCCGGACTATTCTGTCCGTTTTATGCCCTGCCCTTTAAGTGGTACACGTAAGCAAGGACATCCGCCACTGCCTGATAAAGCTCCGGCGGAATCATGTCCCCCACTTCCACGTTTGCATAAAGCATACGGGCAAGGGGTTTGTTTTCTACAATTTCAATCTCGTTTTCCCTGGCAACTTCTTTTATTCTTTTTGCCATGTAATCGGCGCCCTTTGCCAGGACAATGGGGGCATCCGCAATCTCCAGGTCATACTGGATTGCCACAGCATAATGGGTCGGGTTCGTGATGACCACGTCCGCCTTGGGCAGGTTCTGCATCATACGCCTGCGGGATACCTCCTGCATTTTCTGCCGGATTTTTCCCTTAATCTGCGGATCACCTTCCTGCTCCTTGTACTCGTCCTTGACTTCCTGCTTCGTCATCCGCATGTCCATGGTGAACTTCACCTTCTGGTACGCAAAATCCGCCGCCGCAATGATACAGTACACAGCCGAAATCCGGATACCCATTTCCGTAATGAGATTACTGATTACGGAAAGAGCCTGGGTAAAGGACATATCGTAAAGAAGATAGATCTGGTTGACTTTATTTTTCAGGTACTGATACGCCACATAGCTGATCAGTCCGATCTTTAAGATGGCCTTTATAAGCTCCACAAGGGAGTTGACGGAAAAAATCCGCTTAAAGCCACTGACCGGGCTCATCCGGTTAAACTTCGGCTTCAGAGGCTTGCCGGAAACCTTCCATTTGACCTGCACCAGGTCTGCAATAAACGCTATCAGAAAAAAGATTACAAATATGGGACCTGTCACATAAATGGTCTTTATAAAAATCTGAAAAAAAACATCCCTCATGCCCTTTTCCGGCAGATAGCCGTTCCAGCTTTTCACCGTCTCCGGCATATTTCCGTAAACGGAAGAAAAAAGCTCCATGAGCTGCGTGCCAATCGTGCCGATAAAAACCTTCAGGACCACGAACATGGCAAGAATACCCAGGGCATTGCCCACTTCCCGGCTCTTGGCAACCTGTCCTTCTTTTCTGGCATC
>ENA-OPJT01000324-OPJT01000324.1-human-gut-metagenome-genome-assembly--contig:-NODE-324-length-14060-cov-3.495537_pt1 | contig 14060 bp, 20 predicted proteins | sample MGYA00241775_ERZ501675 | MGnify/ENA primary metagenome ERZ501675 (study PRJEB25962, sample SAMEA2042376) | human gut metagenome | biome: human gut; feature: human-associated habitat; material: faeces...
GAGGATGCGTCAAAATCCAGGCATCCACCTCGCCGCCGTTCTCCCGGATGACCTCTTTCACCTGTCCGGCGTTCTGTTCGGAACCGCCGTCAATGATAATCAGTTCTCCCCTGTTACTGCTTAAGGTATAAAAATTTGCCTGCAGTCCCGACTCATCCGCATACTGCGTCACTTTCCATTCAGTATTTTTCGCCTTTCCGCAGCCTGCTGCCAGTAAAACGACAAGCCCCATTGCCCATAAAATATGTCTCTTTTTCATACTCTTTCCCCTTATACAAAAAATGCACGGTTACTTCTTTCCCCTACTATACACGGAATATCCGGCATATCCCATACCTTTCCGGCAGAATTAAATCTTTATTAACTTCTTGCCTTGGAATTGATAACTCATTTCCTCAAAAAAGAACTTTTCGCCTTGGCAGGCACTTTTTTATTCTGATAGCGCTTTCGTGCCTACTCGTCTCTTTTTCCATTGGCACTCTTTCTTCTATTCCTCCTTTGCGTGCCTACTCGTTATCGGATTGTAGGCACTTTTCGCTTCTGATAACACTTTCGTGCCTACTCCTCCCCTTTTCCATAGGCACTCTTTCTTCTATTCCTCCTTTGTGTGCCTACTCGTTTTTGTTTTGTAGGCACTTTTTGTTTCTGATAACACTTTTGTGCCTACTATCCATATACAGAGAATGCCGGTACGCATCTTCGCATACCGGCATTTCTTTTGTAAGTCAATTATGAACCAGACAATCGTCTGTCTTTTTAATGTCTTAGTAATTGTAATCAATTCCTAAGCTGTCCAGGAAATCATAGACATCCCTGTAGTTCATGTTGATATAAACTCCCAGTGCGGAATTGGCAATCGTCAGCACCAGGAAGATGGAGCAAAGGATAATCCCGGCAATAGCCATTCCCTTACCGCCCTTTTTCATTCCGACAATACCCAGAATCAGACCTGTTACATTCACCGGAATACCAATAATGGGAATGCAGCAGGCAACAATTCCCACAATGCCGAGGACCAGAGAAGCAATGGATAAACCGTTGTTCTGCTTGGGCGGCTGATTGTTGTAAGGATAATTGTTGTTGGGGTAATTGTAAGGTGCCTGATTGTTATAAGGTGCGTTGTAAGCATTGCCACTGCCGTATGCTCCGGCATTATAGCCGTTGCTGTAAGCTCCGCTGTTTGCGGCATTTGCATCCTGATAACCGTTCGCTCCGGCATTATAGCCGTTGCCGTAAGCTCCTGTGTTTGCTCCGGCATTCTGATTTCCATAGCCGTAACCATAGCCCTGGGACATATTGTAGGCATTGCCTGCAGGCTGTCCGTTCTGTGGCTCCTGCGGTCTTGTGTTGTCGTAGGTTTCAAATTCTTCGCTCATGTTTTTCTCCCTCTCAAATGCGTACTATGTAATTATCTTTTCTGGGTGCTGCTGCCGGTGCTTCCGCCTTGGCATATCCCAATGCCACGGAGCCGACTCCCCGTAATGTGTCGGGAAGTCCCCATTCCTTCAAAAGTGCTTTTCCCTCTTCGGACTCAAAAATTTCACGTTCCCTGTGAACCCAGACGGTGCCGAGTCCCACTGCATGAGCCGCCAGCATCAGATTTTCCAATACACAACTGCAATCTTCCACATAGGTATTGGCAGTACCGTCGCCAAGCACCAGTACAATAACCGGCGCTCCGTAATAAGGGTCGCTGTCCGTTCCCATAACTGCTGCATTCAGTTTGGAAATATGCTCCCTGACTTCCTTATCCGTAATGGCAATTATAACCGGAGACTGTTTGCCACGTCCCGTAGGCGCGTAAGTACCGGCTTCCAGTACGGCGCTTAAAAGCTCTTCCGGCACGGCGTCCGGTTTATAAGCCCGGATACTGCGGCGGGTTTTCATCATTTCCAGAAAATCATTTTTCATCTCTCACCATATCCTTTCCGACTATTGCACGAAAGTCCATGCTTAAAGAAAATTGTAACACATTCCCTGCTCTGCTTCAAGCCGCTTCCCGGTTTTACTTTTCCTTTCTGACCGCAAAATAAAAGGCAAGAAACATCATGGCAATGCCCCAGGACTCCCCGCCTCCCAGTACATGGGAGAAAATAGAATTGCCGGTCACACCCGTTAATACTGCCGCTGCAACCTTACAGATTACATACAGAACCAGCGGACCGATGACAATAAAAAACTTCGGAACGGGGATTTTTCCCTTTGCCACCATAACAATGAATGCCACACCGGAAATAATATCGGCGGTTGTCTGCCATATGGTTCCCACCGTAAACGGCACCAGTGCCGACTGTGTAAAATATGTGGCAATACTGTCTGCCGAAGCGCCTGCCAACAGGGCTGCCCTCACGTTCATCAGCGCCATGCAGCAAATGGAATGAATGCCGAAAATACCCACCGACATCATGGTTGTGCCAAAAGAAAATGCCTTATACAGTCCCGTTCTGTCGCCGTTCTGCCTGTCGAGTATATAAAAGCATGCTGCGCGGGAAGCCAATAGATAACCCACACAGGCAATAATGCCGATGACGAACGAAGCCTGATAATACCACAGGGGTACGTTTACAATGTCAGCACTGATAATACCCGCCAGCACATGGGGTTCCCCATCTCCCATGTAGGACAGCAGGCAGTCACTGATGCCGCAAAGCAGCATAGCAAAAAATCCGATTAACAGATATGCTTTTCTTTTTGATTTCTGAATATAACCCATAATTTACCTCTTTCTTTTCCCGCGACGGATACCCACCACCCCAATATTACACAAGTTCAGACTGCTTTCCTTATCAAGTTAGCAACATCTAACAAAATGATAATACGGCCTATCTCCCACGTCAAGAATTTACTTGCTTTCCGCCACCTGTTATATTACTATAAAAATAATGACAAGATCAGCATGGAGAACGGCGAAGGGAGCAGGAGTATTATGAGCTTAAGAGATCAGATCGGATACGGAGAAAATATCATGTGGAGCGGAAAAAAAGCAGTGAAGGTGTCGGTGCTGGAGTCTGTTTTCAACCCCATGCTGCCGTTTGCGTTAATCTGGCTTTTGTTTGACGGAGGCATGATTTTAGCCATGAGCGCCACCGGTTCCTCCGGTCCCGGTTTCATGGGCGCTTTTCTGGGCGTCTTTTTCTTGATACACCTGATGCCGGTATGGATTTATTTAGGAGGCGTGATTACCTCCGCCTTAAAGGCCAAGAATACCGAATATCTGATTACCGATAAAGGTATTTATGTGCAGTCCGGCATTTTTACCAGACGTGTGGATATGAAACCTTTTACCGATTTATCCCACGTATCCATCCGCCAGGGAGTATTTGACCGTATGTGCGGCACCGGCGACATCATCAGCACCTGCGGTCACGGTCACGGAGCCGGCGGCGACATCTGCAACATCACGGATTATGAGCACGTATTCCGCCTGGTAAAACAGCTTCAGGAAGATATTTATTCCGATACCATGTACCCCAACGACATGCGTCCCGCCGAAAACCACGGTTACCGGACACAGTACACCCGGGAACAGGATTGGTAATGGTATTCGCACACAAAAAGCCCGCAGGCATTTTCGCTGCGGGCTTTTCTTTTTTTGCATTATTTTGCTTTTCTTTTTGGTTTTTCTTTTTTGCGTTTATTTTCCTCTTACGATAATCTGTGTCTTCTCCGGGTCTATTTTATCCTTCTCCATAATCAGTTCTTTGATTGCCTCTGCGGAAATCCTGCCGGAGGAAGGGTTCATCACACTGTCAACCTCTCCCGTAATGTCGGCATCCACACTGGAATACTCGAACGCCAGCGTGGTATTGATAAGCTTGCAGTTTTTCATCACCAGATTGTCAATGTAACAAAGTCCCTGCAGACTTTCAATGGTACAGTTCACAAGTGTCAGGTTCTTTGCATTCCAGCCCAGGTATTCCCCGGAAATAAAGGAGTCGTAAACCGTTACGTTTTCACTGTTCCAGAACGCATCCTTGGAAAGAAGAGTAGAATTGCGGATTTCCATATTTTTAACCCCGTCAAAGGAATAATTACCGTCCAGACGCAAGTTGTCAATCTTCATATCCGAACAGTTCATGGCAAAATAGTCCCCTTTTGCGGTTACATCCTTCAGTTCCACCTGCTCGCAGCTCCACAGGGTTTCCGCAGCATTGGCAAAATAAACATTGTTAAGCTCAAGTCCCCTGCACCGTCTGAAATTCTTGGGCGCCTGAATTAACGCATTTTCCACGGAAATATCGTTGGTGTACCAGACTCCCGCCCTTGCCATCTCAAACCACTGGCAATCCTTCACGGTAATGTGATTGCAGTACCAGAGCGGATATTTCCACTTAAACATACTGCCCTCCAGCTCGATATGGCTGCTCTCCTTTAATGGCGACTCCCCGTCGTCAAAAATAGTATCTGTAATATGCAGATTTTCTGCGTGGAACAAGGCTCTCTCCCCTGTCAGGAACGCCCTGCTCACCTCTTTTGCATTTTCCATTCCCATCCTTACCTTTCTTTATTTATCCTTCTTCTTTTTGATTTCATAAATCAGATAATCTAAATATTCCAATTTTTTCTGCTCCGCATGCACGCATTCCAGCAGACATTTCCGGTAGCAGTTCAATGCCTGGAGCTGCACATCCTCGTTTTCCATTTCACCTATTCTGCGGATTTCCGTATCCGGACAGCCCGTGCATTTTAAGTTTTCAATCATATCCTCCGTCAGTTTCATGACAGTCCCCTTTCCCGGCATCCGAAAGCCTTCTCTGCATTTCAAATTTTCCCTGCATCAGGAAGCCTTTTTTCATGTCCAATTTCCCGACATCCGAAAGCCCTTCTTGGCATCTCAAAACCTCCCTGCATCCGAAAGTCTTTCTCTGCCCTACCACATGATTGTATCTCTTTCTGTTAAAAATGTAAAATATCTATAATTCATACTCTGTCATGTATTTTTCTCATTGCAAATAGTTTGCTTTTATTTTAAAATGGAATTCCGGAAACACTATCGTAAAGAAAATCATAACCGAAATTTTAAGATTTTACAGACACAGAAAGGCACAGGTATCGTTATGGAACATCGCACCCTACGGTATTTTCTCACTATCGCCCGTGAGGAAAATATGACAAACGCCGCCAACATTCTGCACGTTTCCCAGTCCGCCCTTTCCCGACAGATGGCGGATTTGGAGGCAGAACTCGGCAGGAAACTTTTTATCCGCACCAACCGGAAAACCATGCTGACGGAAGACGGCATGCGGCTCCGACAACGCGCGGAAGAAATCGTTTCCCTGGTGGAAAAAACCGAGATGGAATTTAAGGCGTCCGATGAAACCATTTCCGGACAGATTGCCATCGGTGCCGGCGAAACACGCACTTTTTCCCTGATAGCCCGGGCGATGAAGCAGACCCAGAGCCGGTTCCCCCATATTCATTTTACCGTATACAGCGCCAATGCGGTGGATGTAACCGAACGTCTGGAGCACGGCACGCTGGATTTCGGTCTTTTATTTGAGCCGGTGAACAAAGAACTTTATCAGTATCTTTCCATGCCCTGCGCCGATACGGTGGGACTCCTTGTTTCCAAAAAAAGTCCCCTTGCCGTTAAAGAAACCATAACGGAAGAGGACCTTCTTTCGGTGCCGCTTATTGTGTCAACCCGGTTCAGCCCGGATACGCTGCTTAGTGCCGTTTCTCCGGCTGTTGCGGAAAAACTCACCATACCTGCCACCTATAATTTAATTTATAATGCCACACTCATGGTCGAGCAGGGCATGGGAGCCGCTCTTGCCATTGAACACCTGGTGCATATCACACCGGAAAGCCCCTATGCTTTTCTCCCGCTCACTCCGGTCACCACCATGCGCACAATTTTTGCCTGGAAAAAATATCAAATCCTCACAAAAGCCGAAGAAATTTTTCTTAAAGAACTCTCCTCCGTACTGGAAAAAACAAAATCATGGGAAGCAGAAGATAAAAAATAACCGGAACCAGTACATCCCAGACGGTAATGCTATGGTAGGCAAGGAGGGATATTCCTATTTTTGCCGCTAAGATAAACAAAGTAAGAAAAAAACAGGGTTTTATGAATTTCTTAAACTTAAAAATCCGGTACTGCAGTTCGGATACCGGCAGGTATTTTAAGAGCTCGTTGACGGATTTTGCCGGACCATTCTGTTCACTGTAAATCGTAAAACGGAAGCACAGCATGCTGATGCCGTAAATATAAAGCATGTATACGGCAAGGCAGCTCCAGAACGCATCTCCATCCATCGCCTTCTGCGGAAACACCGCCATGATAAGAGATACTCCAATCAGTAAATATCCGCAGTACTTGTAAAAAATATTGTTGGCAAACCAGGTCTTTTCTTCCTCAAAAAATCTCTCCAGTGTTTCCTGCTGCTTTACATCCACTTTCATACGTCCGCTCCTTTCCGCTCTTCCTTCCCGCTCTTCCTCCCCTGTCGTTCTTCCTCCACTCTCATGTGCCTGCTCTCCTGTCCTTTCATACGCCTTGCCCTGCCGCGTCCTCATAGCCCGCAATGGTATCCAGACTCTCCTGAAAAGCCCCCAGGCGTCCCTGCTCCATAACCGCCACATAATCCGTCTGCTTATGGATTTCCGTCATGTTGTGACTGGTCATAAGCACGCAGCAGTCTTCCTCTGCTAACAGCTTCCTTAAGATGTCAAAGAATTCCAGCCGGAAAACCGGGTCCATGCCGGCAGTTGCCTCGTCCAACAGAAATAATTTGCTGTGATGGGCAATGGCAAATCCCAACTGAAATTTTATCTTTTCTCCCCGGGACATCATGCGGTAGGTCCGGTCCGCCGGTGCCTGCATCTTTTCCATGACGCGCTTAAACAGATCCTTATCAAAGTCATCGTACAGAATACCTAAAATCTCTGCATTCTGATTTCCGGTTCTGTCCTCGAAAAAAATATTGTCCTCGGACACATAGCCGATAATCTGCATCATTTTATCATGGTTTCCCCGCACCGGCTGTCCGTATACGAAAATATCCCCGCTGTAACGGGCATTTTCCTGCAAAATCGTTTGAAACAGCATGGTCTTTCCGGCGCCGTTTTCACCCACGATAGCATAAATATAGCCGCTTTCCAGCTCTGCACTAATATCTGACAATTGAAATTTTTTCCGTTTTCTGCAAACATTTGCAAGTTTTAATGCAAAATCCATAAAATTTACTCTCCTTCGTACAGGGTCTTTACCATGCTGAGGAAATCCTCACAGCTAAGCCCCGCTGCTTTGGCTTCAAAAATAATTTCCGAAAGCCTTTTTTCCAATGTCATGAGCTGCTTTTCCAAAAGGTAACCCGTATTGTATTCACACACATAAAAGCCCTTGCCCGCCACGGAGCGGATAAGCCCTTCTTTTTCCAGTTCCTCATAGGCACGCTTCGTGGTAATCACACTGACCTGCAAATCCGCTGCCAGCGCACGGATGGACGGCAATGCTTCCCCTGCGGAAAGTGCGCCCGTTACTATGGCATTTTTCAGTTGGGAAACAATCTGTTCATAAATAGCCAGCGTCCCCTGCGGGGAAATGATGATTTTCAGGTTCATATTACATGACCTCCTCAAAGTTCCTCGCTGCACACAGTTCTTTTTTGATATATTGGGAAAAACCGATAAACAGCGGCAATTCTATCAGGAAGAATATGGCATACAAAATAATCTGCACTGTCCGGTGGGGCTCCGGTCCCGAAATAACAACCAACTGCGCCATATTTGTCAGCATAATGGCAATCAGGAGAACCACCAGTTGAAAAGCTGCCTTTCCGTTTATCCCATATATCGGCACTATCGTACTCAGCATAAAATCATTGAGCAGCAGAAATACCAGACTTTCCCAGTGAAAAAATCCCACAGAAAACAGGAGCAGCAATCCCATCAGGAAAATAATCATATGAATTCCCACACGGAAATAATATGTCAGCCTGACAGACCGCGCTCTTTCTCCTTCCGTCTGCGGACAAAGATAACGCATCTTGCGCAGTCTGATGGGGTGTTCCATCACCGATACCATGACAATACAGATTGGCAGAAACATACCGATTGACAGTAAAGCATCCGTCAGTTGAAAATTTTCTCCCGCTATGGAAGCAGACATAGAAAACATCATAACAAATGCTGCATACATGCAGTTCCAGACCGCTTTATTTTCCTTCGCTCCTTCTTTTATTTTTTTCCAGCTCCAATCTGCCATATATTCCCGAAACATGCTTCTTTTCATAATGCCCTTCCTTTCCACCCATGGGTACGAGTGCGTACTGTCTTTTCAAGTGTGTACTGTCTTTTCAGGTTCGTACTGTCTTTTCAGGTCCGTACTGTCTTTTCAGGTCCGTACTGTCTTTTCAGGTCCGTACCCTTCTACTTTTTTCTTTCGTACAGGTACATAAACTCCTCAATGGAGGGATAGGTTACGGTAAGTTCCCTGTCGTATTCCCGGAATTTATGATGCCGCACAAGCGCTCTCGTTCCCATCTGCCTCTGCTCGATGCCAAGCACGCTGTCGCCCAGCAGTTTTATTTTATAATTTTCTCCCGCCACAATACGGTATTTTTCCCGGAAGCTTTCCATATCCCCCGCATATAAAATCTGTCCTTCCTGCAGATAAATCAGATAATCCGCCAGTCTGTCCAAATCCTCCGTCATGTGTGTCGCCAGAAGCACCGTATGCTCCCCATCCATGACAAACTCCTGTATCTTTTTCAAAAACGCAGCCCGAAACTGCGGGTCAAAATTGGCAGTGGGTTCATCCAGAAACAAATACTTTGGATGGCACGCCAGTGCAAAGGCAAACTGGCTTTTTAATTTCTGTCCTTTCGACAGCTTTCGGAATTTCTCCTTTTTTTCTAATTGAAACTCCTGCAGCAGGTCTTCATACTCTTTCGCATCAAATTTGCTGTAATAGGCTCCGTACAGCATGCCGTTCTCCCAAAGGGAATATGTTCCATCAAACAATTCTTCTACCAGAACCGTGCCGATTTCATCATGAATTTCCTTTTCCTGTTCCGGGTAATGCATGCCGTCTATCTCCAATTTTCCCTGCCTCATCCGGTACAGCCCCAGCAAAAGGTGCATGAGCGTCGTCTTTCCGGCACCGTTTCTTCCCACCAGCCCGCAAATATAGCCGTCCGGAATGGAAAATGAAATATTTTTCATTTGAAAAGAACCCTGATGTCTTCCCACATCTTCCATCACAATCATTTCCGCACCTCCTGCGCATCTCTGTCTATTATCCGTGCACCACTATACATTATCAGTGTATCTCTGTGCATTATCTTTGTATTACTATACAATATCTCTGTACTTCTACATAGTATCTCTGTGTATTGTCTGTATATATCTATATATACACTAAATACACAGCTTTGTCAACCTATTTTAAAATAAAAAAGCCGGGACTGTTTAAGTCCCGGATGATACTTCGTTTCAAAGGGTAAAACCCAATATCAGCAAACCGCCCACCGCCTGCCAGACTGTCATACTTTCCCCTAAAACCGTAACGGAAATCACAACAGCCACCAAAGGGTCAATATAACTTAAAGTTGTGAGTGATACTGTAGTATATTTTCATATGAGATATCGTTTTGCCATTGCCTCTATAATTTCATTATTTAATGTCGTCTGCCCTGTTTCAAATGTAAGAATTAATCTTTCTCCCGGAAAAATTCCGTTTTTCTCATATAACTCGATTTTCTTAACAGCCTTTTGCGCATATACAACATCATCCATCATACCATTGTGCTCCCAATACATTTCCTGTCTGCTTTTGGGCGATAAAAAAGTAAAATCAGGATATATAACACCATACCCTTTTAGCAGCAACAGATATTCATACTTGTATGGAATGCCGTGATAATAGAAATAGTCCGCCAATATCTTTTCTGACTTAGAGCGGACACGCTCTCCTTTTTGTGTATAGATTTCTATTGTATTATCCTGAAATCCCTTGCCTACATACTCTTTCTCCTGCCAATCTTTCAATTTGTCCTGCCATGTCTGTTCTATCGGTACAATCAATTTTTGTTTTGCCGCATGCTCCCCATAAAAACACTTTTCAACCTCATCATCCTCATAATCCTTAATGATATTCTCGATCTGTTTCAATCTTTTCTGTATAAGTTGCAGTACTTTGGAATTGTATTCCTTTTGCGCCAGTTTCTGGGCAATCTCCTTATCCTGCTTCCTTATGTAATTCCCCACCTTATCTCCTTCCTGACACCTATAATACCGCGGATACCCCTTGTCAACCGATACCCTCAAGGTTCCCTCCGGTAAATTTTTCATTTGGCAAATACTTTTTTCTATAAGCTCTTCCAATCTCTTTTTCTCTTCCCTTAAAATGCTTTTTAATCCTGCCATGCTCCCTCTTTCTTTCCGCAATTTTGACTCTGTCTACTTTTTCCCACTTTCTATCAAATGCAATTTCTTACTTTTCTGTTCCCTTTTGACTCTATCTGTTGTCTTATATCATGGAGTCAAACTATCATTTCTCAAATTTCTATTCTCTTTGACTCTATTCATTATTCTTTCTCTCTGGGTCAAACTAATTTTTCTCTTTCTTCTATTTTCTTTGACCTTGTACGTTGTTTCTTCCCTCAAGGTCAAACTGACTCCTAACTCCTCTCCTTTTTCTTTGACCCTGTACCTTGTTTCTTCCCTCAAGGTCAAACTGGCTTCCGACTCCTTTCCTTTTTCTTTGACCCTGTACGTTGTTTCTTCCCTCAAGGTCAAACTGACTCCTAACTCCTCTCCTTTTTCTTTGACCCTGTACCTTGTTTCTTCCCTCAAGGTCAAACTGGCTTCCGACTCCTTTCCTTTTTCTTTGACCCTGTACCTTGTTTCTTCCCTCAAGGTCAAATACACACTCTAATACATAATAAAAGAGTGGCAAGACATAAAATCTGGAAATAAAACTACTGAAAATATAAGATAATAACTAATAAAAGAATAAAACTAAGATATTAGATTTGAAAAAATCCCGGAAACAAATGTTTCCGGGATACGATTTTGAAGTGATAAATGATTATCTCTTTGAGAACTGAGGAGCTCTACGAGCTGCCTTTAAGCCGTACTTCTTACGTTCTTTCATACGAGGATCACGAGTTAAGAAGCCTGCCTTCTTCAGTACGGGTCTGAAGTCTGCATCTGCCTGGCAGAGTGCTCTTGCAATACCGTGACGGATTGCGCCTGCCTGACCGGATGTACCGCCGCCGCGAACGTTTACAAGTACATCGAACTTGTCTGCGTTGTCAGTAGCTACAAGGGGCTGACGAACGATAACCTTCAGTGTCTCTAAACCGAAGTACTCGTCGATATCTCTCTTATTTATGGTAATCTTGCCTGTACCGGGCATAACATATACTCTTGCGATGGATTTCTTTCTTCTACCTGTTCCGTAGTATCTTGCTGCTTTAGCCATTTTTTATTTCCTCCTTCCAGTCCTATTAGAATGTCAATACTTCGGGCTTCTGAGCTTCATGCTTGTGCTCAGGTCCTGCGTATACATGCAACTTGGTGAACATCTGTCTGCCTAAAGGTCCCTTGGGAAGCATACCCTTAACAGCAAGTTCAATTACCTGCTCAGGTTTCTTAGCTAACATTTCTCTTAATGTGGTTTCTTTTAAGCCGCCAACATATTCAGAGTGACGATAATATACTTTCTGATCCAGTTTCTTTCCGGTTACGGAAATCTTTTCTGCGTTGATTACGATTACATTGTCTCCGGTATCTACATGAGGAGTAAATTCGGGTTTGTTCTTTCCTCTGAGAACCTTGGCAACTTCTGATGCCAGACGACCTAATGTCATGCCAGTAGCGTCTACTACATACCATTTTCTATCGATTGTAGCCGGATTAGCCATAAATGTTTTCATGATATTTCCTCCATAAATAGTACTGCTGTTCTTTTGTTTTTCGGTAATATTACCCGGCAGATGTCCGGCCACCAGATAAAATCCTTCCAAACAGTTCCGATGCAATGCTTCCCTATGTTGCCGGGGCTTTGGCTTCATAGCTCACACACTGCCACAGTGATATATTATATGCTATCTGCCGTTCACTGTCAAGCCTTAAAAAACATATTTTCTCTGCCTCAAAATATATATTCCCCTACACTTCAAGGCATATTCCTTCTGCCGCAGCAAGTTCCAGAAATTCATATTTTGTAAGCAGAAGACCGCATGCGGGGGCTGTCGGACCCGCTGCCTTCCGGTCGCATGCCGCAAGGATTTCCTTTATCTTTTCGGGCTCCCATTTTCCCTTTCCGACTTCCATCAGGGTACCGGCTATAATACGCACCATGTTATAAAGAAAACCGTTTCCGCTGACACGGATTATGATTTCTTCTCCCTGCTCTTCCACCGTTACTTCATAAATGGTTCTGACCGTGGTTTCCACAACGGCTGCCACCGCACAGAAGCTCTTAAAATCATGTTCCCCGACAAGATACGCCGCTGCCTGCTGCATTTTTTTCACATCTAATTTATGATAGGTAAAATACGAATAAAGCCGTTTTGTGGGCAAAGGAAATTCCCTGCTTACAATGCGATATTCATAGGTTTTCCGTGTTTCCGTGTGACGGGGATGAAAATCCGCCGGCACTTCCCTTGACGCCTGGATGCGAATATCCTCCGGCAGTCTCTGGTTCAGGGCATAGGCAAACTTTTCCGCCGGTATTCCGGTATCGGCATCAAACACCGCCACATTGCAGAGCGCATGCACGCCCGCATCCGTCCGGCTGGCTCCGATGACCTGAATGTCCGTCTTAAGTAATGCCGACAAATGTTTATTCAATTCTCCCTCAATGGTGGGGTAGTTCGGCTGCACCTGAAATCCACAATAATTTGTGCCGTCATATGCCACCGTCAGCATAATTCTTTTTTTCATGAATTTTTCCTTATCTTAAAACAAGAACTTCCCCACTGCAATACTGACAGCAAAGTAGGCAAAAAGAACTGTGTAACCGATGGCATCTCTTTTCTTATAAATAAGGGGTTTCATTTTGGTACGTCCTTCCCCGCCCCGGTAGCACCTTGCTTCCATTGCCATTGCCAGGTCGTTGGCACGGCGGAATGCGGAAATAAAAAGGGGCACTAAAAGAGGAACCATGGCTTTGGCACGTTTTATCAGATTGCCGCTTTCAAAATCCGCACCGCGGGCTATCTGCGCCTTCATGATTTTATCGGTTTCTTCCAATAAAATAGGGATAAACCGCAGGGCAATGGACATCATCATCGCCACCTCATGCACCGGCAGTTTGATGACTTTTAAAAATCCCAGGGATTTTTCCATACCGTCCGTCAGGTTGTTGGGCGTGGTCGTCAGCGTCATAATGGACGAACCGATAATCAGCATGGTCAGACGGATTGCCATAAAGACCGCAATACGGATACCTTCCTTTGTAACGGAAATTTTCCATACGGAAAATACCACCTCGCCGGGTGTTAAAAACAGGTTGAACACCACGGTAAGCATCAATAGGAAAATAATGGATTTCATACCCTTTATCATAAATTTAAAAGGTACTTTGGATAATTTGATAACAACCGCCAGAAAAACAGCGGCGCATACATATCCCCAGATATTGTCAAAGAAAAACAGGGATATGATAAACAATACAGTACCGGCCAGCTTTACACGCGGGTCCAGTCTGTGTATACAGGAATCTGTCTGGTAATATTGTCCCAGCGTAATATCTCTTAACATAGATACAATGCCTTTCTCTACAAAGCCTTCTTTATCGACTCTGCCGCTTCCTCTATGGTAGTGGCGTCTACGTCCACATCCATTCCGATTTCTTTCAGCTCATGCATAATGTAAGTGACCTGCGGTGCCGCAAGCCCTATCTGCTCGAGCTCTTTATAATGTTTGAAAACTTCCCTCGGCTTATCATCATAAACCAGTTTGCCTTTATTCATGACTAAAATCCGGTCTACATATTCCGCCACATCTTCCATACTGTGTGATACCAGCAGAATGGTAATCCCACTTTGCCTGCGGAGTTCGGAAATCTGTTCCAGAATCTCCGTCCTGCCCTTTGGGTCCAGTCC